>Ga0326728_10005957_pt1 | contig 33484 bp, 29 predicted proteins | sample MB3enrmetagenome_FD_207602 | JGI IMG/M metagenome (GOLD analysis project Ga0326728, IMG submission 207602) | Lab enriched peat soil microbial communities from McLean, Ithaca, NY, United States - MB31MN | ecosystem: Environmental > Terrestrial > Soil > Wetlands > Peat | place: USA: New York... | reverse complement strand
CCGTGTAGCCGCCGACTGCAATGTCGAGTCCAGGATAGGCGAGCAGAATGCCGGCGACCTTCGCCAGCTTTTCCCGCGCACCGGGTTTCAACGAGTATTTGCCGGTATCAAACAGAACATCGGACATACTAACAATGAGCCCACGCGCGGTATCGCGAGTCTCGAGAATGGCATTCAACTGCGCGGAGAGTTGCGTTCGCATAGCGACCTTGTCTGTTTCCGCTTTTTGCGCGGCAAGACGAGCTTGGTCGGCATCGGCCTGAGCTGCGGACACGGCATTTGCCGACGCGACCTGGCTGTTTGCCATGTCGGTCTGCGCTTGTACGGTCGCAGTCTGCGCATCCGCAGCGGCGGCACGCGCCTTGGCGGCATCGGTTTCCGCCTGGTTTTGTGCGGCTAAAGCTATGGCAGCATCGGACTGAGCTTGGTCTTTTTGCCGCATTGCGTTATCGGCCTCCCCCTGCGATTTCGCCTGGGCAACCACTGAATCCTGGCGTTCGTTGGCCAGTCGTATCTCGTCCAGTTTCTTGACTGCGATCGCGCGGGAATCTTCCGCGGTCTGCACTGCTTCGCGAGAAACTGCGATCAGCGGTTTGGTGTCGATGTGTTTCCTGATGGCTTCTTCATCGGCATTGTTCATCAACTGGACAGCGTGTTGATAACTGTCGCTGGCATACTGCTCGGCCCCCTCGGATTGCGCGATGCGCAGTGCATTCCGCGCCTCGAAGAATTCCAACGGCAATCTGGCATTCAAAACCACAGGGTCGAACTTGTAGCCGGTGGGAATGTAGCCGCCGCGCTCCATCAGTTCGTACTTCGCACTGACCGCTTCGGTAGTGCCCTTGGTGTTATCGCGGACTACATTCTCCAGCACGACCACGTTGCTCGGTTGGCGCACGGCATAATACGGTTCCGCGGTAACAACCAGAGCGAACGCCTGGAGGTCCGTGGTGACACGCACTTTGCTGCGATGGTTGTCGCCGACCAGCACTTCGCCCAGGTTCTGGGCCCGGCCTTCGGGAGAAATCGACCACAAAACATAAGTTAGATACTCTGTGCCGAAAGTCACCGGAGACTGTAAATCGCCAAATTCCGCGTCGATCTCAATCGATCCCCGCTTGCTGTTCACCTTGGCCTCGCCATTCGCTGAAGGCATCAAGTCCGTACCCATAAAATCTACCTTGGAAGTTCCACTGCGATGCTCATAGCTAACGGCCTGTACACTTCGGCTAACTACATTCACTCGAAACATAGGAGTCGGACTCAGGGGTTCGACGTCCATGAAAGCTTGTCGACTTGTTTGAGCGAACGCGCTCAAACTGATGGTAATTGCGGCTGCTAGCAAAAGCTTATTCTTCACAGTATCTCCTTGGCAGATGCCTGCCATGTTGTATTGCATTTCTCTAATGTTTGTGTGACCAGCCTTAGTGGCCAGGTCTCGTCATTTTTCAGGTCCCAACGTGGATCCGGGAAAGCGAACTGAATAGCCCAAACACGTTCAATATCCAGAGAACCACGGCAATGACGACGACGCCGTTCAAGATTGACTTAATTTGTCCTTGCATGGGAATGAAGCGATTCACCAGCCATAGCAGGACACCCACCACAATCAGAACTTCGAGCAGTTGAATGAGAGGCATAATCTTTGACCTTCCTTGTTTGTTGGCTAACACCTCTCATCCGCCAGGAGGTGTCGCCCTAACTTTAATGTTCGAGGCTTTTAGGGTCGAATCGTGGTCCGCCGTCGGGCTTTCGCGGCGCAACACGGATGAAGAATGCCGATTGGCTGGACGTGGTCACTTGGTCGGGACTTGGTTATGAACTTACCGGCAGTGACCTGGGAATCGGAGCTGCGAATCGGCGTTTGCGGCTCCGTCTGCACATTCAGTAGAACAACAATGACAGATGCGGATCATAGCGTCTGAGCAAGATAGCTCACATGCGGAAATTAAGTATGCGGCACATGTGCCGAGACCGGACTAATTCACCGGAGCCTCGGTGGGACGAATGCCGTTCAGTGGCACGGTAGGAACAGCGGCAACGCGAGGACTTATGGAGTGCATCAGCGCCCAGGAATAGTCGAACTCCCGCCCACAATTCAGGCAGACCTGGTACGTCCGTTTCTTGATTGTAAATACCGCGCTCCGCTGGTGGTGATGGCATCCGAAGGCAAACTGGAATATTGATGCGATTGGCATCATAAGTCCTCCAGTCGTTGCCGGCGCTCACAACTTCCATGAGCATCGAGCCAATCCAATAGAGAACGAACGCTGGCGTGGGCCATGGCGATCGCGCAGTCGGCGGCCCCGTAGTAAATATTGAGCGTGTCGCCATCGGGGCTGATTGTGTATCCGCACGGAAACACGACATCGTCGACGTCGCCGCGGCGTTCATACTCGGTCTCTGGGCCAAAGATCCACGAATCTCCTCGCCGCAGGCATTTCTCCGGATTCTCAAGATCGAAAAGGGCCAAGCCCAATCGATACAGACAACCCGAAGACGTTTGTCGCACTCCGTGGTAAAGCACGAGCCATCCCTTGGAGGTTTCGATAGGCGGCGGCGACAAACCGATTTTGTTTGCGTCCCACCACGCGCCGCGGCGGGCTTCCAGCATGAGCCTGTGTCTGCCCCAATAGCGCAGGTCGGGTGAATAGGAAATCCACATGTGCGCCCCAAGGTTGGTCATGGGACGATGAATAAGGGCCCAGTATCCATTGATTCTCCGCGGCAGAAGCGCGGAATCTTTGTCGTCCGGCGGCATGATGACTCCATAGCGCTCATAACTTCTGAAATCTTTAGTTAGAGCCAGAGATACTCCCGGGCCGCCGCGCGAGTAGGAAGTATAAGTAACCGCGTATTGCTCAAGTTCGGGCACAAATGTTATACGAGGATCCTCGATGCCCCAGATCTCTTCCGGATATTGCTGCGGGTTGGGCATCAATGTAGGTTCACGGTCGATGACCCAGCCATCCACGCCGTTTTTTGAGCGCGCGGCGCAAAGATGGGACAAGCCGCGCCGGTCTTCCACTCGGCATAGGAGCAACGTGGTCCCGTCCGGCAATAATGTTGCGCCGGCATTGAACACACTGTTGATCGAGTAAGGCCAATCCTTTCCCGTGAGAATGGGGTTGCCGGAGTGACGCAGAAGCAACGGCGGGTAGTACGTGCTTTCGACATTCATAATTGTTGTTTCGGGAGGAGTCATGAGGGATCTTCCGGCCTTTCCGATTCTTGCAGCGAGTTCATTTCGAGGAGTGCCATCAAAAACGACAGTGTGGATTCCGCTCCCTGATTTTGATTGGCGCGTTCGGGATGCAAGCCGTCGCGGCAGCCACCCGTAGTGGAATCATAAAGGGAAACTTGCAGGTCGTTGCCGCCAAGGAACCAGTTGAAGGCGGACCACGCTTGGGTTCGCCAGTGGCCGTCCCCCGTGATCCGGTACGCTTCAAGACATGCGGAAACCGCGCCCGCGGCTTCAATCGGCTGCTGATCGAAACGGGCCTTCTCAGCGCCCTGGCGATAGAAGCCTTGCGACCCAATGGGCACAAAATGATGGTTGATTTCGCAACGCTGCGTTTCCAGCAGCCAATCCAGCGCTTCGAGACCTGCGGAAATCATGCGAGCGTCCGAGCCAGCGGAACCCGCGACGAGTAAAGCCTGAGGCAATCTCGCGTTGCCATAAGCCACAACGTTCTCGAACCACTTCCATTCGGGGACCCGGACCGCCCCATACATATCGAACAAACGGCGGCTAAGCACGGAACTTACTCTCTTCGCGTCGCGGTCTCCGGGATACCCCTTGAGGTATTCCTGAATTCCCAACAAGGCATAGGCCCAGGCGCGGGGGCTGCTGAAATTCGCGACTACAGGGAGAGAGTATTCGAACAGACGCCCCGCCGCACTTTTCAATCCCTGATCCTCGGCCCGGCCCAGGACTGTCCCAATCCCCCACATAGCGCGTCCATGACAGTCTTCAGACCCGGCGGCTTCATTCCACCGCCGATCGTAGCCAAGAAAGTTTCTGAATCGGCCGTTCGCTGGATTGAAGGCATGTTCCAAAAACGATAGATAACGATGAGATAGAGTGGGAGTTATTAAATCTTTTGGCTTCGACCGATCTTTGTCTAGCGCCAGCAGCACTGTGAGAATGAGTGCGCGCGCGTTGTCGTCGGTAGTATAGCCCTCAGCTCGATTGGGGATTGTAAAGATCGCGTGCTGTAACATGCCCGTGTCATCGGTCAGCGCGTTCACATGAGTGAGTTTTAATTCAGGTAACCGATTTAAAACTTTCTCCGCTGCGTGGGCCGAGAACTGAACGCGTGGATTTTGCAAGCGGTCGAAGCGGACCCGCGAGAAACTTTTCATGTAACCCTGCGCGGCTTTCTTCCATACCATATCGCGTGCGTATAAATATGCGCGCTTGCGCATGGCGTGGCGTATTGCGGGTGTGTCCAATAGCTCGATGGTTTTGTTTGCGATGGCATTCGGATCTTGAAATGGAACCAGCGCGCCCCGGCGACCGTCCAATAACTCAATCGCGTGCCAATAAGGGGTCGAGATGATCGCCTTGCCCGCGCCCAATGCGTAGGCCAGCGTTCCGGAAACAACCTGTGCCTCGAAGCGGTAAGGCGTGATATAGATATCGGCGACGCCAATGAACGCAGCCATTTCCTCGGGACTTACAAAGCGGTCGTGGAAGATCACTTGCCCTTCCACTCCCACTTCCTTCGCCAACGCTTGCAAACTGGCTCGATACGTGTCTCCCTCGCGGCGGAGAATATGAGGGTGGGTTGCGCCGGCAACGATGTAGACGACGTTTTTATGTTTGGACAGAATCTGCGGCAGCGCTTGAATAACGTTTTCGATTCCTTTGTTCGGTGAAAGTAGGCCGAACGTCAACAGCACTGCCTTGCCTTCCACGCCGAAGCGGTCTTTATGGAAGTTAGGATCGAGAAAGGGCAGGTCTGGAACGCCGTGCGGAACCATGTCGATCTTGCCGCCAGGCACTTTGAAGACTTCCTGCAGTATCTGCGATGAAAGCTGGCTCATAACAATGAGCCGGTCCGAAAGTTCCGCAATCTCCGACATGGCGCGCCGTTGGTCCACGCTCGGTTCGCGGAGCACCGTGTGTAGCGTGGTCACCAAGGGCATCTTTAGCCGCCGCAGCAGGTGCAGAATATGGCTCCCGGACGCGCCGCCGAAGATCCCATACTCGTGTTGCAGGCAGACCATGTCGATGTTATTGAAGTTCAGAAATTCGGCCGCCTGCTCATACGACTTCACGTCATTCTGGGCGAGCGACCAGCGCACTCGCTCGGGATAGTCGTATCCAGCTTCCGTGTCGTTCACCGGCAGGGCCATCAATTGAATGGTTTCGTATTCCGCTGAGATGGCCGCGCAGAGGTCTGTGGTGAAGGTGGCAATTCCACATTGCCGCGGAAGATAATTCCCGATCACCGCAATTCGGCTCGGCAGCGATAACTTCTCCAGCACTCTAGCATGGACCACTGGCGCCGCCTTTTTTACCAGGCGGCGCGGAGGGACGACTTCCAGTATCCCCTTGGAAAACACGATGTTTGAAAGCGACATTAGTCCCTCGTTTGGTGAGAAGTTAGTTGTTATAAGAACCTGTTTCTAAGATGGCCCCGAGCGATCGCCTGCGCTGCATTAGGTCCATGTTGGCTGGTCTAGACGGTTCGAGCCGGGTGTTGTCATGTACCGGGATCGTTTGCCGCTTCTTAAGTATTCACTAATGCGCGCTGGCAGACTGGTCTATATTGACCAGCTTCGCAAGTCCGCTGCTGTCGATTCGCGGATCGGGCCATTTATGAGCGGCAAAAGGGTCCTCCGACATCCGCCGACCATGAATTGAGCAATTTTGAACAGATTTGCCGAAAGCGTGCTTATATATATAGCCGGCATGGCTACCGCTAGCACTTTACTGTGCATACACCGCGATCCGGCGAAACTGAGTTTATTAAAGGAAAATGGATATGAATTGGCAACCGCGACCAACGGTTCCGAGGGCCTGCGTCTTTTTATGTCGCGGCCGGTGGATGCAGTGGTTCTAGAATACCACCTCGGCCTCCTCAACGGCGCAATTATCGCGGATGAGATTAAGCAAGTGCGCCCCGAGGTTCCCATTGTCATGCTGGCCGATCACATGGAATTGCCCGCCGATGCTCTAAATTCCGTGGATGCCTTCGTGGTAAAGTCCGATGGGCCGCACTTTCTGTTGGCGACGGTTCATTTTGTACTGAGTGGGAAGGCGGCCCAGCGCAACGGCGGGAACCTAAAATCTCAAACGCCGGCCCATCTGTGACGTTCGAGTAGGTCGTGCGAGACAGCAGGTCATGGGCAGGCCGACAATCTTCGGTTGGCAAGTGAAAAAATGAACGCGCCTCTTTCTCGAGACGTCTGGCAAAGCACTCGCAATGGAACTGTTCAGGCTTGACTCCACCAGCCCTTTTCGGCGCGGCTCATGGCACTGTGTTCAACATTTCATCGAGGCAGCGGCGGCGCGGAACCTGGCACCATGATAAGTAAACTGCTTCCGGTGACCACGCTGACGATGCTAGCGAGGAAGAGATCTGCGACTGAGGCGGTGCATGACGTACGGAACTCGGATATTGACGTAATCCAGCCGAGCGGTAAAATTGGGGACGAACGGAGCGGATTCGGCAGAAGGAGGTGTCTATGTCTCCAGTTCGCCAGCCCAACGGTTCTCCAACCGGAAGGATAATCGCCCGCCCAATTCCAATCGGCATGGCTCTCCAACCCGCCCGCCAGGCCATCGACCCACGTCTAGTAGCCAAAAAGAAACGCGATTTCGATCCCGGTAAATTCCTCGCGACCATTGGCGAAGGCAGGAAACCTGTGCTTTTCCAGAGGAAGCACGGAATCTTTGCGCAAGGCGATGCCGCCGATGCGGTATTTTATATCCAGACGGGCAAGGTAAAACTTTCCGTGGTCTCGAAGACTGGCAAGGAAGCGACGATCGGCATATTGGGCGACGGAGACTTTTTCGGTGAAGGTTCGCTGGCGGGCCAGTTACTCCGTATGAGTTCTGCAGCCGCAATGACGGATTGCGTCGTTCTGCGAATTGAGAAGAGGGTCATGATGGATGCTCTTCATCGAGAACACGCATTGTCCGACCTGATCGTAGCCTATTTGCTGGCGCGTAACATCCGTCACGAAGAAGACTTGGTCGATCAGCTTTTCAATTCGAGCGAAAAGAGGCTGGCCAGGGTCCTTTTGCTGCTCGCTCATTTTGGCAAGGAAGGTAAGCCCGAGACGGTGGTTCCCAAGATCAGTCAGGAGATGCTGGCGGAAATGGTCGGCACCACTCGCTCGCGAGTCAGCTTCTTTATGAACCGGTTCAGGAAATTGGGTTTCATTCACTACAACGGCGGGCTGCAAGTCCATAGCTCGCTGCTCCATTTGGTCCTGCACGATTAGGGAACCTCTGATCAAGTGTGGCACGGGCGCCCTCGCCCGCGAAAAAGCCGCGTATTCATAGTGCTGCAAGGTGCAACGAGATACTTGTTCAGAGATTCCTTAGCTGTTCTTTCCTGCGCAGCGCGTTGGTAGCCAAGGATCGTCTGGCTAGCGCATTTTTCGAAATGGTGTAAAGGGAGCACTTTGTCCCGAAGAGACAATTGAAAACCGCCCAGCGCTTTAGCGCCGGGAATCATTATGCCATTCAAGCCGAGTCCCGTAGGGACGACTGCGGCCCGCACTCTATACCAAATCGAGGAATGCTTTAGCAGCTGTTGCCGATCATTACACAATTGCACGAACGCAGATCGAGCCAGCCGCTTTCGTATGACTCATGACGGCGTGGCCGTTTATGAATTATGGCTGTTTACAGGCTTGGTCCTGACCATGTAGTGCGGCGTTTCAGGGCAGGAAAAGGGCACCCTCCGGAAACTCGGGGTGCCCAGAGTACTGCATCCCAATCTGATCTAGAGCAGTATAATTGTAACTGTAAGTTGAGATTGGATTTTGGGAAGGGCACGATCTCAGTCGTACCGCCAGGAGCTTCATCAAGATGAAGGTGCCCCAGGTTCGCGCCCGTTCTTTGGGCGCTAACCTGGGTGGAGGACTCGCATAATACTAACTAAATATGAATATACTCTAAGCCAAAGCCTTGTCGTTGCAGCGTCGGCTTCTCGTCCCGCAACGCTCGTTCGTTGAACGATTCGGGCTTTCCCGTCGGTGGGCGATCTTACCTCCTGCCCGGCTCCTGGCTCGCTGGCTGCTGTCTCTGCTGCAATTGTTGCGTCTGCTGCTGGTGCTTTTGTTGTAATTGCTGCGTCTGCTGCTGGTGCTTTTGTTGTAATTGCTGCGTCTGCTGCTGGTGCTTCTGCTCCACCTGCTGTCTTTGCGCGTCATTCGCTTTCTGTTTATCCAGCTTCACGTGCTCCTGGTCCTGCTGCTGCTGGAGTTTGTCTCGTTCCTGTTGCTGCTTAGTAAATACTTTTTCCTGCTGCTGCTGATACTTCTTGTCCAGCTTCGGGTTGCCCGTATTTGGAGTGCTCCGTGCCAAGGGCGGAAGGTCACGAGGGTGGACGACCGTGCTGGCTCCTCCCCGATTGGCTGGAGTATAAGACCCTCCTGCCTCTTTGGCCGGTACCGCACCCCGGTCATTAAAGTCTCCGGGCCTGGGTGTCGCTGCGACACCTGGCTTACCCATGCTTGCCGACGCGCGTTGCTGCGGGTTGGCTCGGGCCGCCTGCGCATGTTGAGTTTGAGCCGCTACCGGCGGGATATGTCTGTCACGCGCCGCAGCCTCCTCTTCAGCTGTCGGACGCGCGCTGATTCCACCCTGGCCGCCGTTGTAACTGACGTGGCTCCCGTTGTCGTTTCTTGCGGGGGTGTTGTAAACGTTGTGAATGTCGGTGATGTTCACGTTGCTCACGGCACGGTTGTAGAAAAAGTGTCCGTTGTCCCAACGCCCGCCTTCAAAGCCCACACCGAAATAGCCGAAGCCGTAGTTGATCCCGCCGTAGAAGCCTATATTCGGACCCCAGTAGCCGTCATAGAAAACAAATCCGTCGCCGCCCCAACCCCAATAGGCTGGAGTCCACAGGAATCCGACCTCCGGTGCCATCACCCACGTGCCCGGCACCCAATAGTAATCGGTTACGTCGTAGTCGTAGGCCCAGTAGCCGGGTGTCCAGAGATAACCGTCGCCCGGGCACATTGGCTGCTCATAGACAGGCAGCGCGGGCGGGCCGATCCTAATGGCCACGCCAATTTGCGCAAACGATGCCGCCGCCATCGACAGCATGACAAGCACGAACAACAGCGTACGAATGAAACGAATATGCATGGTGTATCCTCTTGCCCGATCATCCCTCGCTTGCCCGGTCTCGCTTTGCAACTGCGGGTTGCGTGGATTGAAGGCACGAATTCCGCTACGAGACGTGCCGAATACGCCGTCTCGCTCGCAAGAAGTTTTCGCTGCAACCTTCTCATTTTGCAGATATCGAGGTCTGAGCAAAAAAGCTCACTCTCGTCATGCGCGCTGCCGTTGCGGTGGAAATAAAGATCAAGAAGCGATTCTGTTTTCTGTGGGCCCAGGAGGGTTTTCGCCGCAAATTTTGGCAATCATCGGCAACAAGCGGCGGGATGCTTCGTTCTTGGAAATGAATGCATCCACCATTTTCAAGGCGTGGTCTGGAAGCTCTTCGTCGCTTGAGACCATGACGATCGGAGTTCCCGGCCGAAGGCGCTTGATTTCAGCGGCGACCTCATACCCATACATCTCGGGCATGTGGTAGTCGACGATGACAGCGGCGAGCATGCAGGCCGCCGCAATCTGTAAGCCTTGCCGAGCGGAGGCGGCAGTGAGCACGGAAAATCCACGTCGTTCGAGCAAAGCCCGCTGGTAAGACAACATACCGGCATCGTCGTCGATGCACAGAATCGTCTTGCACCCTGGGTAATTAGGTGTAATTGGGATTCCCACGGTTAGGATATTAAACAATATGCCCAGGCTAAGACTGGTCAAATTTGCACACTTTCTCATTTCTTATTGCTTCTAATCGATTACTCGTAACATGACCTCTGGTGGTATCAGGCGGACGCTGACCAGCCAACTCAATACAAGTGTCGTTCCATATCAACATTGATCCAATCACGCACTCGCAGAACCGAATCCGGATAGCGGCGCCAACTTCGTCGCCACCAGCACCTCCAGCAAGGTTGCCGTGTTACGAACGCTGCCTGCGATGGTGAGAAGCGCGTCCGAGACGAGGGGATGTTGCGGCGCCAGCGAGTCGAGGCGGTCACTCACGTTGTAGAGTTGCTGAACTTCGTTCAGGATTTCATGGGAAGGCATGGGGTAGGGTCGCGCACTTGCTCTGGCAATGCTGTGCACAACCGCTCACTTCCTGGAGTAAATGCGTCGCCCGCGCTTCTTCCGTAACCCTTCGTACCGAAGTACGGCTTGCACGATGCGAACCCTCACTTCAGTTGTTTGGAAAACATAGATTTGCAGAACGATCAATTCTGAACAGTTTTCCGAAAGCTAAAGGCCAATACTGACATATCACAGGGTTACCAGGCCAGCGGACGGTCACTTTTCTTCCCGCATAGTTGACGCTGGTGAAATCTCCAACCTGTTAGGATTGCCTCGTGACTAAGCAAATTACAACCGCGAAGAAAAAACTTGAGTTTAACCCCCACGCCTTTCTTTCCACGATTGGGAAGGGCCGGAACATGCTGTCTTTTCACAAAAAGCATCCGGTCTTCACTCAAGGCGACTCTACAGACGGACTGTTCTTTATCCAAAAAGGCAAGGTGCGGCTCAGCGTGGTATCGGAAGCGGGAAAGGAAGCGACTCTTGGCATTTTGGGCGAAGGCGATTTCTTTGGAGAAGGCGGACTGGCCGGCCAACTCGTGCGCATGTCGTCTGCAACCGCAATGACCGACTGCGTCCTCTTGCACGTCGCGAGAAGAGCGATGATGCATGCCATGAGTCTGGAGCCGAAGTTGTCGGCCATGTTTCTCAAGTACTTACTGAAGCGAAACATTCGCTATCAAGATGACTTGGTAGAGCAGCTCTTCAATTCCAGCGAAAAGCGGCTGGCGCGAGTTCTTCTGCTGATGGCGCAATTCGGCAAAGAAGGTGTGTCGGAGATGTCGGTTCCCAGACTAAGCCAGGAGACGCTGGCAGAGATGGTGGGCACGACTCGTTCTCGGGTCGGCTTTTTCATGAACCGATTCCGGAAGCTCGGCTTTATCAATTATGACGTTGGAGATAACCTACACGTCCACAGCTCACTCCTTAACATTGTTCTTCACGATGACGATGGCACCGCTGTGGCTGAGGCGGCCAAGGACCCAAATCATCGTGCCCACAAAGGTCTCGAACCACCTACAGAACCCGGCGAGCCCCCTGACAAAGAGCGTGCCATGAGGCCGCCGCTTCCCAGCTTTGAATGACGCTGGTGGGCGATGAAACGACGGTAGATCGGTTTGGATGTAACCATGTGCCTGTCGCCTAAGGAACCTCTGATTAAGTCGGGTTAGGAATAGCTTTGAAAGGGCATGGCTTCAGCCATGCCGTCAGAACCCGCTATACAAGCGGCTTTAGCCGCTGAGGGTTGCACCGTCTATACGTTCTGTGCTGCCTGTGAGGACTTAATCGGAGCTTCCTTAAGCCGCGAGATCGCCGGTAATGAGCCCGGCATCGTCTCGACTTGTGACCGCCAATCCTCACTGGTCAATTTTGAACAGTGTTCTGCCTGCTTATGCTTCGATAATGCACAGTGTTGGAAGACTGCTGTTGACTCAAACAGCTCCCTCGCAACAACGGAGTGTGACCATGAAAAACCTTCGTGGGTTATCGTTTGCGCTTGGTGCGGGATTAGCCTTGACGATCGCGTTGTACATTATGCCGACTCCCACGATGGCACAGGATGCGCGGCCGATCGTCGGTGAGTGGAGTGGAACTCTGAATCCGGGCGCCCAACATAAAAAGCGAATTGTTGTACACATTTCCGCTGCGCAAGACGGAAGCCTGAGTGGCACGATCGACTACCCTGACCAAGACACATCCGGCATCGAAATCACCGTCATCACTTACCGGAAATCTATTCTGCACTTCGAGATCTCCTCAGGTCTGATTGTCTATGACGGAACCATGAACCAGGACAATTCGAGGGTCGCGGGCACGATGAACCAAGCCGGAGAGAGCCTGAATCTCACTCTAACTCGAACGCCTTAGGACCCAAGATTATGGACCATCGCACGGTAGAAATCGGGATTGGGACGATCGGCTGGTTCGGAATAGGTGGTACGCGCCATGAGCGTTGAAATTGAAAATGCTGAAAGACTCCTGGTGGAGCTACGGGAGGCTTATCGAGACCTGCCACAACATATCCGGGTGCACGTCAAGCACCTATTGCGCGAGAGATCCTTGCTTAAGCACCCACGGCGGCCGGTGTGCGAACTAGCTCCGGGCACCGAAGCGGTCATAGGCGTTTTCGAAGCTCAGCTTCGAAGCCCTTAACTTACTCCCGCAACCATGGGATTTGCGATAGCGTCAAACCATCGGTCTGCCGAACTCGGCGATGCCGTACATCGCCACTTTGAAGAGAGAGCGGCGGATTGGTCCCGCCGGCCGAAGAGGTTTGCCGCTCGACGACATGCACGCAGATTGTTCGAATACTCAACCTCCGCCGAGTTCGCAAGCCGCAGTTCTACGCGACACGCCGGCCGCTCACTAGGTTCACGACCAGCACCACCAGAGCAACCGCCAGCAGCAAATGAACGAGTCCGCCGGCGATGTGGAGGCTGAAACCAAGAAGCCAAAGAACCAGAAGCACAACGACAATCGTCCAAAGCATTTTGATCTCCTTCCCTCATTTGTAAGCCGCCAAGAATGCGAGCCAGATAACTCCTCTATCTTGTCGCTGGAGCTAACACCTTCCCGCATTCCAGGCAACAAGTCTTCGACCGCGGCGTAATCAATCCGCAAGACGGGCACATTCTTTGCGATGCGAAACCGCGATTCGACGGTGCAAATGACGCAAACAGCTTCGATATGGACGCATTGAATGCTACGAGCCGTCTGTGAAAACGATCGTGTAAACGACGAAGATCATGTTCCATTAAACGACGAAGATCATGTTCCATCGACGATCCAGCTTCTTTCTCTCCATGCGCAGATGGTTTTGCCATAAAGTAAGCGGCCGAAACGCCTTTGAGATGGGTTTCACTTTTCGCATTCCGGCCAAGTCCACGATGTCACGCCGTGCGGCCTTATTCTGTGCAAGATTGCTCACCCATACTCGAAAGTGTTTCATCGCCGCATGGCGGCAAGCGGCAATCGGTTTCAGCGAACCGGCGAAAGTGAGCAATGTAGATCAGCTATCCTTTGCCTACTGCTGTGGGAGGAGTACCGCGCCGCGAACCCCGACGGCTACGGGTACAGTCGCTTCTGCTATCGCTACCAGCGATGGAAGTGCGAGCGCAATCTGGTGCTGCGCCTGAAGCATCGTCTAGGCGAGAAGCTGTTCGTCGATTGGGCGGGCGCGATCATCCCAGTCTACGATCCCGAGACCGGCTAAGAGCATGCGGCTCCGCTATTCATGGCCGTGCTCGGAGCCAGTAACTGCACTTACGCGGAAGCCAACTGGGACCAGCAGATGGCCTCCTAAATCGGGCCGCACGTGCGCACCTTCGAAGTGTGAGCATGTGGTGTGATCCGACGCCCTCAGTTTCCTTCGCTGCCAAGAAGCGGGTCACCGCATCCTCCGCAGTGATGGTTTCCGCTTTCACTTCCTCGGGCTCACCGCGTGCCGCGCGCTCGAATGATTGCTCCATCTCGCGAGCTTTTCTCTCGGCTGCCTCGTAGTCGCAAGTATCGGCCATGACCCTGTGCTCTTTGCTGTTCTTGGACCAGACGATCTGCTTGGGGCTGTTGCATGTGACACGATGCCCATTGCCGTAGAACTTGCAGTTCTATCGATGGCGGCTCTTGACAGCTACAAAAGGGATTGCTCTGGCTTTGCGCGGTATCCTGCTTCCCTGTTTACCGTACAATTTCCTGACACTATAGATTTTTACTGTAGCAGCTTTATGTTGCGGCAACTATTTTTGTATCTATATGTTATAGCTGGTTTTAACGTAGATTTGAGGCCATCCTGAGCGAAGCGAAGGACCTATGCATTCAGCCGCCGGCCGCACTGATCCTTCGCTTCGCTCAGAGGCTGTGACTTTTTTGAATGTCGTCAAAAATTGATGCTGAAAACAAAATAGTTACGACGACAAAATGTTCAAAAATTCAAAAAAGTCACAAACTCTCAGGATGACAAAACGACGTGTCAGCGGTCGCTCTCGTTCTTCGCCGCTTTCAAATCGATCCCCACCAGTTCTGCCTTCTTATAAAGATGCGATCGCTCCAGTCCCAGCGCGCGCGCTGTGTTGGAGATTTGATAATGGTTGCGTTTCAACTCGGTGAGAATGGTTTGTTTCTCGAAGGCGCGCACCCGATCGGTGAGTGGGCCAGTGCCGGACAAAGCAGAATCGGGCGCGGTAGCGGAAGCGGGCAGCGCCAGCGCCACGGTTTCCGCAGTAACTTCATCGGAAGTTGACAGCAGCATCAGCCGCTCGACCGCGTTTCGCAATTCGCGAACATTTCCCGGCCACGGATGTTCTTGTAGCGCCGCCATCGCATCAGCGGTAAAGCGCATCGGCTTCCATCCGTTGACGGCGCTCACTTGCTGGGCAAAGTGCTCGATGAGCGCCGGGATGTCTTCGCGGCGTTCGCGCAACGGCGGCAGGCGCAGAGGAAAGACGAACACGCGGTGAAATAAATCTTGCCGGAATTTTCCGTCGCGCACTTGTTCTTCAAGATCGCGGTGGGTGGCGACGACGACACGCACATCCACCGTGATGGCGCGCTCGCCGCCGATCCGCTCCACTTCGCCTTCTTCGAGGACGCGCAGCAGCTTGGCTTGCATGGCGAGCGGCATGTCGCCGATCTCGTCGAGAAAAATAGTGCCGTGCTGCGCCTGCTCGAACTTGCCAAGATGGCGTCCAGCCGCGCCCGTGAACGATCCTTTTTCGTGGCCGAACAATTCGGATTCGATCAGCTCCGCCGGGACGGCCGCGCAGTTCAGCGTGACGAACGGCCCGCCGGCCCGCGGACTGCGCTCATGCAGCGTGCGCGCCACCAGCTCTTTCCCCGTGCCGGTCTCGCCGAGAATGCAGACGCGCGTTTCGCTCGCGGCCACGCGCTCCACTTGCGCCATCACGCGGCGCATGGTCTCGCCCTTCCACACGATTTCGTGTTTGCCCAGACGCCGCTCCAGATCGCGGTTCTCACGCTCCAGGCGGCCGAGCTTCAGTGCGTTCTCCACCGTGAGCAGAAGCTTTTCGGTGGAGATCGGCTTTTCCAGGAAGTCGAGTGCGCCTAGCCGCGTGGCGCGCACGGCCATTTCGATGTGCGCCTGGCCCGACATCATGACGACCGGCGCGAGCACGCCTTGCGTTTTGAGTTCTTCGAGAAGCGTCAGCCCGTCTTTGCCGGGCATCACCACGTCGGAAAGTATCAAGTCGAAGGATTGCGATTTGGCCAGTTCCAGGGCCTTGTTGGCGTTGTCGCAAACGGCGGCTTCGTGCCCTTCCAAACGAAACGCCCGCGACAACGAAGCCAGCGTGTTGGCCTCGTCGTCCACGATCAGTAAGTGCGCTTTTTGCGCCACGGTTATTGACCTCAACTGAAATGCAAACCCAAATCTACCGCAGAGACGCCGAGTGCGCCGAGAAATCGCGCGGTAATTCGATGCGAAACGTGGTTCCTTTTTCCTTCGTGCTCTCGACTGAAATTTTGCCGCCGTGGTCGCTCACCACCGACTGCACAATCGCGAGGCCCAGCCCCGTGCCATGCTGCTTGGTCGTGTAATAAGGAGTGAACAATCGCTCGCATTCTTCCGGGGTCAAACCGGAGCCGGTATCGGAAACCGAAATTTCAATCCCATCGCCGAGAGTTGCGGTGCGAATCGCCAGCTCTCCGCCTTGCGGCATGGCGTCGATCGCATTGAGCACCAGATTCTGCAAGGCGCGATGCAACAGATCGGGATCGGCTGAAATTTCAGGCAACGCCTCGGCCAGCTCGGTATGCACCGAAATCCGATTCTTTTCGTTATCGTTACCTCGATCGTTATCTCGCAATTGCGCTTGAAAAACGCGCAGCACCGAGCGCGCCACATCGTTCACCTGCGTCGGCCGGCGCTGCGGCTGCGGCATCTTGGAAAACTCGCTGAAGCGTCCGATGATGGTTTTCAGATTGTCGATTTCCGCCAGCAGCGTCGCCGTCCCCTCGTGAAAAACTTCATCGAACATCTCGGGCGACTTCTGTTTCGCGCGCAACAGATTTTCAACCGTGACCTGCAAGGGAAAAAGCGGGTTCTTCAATTCGTGCGCCAATCGCCGCGCCAGTTCGCGCCATGCGGCCACGCGCTCGGCCTGCAGCGTGCGGTCTTTTTGCTCGGCGAGATCTTCCGTCATGCGGTTGAACGCCGCGGCCAGTTCGCCGAGTTCGTCGCTCGATTCCACCTCGACCTTGGCGCCGAGATCGCCCGCCGCGACCCGTCGCGCCGCCTCGGCCAGCGACTCGACCGGACGCGTGACGCGGGCCGCGAACCACAGGCTGGCCAGCACGGCAACGAGAATTCCCACGCCTCCGACCAGCATCGCGGTGGAGACGACCCGCCTCTGCAATTCGATCAGCGGACGCCGCGAACTGCCGACCAGCAGAACGCCCAGCAGTTGCCGATTTTCGCCGCTCGGATTACTCGCAACTTGATTTGTCGAATTCCGATTCGTCGCACTGAATACTGGGCCAGTCAGCGGGATGGCATGGAAAACCTCGGCGTCGGCGGGATCGGAGGTCCAATAGATCGCTTGTTGAGATTCCCGCAGCGTGTCGCGCACCTGCGCGACCAGCGGGGCAATTTTGTCGACGCCCGCGGCCGGCCCGTTGAGATCGAGCAGCGACTTCGGATTCCATTGTGCGTCCAGGTTTTGATACAGCAGCACGTGCGTTCCGGCGGGAAGGTCGAGGGTTGAGAGGAAGCCCTGGTCGAGCCGCTCGCCTCCGATGACGTACAAAGGCTGTTCTCCAACGCGGGCCACGCGCACGGCAAACAGGCCGAGGGTTGCGCCTTCCGGCAACTCTTCGCGTTTCAGAAAGGCCCCGGCCGGGGCAGCGATCGAGGGATTCGCCGCTGGGGAAACCGCCGCCTCGGGATATCCGAATTTCGCCTGCCACTGCGCCGAGGAAAGAATGGCGCCGCGATTGTCGGCAAGTTCCAGAAAATCGAGTTGCTGTTGTCTCGCCAGCGTGCGCGCTTCGCTCACATAGTCGCCAAAGTCGGTGGCGCCGCGGTTCATATCGAGAGCGATTCGCTGCACGGTTTCGCTGGCCGCCACCGACTCGACCTTGCGCGCAACTTCCTGTCCCCGGCGCTGGAACTCCGATTGAAACTGGGCGGCAACCGCATTTGCGCGGACCCGATCGGCCTGCTCGAACGTGCGCCGGATGGTGCTGTACACCGACACGGAAATGACCGCGACCGAGAGCAGCACGGTCGCCGCAAACAACCCAAGAAGCTTCTTGCGGAAGCTCATCGCGGACCCGCCTGGGGAAGTGAATATGCCCGCGAATTTTCCCGCTCGGCTTCCCGCGAAATCCCCGGCCGCCCATCGGTCAGCCAAACATCGGCCAGCGAAGATCCCTGATCGCTCCACTCCCCCAGCCGGTCCGGTTGCCAGTCGCGCACGCGAGCGCCCGCCGCGCTCGCCACCGGCAAATGAAAAAGCGGGATCACGGTGTATCCATCGAGCAAGCCGCGCTCGGCTTGATACAGATCGTCTAAATATCGGCCGTCGAGAGCGTTGCCGCGCGTCGATGGAAAAGCGGCCGGGAATGCGGGCTGCGGCAATCCCAGTTGCCGCGCGGCCTCGGCGAGCGACGTAGCGGGATCGGGACTCGGCAGCACGACGCGCATCAGGCGAATGTCCTCCGCTCCCGACAACGATACTTGCACCGTGATGCCAACCTCGCGCGCGTTGAGCGCAATGCGCTCGGCGATCAGTTGGGCTTGCGGGTCTCGCGGGTCATAGTTTAGAACGACGCTTAGAACGACGCTTGGAACGTAGCTCGGATTAGGCGCGGGTTGCCGCGAGTCCGCCAGCAGCGCCCGGGCGCGTTGCGGATCCGCCTGCGCCGGAAAGACCGCGCTGTAGCCCGTCATCCAGTTGGGAAGAATGCTCGCGGCGGGTTCTCCCGCGCCTTTCAAAAGCACGGACTGGATGGGCTTGCGATCGATAGCGAGGGCCAGCGCTTCGCGAAGACGAGGGTCCTGCGCCTTTGAATTTGCGGAGAAAACCAGCGCCAGCAATTCCACCGGCAGCGATAACGATAACGATGACGATGAAGATGACGACGAGCCATGACGCTCGGATCCGCTTGCTGCCTGCGGCGCCGCCTCGATCGCGTCGGCCTTGTCCAGTTCGAGCGCGATGGCCTGGTCGCGCAGCGTTTTGCCGAATTCGATTTCTACCGCGTCCACAAAAGGACGCCCCGCCCAGCTCTCTTCATTGGCGGCGAGTTTGAGCGGTTTTCCCGGCTGCCAATCGGCAACGAGGAACGGCCCGGTGCCGATGGGAATGCGGTCCGCATTGCGCTTGAGCAAGAGATTCCGCGGCAGCGCGAGTTCGGCGAGCAGCGAAGGCATGGGCGTCTCGCTTTCTATCGACAACGAATCCGCCGCTGCGCGCACGTTCCAGTTGGAATGAAGCGCGCCCAAAATCTGCGCGAGGTCCGCGGGCGATGCCGCGCTGCCATCGTGAAATTTCTCTCCGCGTCGCAGTGTGAATTGCCAATGCCGGAAACTCGCATCGCTTTGCCACGCCACGGCCAGCGCGGGTAGCGGGCGGCCTTGCGCATCCAGTTTTACCAGAGTGTCGCCGATCAGTGAGAGCGTGCGCGCAAGGTCCCAGTATTCGGCTGGCGTTGCGTTAGCGGAAAGGTCAAGCGCGTCCGGCGCCGCTTGCAGCATGACGCGCAAAGTTCCGCCGTAGTGCGGGCGCGTTGCCGCTGTTGCCGCGGCTGTGGTCGCAATCAGTAGGCTAATTGCCGCAAGAAATCGATACGCGATACGCTTCATACCATCCCGTGTCTTTTCGTCTTACGATTGCCGCTGCGCCATTGCCGCCGCTTTCCGCCCATAGCGCAACAATTACGCCGCGCCCGTCGAACTCCACCGCCGAACTTACAGCGATCGGATCGCGATCGGGAATCTCGAACGCGCGCAGGCCATCGCGCTCCGCATCCCCGCCCTCCGAGATGAGCAACTGCGTGCCTGTGCCGCAACCGGAGCGGACCGCGGCCACGTCGCTGCCCCACTTTCCGCCACGGATTACCTGGTCCGTCATTCCATCGACAAGATGCAACGATCCATCCACCGCCGCGAGTGCCCATAGCGTATAACTCGAGCGCGGAAGCGCGGCGGCCGAATAGAACGAAGGAATGTTAGAAAATTTTCCGATGCCGGGAGAAAGCGCACCGGTGAAGAAATTGCGCGAGGCCGCAAAGAAGGCGCGCACGCTGCCGTCCTCCGGCGTCAGGGGCCACGGATCGTTATAAGTTAGATCGTCAGTATCATTGCATGTAAGCGTAAGCGGCGCGGCCACGTTGGAGTTCGTCCGGCAAAAAACTCCCGGCAGGTAAGCGTCAAACAGATAATCGTGGCGCAAAAGCAGGCGTCCGCGCACATCACGAGGGAAGGTGCGCGAGTGCGCGATGGACAACGACGTTTCCAGTTCCCACCGCGCAGCCGGATCTGCTTCTTGATGCCGATAGATTGCGACCATGTCTTCATCCAGCACGAGCAGGCGAGCGCCTCCCGGCATTTCGACCAGCGCAACATCGAGCATCGGTTGTTCTTGCGTGAACAGAAGCGTGGTTTTCAGAATGATCGGCAACGCGGCGGCGAATGGCGTTCCCGTTTGCAAGCGCGGCAATGAGACCAGGGCAACTTTCTTCTCGTCGGAGCCGATTATGATCTCTGCCGTCCAAACGTATTCGCGCAAGCTCTCGGAGAGAACGACCTCGACGGTCCCCATTGATTGCTCGGCTTTGGCAGTGTGCACGCCTTCGGCGTGCAACTCGGCTTCGAGCGCGCTGCGCACTTCGCGCGCGGATTTTTCGTCGAGCGACGAACGGTTGGCGACCTCAAGTGCGATGGCGCCGGGTCCGGTGGCCGCGGCGATCTTGCGCGCCAGTTGGCGGGCGGTGTCTCCGAGCGGCGAAGCGCATAGAGAAGATGGGAGAAAAACGGTTGCGAGTAACAAGGATGTCAGCCAACTTAGCCGCAGACCGCTGGACTTTTGAGTAAACTCTCGCGCTCGCATTTGTGGAATGCGCTGATTATAGCGCGTGTTCGATGGTGGACGGCTCATGGGAAAGTTCTCAGTTCCAAGTTCTCGGTTTTCAGAAAAGTCTTCTGACTGCGCGGGTCACTGAGAACCGAGAACTGGGAACTGAGAACTATTGAGCGCGATGACGATGCCCGCCGAAATCAGCAGCGGCGCCCAGGCCAGCATCACCAGCGCAACCGGAATGCGCCAGCGAGTTGCCGGTGCGGGGCCAAGCGCGCCCGCCTCGGGATCGAAATTCAAACGTTTGCGCTGCCACGCAATCAGCAGGTAAGCGTCGTAGGTGAGAATTCCAGCGGCGATCGCGAACATCGCAATTCCCGCGCTCAATAGCAAATACTTCAGTAACAGCATGGTGGTGCTCCTTTCATTTCTTTGGTGCGTGTTCAGAAATGTCCTTCGGATTTTCCGGGCGGCGAACAAAAGCCACGCGGACGATTTGTCCGAAAATAAGTTCTTCGATCAGCAGAGACGCGGCCAGCGAGAACGTCAGCCCACCGACAATCACCAGACCTTGCAGCATCGTTTCCATGACTTGCCTCCTTGATCCTTGACGGTTCTCGAACAAAGCTGGCCTCGTCTCCAAAAGAAATTCGGCGCCTACTGTGCGCCGCCTGAGTTCGATCCGGTCTCAAGCAGCGCGATCGTTTCCGTCTGCGCACGCACTCCCGAATTCGTTCCGAAGACGGCCGCGCTCTGCTCGTCGCGTTCCGCGCGAATCTCCACCGTGTCGCCTGCGTCGAGCGTTGCGAAGAGTTCCTCGATGTCCTGCTTACCCATGCGAATGCATCCCGTCGATGCCGCTTTGCCGATCGAATTCGGCTGGTTGGTGCCGTGGATTCCGTAGCCCTTCGCGCTCAGCCCCATCCAGCGCGTGCCCACCGGGTTGCCTTTGCCGGCGGCGACCACCCGGCCCTTGTGGTAGTACGCCGGGTTCGCGACGCGGTTGACGATCTTGAATTTGCCCACCGGACTCGGAGTCGAACTCTTGCCCATCGCGATGCGATAGATGCGGACGACCTTCCCTTTTTCCAACAGCGCCAGCTTGCGGTCGGGAATGCTGACCAGGACCCAGCGCGCCGTGGCTTTCGCGAACTCGGGGGCCTGAGGACGCGGCGGGGCGGGAATCTTTGCCTGTAGGGCCGCGCTGACGGTTGTCATTGCGAGCACTGCTCCGAGGACCCAGATCGCTTTCGTCTGCCGATTCGCTTTGCCGTTTCCCAGTTTCATCGCGTCGCTCCTGTTTACTTCCTACCGCTCTCGCCCAAAGAAAATGCAAGCCGAAAGCCAAGAGTTATTAGATTGAAAACAATAGAGTTAATGCCGCGAGTGGACGAAATTGCGTGTCCGCATCAACGCGGGCGTGTCTGGCGTGACACGGGTATTGGGTTGAGAGAGCTGGCGTTTCTATGGGCTGGGTTTCATTGGGCGCGAGTAGCGCATTTCGCGGCGCTGTGCGGATTTCTTGCGGCGAGCGGAAGGAAGTTACCTGGCTTTTCAGGCTGCGGAAAAAGTCGATTCCGTTCTTGATTTTGGGTGGCGCAGCGCTTCAGCGCTGCGATAAGTGCATTGTTTTGAATGCGGCTTTAGCCGCTGAGGTCGCGGTTTTTGCTCGGAAATGACTTTTTCCGCAGCCTCTTTTGCAGCCAGGACTCGACGAGTGCCCAGAAAAAAGCCGCCATCGGATTTTCGCCGGTGGCGGCAATCAAAGGAGAACGAGGACAAACTTAACTTGCGAAAACTTGAATCTCCAAACCTAAGTTAGCCGCGCAGCAGCTTGCGCCGCACCACTCCCGCGACTCCAATCAGGCCCGTCGAGAGCAGCAGCAGGCTGCCCGGTTCCGGAGTGGACATTCCCGTTGGCCGGTAGCCGATGAATTCCTGCGGTCCGTTGCCTGGGCTTGAGCCGACAGCCGTGTACAGCGCCAGCCCCTTAAACTCGCTCGCCGGAGCGTGCAGCGCCAGTGCGAGAGCGCTCTTGTCGATGGCCAGCACCGCGGCGTCCGTCGTGCCCGTGTTGCTGAACAGGTTCCACACTGCCCAGCTCCCGGTCGTGGCGCTGATCTTCCCATCCATTACGCCCAGGAAAATGATGCCCGCCGCTTTGTAGTCGGTGATGTTATTGCCAAACATGCCTTTGCCAGAAAGCAGCCCGCTAACCTGGGCTGTCCAGCTCTCACCCAGCGTGACGTCGTTATTGAACGAGTCGCACATCATGGCCGTGGCTTTTCCACCGTTGACCGAAAAATAGTACGGATAAGTGTAATAACCGTTGTAAGTGTTGGTTCCAGGGCCAAGGAACGTCATATTGACCGTGGTGGAATTGGCTAGGGCCAGCGTGGAGAGAAACAGGACTGCAACCAGCGACAGAAGAAAGCGGCTACGCAACACGATGGGCCTCCAAAACACAAACTCCGATTCGATTACTCTCGTTCTCGCTAAACTTTCCATGCGGGGAGGATGCGACTTATAAGTGCAACGGCAATGCCAACAGGCGCGCGAGTTTGTGCCCGCCGTTGCAATCACTTACCGGCCGCGTCAACGGAAAAGGTGAAAAATGTTGCAGATGTTTTTCCGCCGCGCGCAAATTAGTCGGCGCTAGTAATTATTGTTAGAGAGTGTTTCAAAAATAGGTTCGGGTAGGGCACGGCTTCAGCCGTGTCGTCTAGGGCCTGAAAAAATGCGGGCTTTAGCCCCTGAGGGACGTACCTTCGGCGCTATAAAAATCTTTTTGAAACACGCTCTAGTAACATCGGGTAATAGGAAAGAAGTAACCATGCGGCGAGTTCGTTCGATAGCGCCACTGCGAGCGCGTGATGGGTCCTGCCAATCCGTGGCGAAAGCTAGAATTTCTGTAGAGACGCGGCTTGCCGCGTCTCCGGCGGCGACCGAGACGGAGCAAGCCACGTCTCTACAGGAGGAAGAAGTGGTTCCAGGTTCCCTCGACAGAAAATCGGGGAAAGTGTCCGCCCTCCGCCGCCGCTGCCAACAATTGCTAACCCTCAAGCCCCGTCTCGCGTTATCGTGTAGGCATGGCGTTTAGCCGTCCCAGGAAACTCTTCACCGAAGCCGAGCTCTACGACTATGCCGTAGGCGCGCTCGCCCGCCGCATGCGCTCGGTCGCGGAGCTCAAACGCCTGCTGCGAAACCGCGTCGAAGCCGATACGGAAATCGGCAAGACGCTGGTCGAACTGATTGTCGCCCGCCTGAAAGACCATGGCTATCTGAACGACGCCAAATACGCCGCGGCCTTTTCCTCCTATCGCCGCGACAACGAGAAATTCGGCCGCGCACGCGTCGTCACCGACCTCAAGGCCAAGGGAGTGCACGGCGATGTCATCGAGAAGGCCGTTTCTTCCGTCTATGACGACGTGAAGGAAGAAAATCTCGCGCGCGACTATCTCCGCCGCAAACGCCTGCTCAAGCCCAAGGACAATGACCGCAAGCAGACCGCCCGCATCTTTCGCAACTTGATGCGCGCCGGGTTCGCGTCGAAAACCATCTTCACCATCCTCAAAAAATGGGACGTGGACGAAGAAACTCTCACCGAACTCGAGAGCGAAACTCCCGAGTAGGCCCTGCTTGCGCGCATCCCTCATACTCTGATACAACTTTGTTCCTAAACATTTCTGCAATTCCTTATGGAGGAACTATGAAGACGAAATTCTTTTTGACCCTCGCTGCCGCGCTGCTCGCTCTGACTGCGTTCTCGTATGGACAGGCCGGGACCGACGTTAAGAAAGCGGCCGACGATACCGGCAAAGCCACCGACACCGCCGCCAAGAAGACGGCGCACGTCGCCAAAAAAGCGGCCGTGAAGACCGGCGACACCACCGAGGCCGCTGCCAAGAAGACCGGCAAAACCACCGAAAAAGCCGCCGACAAGACCGGCGTAGCGACCGAAAAGGCTGCCGATAAAACCGGCGATGCCACCAAGACCGCTGCCAAGGACACCGGCAAAGGCGTGAAAAAAGGCGTCAAAGCGGTTGGCCACGAGGTCAAGAAGCCCGCCGAGAAACCTGCCGACAAGCCCGCCGACAAACCCAAGGACGAAACGAAGTAACTCGCGTCTAACGACGGCGTCGAAGCGCCGGCTGCGAGCGGCTTGCGCAGCATAAATTTGGGCTGTCATCCTGAGCGAAGTGAAGGACCTCTGCATTTACTGGTTGCGACGGAATGCATTGGTCCTTCCCCTTCGTCTGCGCTCAGGACCAAGATGACAGAGTGGATTTGTGTCGCAAATTCTTGGGACACTAAGCGAGACGCTGCGTCTCCCGTTCCCGCTCGTTGATCTTGTCGGTTTTTCCCTGTGATTCCCTGTGTCCCCCGTGGTTATCGTTTAGAATTTAATCTCCCATGCTTACAGGCTCCCAAATTCGCCGCAAATTCCTCGACTTCTTCATTCAGAAGGGACACCGCGAGGTGCACTCCGCCTCGCTTGTCCCGGCCAACGATCCGACGCTGCTCTTCACCAACGCCGGCATGAACCAGTTCAAGGACGTTTTCCTCGGCCTCGAAAAGCGCGACTACTCGCGCGCCACGACCTCGCAGAAGTGCGTGCGCGCTGGCGGCAAGCACAACGATCTGGAGAACGTCGGCTTCACCAATCGCCATCACACGTTTTTCGAGATGCTGGGAAATTTCAGCTTCGGCGACTACTTCAAAAAAGACGCCATCGCCTACGCCTGGGAGCTGATTACTTCGCCCGAGTGGTTCGGGATCGACAAAGCCAAACTCTACGTCACCATCTTCAAAGGCGAAAACGGCGTCCCGCGCGACGCCGAGGCCTACGACCTGTGGCTCAGCCAAGGCGTGCCCAAAGATCGCATCTACGAATTCGGATCGAAAGATAATTTCTGGCAGATGGGCGACACCGGCCCCTGCGGCCCGTGCAGCGAAATCCACTTCGACATGGGCGTGGCGGCGAGCGATCAAGGTCACATCGACTGCACCTTCAGCTGCGAGTGCGGCCGCTACGTAGAACTTTGGAATCTGGTCTTCATGCAGTTCGACCGCGATTCGAGCGGCAAGCTGACCCCGTTGCCCAAGCCCTCCATCGACACTGGCGCGGGACTTGAACGTATAACGTCCGTCCTGCAAGGCGTGATCTCGAACTATGAAACGGATTTATTCACGCCGTTGATCAAACGCGCCGCTGAATTGACGGGGAGTGCCTCTGCAAGTGTGGGGACGGGCGCCTCGCCCGTCCAAGCCGAGCGAAGCTCGGCAGCGAAGTCAGCAGCATCCCTACGTGTAATCGCTGACCACGCCCGCGCCGCAACATTCCTTATTTCCGACGGAGTGATTCCCTCGAACGAAGGCCGCGGCTACGTCCTGCGGAAAATCATCCGCCGCGCCATTACCCACGGGCGCTTGCTCGGACAGGACAAGCCATTTCTTCATCAGATGGTCTTCGCGGTACGTGACCTGATGAGGGATGCGTATCCGGAGTTGAAGGAAACAGCAGATCGCGTGTCGAGGACCGTGCTGGCGGAGGAAACCCGGTTTGCGCATTCACTCGACGCCGCGCTTAAAGAGCTTTACTCGGAAATCGCTGCTGCAACGTTCGAAAAGTGGCAGGCGTACGAACGGGAGATCGTCAGCCGAGTTGGCTTTGACCACCCTGGGGAAACGGATGCGCATCATGATCATTGGCAAGTACTCTCAGTTGCCCAGAGGGAAAAGGATCGGATCGTTGGAGCGGTGACGTACTTTGTAGATCTATTAGACCGTTTTGCTGGAGTGGCTGTCGAGATCCCGGGCGACAAGGCATTTAAGCTCTATGACACATTTGGTCTGCCGAAGGACTTTATTGAGGACACCTGTCGCGATATTGGTTTGCGGTTCGACGCGGCCGGTTTCGACCGCGCCATGGCCGAGCAGCGTGAGCGCGCCCGCGCCTCCTGGAAAGGCGCGGCCAAGCAAACGGCCAACCCCGCTTACCAGCAACTCCCAAAATCCGACTTCGAAGGCTATCGCCAGACTCGCTCCGACAACTGCGAAGTGCTCGCCATCATCAAAGGCAGCCAAGGCGCACACGAACTCAAGCCCGGCGAATCCGGCGAACTCATCCTCGATCACACGCCCTTCTACGCCGAGTCCGGCGGCCAAGTCGGCGACCTCGGATGGCTCTACTCCGACGATCACAACACCGTCGTCGCCGAAGTGACTGGATGCTACTACCCGGTACAAGGCGTGCGCGCGCATCAGGTCGTCATGAAATCTACTCCGAGGGTGCCCCACCCTTCCGCGTTCTTTGCGGAGGGTGGGGATTTTGCCCTCCGCGTCGGCGACAAAGTCGATGCCGTCGTCAACCCCGAAACGCGCGCGGCCACCATGCGCAATCACACCGCCACGCATCTTTTGCACGCTGGCCTAAGAGAAGTCCTGGGCAAGCATGTGAAGCAGGCCGGGTCGCTGGTCGCGCCCAATCATCTGCGCTTCGATTTTTCGCACTTCACCGGCGTCGATGACGAAGAACTGCAAGACATTGAAGACATCATCAATAAAGAAGTCCTGCGCAACGATCGCGTCGAAATCGTCGACAACGTTCCCATTGACGTGGCCGTCAACGAGTATCACGCCATGGCGCTCTTCGGCGAAAAATACGGCGACAAGGTGCGCGTCATCAAAATCGGCGACTTTTCCACCGAACTTTGCGGCGGCACGCACACCGCCGCCACCGGCGAGATCGGCCTGATCAAGATTCTAAAAGAGGGAAGCGTTTCATCCGGCGTGCGCCGCATCGAGGCCGTGACCGGCGAAAACTCGCTCCGCCACTTCCGCCAGGATCACGAACTGGAAGGCATCGTCGCCTCGCTGACCAGTAAAGAAGCCGAATCCCCCGCCGAAGCACTGCGCGCGGAACTGGAAAAACGCGATGCCGAAATCAAGCGCCTCACGCGCGAACTCGATCAGGCGCGGATGAAGTCGGCATCTTCGACGACGGCGAACATCGGCGAAAAAGTCAAAGAGATTCGCGGCGTTAAAGTATTGACGCACCGCGTCGACAATCTCGACCGCCCGCAGATGCGCACGCTGGTCGATCAGCTTCGCGACAAGCTCGGCTCCGCCGTGGTCGTGCTGGGCTCGGCCTCGAATGGCAACGTCTCGCTGATCGTCGGCGTAACCAAAGACCTCACCAGCCGCATTCAAGCGGGAAAAATCATCGGCCCCGTGGCGCAAAAAGTCGGCGGCAAAGGCGGAGGCCGTCCCGACTTGGCCGAAGCGGGCGGCAAAGACGCCGCCGCGCTCGACGCCGCGCTCGACGCCGTCTACAGCGTCGTCGAAACCTTGCTAACGTAGAACTCCTCTGTGCTCCGCGGTGCCTGCCCTGAGCGCAGCGAAGGGTCCCTGTGGTAAAGTCTTTTTCACCACACGGGGCACAGGGCAACCCAATAATCTAGTTCGCAATTCCTTCCTGGGAGGTATTTCATGGGCCGACCCTTGGTGAAGAGCGAAGCGATTCTGTATGGCAAGATGATTCAGGGCGCGTACGCCATGTTTAAGCGCGAACCCTCCAACCTGAGGCCCGAACCTCAGCCCACCGACATTCCCGATCCTTATGAATTCGTCGCCTGGATCCACATGTCGGACTTCATCTTCGGGCGCAAAGAGCCGAAGTTCTACGGTATCGTCGCGTGCAACAAAAATACCCAGGAAGATTTCGCGGTCGCCATTCGCGGCACCGAAGGCTCTACCGAGTGGTGGGACGACGCCTCGATCCATCAGGTCCCCTTCTCGCAGTTCCCCCACTCGGGCCGCGTGGCGCACGGTTTCGACAAAATCTACAGCACATTGAAAATCGAGCAGCATCCCCGCACCGCCGCGCGCTTGCTCGCAGCCGGCCCGCTCGCGGAGTTGCAGGGATCGTTTGGCGATCAGTTGGAGCAGTTGCACTTGCGGCTGGAGCAAGTCGCGGAAAGAAAACCGCTCGTCAGCACAACGAAAGGCCGCCCCGAGCGCCCTTACATTGTCACCGGCCACAGCTTGGGGGCCGCGCTCACCACGCTCTTCGTGATGGAGAACAAGGAAAAACAGAAATTTGACATCACGACGTTGTGTACGTTCGCCTCGCCTCGCGTCGGCGACATGACCTTTGCGCGCATCTTCAATCTTCTGCCCATCGCATCGTGGCGCATCGTCAACTCCTGGGACCTGGTCCCCAAGCTCCCACCGCACATCCCGTTTGTCCTCGAATTTGAACATGTAAATACGGCCTATGAGTTCTCTTCGGAGAAGACGGTGAAACCGAGTCCCACGTGTTGGCATTCGATGAAGACTTATCTACACTGGTTGGACGAGGACCTGCCCGTCGATCCTGAATGCACGCCGTAGAATTCGACGCAGGATGTCCTGTCCTGAGCGAAGTCGAAGCGGGGCGCCGCAGGCAGTGTTTTCTGGGCAGAGCCATGGACGATCGGATTTATTTCGTCGAGCACCGCGGCCAGCGGATTTTGCTGCTGGATTATTCGCGCGCCAACGCGCGCGAAATGCTTCTTCTGCTCGAGCAAGTGCGGATTACCGTGGCGCAGCACGCGCGCGAGTCGTTGCTTACACTCGCCGACTACGCCGGCGCAACCGTGGACCACGTGGTTGCCACCAAGATCAAAGAGGTGCTGACGCTCGACCGTCCCTTCGTGAAAAAGACCGCGTGGGTCGGCGCCGAAAGCATCCCGCACGCCGTCATGGAAAGCTTCCACATTTTTTCCCAACGCCAGATCGCCACTTTCAAGACGCGCGAAGAGGCGATGGACTGGCTGGTGGGAGAGTAATTACCAGTACTAGAGCATTTTTCGAAATGGTGTAAAGGGAAAACTTTGTCCCGAAGGGACAATTGAAAATAGCCCGGCGCTTTAGCGCCGGGAATCATTGAGGCATTCAAGCCGAGTCCCGTAGGGACGACTGCGGCCCGCACTCTATTCCAACTCGAGAAATGCTTTAAGTACTCCGCTGTGGCGCAATCGTCTCCGCCGAAGTTCCCCGCATTGTCCCAGTGCGCCAAGAATTCATGCGCGTTCTGAGCAGCACGTAGGCTGCGCGGGCCACGCCGGGCTCTTCGATGTGTGTGAGGAAGAGCTTGCGCAGCGCGGCGGTGGTCAGGCGGCCCTCTATGTAGGCGTCGTAAAGATCGGTGCCGGTGAGATATCCAAGTTGCTCGGCGGCGTATTCGTACTTGCGGCCGGTGAAGGCTGGAGCTGGCGCGGCGCTAAAATCGTGCGCGCGATGTTCAACCAGGAAGTCGAGAATTTCGACGGCGTCCGCAAACGGCAGCGCAGTCTGGTGTTCGAGGTCTTCGCGAGTCACGTCGAACAATTCCGCAATATCGCTATCGCGCAGAGCGGGCCGCGCGGGATATAAAATACGCGATCCGAAAAACGCCAGCGCGTGCTCGAAGACCTCGATGTAGAACGCGTCGTCGCGATCGAGCGGCGCAGCGCCGGGCGCGGTTTGCGCCGCCATGGCCTTGCCGTTCGCCGCCTTACCGATAGAAAGATTCGGCAAGCCGCGGCAGGCTTGGTGCAGAAAGCGGGTCGCGTCCTCGGCGGCCGAGGTCATGCGGAACTGGCGCACATACACGGCGTTGATCGGCGCGAGATAGACGCTCCCGCTCTCGCGCACCTGGCGCAGCAGCGACCGGCGCTGTTCGGCGGTGAATCCCTTGCGCGACAACAGCCGCCGCAGCAGCGCGTCGGAACTGCGCGAATAGACTTCGGGCATCAGGTCCACCAAGAGCCTGGGCTGCGTAGTATTGTGCGCCGAGTATTGGTCGATGCCGAGAAAGCGCACCATGCCTTCGATCAGGTTGTAGAACGTGGGTCCGAGGTCGGGCGCGCTGTGGCCGCGATCGCTGCGTCCCCAGCGGTCGAGGCAGAGGCGGTAATTCTCGTATTTTTCCAGCGGCGTGGCGTTGAACACGCAAAGAACGTTTTCGCGGACGTCCTTGCGGACTTGAACGGCTTCAACCTGGTCGCCCGCTTCTCCGGCGGCGCGCCAGTACAGGGCGTCGACGTTTTGCAGAACGGTCAGCGCCGTTTCCGCGGGCAGCCGCTCCTCGAGCAGCGCCGGCAAATGTTGCGGCGCCAAATGCGACTCGCCGACCAGCGCCAAGATGAGCGCGTCCGGATGCCGCTGGCGGATTTCGGCGATCTTGCCGGCGGCGTGCCGGTCGCGCGCCCCGATCTTGCGCAGATCTTCGCGAGGCATGCAATCGAGCCCATAGATCGCCGCACCGCACTCGCGGGCGGCGGAAATCGCTTCGTAAAATGAAGCCCACTCATATCCCCAATCGAGATCGAAACGAACGCGCTGGCGCAGTTCGTTCTCGTCGATCTCGCCGCGGCTCCATTCGTCGAGAATGTGCTGGTCGCGCGAAAAAATCGTCTCCACTCCCAACACTATGGACCGTTGGCGCAGTTCGGGATCGCGCAGCAGCGTGGCCACATAGCGCTGCGAGTTGGGCAGGGCATGATAGTCGCCAAGCAAAACGATTCCGGCCTTGGCGATTTCGCGCCGCACGCAGCTCGGGTCCAGGACCTTTTCGTAGGCGCGGTAGGCATCGAGAAAGTCGCGAAGATATTTGCGTCCGGCGGCGGGATCGATGGCGCGAATTTCGCGCTCCACGCCGGCTATAGCGTGGCGTTGCGCCGCACTGCGCCGTGATCGTAGGATTCCGGTAGTAGCCATAAGTCGCTGTTCGTCGTCCGTCGTTGGTCGTTCGCTATTCGCCGTGCCGACTAACCGCCGATCTCTTCCTTGTGCTGCGGTCAAGCGCGGTACGAAAATCACAAATTACAAATCGCAAATTACAAATCGCTCGCCTTGACTTACCTTGCGCTCGTCCCTATCCTCAGTTTTTCGAGGCCGCGCATTCGACTGCGCCTCGTGGAGCGTCAACTTTGCCCCTGCTTCCGCCGGAAAACCTGACTGTTGCCACCACCGGCGCCAGCGGGTCCCTATTTCTCAAACATTTTCTGCTCGCCGTCGAACGCGACGCGCGCGTCAAGACGGTCAACTTCATCGCTTCCGACAGCGCCCTGCGCGTCCTCGCCGAAGAACTCGCCATCGAAGGCCGCGCAGACCTTCTACGTCAAATCATCGGCGCGTCTTCCATAAAAATTCAGCCGCAGTCCAACACCGATATCGGAGCCAACGTCGCCAGTGGGTCGTATCCTTCCGACGCCATGGTTGTCATCCCCTGCAGCGTTGGCACCCTCGGCCGCATCGCCAATGGCACCGCCTCGCGCCTCATCGAGCGCGCCGCCGATGTGACTCTCAAAGAGCGCCGCCCGCTCGTGCTCTGTGTTCGCGAGACGCCGCTCAACAAAATCCACATCCGCAACATGTCACTCGCGGCCGACGCGGGCGCAACCATCTTCCCGCTGATTCCAGCGTTCTATAACCATCCGTCCAGCGCCGATGCCATGGCGCAGGAGTTCGCCAACCGCGTCCTCGCCCACATAGGCCTGCCCCAACCGGGCGCCTACCGATGGAAAGGCTGACAACTTGCTCAACCAGGCGTGCTTTCAGTTTAAGGAAGAGGCACTAACGAAGGTAGGTATCTAGCGGGCATGTACTGCGAGTGTCGTCCATGTCAAGTTCCGCCGTCAGACAGTTAAAGCATTTCTCGCTTTGCTGTAGAGGAAAGGCACGAACGGGAAGGGCACGAGTTTACTCGTGCCGCTTAGTGCTATAACGGTTAGCGGCTTTAGCCGCTGGGGGCGCACACTCTACACCATCACGCGAAATGCCCTAAACAAAGTTCTGCCGGTTGGGGCGGAATTTCTTGGCGATGCCGCCCGCGCTCTGATACCACGCGGCCACCCACGGAACGGCCAGCGAAAATGCCAGACGCGCCGCCAGCGTTCGGATGGAAGTTTTTCGGATGTCGTTCCAATCCAACCGAAAGGCAAAATAGATTTCGAGCGCGATCACCGAGGCGAGCGGAATGGGCGAGTAGACGAGCGCTCCAGCGGCAACAATTTCGGCCAGGCAGCGAGCCATGTTCCGCCATAGGCGGGCCAAGCGTCCTCCCAAAATGCCCCACGCTTCGGAATAGCTAGCCATTTGCCGGATGGCCGAAGCAAAACTGTGGCGCGGATGGTAACGCGCCTTGGCGCATTTCGCGAAGGCGGGGCGCGCGAGCTGCCGCACTCTGGCATCGTAGAGCGTGTCTTCTCCGAGGAAGACGGTCTCGGGAAATCCGCCGACACGCCGCCACAGTTCTCTGCGAAACGCCATCGAGCGCGCGGTGCAGGATTTGGTGGGTGCGTCGGGGTTGATCGTGACTCCAAAAAACGGCGCGGAGGCAACGTCCCAAACGGTGGACTTTGTGCGATCGAGATTCCTCGGATCGGGATTTGCCGGATTAAAATTTGCTGAATCAAGATTTATTGGATCGGGATTTGCTGGATCGGAATTTCTCAGATCAATGTACGCCCCGCCCAGCGAGTACTCCGAATCGCCGTTGAAAATCGGCGCCGTGAGATTGGCCAGCCAGTCGGGGTCGTACGTACATCCGGCATCGGCGCAGGCCACGACCTCGGAGGAAGCGGCGGCGATGGCCACGTTGCGCCCGCGCGCAATCGGCCCCGCAGAGCCTTGCAGGCTGCAACTTTCATCGCGGATGGGAACCAGGGCCGCGTATCTCGACCGCGCGGCTTCGAGCCGCTCCCAGGTCCCATCGCTGGAACCGCCATCGACGACGACGACTTCGGCGGGAGCCAGCGTCTGCCGCATCAGACTCTCGACCAACAAGTCGATGTCGTCTACCTCATTGAGCACGGTGGAAATTACACTCACCGCTGGCATGTTTGGCAAAACCTCCACGATAGCTGTCTTCATTCGCCGAAATAAGTGTACCCGCGAAAGGCAGTTTCCAGTTGTCGGTGCGCACTGTCTAGTACTGTGACCGCATGATTTGTACCGCTTGACCGCCGAGCGTAGCGCCGCCGTCCCGGCGGCTGTCCGGCGGGCGTCCTCGCCCGCCGCGCCGAGGGCGAGACGCCCTCGGGACAGCCGGCAAGAT
>Ga0326728_10005952_pt1 | contig 33500 bp, 27 predicted proteins | sample MB3enrmetagenome_FD_207602 | JGI IMG/M metagenome (GOLD analysis project Ga0326728, IMG submission 207602) | Lab enriched peat soil microbial communities from McLean, Ithaca, NY, United States - MB31MN | ecosystem: Environmental > Terrestrial > Soil > Wetlands > Peat | place: USA: New York... | reverse complement strand
TTCGCCTTCCCACGCGCGACAAAGGCCAGCGGCGCGGATGGCTTATCGAAGCGGTCGCGGGCATGATTCCTGTATCGAAGGACGGCAAGCCAGAGGAAACGCCGCTGCAATGTTTGATCCGCGAGGTGCAGGAGGAAACGGGATACCAGCTAACCCAGGCGACCCCCGTTTCTACGTTTTTCTCATCGCCTGGGGGAAGCTCAGAGCTCATTCACCTCTTCTACGCCGAGGTTCGCAAAGCCGATAGGAAGGCCGAGGGCGGCGGCCTGAAGGAGGACGGCGAAGATATCCAGGTCGTTGAATTCGATATCGCCGATTTTTTCAAAAGGCTGACCGGCGGCGAGTTCGAGGATCCGAAGCTCATTATTGCGGGCCAGTGGTTCATGGCTCAGCGCGGCACGCTGCCTGCGGAGTTCGGGGACAAGCAATCGCGAACTTTTCGCGCCCGGATCGATGACCGGCAGGTATTGGGCGTCAAGACCGGCAACGTAGCTGCTACAAACGATGTCGATGTGTGGGTAAACTCCGAGAACACCGACATGATGATGGACCGGTTTTTCGGCCGGTCGGTCTCGGCCGCGATCCGTTCGCTCGGTGCGAAAAAGCATGAGGATGGCCGCTCGATCGCGGAAGACACCATTGGCAAGGCACTTGCGGCCGAACTGGCGCCCCGCAATTTCGTTAAGATTGGCACGGTTTTCCAGACCACCGCCGGCGAATTGACTGCGAGCCACAATGTGCGCAGGCTGTTCCATGTCGCGAGTGTTGCGGGGCAAATGGGGTCTGGAATATCGACAACCCTTCAGAACCTGGACCTTGCGCTGGACAACGTCCTGCAAGAGATTTCAGCAGCAAAACAATATAGGTCTGCGCTCATTCCGATTTTTGGGACCGGCCAGGGTGGCTTCCTCGTTGGAGACGTCGCGCCCAGGCTCGTTCAGCGCGCACTCGCGTTTCTCAAGGAAAATCCAAGGGCGAAGCTAAAGGAAATATACTTTTTGGCGTATTCGGAAGGCGACCTGGAAATCCTAAAGAACGCGATCAAGCAATACGCAAATATTGAGGCCGTTGAAGCGGAGCAAAAGCCCGCGCAATAGCTGCGGTCCGCTAAGTTTGCCGTTTGAGTTGGGGGAAGTATCGTGCTTACAAATTATTTTGAGGCCAGAGCCTTCACCTTAGGGGCCGGCTCTCGCCTCATACGCCGGTGGAGAAACCGGTTTTTATATCTAACGCCACGTTATCTTCGCTATCTCAGCCAAACGGTTGTGCTAACGCCGTGGGTGATGGGCTTTTTCTCGCTCTATCTGCTCGCCTTCGTCCCTCAAATGCAGGAAGTCTATGTTGGGGTTATCGAAGATCGCGATGTGATCCGCGGGGTGCTGGGGCTTGCCTCGCTATCGGCTTTCAGCGCGCTGTTGTATTACTGGAACCACAAGCTGGTAACACGGCGCATCGATGGGATATATCCAGACCACGCCGACATTTATTTCGACCGCGGGGTTGCCACTATCCGCGATCTCAAGTCGATGGCTGCATCGGCTCTGCCGTTTGCGGGCCTCTGCATTGGACTTCTCGCCGCACGCTTTCAGATCCTGAGCGATACCGGCCACATCAAAACGGTGTCCGATGCGCTGGGCAAAGGGTTGGACCGCACGGCAGAATTGCAAGCAAGGCTCGAAAGCCTGCCGGGCGCTTTCGCGTTCGCCCTAGCGCTCACGATAGCGGTTTCCATTGGCCTTGTTCTCGCCCTTTACCGAACCAGGGATAATCGGCGCTGGCAACGCTGGTATTTAATCGCTTGCTATGCCCTGACCGTTTTGCTCGTTGCCGCGCCGATGGTTGTATCCAGTACCGTCGTTTTCGCCGCACGGCTGGTAGGGCCTCTAGCCGGCACAGGCCTTGTGCTCTTCGCAGGCGCTGTCGCCATGCGCGCCCTGGTTTGGATCGCTGCGCAAATTATCGCAGGTTTGCTGACGCTCCCCTCCGTTGCGCTGCTTTGGATGCACCGGGTACCGGTTGCATGGCGGCAGCTTGCCGTCGTTCTCATCCCCATGCTGGTTCTTGTCGCGATCGGGGCGCGATTCGTGGAGCCGGACGATGGCGGGCAAGAGCACCGGACGGCGTCTTTTTTCGAAGAGCTTCGAGAGCGGGCGAAAAACTCGAACCGGGACAGGAAGCAGCTCGCAGGGGATTTCGCAAGCTGGCTCAACGCCCGTGAAATTGGCCCCGGTGAGTATCCAGTCTTCATTATTACTGCGGAGGGCGGCGGCATCTACGCGGCCTCGGCAGCCTCTTTCTTCCTGGCCGGAATGCAGGAGCGGTGTCCTGGCTTCGCGGAGCATGTTTTCGCCGTCAGCGCCGTATCTGGCGGAAGCGTCGGAGCAAGCCTCTTCGACGCGGCGCTCGCGGAAAAGGCTCAAGGCAAAGACATATCGCGAGCCGGCGGGGCGCTCGCCGGATGCCTTGAGCCGGCCGGCCCCGGCGAACTTTTCGAGCGCCTGAGCAAAATCACCAAGGACGATCATCTTAGCCCGGTTCTCGCCTACATCCTTCCGGACATCGCGCGCGACATCTGGGAGCTGTTTGCCGGCGCCCCCGCTCCGAAGGAGCCCTGCAAAAACGAGGTGCCGTTCGAATGGTTCGGACGCGATAAAATCCTCGAAAAGAGCCTCATAGCGAGCTTCGGCCGAAGCAAAGCCAAGGACGGGCCTCTCACCACGGTCTGCCCCGATGCGGCCGATGCGGGCCTGCTCATTCGCAATTTCAAAGACGCTTGGTCTCCGGGCGGAAAACTTCCTGCTCTGCTCCTGAACGCAACCTGGGTGGAAACGGGCTATCGCGTCGCATTCTCTCCTTTTCCGTTGCAGCATCTTGGAGAAGGCACGCTCTACTCCTTCGACGACGTTGGAACCCTTCCAGGGGAAGGACACACGGCCAGTGAAACCTGGCAAAATCCCTCGCTCATCGGAGCCGCAGCCATTAGCGCGGGCTTCCCCCTCATCATGCCGCCCTGGGCGACGAACCGGAGCGCGAAAAGCCGTTGGACCTTCGTCGATGGCGGCTACGCCGATAGCTCAGGGGTGACGACGGGGCTTGAGCTCTATCACGAACTGCAGAAGGAGCTGGGCGAGTCTTCCGAGCTGCGAGACCTCAAGGACGCGAGCGGCAGAACGATCCGCACCAGCCAAATCAAGCTTTATCTCATATCGCTGACGGACGCCTACGCCGAACCTGACTACCGGAAGATCACCGGCCGTTCGCTCGACGACTTCATTTCGCCGATTAGCACGGTCCTGACCGTAAGGGAGCTTCTAGCTAAACGCGCTGTCACTCAAGCCTACGGCGAGCTTGGCGATGAGTTTATAACGGTCCAGCTCGACCAGGAGAGCTTCCCGCTGTCTCTCGGCTGGAAACTATCCTCGCTTTCGAGCGACATCATTCGCTTCAGCATGGGCCGCCCGGAGCGTTGCGATCGAAAAAAGGACAAGCACCCCGATTGGACTGTCCGGACGGTAAACCACAATAGCTGTGAGCTCCAAAGGATAGCCGCGCTCCTCGCACCGGCGCCGTTACCGGCGCGGCCCGCACCGCCGCCAGTACCGCCGCAACAGTCTCAACCGCTGCCACCGCCTCAACCGCAGCCGGAAGCCTCTTGGCGCGCAGTGCCGCAATAGAGCGTGTGAGGAAACCGGGTGTCCGCATCGATCTCTGGCATCATGGCCGGGCTTGCTCTTGAGCGCGCTTTTTGATGAGCTTAGAAAATAGCGGAGAGCGCGCATTCCGCGCGCAGGCGGAGGCGCGCGATGAACGGCAGTCCCTACTTTGACGATCTGGAAACCCGCCCAGCTGACGGGCGCGAAGCGCAACTTTTCTCGGAGCTTCCAGCGCTTCTCGCGAAATTGCAGAGCGGGATGACTGGCTGGCAGGCCCGCCTCGCAGGCATCGATCCCGCTTCGGTTGGTACACGGGATGCGCTCGCAAATCTTCCTGTGTTGCGGAAATCGGAGCTGACCGAGCTTCAAGGACGGACCCCGCCATTCGGCGGGCTCGCCGGTTCGAGGCCGGCGCGCGTTTTTATGTCGCCCGGTCCGATTTTCGAGCCGCAATCGCCGGTCTCCGATGCATGGGGCTTTGCCCGCGCGCTTTACGCTGCCGGATTCCGGCAGGGCGAGATCCTCCACAATTGCTTCGCATATCACATGACGCCGGGCGGGTTTTTGCTGGACGACGGCGCTCGCGCGCTTGGAATGGCCGTGTTCCCAGCTGGCCCCGGCAACACCGAACTGCAGGTGGAGGCCATCGCTCATCTGAGGCCCGCGGGCTACACAGGCACGCCCGATTATTTGAAAATTATCCTCGACAAGGCCGCCGGGCTTGGCCGCGACGTATCCTCCATAAAAAAAGCGCTCGTCTCGGGCGGCGCGCTCTTCCCAAGCCTGCGCGAGGAATACCGCGCGCGCGGCGTCGCCGTGCTGCAAGCCTATGGCACCGCCGATCTCGGCTGCATCGCTTACGAGAGCGCGGCGATGGAGGGCATGATCATCAACGAGAACATGATCGTCGAGATCGTGCGCACCGGCACGGGCGAACCCGCGGCGGAAGGCGAAGTTGGCGAGGCGGTTGTGACCACGTTCAACGAAACCTATCCGCTGATCCGGTTTGCCACCGGCGATCTCTCGGCCTTCATGCCGGGCCAGAGCCCGTGCGGGCGCACGAACCGGCGCATCAAGGGCTGGATGGGCCGCGCCGATCAAACCGCGAAGGTCAAAGGCATGTTCGTGCACCCCTCGCAGATCGCCGAGATCGGGCGCCGGCATCCTGAGCTTGGCCGCCTGCGCCTTGCTGTCGGCCGCGAGCAGGAGCAGGACGTGATGACGCTGCACGCGGAGAGCGCGGTTATCGACGACGGCTTACGCGGGAAGGTTGCGGAGAGTTTGGCCGCGGTGACGAAACTCAAAGGCGCGGTCAATCTCGTGCCGCAAGGCTCGCTGCCCAACGATGGCAAGGTCATCGCCGACGAACGCAGCTACGGCGGCTAGGGCATCGCGCCCTTAACCGCGCACACCATCATCGCGAGGCGGCAAAGCCGCCGTGGCGATCCGGAGCAGGCATCGCAACGTTGGCTCTGGATTCCCATCGCGCAGTTTACCCCGGCCTCCGAGCCGGGGCTCGTGATGGCGGAGATTGCGGTGGCTCTGTGCAGGAAGTCCTGCGAAAGAATGGCCGCCGCCGGCAGCAAGCGAAAGAATAACATTCTATTTGCGGTCCGGCAGCGCAAACCCATTCCAAAGCACGCCGCTATTTGGGTTGCGAAATGCTTTTTGCGGCCAATCATTGACGTTATTGAGTTTGGTATTCCATATGAGTCTTCTGACCTAAATCCCACGGCTTGGAGGCAATTATGTCGTTGCAGTTGGGCGATACGGCTCCGGATTTCGAGGCTGAGACCACGGAAGGCCGCATCCGCTTTCACGATTGGCTCGGCAATTCCTGGGGCGTTCTGTTTTCGCATCCGAAAGACTTTACGCCGGTCTGCACCACCGAGCTTGGCACTATGGCCGGGCTAAAGGGCGAGTTCGACCGGCGCAACGTCAAGATCCTCGGGCTGAGCGTCGATCCCGTATCCAGCCATTCCGAATGGGTCCATGACATCAAGGATGTTACCGGTTATACGCTGAACTACCCCCTTGTTGGCGACAGCGACCTTAAGGTGGCCAAGCTCTACAGCATGCTGCCCGCCGATGCCGGCCACTCTTCGGAGGGACGCACCGCCGCGAACAACCAAACCGTGCGCAGCGTCTTCGTTGTCGATCCAGCCAAGAAGATCCGGCTCATTCTTACCTATCCGATGGCGACCGGGCGCAATTTCACGGAGATTTTGCGCGTGATCGACTCATTACAATTGACCGACCGGCATAAGGTGGCGACCCCTGCCGATTGGAAGCAAGGTAACGACGTGATCATCGCCGCAAGCCTATCCGACGAGGAGGCAAAGCAGAGGTTTCCCGGCGGATGGAAAGCGGTTAAGCCTTATGTGCGGATAGTGCCGCAACCGCGCGGCTAGCGTTTTCGAAGGCGGGAATGATACCGCTCGTGCCAGCGTTTACGACACTTGGTATTATACCTCGCAGTTTGAGATTACATAAAGCCCGGCGCCCTTGGTACCGGGCTTATTCTTTCGAGTTGAGCCGGCTCAAGCGTGAGCGGCGCAGAAATGCACCATAAAACAAAAGAATTAGGCCTGCGGCGAAAATATCGAGCGAAATGCCGCAGAAGTTGTGCAATATTTGCCGCGTTTGCTCTGTGGCCAAGTGTGTGCGTGAAGGGATTATGGTCCGGTTACTCATTATCCTGTTATCTTCGATCCTCATTTCGAGCACCGCCTTTGCATTTCCGAAGCCCGGCATCGCGGAAGGGCCTGCATTTATCGTCCGCGTGGAGGAACCTGCGTCTCCCTATTGGGAATCTTCGGAGGGGTTTAGATCGAGTGAGCTTGGCAAGCCCGATTGCCGCCATTACACTCCGCAAAATAGCCCGGCCGAGTGCGCGGCATATTGGCGAGCGGCCGCCGCACGCGATCAGGAGAAGCGCGCAGCCGCTCTCGCAAAAGAAAATGCAGCGCGCGCCCAAGCCGAACGCATCAAACAGGCTAACAAGAAAGCCGCAGCCCGCGCCTTAAGCGAGCACGAGCGTAATGTTCAGGCCGCCAAGCCGCTTGCGCCGGCAGGAGCCCTCGCGCCTGTCAAGGCTGTGCCGGGCAAAACGCCCGAGGAGCGCCTCCGGCATATGGTGGGCCAGCTCGTGCTTACGGGTTTCTCGGGCAGGCAGCCGGAAGACGCCGATGTGGAGCGCATCGCCCGCGAGGTGCGCGACGGCAAAGTATCGGGCGTGATTCTCAGGGACTCGAACGTTGCCAACGCTCAGCAGCTTCGCCGGCTGCTTTCCGTCATTGCCACCGCTGGCGCGGAAAACCCTGCCCTGATCGCTATCGACCAGCCCGGCGGCTCCGATACGGTTCTCTCCGAGGATAAAGGCTTCGCCTTTTACAGCGCGGCCAACGCTGTCAGCAGCGCGAGCAGCCCATACGAGGCGCAGCTTTTGTACCGCGCCATGGCCAGCGAGCTGGCGGCTCTCGGCGTAACGCTCAACATCGGCCCGAGCGAGGACATTTGCCGCGAGGACGGGGTTAATCTTTCGGCCTTCTGCTTTGGAACCTCGCCATCGCGCATTGCCGCATTTGCGCGGGCGTTTAACTTTGGGCACCATGATCGCGGCGTTCTCACCGCCCTACGCCATACCCCTTTCCAGGGGGGATTGCGAACCACTTGGATTAGCGAGCGCGCGAGCATGGCGATTGTGCACCGGCTCGTCAAAGGCGAGACGAGCGATGCGCTTGTCGTTCGCGTGAAGGCAATGGAGCCACTACCGCTAACCGACGTTTCTTTCGGGTTGCCAAGCCGGAAGGTTAAGTCTCGCGATAACCGCGGTTTCGGATTTGACGGTGCGCTCATTTTCGAAATGGACATGGGGTCCGGCGGCGCTCCGCTGCGCTACAGCGAAGTTATCCTGCGCGCCTTTCAGGCCGGCGCCGATATGGTCCTGTTGCGCGAGCCTTCGAGCGTGCGAGCCGATATTTCCGGCTTGACTTTGGAGGCGGTCCAGGCCGGGCTGAAGTCCGGCCGGTTGCAATTGGCACGCGTCGAGGATGCATACCGGCGTGTGCAACGCCTGAAGGCGCGGCTGCGAACCTTCCCGTCCAGGACCAAGATTGCCGGGCTCGATCGCGAATCCGCGCCGTCGCATTCCGGCGGTGTCGAATAATACGAGATCCGGTTGATTGCTTCAGCAGCAGACCCCCTCACCCCAACCCTCTCCCAGCAAGCTCGCCTTGGCGAGCTTTCCACTCAAAGTGTCCGCATTCGCAAGCGAATGCGGACGGGGAGAGGGAGTCTGCAACCATTGCAGCAGCGTCCCTTCTCCCCTCGGGGAGAAGGGCAGGATGAGGGGGGACTTCGGAAGCAAGCGCTAGCCGGCAGGATTGAAACTTGCCAGATAGCGTTCAATCGCCACGGGCCAAGACAAATCGTGCTTGGCTCTTTGCTGAGCGGCGGTGCCGAGGCGCTTTCTAAACCCTTCGTCATCGAGAAGGGTGAGCAAGCTGCGCGCGACCTCGTCCGGGCTTGTGCCGTCGCAGACCAGACCGGTTTCGCCATCGAGAACGGCATCGGCCGCCCCTCCGTCGCGTCCGGCGAGCGAAGGGACGCCGAACCAGCCCGCTTCCAAATAGCTGAGCCCGAAGCCCTCGACAGAGCGCCCCTCGCGGCGAACCGGCATGGCGAAGACGTCGGCTTGGGCCAGCAGCGCCATTTTCTCAGCGTCGCTCACCCGGCCGAGAAACAGAACAGCCTGTTGCAGGTTAAGCGCCTTTGCCAGCTCCTCGAGCCGCGGCCGGTCCGCGCCAGCGCCGGCGATGGCATAGAGGCAGCCGGGATGACGCCGCAACACGTCCGGCATTGCTGAGATCACGGCGTCCACTCCCTTGCGCGGCTCGAGCCGGGCCACAGTGGCGATGACCGGGTGACGGCCGGCAATCCGGTCCTGGATTGCGGCTAAAGCGCCAGGCTCAGGCTCCGTCACAGGCGGGCAGGGCGGAAGCACGATTTGCAGCTTATTTGCCTGCTCGCCCAGATAGGGAAGGACGAGACCGGCCGTGTAGTGCGAGTTTGCGATCACCGCGTCACAGCGCGCAAGCGCGGCTGAGACGCGCCGCTGTTTGGCGGACGAGGCGTCAGTTGGAAATTCCATGCCATGCGCCAGCACACTAACCGGCGTCTTGAGGCCCGGCGGAAGGGCTTCGATGCTCTTCCAGGAATCGGCGAAAATTCCGGCGATCCCAGGGCCTCGCTCGCGCAAGATGCTTGCGATGCAAGCCCTCTTCCTCCAGCGCCGCCAAGGCCGCGGCCCGCCGAAGCGGAGAATCGTGTAGGGCTTGCCGGGAGGAGGGGTAGACTGCTTGCTCCGGATGCGATCGGCGATAACGGTGACGGTCCGCCCGGCTGCAACGCATTGATCGGCCAGCGCCGTCATCAGCCCTTCGATGCCGCCCACATCGGGGTAGAAGCATTGGGTGACGATCAAACATTCAGATTGCATGCGATCTACCTCTGAGCTCAAGCGTTGGAAGGCTCCTGTGCGAAACGGCCGTTTTTTACTTGATACCTGTCTTTACAAGCCGCGTAAGCTGCTTAAGGCGGAAGTGCTTTCCCAGCGCCCCCTTCGCGCTTTTTTGCAGGTCTCCTCCTTTTGAGCAAGCAACTTCGGCTGGCCTGCCATTGCGGGCATTTTGTCTGTCCCTACACCTTGGCGCCCCTCACGCGCGCAGCGCGAAGGCCGGCGCGGCTATACCTATTGCCGGTATGCGGATGCCAGGTTTCCAATTTTCCTAGCGCGGTTTTCGCGGGCGGCACTTCTATCATCCGAAAGTCACGCGTTTCGCGCTATAATACAAAGCCGCCGGTCCGCTATCCGGTAGATTTTGCCAAAGAGGAGTTTGCGCATGTTGAATTGGATTTCCCGCTTCTGGCGCACGAGCGTTATCGGCTCATTCCTCGCGGGCCTTCTTTTTCTTATGCCGATCGTTCTCACGGTCGTGATCGTGGCGTGGATCGTCAATTTGGTGCGCGGCGCAATCGGGCCCGGCACGGTCTTGGGCGATCTGCTCACGCGCGGCGGGAACTATCTTCTCGGCCTACCCAATCAAGATACGCTCGCTTTCTGGCTCGGGATCGGTATCGCGCTGATCGGCATATGGCTCTTGGGCCTCATCATCAAAACGCGCGCCAAGCACATCCTCCAGGATTACCTCGACCGTCTGCTCACCCGCGTGCCGCTCATCCGCTCGATCTATAGTCCGGTTTCGCGGGTGGTGCGGCTTGCCACAGATCGCAGTACGGGCGCGCCTGGCGATCTTTCCAGCATGAGCGTTGTGTCCTGCCGGTTCGGCGGCGCGGTGAACGGCGTGGATGTGCTCGCCCTTCTCGCGGGCCAGCATGTCTACAATATCGCCGGCCAGCGCCGCAGGCTCGTTTATCTTCCGGCCGCGCCGATCCCTATGTCTGGAGGGCTCGTTCTGGTGCCCGAGGCAGCCGTCACCCCTATGCCCGAGCTGAAGGTCGACGATCTTTTGAAGATCTACGTATCGCTCGGAGCGCTTACGCCTGAGGTGATACCCGGCGCCGTTGCCACCGCCGCGGCAAACCAATCGCCGCCCGGAAAGGGCTCTCCCGCCTTGGCCGAGCCTCCCCTTGCAAGCGCCGGCCCCGCTTAGGCAAACGCGGTAGACAGGCAGGCGCAATCGCATTATACCTACGCTCTCGCGAAAGCGGGCGCATAGCTCAGTTGGTAGAGCAGCTGACTCTTAATCAGCGGGTCCAAGGTTCGAATCCTTGTGCGCCCACCATACAAATCAAAGATTTAAGCTCGGAACAAAACAGAACAGCGGGTGTGTTTTACAATTTGCACCGCCGTGCCTTGCAAATCCCGTTCCTGGGCTGTTCAGCCGCCGGCTGCAGCTTCCCAGTGAAGCACCGTCGGCGCCGCCAACTTTTTCTGATTAACCTGGCGCGCGTAATGCCCGGCCATCTGCCGCGACTGGCCTGTGATCGCTGACGCTTTCGCATATTACATCGCGTCAAATTGCACGGAGCCCTAAATGACCCCTGCCGAAATCATTCAGACGCTTGGCCTTCGGCCGCACCCCGAAGGCGGCCACTATCGCGAAATGTTTCGCGACGATCGCAAAGCCGGGCCCTCCGGCCGCTCTGCGTCGACCGCAATTTATTTTCTCCTGCAAGCGGGCGAGCTCTCCCACTGGCATCGGGTCGACGCGGCCGAGATCTGGCATTTTTACGCAGGCGAGTCGCTTGAGATTGTGGTCAAGACTGCCGGAGAGCGGCGCCGGCATTTCGTGCTCGGCTCCGATATTGTCCGCGGTCAGCGGCCGCAAGTGGTTGTCCCTGCCCACGCATGGCAGATGGCACGCTCCCTTGGAGCCTGGACGCTTGCCGGTTGCACGGTTGCGCCGGGCTTCGAATTTGAGGGCTTCACTCTTGCGCCACCTGGCTTCGACCCCGGCCCATAGCCAGCTCGATGGGCGCCGGCCGGCGATTTTTTGCGCAGCCCTGCGGCTGCAGAAGCGCCGGGTTGCCAATCGGCGTATGGTCTCGATGCCGGCCGGCAAAATAAATTATTGAGCCGCCAAACAATCGGGAGGTACGCTTCGGCGTTTGTTCACAGATGATCGAGAAAACTGTCTATTTTGTGCGGCATGGGCAGAGCGAAGACAATGCCGCACCCGTGTTCCAATCTCCGGATTCGCCGCTCAGCGAACTTGGGCGAAGCCAGGCACGGCGAGTTGCCGGGCGAGTTTCCAAGCTTTCATTTGAAGCGCTTATCGCTAGCCCTTTTCAACGCGCGAAGGAGACGGCCGAGGCCATCGCGCGCGTCACGGGCATGGAGCCGGAGTATTCGGAGCTTTTTACCGAACGCCGCAAACCGGCGTGCCTCAACGGCAAACCCTATAACGACGAAAGAGTCAATGCGATCTGGAGGGAGTGGGAGAGGAGCTTTTACACGCCTGGCATGCGGGTAGCGGATGGCGAAAACTTCGGGGATCTTATCCGGCGCGCAGATAACGCGCTGGCGTTTCTCAAAGACCGCGATGAGCGTTCCTTGGCCGTGGTGACGCACGGATTTTTCTTGGGAACCATCGTCGCTCGCGCCTTGCTTGGCGATATGCTTTCCGGCGAGGCTTTAAGGCGCTTCCAGCGGATGGTGTCCATGGAGAACACCGGCCTTACGGTCATGCGCTACCGGCAGGCCTTCGAAGAAGAACCCGCCTGGCGCCTTTGGACTTATAACGATCACGCTCATCTGGACTGACAAGCTTGTTCGCTCCATTATTTTTTATATATGCCGGCGGCGCGTTTCTCGTCTCGAATCCCTACGCGGTCATGGGTAGATTCCTCCAAATTCAAAGGATGAGCACCATGCCGCCAATCGCGCCTGTTAAACCTGACGACTCTGAAAATGTTGAACCTCCCTTGCAATCCCCGCTCCTCTTCATCGGAAGGAGCCAGCGAGGATGCTGGGTCCTGCGCGATCGGGCGGGGCTGGTTGGCGGCCTTTTCGTAAGCCATGCCGAAGCATTCCGTTTCGCCATGCGAGAAAATGGCCGTTGCGCGCATGCGATTATCATGGTGCCTGGATTTCTTGAACTCGATCTGAGTGGTTCCAGGAAAGTAGCCGCGAACGATGCCGCGGCTTAGGAGCCTTCTCCCAAGCCGGGGGTAATCGGCGGCTCAAGGACCTCTAAACCCCCTTCTTTTGTTGACCCAAGGCCTGCGATAGAATCATTGCGTTGGCTCGCCAGCAAACGGGCGCGTTCGATCGCGCCGCCGGGAGAACAAATGATCGATATAGCCATGGCGGCGTTTATCGCCGTGGGGTTCATCGCCGTTAGTCTCTATCGCCGTCTATGCCGCGTCTTGATCTGGCGTGGGGATAAGCCAGGGGCGCGGCACCGATGACCCTTCCTGGCTTGTTGCAAATTGCCGTTTTTGCAACTCTCGTTGCCGCGCTCACAAAGCCAACCGGCTTTTACTTGGCCCGGGTTTTTGCCGGCGAACGGACGGTGCTCCGGCACCTTTTCGGACCGATCGAACGCGGACTTTACCGTGCTTCCGGCGTCGATCCCGCCCAAGAGCAAAGCTGGCTGGACTATGCCCTGTCGCTTCTCGCCTTCAATCTCGTTGGCATCCTGGCGCTCTACGGCGTGCAACGGCTACAGCTTCTGTTGCCCTTGAATCCGGAGCGCATGACGCCCGTTCCTCCGGATCTCGCATTGAACACCGCAGTCAGTTTCGCCACCAACACAAGCTGGCAGTCTTATGCCGGCGAATCTACACTGAGTTACTTTTCGCAAATGACGGGGATCACCGTCCAATCGTTCCTCTCGGCCGCCAGCGGCATTGCGGTGGCCATCGCGCTTGTGCGGGGCTTCGCGCGCCAGAACGCCCAAACCATCGGCAATTTTTGGGTGGATACGGTCAGAGCGGTGCTCTACGTCCTACTGCCAATCTGCGTTGCCATTTCCGTGCTCCTCGTCTGGCAAGGCGTGCCGCAAACGCTTGACGGCTCCGTTCACGCAACCACGCTCGAAGGCGGAAGGCAACTGATCGCCCGTGGCCCGGCCGCCTCGCAGATCGCGATCAAAATGCTGAGCTCGGATGGCGGGGGATTCTTCAACGCCAATTCCGCCCATCCCTTCGAGAACCCGACGGCGCTTACAAACCTCGTGGAGATGTTACTGATCTTTCTCATCGGTGCCGCCCTGACCAATACATTTGGCCGTATGATCGGAAACCAGCGTCAGGGCTGGGCGCTGCTTGCCGCAATGGGCATCCTCTTCCTGGCTGGAGCCCTCCCGGTCTACGCGCTCGAAGCCCAAGGCAACCCCGGTTTCACCCCTTCGGGAATCGACCAATCGGCCAGCGCTTTGCAGCCGGGCGGTAATATGGAAGGCAAGGAAGTCCGCTTCGGCATCGCTGGGTCTTCGCTTTTCGCCACAGTGACGACCGATTCTTCCAGTGGTGCGGTCAATGCCATGCATGACAGCTTCATGCCCCTGGCAGGCGGGCTGCTTATGGCAAACATGATGCTCGACGAAGTGATCGTCGGCGGCGTTGGTTCGGGGCTTTTCGGAATGCTTTTGTTTTGCATCGTCACCGTTTTTCTCGGCGGCCTCATGGTGGGGCGTACGCCCGAATATGTGGGCAAGAAGATCCAGGCGAACGAAGTGAAGATGACGATGCTGGCGCTGCTTTGCGTCCCGGGAACGATCCTCGTTCTGACGCCGGTCGCCTGCGTGATCGCGCCAGGTCTCGGCGGCATCGCCAATCACGGGCCTCACGGCTATTCTGAAATCCTTTATGCCTATACATCCGCTGCCGCAACCAACGGCAGCGCCTTTGCTGGCCTGAACGCCAACTCCGCTTTCTATAATCTAACGCTTGCTCTTGCGATGTTCCTCGGCCGCTTCCTGGTTATCGTTCCCATTCTCGCCATTGCCGGCTCGCTCGCGGCCAAACCTCTCGTGCCATGTTCCGCCGGAACTCTACCGACTACCGGCGGCCTCTTCATCGCCTTGCTCACCTGCGTCATCGTTATCGTTGGCGGGCTCGCCTTCCTGCCGGCGTTGACTCTCGGCCCTGTGGCAGAACATTTGGCCATGCAGGCGGGGCTTCTCTTTTGAAGTCCGGCGCGGCGGCAAGTCAATTGCTCGCCCCAGGCCCCGAATTCGAGGGGAAGGTCTTATTCAGATCGAGGTTCAGTTCCAGCACATTCACGCGCTTCTCTCCGAAAATGCCGAGACTACGGCCCCTAACGTGGCGCCTCACCAGTTCCGCAACCTTCTCCGGGGTTACGCCCCGCGCCCGGGCCACGCGGGGAACCTGCAGGGCGGCATTCGCCGGGGTGATATCCGGGTCGAGGCCGGACGCTGACGTAGTGAGCATGTCGGCTGGGAGCAGCCGTCCGGCCAGCTCCGGCTGACCGGCCTCCAGCGATTTGCGATCTTCGGTCAGCCGGCTCTGCAGTGCCTTGCTTGCAGGTCCGAGATTGGAGCCGGCGGAGTTGGCGGCGTTGTAGGGTGCCGGGATGTTATTGGCGGGGTCGCTGGGGTTCGGCGCCGTTGTCGCCGACGGGCGTCCGTGAAACCATGCCGGTCCGGTCCAGTGCTGTCCGATAAGCGCCGACCCAATAACGGTGCCATCGGGTGCCGTCTTAAGGCTGCCATTGGCCTCTAACGGGAAGAACAGCTGACCGAGACCCGTCACCGCTATCGGATAAAAGAGGCCGCACAGCACCCATGTGACGAGTGAGGCGCGCAGGGCGCCGAGGAAAACGTCTTTCATGGGATGCCTCCTTTATAGCAGCGGCGCGATCGCAAAGTTGATGAGCTTGATGCCTATGAACGGCACAGCCAGTCCGCCTAGTCCATAAATGATTAAATTCCGATGCAGCATTTCGCCGGCGCTTCCTGGCCTGAATTTCACGCCGCGTAACGCGAGCGGTATCAGTGCTGGAATGATCAATGCGTTGAAAATCAGCGCCGACAGGATCGCGGCTTGCGGAGTCCCCAGCCTCATCACGTCCAGCGCCGAGAGGCCCGGGAGAGCAAAGATGAAGAGCCCTGGCAATATTGCGAAATATTTGGCGACGTCATTGGCGATGGAAAAGGTGGTTAGCGAACCGCGGGTGATGAGCATTTGCTTTCCGATGCCGACAAGATCGATGAGCTTCGTCGGGTCTGACTCAAGGTCGATCACGTTGGCTGCTTCCTTGGCTGCTGCCGTGCCAGAATGCATCGCCAGCCCAACATCGGCTTGCGCAAGTGCGGGCGCGTCGTTTGTGCCGTCGCCAGTCATGGCGACAAGGCGGCCCAGTGCCTGCTCGTGGCGGATCAAATCGAGCTTTGCTTCAGGCTTTGCTTCGGCAACGAAGCTGTCGACCCCCGCCAGTGCCGCAATCGTTCGCGCGGTGATAGGATTGTCGCCGGTTACCATAACGCTCTTGATGCCCATCGAACGCAACCGGTCAAGGCGATTCCGGATGCCCGGCTTCAGGACGTCCGAGAGGGCGATGACTCCCAAGATTTCGTTGCCGGCCGCAACGGCAAGAGGTGTAGCGCCGTGGCTTGCTACCGAATCGGCGACGCTTTGCAGTTCGGCCGGCGCAACCGTGCCGGGAACCGCCACGACATAGCCGGCGAGCGCTGGAATGGCTCCTTTGCGGAACTGCCTCCCATCGGGCAAATCGGTCCCGCTCATGCGTGTTTCGGCTGAAAAATCCAATCCCTTCGCATTGGGCAGGTCAGTCTCGGGCTTTGCCCCGCGGGACTTCGTAACAGCCACAATCGACCGTCCTTCTGGCGTAGTGTCGAAATAGGAGGCCATGAACGCCGCTTGGATGAGTTCCTCCTCGCTATGGCCAGACACCGGTAGGAACATAGTCGCCTCGCGGTTACCTTTGGTGATGGTGCCTGTTTTGTCCAGGATCAGCGTTTGCACGTCGCCTGCCGCTTCCACCGCCTTGCCGGACATCGCCAGCATGTTGGCCTGCATGGTGCGATCGATGCCCGCAATCCCGATGGCGGACAGAAGCGCCCCGATCGTCGTTGGGATCAGCGCCACCAGCAGCGCGATCAGATCGGCGACGTTGATTTGCGCCTTCAGGTAAGCTGCGACCGGGGCCATCGCAGCGACCACGATCAGAAAGATCAAGGAAAGGACAGAAAGGAGCACCGTCAGTGCGATTTCGTTCGGCGTCTTCTGTCTCTTTGCGCCTTCAACCAAATGAATCATACGGTCAAGAAACGTCTCCCCCGGATTGGCGGTTACCCGGATGACGAGTGAATCGGAAATGACGGTGGTGCCGCCCGTGACACTTGAAAACATATCCGTTCCGGGTTCCTTGCGGACGGGTGCCGATTCGCCGGTGATGACGGCTTCGTCCACATAGGCAACGCCCTCGATAACCTCGCCGTCGATGGGAATGACTTCGCCTTTATCGACGCGGATAAGGTCCTCCTTGCGTAACGCCGCAGCTGGAACGGTCTCCGGCGCTCCGTCTGGCAATATGCGGCGGCCGGTGAGCTGCACAGTAGTTTGCCGGAGCGAGGCGGCCTTCGCTTTGCCGCGGCCCTCGGCTAGCGCCTCGGCGAAGTTCGCAAACCATACGGTGATGACCAAAATGATCGTCACCACGCCGTTGTAGATGGACGTGGCCCTAGAAGGGCCGAATAAGGCCGGGTCCACGGTCAGCGTGAGCGTTACCAACGCGCCCACCCAGACCAAAAACATCACAGGGTTGCGGATCTGCACGCGGGGATCGAATTTCAGCAAGGAGTCGCGGAATGCTTGTGTCACCAGGGCCGCGGAATAGACGTGTTGAAACGGCTTTCCGGGCGGGGTAGAGCCATAGGGGGCTGAGGCTTTCGATAACATGGTTAAGTGTCCAACAACGATGGCTCAGTCGCGGGTCATTTTAGAAGGTAAGCCCGCTCTGCATGGCAAAGTATTCGGCGATCGGTCCAAGTACGAGCGCCGGGAAGAAAGTCAGCGCTCCCACGACGAGGATTGTCGCAAGCCAAACCACCCCGAACTGGAATGTGTCGGTGCGCAGCGTGCCGATGGTGATAGGGCTGGTTGGCTTGCGCGCAACCGAACCCGCCACCGCCATCAAAAAAATGATGGGCGGATAGCGGCCAATCAGGATGACCAGTCCGGTCCCCAAATTATACCAGGGCGTGTTGGCGTTGAGCCCGGCGAAGGCTGAACCGTTGTTAGCGGCCGACGAGGTGAAGGCGTAGAGCACTTCGGAATAGCCGTGAATGCTGCCAGGGCCGGTTATCGAGGCCAGCCCTTGCGGCGCGATCAACGAAATCCCGGTTGGCAGGAGGATAACCAAGGGGTGGATGAGCAGTGTCAGCGAAACCAGAATGATTTCGGACTTCTCGATCTTTTTGCCGAGGAACTCGGGCGTCCGCCCAGCCATGAGGCCGGACACAAAAACCGCGATCAAGCCGTAGACCAGCGCGTTAAGGAAGCCCACGCCTTTACCGCCATAGACGCATTGAAGCATCATCTGCATGAGCGCCACCCCGCCGCCAAGCGGCGTGTAGCTCTCATGCATGGAGTTCACGCTTCCGGTGGTGAAGGCAGTGGTTACGGCTGCGAAAAGGCTACTTTGGGCAATTCCGAAGCGAGTTTCCTTGCCCTCCATATTGCCGCCGGGCTGGCCGCCCCCGGCCGCGGTTTCAATCCCGGCCTCTTTCAAAACTGGCGTCCCCGCTTGCTCCACCGCAACCGCAACCGTCATGAACGCGATCGCCATCACGCCCATCACGCCGTAGAGCACCCAGCCTTGACGGCGGCTACCGATCATCTCGCCAAAGCAAAGAACGATCGAACTCGGCAGGACGATCATCAACAAAAGCAGAACGAGATTTGTGATGGGGGTCGGGTTCTCGAACGGGTGCGCTGCGTTAGCGTTGAAGAAGCCGCCGCCATTCGTACCCATATGTTTGATAGTTTCGAGTGCTGCGACCGGGCCGAGAGAGATCGCCTGCTCCCCGCCGGGGACAGTGTGCGCCGTGACGCCGGCGCTGAGGGTTTGCGGCGAACCTTGCCAGATCATAAGCAACGCCAGCACAAAAACCGCGGGCATTAGCACCCGTGTCGTAAAGCGGATCAAGTCGCGGTAGAAATTGCCGAGATCGCTTTCATCCTGGACTGTAAAGGCCCGGATGAACGCCATCGCAACGACGAAGCCCGTCGTTGCGGAGGTGAACATCGGGAAAGTGATGGCTGTCATCTGGCTGAAATTCGACAGCGAGGTCTCGCCGCCATAGCCTTGCCAATCCGTATTCGTAATAAAACTCGCCGCTGTGTTGAACGCCAGCATCGGCTCCATGCCCGGGAAGTGGAGCTGGTTCAGCGGCAGATAGTCCTGAAATACCAAGATGAGATAGATGATGACCCCCATGATGAGGTTCGTCATCAGCATATGGATGGTATAGGCCTTCCAGGTCATTGCCTGGCTGCAGATGCGGCCGCCAATTAGCAAATAGAGGAAATTGTCGACCCGGTCGAACAGCGGATCGGCCCAGGTTTTCCGGCCGGAGACAACATAGGCGAGATAACGGCCTGTAGGAATGCTGATCAGGAAGCCGATAAGGAAAGTGAGGACGATTTGTACCCAAATCTGCGCTGTCATGCGACCTCCTTAGCCGTAGCGCGAACGTCCCTACGAGCGTCCCCCTATATGGACTAGAATTTATCAGGATTTATGACGGCATAAAATAAATATATAAGTAAAAAGGCTACTAGTATTATGAGCACGTAGATTGCAATCATGTGAAACTCCCTTTTGCTCTATAATTAAGAGCCGTTACGGCTCTCTTTCCTTTACTTCTTATCAATCACGCGCTCGGAAAAAATGACAAGTCCACCGAACACCCCAAAGAGTGCAATGAATAAAAGCAGCATTAGTAAGCACATTGCCATGATATATCTCTAAGGCTTGGCGAAATTCACGCTATATAGCGCAAAGATCTTTAATGGACTCTCAGGCCGCGCGGTATATTTTTTGCTCGCAGACTTCTTTTACGGCCACGCGCGAACTCGCACCATCCGGGTGAACGCTAAGATGCCTCCAAATCCTCCATTCTCATGTCCGAAGAGCCCGGGCTCGATGAGCCCGCGAGGGATATGGCGACGAATGGACGTTCGCCCCCTTGGCCGCAATCACCCTGCTCTCCATCGATTACAGCCGCCAAGCTGGCGGCACCTCCGATTGTAACGGCGCTGCACAACAATATCCACGAAATCCCATATATTATCCATACAACCCTGGGCTCAAAAAATAAGTAAGTTATAGTCTTGGCCGTAGTTGGAGGTATCGTTCCGCCTACGCATGACGCCGCGACAGGTCCTGAGACCCGTCGATGCCGGGATAACGCATGGTGCTTTCCACTTTGAAATGGCCGGGAAGAAGCTGGACCGCCCAGAGATTCCCGGTCTTGCGGTAGATCAGCGCCGTCGCTGCCGGTGCGGCCGGCGCCATGCTTAACGCTTGCGCACGAATACCGTGCCGGCCGAGTAGCCCGCCCCGAAGCTGCAGATCAGCCCCAGGTCGCCCGCCGCCATATCGCCGGAGTGCTTGTGGAAGGCGATGATCGACCCGGCCGAGGAGGTATTGGCGTACTCGTCCAAGATAATGACATTCTCTTCTCGCGACGGATCGCGGCCCAGCACGCGGCGGCCGATCATCTCGTTCATGTTGATGTTGGCCTGGTGCAGCCAAAGCCGCTTAAGCCTGTGCGGGTCAAGGCCCAGGCTGGCGGCGTGGTCGAGGATCATCTCCGAGACCAACGGCACCACCTCCTTGAATACCTTGCGGCCCTGCTGGACGAACAGCTTGTCCGGCAGGTCGCGGCCTTCGGGCCAGGCGCGGTTCAGGAAGCCCGCGTTGTTGCGGATGTTGTTCGAAAATTGGGTTTTCAGGCGCGTGCCCAAAATCTCCCAGCCGCTGGTCGCCTCATCGGCTCGCTCGACGATCACCGCGGTGGCCACGTCGCCAAAGATGAAGTGGCTGTCGCGATCCTTGAAGTTCAGGTGGCCCGAGCAGATCTCGGGGTTGACCATCAGCACCGCGTCCAGCGAGCCCGCCGCGATGTAATCCGCCGCTGTCTTGATCCCGAAGGTCGCCGACGAGCACGCCACATTCATGTCGAACGCAAAGCCGCTGAGCCCGAGCGCCGCCTGGATCTCGACCGCCATGGCCGGATAGGCGCGCTGCATGTTGGACGCCGCGCACAGCACCGCCCCGATCCGCTCGCGCGGCTTGCCCCAGCCCTCCAGCGCCTCATCGGCGGCCTTCACCGCGATCTCGGCCAAGATCGAAATCTCCTCGTTCGGGCGCTCCGGAATGACCGGCCGCATCAGGGCGGGGTCGAGGATGCCCGATTTCTGCACCACAAAGCGCGACTTGATGCCCGAGGCCTTCTCGATGAACTCGACAGACGAGGGCAGAATCGCCTCGATGCGTCCCTCTGCGATGGCCGCGGCGTTTTCGTCGTTGAACCGCCCGGCATAGGCGTTGAAGGCCTCGACCAGCTCGGCGTTGGAGATGCTTTCTGGCGGCGTATAGAGGCCGGTCGCGGCTATGACTGCAGGGCGCACGCAAAGCTCCGGTAGCAATAGTTGAGTATGTGCCATAGCGGCCGGCGCGAAGCCAAACCGGCCGTGGCCTGTTTTTAGCGCTATTCGCTCGGGAGTCTAGCGAAGCTTCCGCATATGCGCCGGGCTAAACGTCGCGAATCTGCTCAACGTGGATCGCCCCGGTCCGCTTGGGCGGACTGCCCGGCCTTCTGACGCGCCCCAACCGTGCTGTTCCCGCTGCACTGCCATGCTGCCGAGGCGCTCCAGTTTTTTGAGTAAACGTCCCACAAGCACCGCAATCATGTTGCGGTCTCCACTTCTAACGCTGAGTCCACTGCCCCCGTGCAAAAATGCATCGCAAACAGGCTCCCCTTGAACCTGACCGGCCCTCCCTGCCGATAAGTCGAAAAAACCTCGGGAGCGCAGTTGAGCCGCATCACTGAAGGGTTATCTTTTCTTTTCCAAAAGACGTCCATTCCCGCTTAGCGGGGCTTTGAAGCCCAGGCCAAGCTTGTTCTTTGAACGCTAAGTTGCAATAAGCCGGAAATATACCTCGCTAGCAAAGGTTGACCCTGGGTTTTGAAGTGCTTTTCATTATAGTGGCTGTGATCTTTCATGCTTAATTATACTAAAGTTCATTGACGTATTGCCGGCACAGGCACTAAGTTTTGTAAAGCGCCATTCAAATAAAAGAGGCTCTCATTATAAATGAAGGCCCGGAGGAGGAAGCGTCCATGAATATCGAAGTCTCCCGCCGTCATTTCATGAGAATGGCGGGGACAGGTGTGGCGGGGACGGCCTTGGGAGCGTTTGGCTTTACGGCTGCGGAGGCGATGGTTGCCGCGCATGTAAGGCCCTTCAAGCTCGCAAAGGCCACTGAGACCCGGAACACCTGCACCTATTGTTCGGTTGCGTGCGGCATCATCATGTACAGCCGCGGCGACATCAAAAAAGGCGAAAAGGCCGAGATCTTCCACATCGAGGGTGACGCGGATCATCCAACCAACCGCGGGACCCTATGCCCCAAGGGCGCTGCATTGCTCGATATCGTGCAAGCCGAGACGCGCACCAAATATCCGCAAGTCCGGGAGCCCGGCTCGAAGGAGTGGAAGCGGATTTCCTGGGACGAGGCGCTCGACCGGATCGCCCGCCTGTTGAAAGATGACCGCGATCAGAATTTTATCGCCACGAACAAAGACGGCGTAACGGTCAATCGCTGGACCACGACAGGGTTCCTCGCTGCATCGGCAACAACGAATGAGACGGCGTTTCTGACCTACAAGGTGGTCAGAGGCACCGGGATGCTTGTATTCGATAACCAGGCACGTGTTTGACACGGCCCGACGGTGGCCAGTTTGGCTCCGACGTTCGGCCGTGGTGCAATGACGAATTCCTGGACCGATATCAAGAATACCGATCTCGTCGTCATCATGGGCGGCAATGCCGCGGAAGCCCACCCTTGTGGCTTCAAATGGGTGACGGAGGCGAAAGCCAATCGCGGCGCGAAGCTCATCGTTGTCGATCCGCGCTTCACGCGCTCGGCATCGGTTGCCGACTTCTACGCCCCTATCCGGCAAGGATCGGATATCGCCTTCCTGCTTGGCGTCATCAACTATTGCATTCAGAACGATAAGATTCAGTGGGAGTATGTGAAGGCGTTCACCAACGCTCCCTACATCGTGAAGGAGGGTTATGGCTTTCAGGATGGCCTGTTTACGGGCTACGACGAGGCCAAGCGCGACTACGACCGTTCGACCTGGAATTACGAGATTGGCGAGGACGGCTTCGTCAAAGCCGACGATACGCTCCAGCATCCGCGCTGTGTCTGGAACCTGCTCAAAGAGCATGTGAAGATTTACACGCCTGAGCTAGTCTCGCGCATCTGCGGAACGCCAAAGGATAAATATCTCAAAGTCTGCGAAATGATTGCTGAGACGTCTGCCCCGGACAAGGCTATGACGTCGATGTACGCCCTTGGCTGGACGCAGCACTCTAAGGGTTCGCAGAACATCCGTTGCATGGCGATGCTGCAGTTGCTTCTCGGCAATATTGGTATACGCGGCGGCGGCATGAATGCCCTGCGCGGTCACTCGAACATTCAGGGGCTGACCGACCTTGGCTTAATGTCAAACCTCATTCCTGGCTATTTGACGCTGGCCACCGACAAGGAACCCGACTTCGCCACTTATATCGGCAAAAGAGGGTTCAAGCCGGAGCGTTCGAACCAGATGAGCTACTGGCAGAACTATAAGAAGTTCTTCGTCAGTTTCCAGAAATCGATGTTCGGCGCTGCAGCCACCGCGGAGAATGACTGGGCCTACCACTATCTGCCAAAGCTCGATGTGCCCGGCTACGACATCCTCCGGGCTTTCGAGTTGATGCACAATGGCAAGATGAATGGGTACTTCTGCCAGGGCTTCAACCCGCTACTGTCGGCGCCCAATCGCGGCAAGGTGACGGCTGCATTATCCAAGCTCAAATTCCTTGTGAGCATGGACCCGCTGCAGACCGAAACCGCGCGATTCTGGGAAGATCACGGCGAATATAATGTCGCCAAGCCCGAGGAGATCAAAACAACCGTCTTTGAACTACCTACGACCTGCTTTGCAGAGGACGAAGGCTCGCTCACGAACTCTGGGCGTTGGCTGCAATGGCACTGGGCGGGCGGCACACCTCCGGGCGAAGCCAAGTCCGACGTCTGGATCATGGCCCAGCTCTACAAGCGGCTCAAGGCGCTTTACCAGAAGGAGGGCGGTGCATTCCCCAGCCCAATCCTTAATCTGACCTGGCCTTATCAGAATCCGGAGGAGCCCTCGCCGGCCGAGCTCGCCAAGGAGATCAACGGCTACGTCCTGGCCGATGTGCCGGACCCGGCTGATCCAACTAAGCTGCTGCTTCAAAAGGGCAAGCAGGTGGTAAGCTTCGCGGCCTTGCGAGACGACGGCTCGACGGCATGCGGCTGCTGGATCTATTCCGGCTGCTTCAACGAGGCCGGCAACAATATGGCCCGCCGCGATACCACTGACCCGGACAACACCGGCGCCTACCTCAAATGGGCGTTCGCTTGGCCGGTTAACCGCCGCATCCTTTACAACCGCGCATCGGCGGATATTCACGGCAAGCCTTGGGATCCAACACGCAAGCTCATCGAGTGGGATGGTGCCAAGTGGACCGGATACGACGTGCCCGATATCGCGCCCACGGCGAAACCAGAGGTGGTTGGCCCCTTCATCATGAACCCCGAAGGAACAGCGCGGCTTTGGGTTCGCGGCATGATGAAGGATGGTCCGTTCCCCACCCATTACGAGCCCTTCGAAAGCCCGGTCGCCAACTTGCTTGCGCCGAAGATCCGGGGCAATCCAGCGGCACGTGTCTTCAAAGGCGACATGGAAGTCTTCGGCACCGCCGATGAGTTCCCTTATGCAGCGACAAGCTACCGGCTAACGGAGCACTTCCACTTCTGGACGAAGCACGCGAAGATCAACGCGATCCTTCAGCCGGAGTTTTTCGTCGAGATTTCGGAAGAGCTCGCGAAGGAAAAGGGCATCCAGAAAGGCGGATGGGTACGCGTGTGGTCGAAGCGCGGCTCGGTCAAAGCCAAGGCCGTCGTGACGAAGCGCATCAAGCCGCTTCAGGTGGATGGCAAGACGGTGCACATCGTCGGCATCCCCCTGCATTGGGGCTTCATGGGCGAGACGAAGAAGGGCTTTGGCCCGAATTCGCTAACGCCCGTCGTTGGCGACGCGAATATCGAGACGCCGGAATTTAAGGCGTTTCTGGTCAACATCGAGCCCATTAACCCGCCGGTAGCATGAGGGAGGTGAGCGATGACAACATTCCAGCCTCTCGATGTCATCCGCGTTTCAGCCAGTGTAACTGAAGCGAATGTGGCGCCAAACAGAGACGTCGAGGTTACAAAACTTATCGACGTGTCGAAGTGCATTGGCTGTAAGGCCTGCCAGTCTGCGTGCATGGAGTGGAACGATACGAGGCCGCGCGCGGGCGAAAATGTGGGGGTTTACGAAAATCCCTCCGATTTGACGCCCAACATGTTCACGCTTATGCGCTTCACCGAGTGGGACAATCCCAAGACGGGCAACCTTGAATGGCTCATCCGCAAGGATGGCTGCATGCATTGCGAGGAGCCAGGCTGCCTCAAGGCTTGCCCGGCGCCCGGCGCAATCGTGCAATATGCGAATGGGATCGTGGACTTCATCCACGAGAATTGCATCGGATGCGGCTATTGCGTGAAGGGGTGCCCGTTCAATATCCCGCGTATTTCGAGGGTCGATAACACCGCCTATAAATGCACGCTTTGTTCGGACAGGGCCGCTGTTGGGCAGCAGCCGGCCTGCGCCAAGTCGTGCCCCACCCACGCGATCGTCTTTGGGACGAAAAAGGAGATGATCGCCCACGCGGACAGCCGGATCGCCGATCTCAAGTCGCGCGGCTTCGATCAAGCCGGCCTCTACAATCCGCAGGGCGTGGGAGGCACGCACGTCATGTATGTGCTGCACCATGCGGATCAGCCTGAAATCTATGCCGGGCTTCCTGCAAATCCGGTGATCAGTCCGCTCGTGGAGGCGTGGAAAGGCGCAGGAAAATACGTAGGCATGGCGGCTATGGGGCTGACCGTCGTGGCGGGCGTTCTTCATCACCTCTTCTTAGGTGCCAACCGCGTTTCCGAGGAAGACGAGGAGAATGCCGGCCGGCTTGTGGAGGAAAGACGTGACCGATAATGTGCAGCACGGAACGCATATTCGTGTGCGCCGGTATTCAGGAAGCGCGCGCGTCAATCACTGGATCGTTGCTATCGGCTTCGTTCTGCTTCTCCTGAGCGGCCTCTCGCTCTTCCATCCGAGCCTTTACATCATCGGGGCAACGCTCTTCGGAGACGGCCAGACCATGCGGTGGATCCATCCCTGGATCGGCGTAGCACTTGTGATAAGCTTCGCAGGGTTGTTCATCCGCTTTTTCCCTGCGAACTTGCCAGCATTCACGGACCTCGTGTGGCTGGCCCGCGCGCGGTCTGTATTGGCCGGCCGGGACGAGTATCTCCCAGAGGTTGGCAAATACAACGCGGGCCAGAAATTTGTTTTCTGGTCCCAGGCGGTGCTAATTGCGGTCCTCTTCGTAACTGGCGCTGGCCTGTGGGATAGTAAGCTTCCGTTTTTCGAGCAGCTCACCGGATTCTATCCGACGATCGATCAAAGACGCTGGGCCGCGGTGATTCATGCATCGGCGGCCGTGCTTACAATTATCGTCTGGATCATCCACGTCTACGCGGCCATTTGGGTGAGGGGTACAATTCCCGCCATGACCCAGGGCACCGTTACCGGCGGATGGGGCTGGCGGCATCATCGCAAATGGCTGCGCAGGCAGGTGAAGCAGCCATCGGCAATTGAAGCTGGCGGCCCAACAAGGTAAGCTGCGGAAAAGTAACATCCTCAGTCTGAGGTTTACGAATGAGCGGACTTGGCGCGCCCCAAGGTTTGACAAACATCGGAGAGGAGGCAAAGCCTCCTTTCGCAGTGCTCCCCGATCCCTCCACTCTCTTCCTCAACCGGTCTAAGCGTCTGCGAACCCTCGCCCCTGGGCACATTCTTGAGTCCTATCTCAACTTTGCCGCGGATGTGACCGAAGCCCAGCATGCCATCCAATCGAGCCTTCCGGCGGCTATTCTTCCGGCGGCCAGACAGATTCAGCAAGCGCTGGACCAGGGGATTGCCCCGCTGTTGCGGACCACGCTCGATCCCGGCGAGGCTGCCGAAGTAATGGTGCGCCGCCTCCTTAGCAGCTTGAGCCAAAAAGGCATGCCGGAGGAGGCACGTGCCACAATCGAGTCTTTGGCCGCCGCTTCCAGCGAAAGCATGCGCCGGCTAATCGCCGGCGCGCTCAAGGACGTGCCTCCCGGCAATGTTGCTGAACGCGTCCTTATTCTTGCAGGGCTCCAGGTGCATTATTCGCGGCTGACGGCGCAGTTGCTGGCGGAGGACTTGCGGCCGGCTGCCGATGGCACATGCCCCGTGTGCGGCAGCGCTCCCATGACGAGCTCGGTCGTGGGCTGGCCCAGTGCGCACAACATACGATTTTGCACATGCTCGCTTTGCGGAACCATGTGGCATGTGGTTCGCATCAAATGCGTGCTCTGCGGCTCGACCGAGGGTATCGGCTATCAATCGATCGAAGGCCAGCCTGAAACGGTTAAAGCCGAAACCTGCGATAAATGCGGGCGCTACGTGAAGATCCTTTACCAGGTGAACGATCCCATGCTCGATCCGCTAAGTGACGACATCGCCTCGCTCGATCTCGACATGCTTCTCGCCCGGGAAGGCTGGAAGCGCGGCGGCCAGAACCTATTCCTGCTGGGTTATTGATGTGAGCGATCGCGCCAGCGTGCGTTCAAGAGGTCAGGCGCGCTCAGCCGGCCGCGCCCAGCTGCCATCGGTGGACAATGTGCTGCGCTCCGAAACGGGCCTCGTGATGGCCGCGCGCTTTGGACATAGCGCCGCCGTGCGTGCTATCCGCCGGACCCTCGCCCAGGTCCGGGAGAATATCCCTGCCGAAGTTGCTTGCCCGGACGCGGCTGCGGTCGCTGCAGCCGCACTGCGCCTTGCCGAGGACGAAGACGCGCCCAAAGCCCGGCGTGTGTTCAACCTCACCGGCACCGTGCTCCATACCAATCTCGGCCGTGCGATCTTGCCGGAAGCCGCTGTGCAAGCCGCCGCTGAGGCCATGCGGCACGCAATAGCGCTTGAATTCGATTTGGCCACCGGCTCCCGCGGCGAGCGGGACAGCCATGTGCGCGATCTCATTTGCGAACTCACAGGCGCGGAGGATGCCTGTATCGTCAATAATAACGCCGCCGCGGTCTTACTGACGCTCAACACCTTGTCGCAAGGCAAAGACGCGATCGTTTCGCGGGGAGAGCTGATCGAGATCGGCGGTTCGTTCCGCTTGCCGGACATCATGGCCCGCGCAGGCGCCTGCCTCGCCGAAGTGGGCACGACAAATCGCACGCACCTCAGAGATTATGAACAGGCGCTGAGCGAAAACGCCGGGCTGATCCTTAAGGCTCATACCTCAAATTACATCGTACAAGGCTTCACCAAATCCGTCTCTGCGCAAGAGCTTGCAATATTAGCCCGCGCGCGGGGAGTCCCGCTTGTGCATGACTTAGGGTCGGGCGCGCTGATCGATCTTGGCCGTTACGGCCTCAAGTCCGAACCCACGGCCGGCATGGCGCTGGCGGAAGGCGCGGACATCGTGACCTTCTCGGGTGACAAACTGCTTGGCGGGCCCCAAGCCGGGATCATCGCCGGACGCAACGACCTTGTCGCCAGAATTGCGCGCAATCCCATCAAACGCGCGCTGCGCCTCGACAAAATCCGGCTCGCCGCCCTTGAAGCGGTATTGAAACTGTATCGCGACCCAGACCGCCTTCCGGAAACCCTGCCGGCGCTTAGGGCCTTCGTCCGCCCCCAATCCGATATAGCGTCAAGTGCCTCCCTCATCCTGGATGCAATCGCTGCCGCGGCCGGCAAAGCCTATTGCGCGCGGGTCGCGGAATGTGCGAGCCAGATTGGCTCCGGATCGCTGCCGCTCGAGACATTACCGAGCGCTGGCATCGCCATCGCACCCGCCGGGCGCAAAGGCGCTGGACGCCGGCTCGAGTTGCTGGCATCTGCTTTGCGTGCGCTGCCCATCCCCGTCATCGGCCGGATACGGGATGGAGAACTCGTTCTTGATCTGCGCTGTCTAGATGACGAGGCCGCGTTCCTTAGCCAAATTCATCAGCTGCGGCTTGACGAAAGTGCCGGGGAAACCGGAGAGGCGGACTCATGATCGTCGGTACCGCTGGACATATCGATCACGGCAAAACCTCGTTGATCCGGAAGCTGACGGGAATTGACACCGACCGCCTTAAGGAAGAAAAGGCGCGCGGCATTTCGATCGATCTCGGCTTCGCCTATTGGCCCCGCCCGGGCGGCCAGATCGTTGGCTTTGTGGACGTACCGGGCCACGAAGCGCTCGTGCACAACATGCTTGCTGGCGCGACGGGCATCGATTTCGTGATCCTCGTCGTCGCCGCCGATGATGGTATCATGCCCCAAACGCGCGAGCATCTCGCGATCATGGATCTGCTCGGGTTGGAGCGGGGTATCGTGGCGCTCACCAAGAGCGATCTCGCCGATGATAATCGCCTCGCAGCGGTGAGCCGCGATATCGAAGCCCTGCTTGAGGATACCAGTCTCAAGGGCGCCGAAATCATCCCCGTTTCAGCCATTACAGCGGCGGGTCTCGACGTTCTCGCTGCCCGCATCGATGATGCTCTCAGCGCTTCAATCGCCCGCTCGCGCGAAGGCCGGTTCCGCCTTGCAGCCGATCGCTCTTTCACGCTCGCCGGACACGGCCCAGCCGTCACCGGCACCGTACTCTCCGGTGCGGTTCGCGTTGGCGATCACGTTAAAGTCAGCCCTGCCGGTCTCGACGCACGCGTGCGGTCGATCCATGCCCAGAATCAGCCGGTGGAACAGGGCGAAGCCGGACAACGGTGCGCTTTGGTTTTGAGCGGACCGCGCATCAGTAAAGAGGCTCTACACCGCGGAGACATGGTGCTCGACCCTGTGCTCGATGCGCCCACGGCTCGCATCGATGCAAGGCTGCGCGTCCTGCCCTCGGAGCGGAAACCGGTCGGGCAATGGTTCCCGGTCAAGGTTCATCATGCGGCCAGCGAGGTTCCGGGCCGCATCGTCGTTCTCAACGAACAGCCTATCAAACCTGGCGATACCGGCCTCGTGCAGCTTGTGCTGGACCGGCCTGTGGCAGCCGCTACCGGCGACCGGTTCGTGCTTCGCGATACGAGTTCAAGCCGGACGGTTGGAGGCGGCACGTTCATCGACCTGCGTGCGCCCGAGCGCCGCCGCCGCACTCTCGAGCGCCTCGCACTGATTGAAGCTCTAGCGGAGAAAGAGCCCGTAGCCGCCCTGACGCGGATTCTGGATAGGCCAAACGGCTGGATCGGCTTCGGCGCATTCCTCCGCGACCGGGCGATCGGCGAGGAGGCCTCGGCGGCAATCGCCTCGAAGCTGGGGCTTGTCTCGCTGCCCATGCGCGAGAGCCCGGTGGTGATGCTAGATCGCAGGTGGAAAGAGTTCCGCTTAGCGGTTCTTGAAAGGCTCGACGCATTTCACGCCGCAAACCCAGACCTGCCAGGAATGGGTCTTGAGCAATTACGAAGGGCTGCAAACCAGCCGCTGCCTGCCCCCTTGTTTGCGGCTGCGCTCAAGAAGCTCGCCGAAAGCGGCGACACCGCTCTCGATCGCATGTGGGTGCGCCGCCCCTCCCATGTGGTTAAATTTTCCGCGGAAGAAGAGCGGATATTGGCAGCTATCCTCCGCCATCTCGATGCGGAGCCTTACCGGCCGCCCCGCGTGCGCGATATCGCGAAGGCGATGGCTTTCGGCGAAGATGCCGTGCGGCGTCTGTTGCGCATGTCATCCCGGCGGGGACAGGTCGAGGAGATGGCTCACGACCATTTCTTTGCGCGATCCGCGGTCGAGGCCATGGCGGGTATCGCCATGGAGCTCGCGGCGCAATCTCTAAACGGCACTTTTACCGCGGCCGAGTTCCGGGACCGCCTCGATAACGGGCGGAAGGTAGCCATCCAGATTTTGGAGTTCTTCGACCGCCACGGATTCACGATCCGCCGGCAGGACTTGCGCAGGATCAATCCTGCCCGTATCGAGTTCTTCGCGCCGCGTTCCGCTCCTATTGAACGCGGCCATGAGTCGAAGGGAGGAGTCCCGCTCCCGGTGGGGCGACCGGACTTCAAATCCGGGTGGGGCCGTCAGACGGTCTCAGGTGGGTTCGACTCCCATCCTCCTCCGCCACCTTCGCAGGAGGTATCGCGATGAACGAAGCCACCGCAGCGCTGATGTCTCAATTCGAAGGCGCCGCTAGGACCGCCCAAGAAGCCGAAGCCGCGCTTCGTAAGACCATGGCGGTGGAAATCGGCCGGCTTGAACGTGAGCGTGAGTTTGCGTTCCGGCGCACTCGCCTTATACGCCTGCTCGCTTCAAGTGCCGCTGACTTGCCAACCGGGGATGAGGCAGTCTCCGCGCAATGCCTCGCGGTGAGAGAAGAGTTTGGGTGGCATGGCGAAAGCGAGGCATATAAATCCATTCTTGAGGAAATGACGCCTCTCGCGCGTTCTGTCTGGCTATGTGTTTGTGAATCAGCGGACGGGTCAGGCGAAGCAGTGTCAGCGGAATTAGCAAAGTTCGAAGCTTGGTTTCAAGCCGAACATGGCACGCCATTCTACTCTCTCTTCGATCAGTATGTTCCAGAGGCACCCCTTGTCGATTTCTGATCTATAGGAATTTGCAGAAAAACCGCGTTCCCGTTTCGTCATCTCATCTCCTTTGCGAATTCTCCTTTGCTACGTCAAGGCTTGAAACGTCTGCGTGTCACAAAGGGGTGCGGGAACGAAGAACCCACCCTTTCCGGCGGATCTTGGACAGGGCTCCGCCGGGTGCAACGGAGGAGGGAGCCATCAGCGTGCACGCTGGCCGCAGCGGCAATTTCCGGCATGACAATTCCTTCACCGCGCGCGAATGGCGAGTGCGGGCGCGGCCACAAAGAAAAACTGCACCGCGAGTGCAAGCACGATGGACGGCCCTGCCGCCGTGTCGAGCTTCAGTGACAGGAACAGGCCGCCGAGCACCGCCGCCACCGCCGATACCCCGGCTAGTACCGCCATCTGCTCGGGCGTTTTTGCAAAGGGCCGGGCCACCGCCGCCGGGAAGATCATCAGCGAGGTGATGAGCAGAATGCCAATCGCCTTCATGGCGAGCGCAACCGTCACCGCGATGAGGAGAATGAAAGCCGTTCCTGTGCGGCGCACGGGAACGCCCTCGGCGGCTGCGAGATCCTCGTTTACGGTCATGGCGAGGAGCGGACGCCATAGCCAGAATAGTGCAGCCAAGACCGCCGCAGCGCCGCCCCAAATCCAGGCAATACCGGCCTTCGAGACCGCGAGAATATCGCCGAAGAGATAGCCCATCAGGTCGAGCCGGGCGCCGCCCACGAAGCTCGCCGCGATAAGCCCAGCCGCAAGGCTCGTGTGCGCCAGGATGCCGAGCAGCGTGTCGTAAGGGATCGCACGCTGATGCTGGAAACCGGTGAGAAGCAACGCCATCGCTATGGAGGTTGCAATCACACCCAGCGTCAGGTCGATGCCGAGCAAAAAACCGAGCGCGACGCCGAGAAGTCCCGAATAGGCGACCGTCTCGCCGAAATAGGCCATACGCCGCCACACGACGAAACAGCCGAGCGGAGCCGCAAGAATTGCGGTGCCGACGCCGGCGAACGCAGCGCGGGTGAGGAAATCGTCAAGCATGGCCGCCGCACGCGACGTCGCCCGAAAGCGTGTGTGTGTGGTCGTGCCGGTGGCTGTACAGCCCGAAGCTTGCCGCAGCATCGGGGCCGAAAAGGCGCACATATTCGGGATGGCCCGCCACCGCGCGCGGCACGCCTTCGCAACAGATGTGCCTGTTAAGGCAGATCACGCGGTCGCTTGCGCCAAGGACCACATGCAAATCGTGGGAGATGAGCAGAATGCCGCAGCCGCGCCGCTCGCGGATCGCCGCAATGAGCTCGTAAAGCTGAGCGGCGCCGGCGAAGTCGATGGCCTGGGCCGGCTCGTCGAGCACGAGCAAATGCGGGTCTCGCGCAAGAGCGCGGGCGAGAAGCACGCGCTGGAATTCGCCACCCGAAAGCTGCGCCATCTGGGCATCGCTCAAATGGGCTGCGCCGGTCTCTCCAAGGCATTCGAGGGCGCGCATTTTCGACACGGACTGACTCAAGGACATAAAGCGCAGCACCGGAAGCGGAATAATGGTCCCGATGGGAAAGCGTTGCGGCACATAGCCGACGCGCAGTCCGGCTGCCCGGCTCACGCTGCCGCTGGCGGGGTCCGCAAGCCCAAGCAGAATACGCGCGAGCGTGGTTTTGCCCGCTCCGTTCGGTCCGATGAGCGTGAGGATCTCGGCAGGATGGACAGCGATGCTCACCTGGTCGAGGACTTGTTTGCCGCGAAATGCGAGCGAAACATTGGACGCCGCAACGAGCGCTTCGAGACCGGCCGCGCCCGCCTTCAACGGTTCGGCCGTTTCTTCAGCGCCTGGCGCAGCGGTTGTCCTGCTCAGCATATCGCACTGCCCGCAGCTTCGCGGCACTCCGCACACACACCGCTCACCTCGATGATGATGCTCCGCGGATGAAAGCGAGCCGTACTGCTGGCCTCGTCCACGGCCTGGAACGCGGCCGGTGTGTCTAGCTCGGTCACGCGCTGGCAATCTTCGCAAATAAGGGTGACGATTTGCGGCGCGCTTTCGTGATCGGTCATGCAGGCAAAAAACGCGTTGCGGCTTTCGAGCCGGTGAACGAGCCCGGCTCCTTGCAGCACATCCAAGATGCGATAGACCGAAATTGGCGCGAGGCGCTTTCCATCCTTGGCCAGGCTCTCGATCAAATCGTAGGCGCTCACGGGCTTATGGCTGGTTGCGACTTGCCGGAAAACCCGCTCGCGAAGGGCCGTCCATTTGATGCCCTTTTCGAGGCAGCGCGTTTTCGCCCGCCAAAGGGCGCCTGCCATGCAGACGCCGTGATCGTGATCGCGTGCGGGAAATGAGGGTGCTCTTTCGTTCATGCCAGCTA
>Ga0326728_10005951_pt1 | contig 33507 bp, 26 predicted proteins | sample MB3enrmetagenome_FD_207602 | JGI IMG/M metagenome (GOLD analysis project Ga0326728, IMG submission 207602) | Lab enriched peat soil microbial communities from McLean, Ithaca, NY, United States - MB31MN | ecosystem: Environmental > Terrestrial > Soil > Wetlands > Peat | place: USA: New York... | reverse complement strand
ACCCGTTGGTCCAGGTGCTGGTTGTCGGCACGTAGGTCACCCCGTTCCCGGTGTCCGCCAGAGCGCCATCCAGGTAAATCTCACAATCCCCGCTCGTGTATTCCACGCCAATTTGATGCCAGGTATTCGAACTCCATGAAATGGGGGCGCTCGCGTAAATGGCGGCGTCTCCCGATCTCATCCCGCCGAAATAGAGATTCGCGCCGGCCGCGTCCGCATAAATGGCGAACAAGCCATTGGGTGAATTGGCGCTCCAATCGCCGCCGCCGACAAAGTAAGCCTTTTCCCCCGGCCCGGTGCCACCCTGGCTGACGCTCGCCCAATTGGGCGCGAAGTCAAACACCACCGTCCCGTTGCCGTAACTGATATTGCGGTGCGACGACGGTGTGGTTTCCTGCACATTATAGTTCAAAAACGCGGGGGTGAGATTAGTCGTGTCCAGGATCAGGGCATTGCCGTAATACGGCGGCACATCTACCGGCGTGGAAATGAGGTTGGTCGTGAAAGCGATGGGCACATTACCATAGACCGTCTCGAAGTCCGGCGGGAAAGGAAACCACTCAATCGGAGTGGGTGGCGCCGACTCCCCCAAGTCCCGGACGACAAGGACCGCGTTGGCACTGGTGGCACTGCCCGCCGCATTGGCAACGACCACCGAATAAATCCCGGCGTCGGTTGTTTGGGTGCTCAGGATGGAATAGGTTCTGCTGTTCGCACCGGCGATGATGCTTCCGTTAAGACTCCACTGGTAAGTCAAGGTCCCGGAGCCTGCGGCGGTCACGCTGAATGACACGGCCGATCCGGAATCCACCGTCTGGCTGTGTGGCTGCGCCAAAATCGCCGGATAGGGATAATTGGTCGTCACCTCCGCCTGAGTCATTGGACAATTAAACGTCGCCAACTCATCAAACACGCCCCGCGCCTGGTACGCCCCGTTATGATCGCTCCCTATTGTAAAGCCATCCGCCAGCCGTGCCTCCAGGTCCGGCTCGAAGGCCAACCCCGGCCCGCTCGCCGCCAGCGCGCCGTCCAGGAACAGCGACGTTGCGTTCCCCGAATAACTCAGCACAACCTGATGCCATGAGTTCGATACCCACCCCTCAATCGGTGCTATCAAATATGTCGTCAGCAGCCCGTTACTTCCGCTGACGAACGACAACCCAGTGCCGAATGAGTCCGCCTCCAGCGCCCACCCGCCGCCCGGCGCAGTCACATCCCCAAGCTCAAATAAATATCCATTCGTACCCGTGCCCGTCCCCCCGTTCCAGTCCGGCTTGAACCAGAACCGCACCGCCCCCTCCCCGCCGTTCAAATTGAACGACCCATCCACCTCCACGTAATTGTAAGCCATTTTGGCCGCATTCGTGCTGTCCACCAGCAAACCATTCGTCCACCGCGTCGCCGGATTTTGCACGTTGTAATAGGTCAATGGCGGCCAGTTCCGAGAACTATACCAGGGGTTATCCTCCCCCTGCCACAGTTGTATCTCGTCCAACACCCCGACAAAGTAAGCCGTCCCATCGCACCCAATGCAGGCGCTCGATCCCGCCGTTAGACTGGTCGAGTTTTCAATGTTGGCAATGCCAGACGTCCAGATGGATGTATCCAGCGCATTGTCAATGTACAGGCAAATGTTGGCGCCCCGGCGCGTCAGGGTGATGTGATGAAAACTGCCGTCGTTGACATGCCGCTGCGAACCGAAGCCGACATAATAACCGGTCGTGCCGTCAATCTCCACGCTCAAGGTCCCATCGCCATCCAGGCGCAAGTCCCACATGGGGGCGGCGCCGCAAACGGGGCGTTTGTCCAAAATCCCCTGCTGCTGGCCGCTGGCCGTGGTCTGCATCCAGAAATCCACAGTGAAATCATTCGTGCCAAAGTTGCCGGCATTCGTGCCAAAGGAGATGTAGGAGGAGTTGCCATCAAAATGGAAGCCGCTGCCCAAAACGCCATTCGTATAAGTCACATTCCCGGTGATCGTGCCATTGTTTGTGTAAATGCCCAACCGGTCCAAAGCGTTCGATTCGCCAGCCCAATAGTCCAGAAGCATCGCCGTGCTAAAACTCCAATACCCCAGTTGCCACGGCCCCGTCCCGCACGGCGGTTGGGCGGGGATGTTGACAGTGAGGATGGCGTTGGCACTGGTCGTCCTCCCGGCGGCATTGCCAACGGCCACCACATAACTCCCGGCATCTGATGCTGGGACGCTGGTGATGGAATAGGTGCTGGCGGTCGCCCCAAGAATGCTGGTTCCATTATGACTCCACTGATAAGTCAAGGTCCCCGCGCCTGTGGCGGACACGCTGAAGGACGCGGTCGATCCCAGGTCCACCGATTGCGAGGCAGGCTGGCTGGTAATGGAGGGGGGCGGGGTGATACTCAGGATGGCGTCGTCGCTGGTGGCGCTGCCAAAGGCATTGGTAATGACAACCGAATAAGTCCCGGCATCTGTTGTTTGAAAGCTGGTGATCGAATAGGTGCTGGCGGTCGCGCCGGGAATGCTGGTTCCGTTGAAACGCCATTGATAAGACAAAGTCCCTGTGCCGGAGGCGACCACGCTGAATGATGCGGTCGTCCCGAGAAACCTCGACTGAGAGGTCGGCTGGCTCGTGATGGAGGGGGTGGGGCTTAGGGCAAGGGTCGCGCCGGAACTGATGGCGCTGCTAAAGGGATTGCCAACCAGAACCGAATAAGTCCCGGCATCTGTGGTTTGCACGCTTGGGATGGTCAACGAGCTGGAGGTCGCGCCGGAAATGTTGTTGCCGTTCAAGCGCCACTGGTAACTCAAGGGGGTTGTTCCATTGGCGGTCACGGAAAATGTGACCGAGGCTTCTAGCAACGCCGTTTGCGAGGCGGGTTGTGTGGTAATGGAAGGAGCGCTCCAATTGCCCCCATCCCCGTCGTCATCAATCGGATTGCCGTTGCTGTCCGTCGCCCGGTAGTGATAGCCCAGGTCAACCTGCGATGTGCCTTGCGGCACCTGATTGGTCTGGGTGGTGTACCAGTAGAGGCCAACCTGGTCCGCCGTCGTGCTGCCGGCACCCAGGTACGGACTGTTCGTGGGCAGATAATGATCCCCCAAAAAGCTGGTCTCCCAAGGCACGGAACTGGTCTCGGCCGTGTGGTCCAGGGTGAAATTGGGGGCGATGTTGTTATCGCAGTTGCACAAAATGGAATCGGTGATGGTGCCGACTATATTGTTCCAATTGAAATCAACAAAATTAAGAAGGGAATCGCCCGTTATGTTCTGCGCATGAAGCGTAAGGTTGTTTCCTTCCAAGACGCCGCCAAGGTAGTATCCCGAATAGCAGTTAAACCCCGTCAGCAGAACATTTTGCAGATATAGGTCGGTATCATCGCCCACACTCATGGCCGCGCCGCCGCATTGCACAAATTCACAATTGATGAAAATGTGGGACGAGTCATAGTCGTCCTCATAAACAGCCCCCGCGTAAGAAGCTCTTATGTTCGCTATGGTCACTCCCGATGCACCCCCTCCGCCCCCATTCTCAAAAATAAAATCAGTGTATGGCGGACACTGTGGCGACGGACTGCCGGAACTACCATCAATGATATCTCCAACACTGTCATTATCTCTCGATGTCAACATCACTGGGTTACCAGGAGAACCATTGAAGTTGAAAAGGGAGTAGCTACAGTAGTTGTAGATTTCGGCATAAGAGCCGAATTTGAGAACTGACCCGCCGTCCAAAGTCGGAGCGCCTTCAAAATACAATGCTCCGGATATGTAGTAGGTGCTTCCGGACAGAAATTCAAAATCGTCTGTCATATCCTCCTGATCATCAAATATCGTGTAATCCAGCACCACCCCCGCCTCGCCTGGCATGGACTGGGCCAATTGTATGGCCTGGGGCGCTGCCGTGGAGGCCACCTCCTTTGGCAGGAGCGGCTCCAACGCGGCGAGGTGCTCGATCACTGTCCCCACCGGCGCGGCGGAGGCATGGAACGGCAGCTTCTCCACCGCATTCGAGATGGCTCTGTATGGAACTTCCTCAATCAAAAAATCACGGCCTTCCAACCTAGTCCAATGTTTTGAGACGCGCCCCAATTTCACCGCGTTCGTTCCACCCTGGCCCGCGATGGAAAACGCCTTCCCCATGCCAATCGCCATCTTGCCAAAATTGAGCAGAATATCCTCCTCAATCCCCTGGACCACCCGGCTCCTTTTCTCCGGCGCCGGCGGCGAGAAGAACTCACTAAGCACTTGAAGCCGTGTGCTTTGCGGGTTTAGGCCGAGCGAATCGGGAGTCGGCGGCTGCTCCCTCAGAATGATGTCTTGCTCAAGCCCGGCTTTGGTGAAAAGGTATTCGATGTCCGCCTTCAGCCCCTTAAAGGCGTTGGTATAGACCACCCGGTTGGTCCCAACCAGCGTTCCCCCGCAATCCTGCAGCGGCGCCAGCAACACGCTCTTTCCGCTGGCGCTGTCCCAATAACTCAGCCCATAAACCCGGCTGTCAAAGACCTTGCCATCCGCCGCGACCAAATGGATGGCTCCGCCAGCGGTGTTGGCATTGCCCGCAAAATGGACCCGATGCGCCGCATTCGTGGCGGTAGCTCCGCCGGCCACATTATCAATATCCACCTCCTCCTTCGCATCCACCAACTGCCCCGCCGCGTTCGTAAAACAGATTCCGGACGCCATCTCGGTATAGGCCCGGTTTGTGACAACGAACACTTCCCCCGCGCCATTGGTTTTGTTGATAATCCTGGCCCAAATCCGTGTACTCGGAGTGCGCGCAATAATTGTCGGAGCCACACGGGCTGCGAGGTCGTTCGTGTTTGGAGCGGATGGTCCCGAAGCCGCCTGGGCCTCGAAGGAGATTTGCAACACACAGCCCAACAAGGGGAAAAAACCAATGCTTTTCATGAATACTCCTTTCCAGAAGAAAAACCGCCGAGAAAAATGAAGCCATCCGGGTATAATCCTTGCGCGAGCTTCCCAAGCTCCCCGATGTACCGCCAGCACCCCATTGCCGAAAATAATCTCAGAACGCCTTTCCGCCGCGAAGCGCCAATATCGCTCCACGCCAAACCGAACCACGGATTCTAAATTATTTGTTAGATGTTTTTACTATAAGCTATACGGGCTTGTCCATCACTTTCTTTCAAGATAACTGAATTTTCTAATCTATTCAGTCTGCCATCTGGTGAACATCACTATCCCTTATCATAAACGGTCTTCCGAAAGAGTCCGGCCTCAAATTACTCCATGTTTACAGGGGTCTAACGGGCTAACGGCTCAAAACCCCTGGAAGTTCCGTTGCAGTAACAGCGTTTCATGCGGCAAGTGTTGAGGATAGCGGCACTAACTGCTTTTACCGGCGAGGCGCTGGACCAGGCTGTTCAACTCCTGCATGCGGGCTGGTTTGTTGAGCACGGCATCCACCTCCGGGGCGGATTCCCCGTCGGCTTTGATCATCGTCCCCCAGCCTGTCAACAGGAGAATGGGCGTCTGGGGCGATTCCTCCTTGATGGCGCGGGCGACATGATAGCCGTCCATGCCTGGCATGCCCAAATCCGTGATGACCATCTCGAAAGGATGGCCGCCGCGCAGGCTGGAACGGAACATCTCGACGCCTTCGCGGCCGCCTGGGGCCAGGCTGACCTTGTGATGGTCGTGTTGCAGGCAATCATGCAGAACCTCGCGCACACCCGGTTCATCGTCTATGCAAAGGATGCTCATGGAGCGGGAGGGTTGAAGGACGGCGGGTTTGGATCGCCCGGATGGGATCGCCTCCTCGCCTATCGGGAAAATCAGGCGCACACAGGTGCCCCGGCCCGGCGCGCTTTCAATTTCAATGGCGCCTTTCTGCCGCTGCACCATTCCATAAACCATGGCCAGTCCCAAGCCGGTCCCGCCGCGATGCGCCTTGGTGGAGAAAAACGGTTCCAGGCAGCGCTGGCGGACCTTTTCATCCATGCCCGAGCCGTTGTCGCGCACTTCCAGCAGCAGATCCTGGGCGGGCGTTGCGCCGCTTTCCGAAGCGGGGCGGGTGACGCAACGGGTGGCGACGGTGATGAGGCCGCCTTGAGGGAGGGCGTCCACCGCGTTAAAGATGATGTTGGTCAGGGCTTCGCGGAGTTCCGCGGCATTGCAGAGCAGAAGGGGTGATTCCGGCTCCAATTGACAATCCATGCGAATGGACAGGCCCTGGCGCTGCGCCTGATCGCGCCAGCGCGGGCGGGTGAGTTCGATGACGTCGCGGATGGCCTGATTGACGTTGACGCTGGCCAATTCGCAGGGGTCCTGGTCGCGGCGGTAGAATTCCCGCATGTGGGCGACGATCTCGGTGACATCCTGGGCCGCCTGGCTGATGCAGCGCAATTGCTGCTGCGGCTCGTGCGGCAAATCCGGCAGGTTCTCCAGCAACAATTCCGAGTAGGCCATGATGGGGCTGAGGGCATTGTTGATGTCGTGGGCGATGCCGCTGGCCATCTGGCCGAGGGCGCGGAGGCGCTCCTGCTGCACGACCGACTGCTGGGTGCGGCGCAATTCTTCGTAGGCCTTCTGCGTCCCTTCCGTCAGGCGCACCCGGTCGTAGAGGCTCTGGCATTCCTCTTCGGCGGTGAGGACTTTGGCCTGCAAGGCCTCTTTCTCCCGGCGGACGGCGGCGATTTCCGCGCGAGCCAGTTCGGCGTTATGGCGGACCTCCTCCAAAACGAGCACAATCATGCTGACGGCGATGAAGAGTTGCAGCACCGCGGCCACGAAAAACCCGGCGCTGTAGAGGTTTCCGTACTGCTCGGTCAAGGGGTAGGTGGCCAGGTAAACGCCCCACAGCAGAAAGCCCAGGGACAACATGCCGGCCCCGACGAAGGCCTTCTGCTTGCGCAGCCGGAAGAAGCAAACGGCGGCGAACAGGCTGCTCAAGCCGAGCAGGATGAAGATGGGCAACTGGATTTGCAGCAGATTGGTCATGACCTCCGGACTGACCATGGTCCAGACCACCAGGAACAACATGAAGAAGCCGAGGGAGGTCTGCCGGACCGGAAGGCCGAGAAAACGCAGGCTGCCCCACAAAAGGAAGACCGCGGAAATCGAAACGCAGCATTGCTTGATCATGAACACCAGGCTGCCCGGCGCCGTGTTCCCCACCTGCAGGCCCAGCGTCAGCCAGAGGGCATAAAACAACCAGGCGGCCGTCCAGATGCTGAAATACTCCCGCCGGGTGTAGCGGTTCAGGTAAAAGAAAAGCCCCACCAGAACCCACACGCTCAACAAGGATATCAGCAATGCCGCCGGCAGGTAAGCTTGGGAGAATACCGGCCCCATGTCCTCAAGTTTCATCGTTATCCCCATTTATCGGCAGAAAGGGGCCGAAATTAAGCAAAAGAGCGCAAATATCTTCCCGGTCCGGATTTGCGGGAGAACGCCAGGTTTATTCATAAAGTTTGCAGGAGGATTGCGGTTGGTTGCATGGCCCCCGCGGATGAGCGGGAAGAGGCAGTGGAACTCAAAATATCTCAAAATAACTCGAAATAACTCGAAATAGCTCGAATCGAGGGTTGGCATTGGGAAAGCAGATAGCAGAAATTGGGAAAGCAGGAATTGACCCTGTGCGACAGGCAAAACCACTTCACGGGCCAAGGAGAACAGATGACGGTGGAGGCTGAATGAAGTGGAAACGGAGTGATGGAGTGGTGGGGTGCTGCCGGAAAAACAGAAAGCAGGAATTGGGCAAGCAGAAAAAGGGGAAATCCTGTGTTCCTCCCGTCGCCATCGGACCATTTATTCCTTACCATACGCGATGAAATTTAGCATATAATAGGAAGATGTCAAGGGGGAAAGTGCGAAAAAAATGCGGATTGTTGCAATGGCCTGAGCATGAGACACTTGCGCAGCTTACCCGCCCCCTGCTTACTCCCGTTGAACCTCCGGCAGGGACTTCACGATACGCATGGTCTCCACGCTGACCGTGATGACCTGACCAATGAGGCGGACGATGTATTGCTCGTCGTCCGAGCGGTTCGGGTCACTGACGATGTTGTGTTGATCGTCGCGCGTGATACGGTATTGGTCAATCACCCATTCGAGCGCGCTGCGGTTGCCCAGTTTGTAATCGAATATTTCCGGCGGAATGCCGGCAAGGGTGAGGAAATCGTTGTAAATGATTGCGGATTTGTCTTTCGTGAGTTTCATCGCCTCCACGCGCCAATCCAGTTTGGCTTCCTGGTTCTCCTGCCTTTTCAGCGGGAATTCTTTGGCCAATTCATAATTGACGTGCAGATCGGCGAGTTCTTTTCCGGCGGCGGCGAAGGCGTGAAACAATCTCGCGCTGGTTTTCGGGTTGTGCTCCGGCTTGGCATCGCCCTGCATTGTCTCAACGGCGGCAAGCGGAAAGAAGCGGGCATTTTTCGCACCGGCGGGCACACCGACAAAAGGGATGCGCGGGAGATCACGCTTCAAGTTTTCGCCAAAGCGGGTGCGGTAAGTGGGATAATGCAACACTGCATAGACGTAATGGAAAATGTTTTCCCGCGTGATGTCGTCATCGTCGTAGAAAATCTGGAAAAGCGTTCGTGTTTTCGGCGTGAGGTTCTCTTGTCGGTGCTTGCCATCGTCGGAATACGAGAAAAGCGGAAATGCAAAAGTGGCGCAACCAAAGCCACCCGCGACAACTAGATTGGGAGCGGCGTTTGTAATCAAAGCGGTGAAAGGCCGCTCGACGGTCATGTTTAGACAAATGAGCCGGTTCTCCTTCGTTGCCTTCTTGTTGGGAAGAAATTCATCAAACTTGCCCGGTCTGTCCACGAACATTGCGTCATAATAAAGTTCCATTTCCGTGAATGGCCGGTAGAGCGCCTTACGGATTTTGTCTTTCGAGAATTTGGCTTCGTGCTCCTCCGTGAGGTGACGCTTCAGCGTCTCACTCCATTTTATTTTTTCGTAGCTGACAAAGTTATCCAGGTCCGTGGGCCGCCCTTTTGTCTGCCAGCGATGGAGTTCGGCATTGTAGTCATCAGCAAATTGCTCGACGCGCTTGGCGAGCCGCTTCGCATCAAAATCATAAGCCACGGCGTCGCGATTGGTGGAAACCCCGAGCGAGTAAGTGCGGAAAATGGCCGGCACGCTCGTGCCCGCTTTGGCATCCTTGCTGCCAATGGGGATGAAGCCTTCAAATTCTTCGGCCGTGTCGTTGGCAATCCAGTTGCCCCGGTCATCGGGATCGAGCTTCTTCCATTTGACGCCGGCAACATCGGCTTTGGTTTCGAGGAACGAGTATTTCTGTTCCTTGCGCCAATCGCCGCCAACGGCATGGTAATAAACTTTGGCTTTGCGCTGCGCTCCCCTGCTGCTTTGCAACCGGACAAAAAGATTGATGCTGACGCCGACTTGGATGCCGAAGACATTGTGCGTGGTGCCGGAGAGCTTGGGATTCTTGCGCACATTGCCGCCCAAATCGAGGACGTAAATCTCATCAAAGTCCCGCGCCATCTCCTTGCGCATCCCGTCAAAAGTTTTTTCGGTGACAAAACTGTTGTTGTTGACGAAACAAACGATGCCGGTTTCGCCTATGCGGTCGGTGGCAAACCGAATGGCCTTGATGTAAGGATCGGAGAGCTTGCGCAACAGGGTCGCATCGGAGGCTGCCCCGTAAGTGGCGCTCACGCGACGTTCGAGTTCAGGATATTTTCGATTCTTGTTATTGTCGTTTTCGTCGGCCTGCCCGGCGTTGTAGGGCGGATTGGCAATGACAACGCGAATGGGCGCGGCCTTTTGACGGTTGATCCGTTTCGTGTTCTCAGGGTTGAACCCGATGGCCATGTCCTGCTGCTCATGTTTTTCGCCATTGGCAAAATAGGACATTTTTCCATTGATCGTTTGAAACGTGTCCAGGAGGCAAATGCCCTCAAAAGGTTCGTATTTGCCGGTGGCCTCGTAATAGGCGTGTTCGATGTTCATGGAGGCCACGTAGTACGGCAGGAGCATGATTTCGTTGCAGTGAAGCTCCCCCGCGTATTTCAGCGGCAAGGCGGACTTGGGGATGTGCCGCATGATGTTGACGATGAAGTTGCCCGTGCCGGTGAACGGGTCGAGGATGTGAACGTCTTTGTCGGCCAATGATTTGCCAAACTCATTTTTCAAGATCTGCTCGACGCTGGCGACCATGAAGTTGACCAGCGGCTGCGGCGTGTAAACAATGCCGTGCGTGTCGGCCACCTTGACGCAGAAGCCCTGAAAGAAGCGCTCATAGACGGTGTTGAGAAAGGTCTGCTTCTGCTGGAAATCGGTGATGGTGGCGGCGGCGTTTTCAATCGCCCAGTAGAAATGCTCGAGGCTCTTGCTGAAATCGTCACGGCTGAAGACGCGGGAATTGAGGGCGGTGATGACTTTCTCAATTTCCTGCGCGATGACGTTGCGCGAGATGAAATCAGCGACGTCAAAGATTCTTCGGAAAATGCGCTCGGTGAGGATGTGCTGGATGATCATTTCCTCGACGGCCTCGATGGAGATGTTGGGATTGAGCGACCCCCGGCAGAGCGAGCAGAAGCTTTCAAAGGCGGTGATGAATTTCTGGTTGTTCTGGCGTTCTTTCTCAATGAGGGCTTTAAGGCTCAGGCCAATTTGCGGAACTTTGTCCCGGAATTCAGCCTCCGCCTTGTCCCATTCCGCGATGACGGGCGTGGCGAACTCCAGAAACAGCGCGAGGACATGGACAAGGTCGTCCGGCTTTTCCAGGTTGGCTTCGAAAAGCCTTTCGCCGTTCTGGTAAAGCACGGCGCGGTCTGGCTGCCAGAAAAGGATGTTCTGCTTCGGGTAACCGATGGAAAACTTGTGTTTGATTTCCTTGTCCAGGTCGTCGGCGGAGCTTTTGGCCTCCCAGAGGCCGTGAGTGAGGCCGTAGTTGTCGAGCAAGGCGCCGTCCGCTTTGGCGTCCGCCTTGCCTTTGCGTTTGATGGCGTATTCGGGAACGAGTTTCCAATCGAATTGGCGGGCGCAGTGCTCGAGCAGTTCCTGAAAGGCGGAGCGGACGGCCGTTTCGTGTTTAATGCCAAGCTCGGCAAATTTGGCGAGCGAATCGTAATAGGCCGTTACGGCCTTGTGCGTGGGTTTAAGGGTCAGGCTCGGCATGGAGTGGTAGTAAACGGAGAAGCGACGCGAGGGAAGCAAAATCTTGGGTTTTGCGAAATTCACTTCGTGAGCAGCCAGGCTACTTTTACTTCAGGCTCGACTTGCTTGAACTCGGGGTCGCCGGTGACGACTTCGACGTTTCGGAGCCTGGCCAGGGCGGCGGCGAAGCAGTCGGCGTAGGCCATCTTCCGGGAGGCCTTGAGCTTGGCGGCTTCGCGGACCAGTTGCAGGTCATCGCCCACCGGCACCAGTTCGATGGCCAGCGTGGCAAGGTCGGCGGCTTTTTGGCCGGCAACGGCCTCGCCCTCGGCGCGCGCGATGGCATAGTAGATCTCGCCCCAGTTGACGACGCACAGAAGGAGCTTGTGCTTGTCCTCAGCCGCTTTGACGAGGAGCTTCTCGACTTCCTCGGCCGCCGGTTCGTCATGGAGAAAGGCCATGAGCGCCCAACTGTCCAGAACCTTGGTGGCCATATTACAAATCGCGCTCCTTTTTGCGTTCGCTCGTGAAGACCTCCAGGGCTTTGCTGCCCTTGAGGGAGCCGCGCAGGTTGCGGATGTGTTTGGCGGTGAGGGGCTTGATCAGGATTCCCTGGGGCGTGGATTGCACGTAGGCCCGGGTGCCTTCCTCGATTTCAAACTCCTTGCGGAGCCAGCGCGGGATGACCACCTGGCCCTTGATGGAGAAGTGAACGGTGTCTCTGCCAGTTGCCGCATTCATCTAGGCAAATTACATGTTTTAAAAAGTAAGTCAATGGCTGTTTTGTTGGAAATCTCGGTGCCGGTCGGCGAGTCGCCGACCGGGACAGGCGGGTCGCCTGTGCTACCCACCCGGTCCGGACGGGGATGAGTTTGTGGCTTGAAATCGGCGGGGGGCCCATCAATAATGCGGGAGCGAAGATCTGATGAACGAATGGAACATTCAAGCCCGCTCGCACGTCTGCCAGTCGTGTGAGAAGCCTTTCGCCGACGAGGAGGTCTGCCAGACGCTCCTGCTGGAGGAACGCCACCAGTACGTGCGGATGGATGTGTGCCGGCAATGCTGGGACAGCCAGTACGGCGAGGGGGCAGCGGACCGGAAGGGGTTTATCTCGCAATGGCAGAGCATTTACCATCCGCCCCCGGCCGCGCCGCCCGAGGTCATCCGGCGTGAAACGGCCGAGGACCTGCTGCGCAAATTGATTGCCGCCAACCAGCCCAAGGACGGGCCGGTTTGTTTCATCCTGGCCGTCATGCTGGAACGCAAGCGCATTCTCAAAGTGAAGGAACAATTCCAGCGCGACGGCGCGCGGGTCTTCATTTATGAGCAGCCCAGGACCGGGGATGTTTTTACCATCACCGACCCGAACCTGCGGCTGGATGAGCTGGAGGAGGTGCAGCGGGACATCAGCCTGTTGCTCAATCCGCCGGCCGTCGCGCCTGCCGCCCCCGCGCCGGCGGGGCCGGTTTCCGGGGAAGAGGCCGCCGCCGCCGCCGCGCCCGAAGGCGGCGCGCCCGCCTGCCATGAAACCGCCCCTTGAAGCGCCGGAACGACCCGCCGCCGCTGGGGGCGATTTGCAGGCGTTGCAAACGCGGTTGCAATATGCCTTCCACGACCTCGGGCTGTTGCGCCTGGCGCTGACCCATCCCTCGGTGGCGCATGAGGGGGACCGCACCTCGCAGCATAATCAGCGCCTGGAATTTCTGGGCGACGCGGTGCTGGGGCTGGTGCTGACGCGGGAGTTGTATGACAAATTTCCCGAGGTGAGCGAAGGGCCGCTGACCAAGGCGCGCGCCCAGATGATCAACCGGCGCACCCTGGCGGAGCAGGCGCGGCGGATGGAGTTGCAGCATTATCTGATCCTGAGCCGCGGGGAGGAGGCCAATAGCGGACGGAGCCGGGTTTCGGCGCTGGCGGACGGATTTGAGGCGTTGATCGGGGCGATTTTTTTGGACGGCGGCTTCGACGCGGCGCAGGCCTTTGTGCTGCGTTCTTTCCATGAGGCGTTTGGCGAGTTGACGTCCATCCCCAGGCTGGAGAATCCCAAGGGGGAATTGCAGGAAATCCTGCAGGCGGCCTCGCCGGTTTCGCCCCAATACGAGGTGGTGTGCGTGACCGGGCCGGAACACGACCGGGTCTTTGAATGCGTGGTGCGGCACAACGAGCAGGAATTAGGCCGGGGCAGCGGCAAGAGCAAGAAGGCCGCGGAAAGCCAGGCGGCGCTGGCCGCGCTGGAGAAATTGCGCGGGACGGCAGATGAGCCTGGAAAAAGCAGTTTGGCCACAGATGAACACGGATAGACACAGATTGGGAACAGAGTGCGAGAATAGGCGCCTGTCTGGTAGGGCAGAGCTGCCGCTCTGCCCTGAATTTTTGGGCGGCGCGGCAGCGCCGCCCTACCGAATTTAGGATGAACGCGAGCCGCTTGCAACGCTGGGTTCCGCTGCTGGTCTGGATCGCCGTGCCGGCCACGTTTTTCCTCATTGTTTTCCAAATCATCTCATACGGCTTTGTCCCGGCGGGAGACGCCCGGCGTCATGTGGCCCGGGCGATGACGGACAAGGAATACAACCAGATTGTCGTCTTGCGGCCGGAATACAAGATTGACCACAGCCCGGGATGGGATTGGATTTTGCGCACGCTCCATCGCGCCGCCGGCTGGAACGAGGACGAGCTGATGAGCTTTTCCGTGGTGGGGATGATGCTGTGCGTGTATCTGGCCGGATTGCCGTGGCTGCGCCGGCCCGAGGCGTGGATGGCGGCGCTGCTGGCGCAAATCGTGGCGCTGCCCAACTGGATGGTGAGGCTGGACCAGGGGCGGCCCTTTCTCCTGAGCGAAGGGGTGTTGATCTGCCTGCTTTTCGCCTGGGGGCGGGAGGGGACGGGAAAGCCGTCCTGGCAGAAATTAGGTTTGACAACAGCGGGCTTCGCGCTTTCCGTCTGGGTGCATGGGGCGTGGTATTTGTGGGTGTTCGCGCTGGGCGGTTTTTTGCTGGCGGGAGCGTGGCGCGAGACGCTGTGGCTGGCGGCCTGCTGGGCGGGGGGCGTCATCGCCGGGGCGCTGTTGTCGGGGAAGCCGGCGGCGTTTTTGTATGGAGCGGTCTATATGGCCGCGGCGGTTTTCAAGGAACACGCGCCGAAATGGGTGCTGGTGGGGGAGTTTCAGCCCAGCGACGGGGAGTTTTACACGCTGGCCATTCTGGCCCTGGTTTATATTTGGCGCCGGCAGCAAAACAAGCCGCGAATCCCCCAAACCGACAACGCGCCTTGCTCCCCCGAACCGCCGCGCGCCTCTTCACCCTCTCCTCCACAAACTTGTGGAGGAGAGGGCCGGGGAGAGGAGGTTTCCTCCAAGTTCATGGAGAAGACAGGCCTGCTGCGCCAGCCGGTCTTCTGGATGATCGCCATTTTTTGGACGCTCGGTTTCCAGGCGGACCGGTTCTGGGCGGACTGGGGATTGACGGCGGCGACGGTGTGGCTGGCCATGCAGTTCGACGATTGGATGGTGGAGAAATGGCCGGCCGACGGGGGCCGGCGCCTGCTGTTGTGCGGGCTGATCGCCGTGCCGTTCTTCCTGGCTTCGACGAGCGATCTGCGGATGCGTTACACGCAGAACCAGCAGGAATCGGCCCTGGACGCGAGCGACCCGGCGCTGGCCGGCTGGCTGCCGGAGGGGGACGGTATTTTTTACAACGCGGACATGGCGTTTTTTTACAATACATTTTACAAGAATCCGCAGGGGAACTGGCGTTATATCCAGGGTTTCGAGCCGGCGCTGATGCCGGAGGAGGACTTGAAAATTCTCCGCAACATGCAATGGAATCACTTTGACCTGGACTCTTACGCGCCGTGGATCAAGAAAATGCGTCCGCAGGACCGGCTGGAGGTGCCGGGCACCGCACAGCCGCCGATGCCGGAATTGGAATGGCGCCTTGCGGCGAAAGGGCTGTGGATCGGGCGCAAGCCGGCGGCGAAACAATGAAAACTTAGCCGCGACATTTCGTGCGCGCGCCCGAATCCGGCGGGTGGCACAGGCGACCCGCCTGTGGCGGCCGGCGACTCGCCGACCGCAAATGGACACGGCCATCTGCCGTCAGGCGCAGTTTCCTTGCAGATTGGTTGTCTGCTGTCTGCCGCCGGGCCAGTGGCCCGGCGGGACGGGCGGGTCGCCCGTTCCACCCCTGTGCCATGAAATACTCGGCTTACCGGACGGTGTCGTCCCAAACCCAGTCGTCGTCGGAGCCGGGTTTGCCGCCGTCGTCGGTTTCATTCCAGCCGACGGAGTAAAGAAGAAATTTTCCGCCGTCGGCGAGGCGATAATGCAGCGGCCGGCCGCCGATGAGATCGGGCGGGATTTGGGCGAGGAACTGCGGGGCCAGGGCGTCGAGGGTTTCGGGGTAGGCGTTGTGCGCGAGGCGGTAACGTTCCAGGGCGCAGGCGATGAGCGCTTCGCGGACCTGCGTTTGATTTCTGGCGGTGGTGAGCAAGGCCCGGCTGTAATTGGGGATGGCAATAATCGCCAGGAACGTGTAGGGCGAGGGATGAGAAGAGGCGGCTTGACCCGCCTTTTCGACGGCATCCACTTTTTTCGGAAAAACCATCTGGTTGGCGGGGTCAAGACTGTCAAGAATGGCTTGTGCGCGATGGGCGTCGGCGGCCATGTTTTGATGAATCCATCCCTGGGGAATTAAAGCTCGAAAAAGCACGGCCTTCCAATCACGCCGCCATTTGGTTTCGGACGATGCTCCGGAAATCTCGAACCATTGAGCCAACCGCGCCGGCGTGATGGTTGCCAAGGTGTGGCATTCCCCGACGGGTTCCTCCTCGAAGGCTCGCCGGACATCTGGAAGGAGGTTGATTTCCTTGAGTTGTTCTTGCAACGCCAGCAATTGCGGCTCGCGCCAGTCGTGCCAGGCCAGGCCGTCGGCGATGACGCTGGTGTAAAGTCCCGTCACGGCCACATGAATCATCGCCGCCACCAAAGTCATCGGCTTGCCGGAGGGCCGGCTTTCCAGAATGCGGCACAGGTCGTGGATGAGGGTCAGGTCGCGCAAGGCTTCCTCCGGCTGGCCCTGCAACAAATGACATTGGGCCAGGGCGGCCAGCCTTTGCACGACGGTTCGAATGGTCACGAAATTCGGGATGGGAATGTCCCAGGGGTCCTGATAATCACCGGCTATGCGTGTGTAGGGACGCTGCAAGGTCTGGCGGATCAGGCTGAACTCCGGTTCCAATGCGGAGTTCAAGGCCAGATATTCGGCGCTCGTGTCGGGCGCGAGTATCGTCACCCGGTAGGAACCGCCGTCAACGAGTTCAACCTGCACTTTTTCAGATCCGAAGGTCCAACTCCATCTGGAGAGGAAGGGTTTGGGGAGGAACTGCTCCAGCTCCTTTGCCGTGGGAGCGGTTTGGCACTGCAAAAAGACTTTGGCCGGTTGAATCTCCTCCGGTCGCCGCGCCGTGTGGGGGAACCCGATCGGATCCGTGGCGGTTGGCCCGACCGCATCATTAAGAAGTTTGCTCACTTCCGACGTGGCACGCGGATCGCCAAAGGACAACGCCGTGAATCCGCTGGGAGGAACCGCTCCCGGCAGGCCAATCGCCAAATCGGCAACGCTGAGGCGCACTGAGGGGATGTTTGAATTCACGAGGGCGATGATTTTCTTGGACAAATCCGTGGCGCCCCTGCCCACAAACCACTGCTGCATTTCCGGCACGGCGAAGACATTTTGATCATCGGGCACCGGGGCGGGAATGTAATTCGTCCAATCCATCTTGATGCCTTTGGCCTCCAGCTCGCGCTTGCAATTTTCCCAGGCGCGTTTGCCGCGCCAGCTTTCCTCGGTGTAAAAAGTCGCGATCAATGTCAATAATACGGCGGCGCCGAGCAGGCAGCGCCGCAGAATGCGCCAGCGTTTGGTTTGAGAAGCGGTTGTCATAAATCAGCTAATTTGGAGTGCGGGAAGCTCGGTCCCGCTTTGGGGTGGGGCACAAATGGGGGGAAGCAAAGCGGCGGCAAGCCGCCGCACTCCAAAAAATCATCGGTTTCATTGCGAGCGGATGCGCATCACACAATTTGCCAGTCGGGCTTCCGTTCGCTACGTGGGCGGGGTGGATTGGCTGGCGCGGCGGGAGGGTTGACGGGTGCGGAATGGACCATCGCGGGCTGAGTCAGTTCAGCCAGCAGGCGGGTTTGTTCTTCCCATGCCTGCATCATCTCCAAAGGGGAAGAGGAACTTGCGCCAGCCATCTGCATCGGATGGTCCGACAAGCGCATGTTGACCGCCAGCAGCACCAGCCAGAGCGCGGCCAGGCCAACCCAGGCGCGGCGGCACGGCCAAAACAGTTCGCGCCAGACGTTGCGCCAGAAGTTCTTCAGCAGCGGCTCGGGCGCGGGCGCATCTTGACCCTGAGAGTGTTGGATGGGACAAACCCCTCTCCCTGACCCTCTCCCCACTTCGTGGGGCGAGGGAATTGGCAGATCGAATGGCGGGAGTGCCGAGATCCGCCCCTTGCGCGCGGCGGCTTCGGCGGCGGACGCTTGCACGGCCCCGACCCAGCGGCGGCGCATGGCGTGGGTCGGCTCAATTTGCGCGAAGTTTTTCTCCCAGTTGGCCAGCGGCGCGGCGAGAGCCATGATCTCGTTGTAATAGTCGCGGCAACCGGCACAGGCGGCGAGGTGCTGTTGGATTTCGGGCCGGTCTTGCTCGGGCAAGGCTCCGGCGGCGAAGAGGCAAATGTCCCGGCGGCGGCGGCGGCATTGGTTGCAGAACCATTTCATATCGCGATGCGTTAGAGTCTTGGGCGGCAGGGCGCGCACTCCGTGCGCGCCGCGGCGGGCAGGGGACTGCCCGCCCTACCTTGCCGGCGCACGCAAAGTTGACCGTGTTCTTTCATATCTGTTTATCCCATTTCATTTCAGGAAGGTTCATTTTCATTTGGCGCAATTTTTCCAAGGCATGATGGAGGCGGGATTTGACCGTCCCTGACGGGCAGCCCAGCACCTGCGCCATGTCGGGCAGGGAGGCGTCCTCGAAGAAGCGGAGGAGGATGACACGGCGATGTTTATCGGGCAACCGGTTCACGCATTGGCGCAGTTGGGCGGAAAGTTCGTTTTGGGCGGCGTTTTCCGAGGGGGAAGGTTCCGGGGAAGGGAGATTTTCGTGCCGCGCGGCCAAATCGTCGCGCTGGAAGGCGGGCAGCCAGGCCAGTGCCAGGGGACGGGAGCGGGCGCGCCGGGCCATTTTTTGGCGGCGATGGAGCAGGATGGCGTAGAGCCAGGTGGAAAACCGGCAGCTTTCATCATAGTGTTCCAGGCTCTTCCAAGCTTGCACAAGGGTTTCAGAGACAAGGTCTTCCGCCATGCCGGCATCGCCGGCCAGCGCGGCGGCCTGGCGCAGCAGGCGGGCTTGGAGAGGCTCGGTCAAACGGCAAAAGGCCGGCGCATCCCCGGCGCGGGCGCGCCTGAGAAGTTCGCCGGGGGCGGTTGTCTCTATCCCGTCGTCGGTGATGGACATCTATGTATCAATCCCCGGCGCGCCGGGAAAGGTTCAAATTTACCGGGCCTAATTGGGCGGCGCGGCGGGCGAAAGATTCCGTCGGCGGGACGACCGCGCTCCCGGAAAGCCACTCATCATCGGGGCGGAACCAGGGCTGCTCTAAACTGGCCGCTCAACCGCTGGGGATGTGGAAATTCAGCGGCTTTCTGCCGAAAGCCGCTACGACTTTAGAGCGGCCCCGGGGCGGAACAAATCGTGGAAAATAAAACTTGCTTTAAAAAACGGATGGGGCATGTTGCGGGGCACTCTGAATTGCTTGCCAATTGTCCATGGTGGGTGGAGCATCGTTTGAACCCGGTTCACCTGGTCCGGGCGATGCTTTGAAATCAGAAAACCTGGAACAGTCCGGAAGCAGTAAATCGTAAAGTATTAAAATAATGGGCGCGTCATCTGCCAACTCTGCCAGCGTGGAGCAGTCCATCGAACTGGAAGGAACGATTCAAACCGTTCTGCCCGGAACAATGTTCCGCGTCGTGCTGGACAACCAGCACCAGGTGCTGGCGCACATCTCCGGCAAGATGCGCCGCCATTTCGTGCGGCTGACGGTCGGGGACCGGGTGCGCATGGAGATGTCGCCGTATGACTTGTCCAAGGCGCGGATCACGTACCGGCTCCGCTAAATCGCAACCCCCAAACTTCACAGACGTTTTGTTTTATTCCTTTTTGCAATGGTCGGCCATCGGTGTTATCGGCGGCATTATCTGTTCATCGTTTATCGAGTGGGCGCTGCATCGTTACGTCATGCACCGTCCGCTGGGAAAATTCACCTACCCCTACCAGCGCCACACGCTGACGCATCATCGGATTTTCAAGTCCGACCACACTTATCATTTGATCCATGAAAAGGACAAATACACCATTCCGATGGCCTGGTGGAACGGCCCGGCGCTGATCGCCCTGTCGCTGCTGCCGTTCCTGGCGGCATCGCTCATCACCGGGCATTGGGGGATTCTCTGCGGGGGCGCGCTGGCGATCAGCTCGTATTACGGGGCTTACGAATACATGCATTGGTGCATGCACTTGCCGCGCCAGCGCAACGTGGAGCGTTCGGGGATTTTCTTCCGGCTCAACGGCCATCATTTGCTGCATCACCGCTATATGGGGAAGAATTTCAATGTGGTCTTTCCGCTGGCCGATTTGTGCCTGGGCACTTTGCTGCTGCGGTCCAAGGTGCATTTCAAACAGGCGGAAGGTCCGTCGGTTCCGAACGTCCAGCCGAAATTTCCGAAAGTGGGGCTGGCGCTCCCCAAGCCTTGAGGTTGATGCTGTTCCGTGGCCGATGATTTTTCAGACGCGGCCCTCGTGCTGGCCGGGCACGGCTCGACGCTCAATGCCGATACCGCCGCGCCCGTTTACCAGCACGCCGATGAATTGCGCCGCCGCGGCGTTTTTGCGCAGGTGCTGGAGACATTCTGGAAACAGGAACCGTACCTGGCCCAGGTGATGCGGGGAGTCTTTGCGCCGCGCGTTTTTGTGGCGCCGCTTTTTATCAGCGACGGTTATTTCACCGAGGAAGTCATCCCGCGTGAACTGGGCTTTTGCCAGGGTGGGGAAGCCGGTTTCTCCCGCGTCCAGCGGCGCGGCGGCCAAGTGTTTTTTTACTGCGGCCCGGTGGGAACGCATCCCGGCATGACCGAAGTCCTCCTGGCCCGCGCCCGGGAGATCGTGGAGAAATTTCCCTTTCCGCGCGCGCCCAAACCGGCGGAAACCACTCTTTTCATCGCCGGCCACGGCACGGGCCACAACGAGAATTCTCGCAAAGCCATCGAACGGCAGGCGGAATTGATCCGCGCCAAGAACCTCTTTGCCGGCGTCCACGCTGTCTTCATGGAGGAAGACCCGCGCGTCGGCGATTGCTACAAATTGGGGCAAACGAAGAACATGGTCGTGGCGCCGTTCTTCATTAGCGACGGAATGCATTCCTTTGAGGACATCCCGGTGATGCTGGGCGCGCCCCGGGCGGTCGTGCGGGAGCGGTTGAAGCTCGGCCACCCCCCCTGGCGCAACCCGACCGAGCGCGAAGGCAAGCGCCTCTGGTACGCCGCCAGCGTCGGCAGTGAACCGCTCATGGCGGATGTCATCCTGGAACGCGTGCGCGAATCCGCCGCCCGGCTGTAACCTGCCTTGCGCCTCCGTTGGAAACGACGGGAGTGCGCCGCCCCTTCGTCAGGGTCAGAACGAAACCCCCGGATGAAACGGCGAGTTTTTGCTATCCCCAGACTTTTTTCCCAAAAGTTTTGTCTCGACACAGAGGGGCGTGTTGTTAAAATGAATACACCGCATTGCCAGACATCAATGCGGTGTATTCTTTTTAGTCGCGGGCAAGGCATTGTGAGAGTTGTTCCCTCTCACTACTTGGCGGGGCGCGGGAATTGGGAAATCGGCCGGAGGCAGGGCCGGGATGCGGGTTTCCGGCACGAAGGCGCATGTTTGACGAAGGCATGTCTTTGGCAGAAGGACCACCTTGCTCTTTGCCCGGGCCGATTCTATTTTGTCGCCGGTGCATAGAATTGCTTTTGAATTGGGGCCGCTGACCGTCACCTGGTACGGCATCTTCGTGGCGGCTGGTTTTTTGTTCGGCTTGTGGAACGCCAGCCGGCGCGCCTTGCGGGAGAACCTCAACCCGGAAGCGATCTTCGACTGCGGAACCTGGCTGCTGGTTGGCACCATCGTGGGGGCGCGCGCCCTTTACGCCGTTTCGTATTGGTCTGAAATTGTTAAGGCGGCCGGTGAACACGGTCATTCGCCCTTTTTGGAAATCTTCATGGTGCAGCATGGCGGGCTGGTCTATTACGGAGGGCTGATCGGGGCGTCGGCGGCCTGCGTCGTGTTCGCCCGGCGAAGGCGTTTTCCGCTCTGGCAACTGGCGGACATCCTGGCGCCCGGCGTGGCGCTGGGTTCGTTTTTTGGCCGCTGGGGCTGCCTGATGAACGGTTGCTGCTATGGCCGGCCGACCCGTTTGCCCTGGGGCATCCAATTCCCCGCCGGCCACGAGACCTACCCGAATTATGTGCATCCGACGGAGATTTACGATTCGTTGCTGAATCTGGCCTTGTTCGCCGGCCTGGCGTGGTTTTACAGGCGCCGGAAGTTCGACGGGCAAGTCTTCGCGCTTTACCTGGTCTGCTATGCGATTTTGCGTTCCTTCGTCGAGTGTTTCCGCGGGGATTATCCGGCATCTGACCTGGTGGCCGGATGGATCACGCCCGCGCAACTGGTCAGCGTCGGCACGCTGCTGGCCGGGGCGCTGCTGCTGGTTTTGCTGCCCAGGAGGAAAGAAGCGCGGAAGGAGAATTCGGCCGTCGCCGGGGCTGCCCATGAATGACGGAAAGGACAGGAGGGAGGCAAAGGACGGACACGACCCCATCTTCCTGGCCGGCCCGACGGCCGCGGGCAAGTCCGCGGTCGCCCTGGCGCTGGCGGAACGGATCGGCGGGGAAATCATTTCCGTGGACTCGATGCAGGTCTATCGGGGATTGGACATCGGCACGGCGAAACCGGGGCCGGAGGAACGGCAACGGGTGCGGCATCATCTGATTGATGTGGCGGGTTTGGAGGAGACCTTTGACGCGGCGCGATTCGTCCGCCTGGCGGGCGCGGCGGCGGCGGAAATCCAGTCGCGCGGCCGGGTCCCGATTTTTTGCGGCGGCACCGGGCTTTATTTCAAGGCGTACCGGGAAGGACTGGGAGAAGCGCCGCCGGCGGACGCGGCTGTGCGGGCCGAGTTGGAGGCGCAGCCGCTGGCGGAACTGCTGGCGGAACTGGAGAAAAGCGATGCGGTGACTTTTCAGAGGATTGACAGGAAGAATCCACGCCGGGTCATTCGCGCGGTGGAGGTGATCCGGCTGACGGGAAAGCCATTTTCCGGGCAGCGGGCGCCGTGGGAGGGCGGGGGAGGCGGGGAGGCGGGAGGTTGTTTTGGTTTGACACGCCCGGCGGGGGAATTGCAGGAGCGCATCATCCGGCGCGTGGAGGAGATGTTCGCAAAGGGCCTGGTGGCGGAAACCGGGTCCCTGCTGGCGCGCGGGCTGGAACAGAATCAAACCGCCCGGCAGGCGCTGGGCTACCGGCAGGTGATGGAACACTTGCGCGGCCGGCGTAGTTTGCCCGAGACGATGGAACTGGTGAAAATCCGCACGCGCCAGTATGCCAAACGCCAGCTTACCTGGTTTCGGCGGCAAATGCGGCTGGAATGGATTTCGCTGGCAGGCCAACCGGCGGAAGCGGCGGCCGCGAAACTCGCCGCGTCATTGGCGGCCAAAACCTAACCCGCATATAGCAAAATAAAATGGCAAGTTTTTGCTGTTACCAAAACTTTTTTTCTCGACACCCGCCGACTGGGTTGCTAAAATGAATACATCCACATTCCTCGACCTCAATGTGGATGTATTCTTTTTCAGAACGTCTGATATTGCGGGAACGTCTGATATTGCGGGAACGTCTGATATTGCGGGAACGTCTGATATTGCGGGAACGTCTGATATTGCGGGAACGCCTGATGTTGCGGGAATGATTCGAGAGGGATCGCGGTTTCCCGAACACTCCCTGCGCCGAACAATCCCTGCCATGTCAAACATTTTGAATTGGTATTCGCCGGTCTGGGGCGGCAGGGCGCACACCCCGTGCGCGCCGCGGCGTGCGTGCGCTGTTGCCAAAGCTATGGTGCATGGGGGGAACTGCCCGCCCTGCCTTCCCTTGCCGAAGACTGGGTCGGTTCCTTGAATCAACTGCCCGGTTTGACATCGCGCTACCAACGCAGCGTCACCGTGGTTTTGCCAGCCGCCGGCAACGAAACCGAAAGACGGCCACTGGGCGCATCGTAAGTGAATGGGATGTTGCGTCCACCGGCCTCAACGCTCGCGGGCGCTTTCTCCGCCCAGGCCAGGAACTCTCCCCCGTCGCGCAACTGGATGGCGCAACTGCCGTCGGCGTTCCACTGTTTGCGGGTAACGGCGCCGGTGCTGTTGAATTTGTCCGCCAGGCCCAGGACGGCCACCCCGCGGTTGACCGGGGCGTAGGAGATAATCTCCCATTCGCCTTCGGCCAGCTTGATTGGGGTGGGCTGATTGCTCTGGCAAAGCCACATCCGGCCTGAACGCTGGGCGAATCCGGCGAACTGCGCGCCCTTCAAATCCGGCGCGTCCGAGGGCGAGACTTGACCCTCAATCGGCGCGCGGCTGGATTGCGCGGCGTGATAGTTGGCGTTGAAGACGCCGATAACGGCGCAGTCGCGGTTGAAGTTGAAAACTTTCAGCAAGAGGGGCTGGCGCGTGACGTCGGCGAAGAGGCAATCCCGGGTCGGACGGCCCACCCCGTCGGCGCGCAACACGGTGCCGTCGGAAAGGACCAGTTTGCGGAGGAGATCGAAGTTGTGGGCATTCGTGGTGTCGGACACATAGACCGGACCGCCGGAAACAGCGCGTCCGGCGGCGTGGAAGGCGCCCATCGGATGGTCTGATTGGAACATGTCCCAGTCCGGCTGCATGAATTCACCGAACCACACGCCGACCAGGGAGTTGCAATAAAGATGCTGGCCATGGGACTCCGGTTTGTCGGGCCAGAAATCAATGGAGGTGCGCATCAAGGTCGAACGCGGTGATTCATAGAAAGTCTCCATGGAGCAGGCCATGCAGTTGATGAGGCGTCCGTTGAAATGTTTGGCCACGGAAGCTTCCAGAGCGTTGCGATAGGCGCGAGTCATCGCCACCCGTCCGCCCAATCCGGCGGCCACGCCTTCGAGCATGGACTGGGAGTCCACCTTGACGCCGTCCACACCCTGGGCCTGCAAGCGGCGGTGATAATCGTCATAGAACTTAGCAATCTGGCGCGGCGGAATGGCCCCGACGTCATGCCCCCACCAATTGGTGTTCAGTTCGGGGTGCATTTGCAGGATGCTCTTGGAAAAGGAGCGCGCCGTGTCGCGCACGCCGTAGGCCGGCAGCGATTTTCCATCCACCCCGCCCCAGTAGCCGATAATGGCGTGCCAGACGATAAAGGTGCGGACTTGAAAATCATGCTTGGCCAGTTGCACGGTGGGGGTGAGGTCCCCGCCGAAGCGGGGTTGATTGGGCGCCAGGGAAACCAGCCGGTTCTCGCCCCCCGGCATCGTGCGGTAATCCTGCCAGCCGTCGTCGAGAATGAGAAAGCGCGGCTGGACTTGTCCAGCGGCGAAGGAGGCCAGGCCGGCGCGCACTTTGTCGGCGGACACCTCCTGGTAAAACGAATTCCAGGTACACCAACCGAAGTCGTTGACAAAGTCCGGCAGTGGTTTGTCGCGGCGCAATTTTCCCATGCCCAGCCGTTGGTTGACGGCGGGGGCGCCGGCATCGGCCAGTTGGTAAGGGTCCTGCCCCACTGAGACGAACAGCGCCACGCCGCCCTTGCCCGTCACCGCGGCGTCGCCCGTCATCCCGGTGATAATCAAGCCCTCCGCGCCGCCGCTCAGAGTGAAGCAGAACGGGCCGTCCATCAGCGGGACGAGCATGACGCAATCGCCCGCCTCGGTTTCGGCCAGGAGCCATTGGGTTTCCAGGGCGACCTGGGAGCCATTGGTTCCCGCTTGCGGGAGCATCCACCACGGCTCGTCGCGATGGCAGCCCGTGAACCGCCGCAGCCCGGCAATATCACCCAGCGGCGCCGTTATCAGGGAATCAGGCCGCGCCGCGGACCAGCGCAAGAACACCCCGGCACCCGACGGGTCTTTGACGAGAGAAAACTCCGAAGAAAGATGGCGCAGCACGGGGCGGGTGCCGAGGGAGAGGGTTCCGTCGCGCAAGGAAAAGTTTTCTGCGGAGGCTTGCGCTGCCGCGCCGAACAAGACCAGGCCCAAGGCCAGATGGCGAAGAATTAGACTCATATTATTTTTGGTTTGGGGCAAACAAATCCACTCGCGTCATCCTGATTCAAGGGATGGCGCGAGGGAGTCCGGACGCCCTTGCATTATTTGGCAATGAAGGAAAATGGCCGGGAAACTGAATGATTGCAATCCAGTTTTCCGGGCTACGCCGAGCTTGCCATTTTCCCGCGCCCGGACTAAGTTTCGGGCATGACTGTTGAGAGCTTGCGCCAAATGCCCCGGAGCGAAAAACTAAAGCTGATGGAATCGCTTTGGGAGGAGTTAAGCCGTCCTGACGATGAATTTGAATCGCCAGCCTGGCATGCGCAGGAGCTCGCGGCGACCGAGCGACGGCTGGCAGAAGGCAAGGAACAGGTGCTGGATTGGGACGCCGCGAAACAATCCCTCCGCAGTAAGATCAGATGAAGGTGCGGATACTTACGTCCGCATTCAATGATCTGGCCGCTGGCCGCGCGTTCTACGAAGCTCAAGGCGAGGGCCTTGGCGACTACTTCTTCGATTCCGTTTTCTCGGACATTGATTCATTGGCTCTCTACGGAGGGATTCACTCAAAGGTGATGGGATACCACCGTTTGCTGGCCCGGAGGTTTCCGTACGCGGTGTACTACAAAATGGATGCGGCTGGGTGCGCGATTGTTTTTCGCGTCTTGGATTGCCGTCAGGATCCCACCAAGACAATCGGCCAATTGGGAACCTGAGCCTGGCGCGGATTGCAAACCAGGAGCCAACCTAACGGTGCCCGGCGACCAATTCGAGGGCCAAAGCTCTGGTTTGGTAAACCTGGTTCAACGCCTCCAGGATGGCGGCGGAGGCGACGGAGGTGGCGCGGCCCTGTTTGTCGCTGAAGGCGTAGTCCCAAGGCAGGCTCTCCAGGTTGCCGTCAAATATAATTCCCACAAACTCCCCGGCCCGGTTCACCACCGGGCTGCCGGAGTTGCCGCCAATGATGTCGCAGGTGCTCACGAAATTTAACGGCGTGCTCATCTTGACGCTGGCTTTGCGCTTTTCCCAGAGCGGCGGGAGATCGAAGGGAACGCGGTTGTTCATTTCCCTGGCCCGCTGGTAGAGGCCGGCCATCGTGGTAATGGGGGACACGGGCTTGCCGTCTTCCTCGTAGCCTTTGACCGTGCCGAAGGCCAGCCGCAGGGTGAAGGTCGCGTCGGGATAGCCTCCGCTGCCATCCTCCAGATTGCGTTCGCGGGCAATGGCGGCGTGGGCTTGTTGTTTGATTTCGTTTTGTTCGTCGGAAACTTTGCGCAAGGCGCGGGCGGCCGGATCAACCAGGCGCGCCAGCTCGATCATTGGATCGCGGGCGGCTGTCACCACGCTGGCGCCGCCTTCGTAGAGTCGCTTGCGGAAGGCCACGTCGCGCACTTGGGTGGTGGCGATCAATTCCACGGCGCGGTCGCGCGGCGATTCGCCGGCGAGGACTTTTTGAACCAGATTATTGGTCGCGCCGAGTTGGGCGGCCAGGAAAGTGAGCGAGTCGGAAAGGGTGAGAATTTCCAGGTCGCTGTAAATTGGCTCCTCGGAGAAAAGGGCCAGTTCGAGGGAAAGTTTGCCGGAGTCGGAAAACTCGCGAAGCCGCTCGCCGTTGGGCTTGGGGCGCTCATCCCCGGCGCGCAGCAGAGTGCGGGCGAGCCGATAGCTCTCGCAGTTGAAGCCCTGCGGGCCTTCAAGCAGGGAATAAGGGACCGACTGCGCGGCAAGCACCGCGGTGGCTTGGGCAATATTACCGTAGGCGGCTAAGGGGGCGTCGTAGACCATATTGCCGTACACGAGGCCGTTCGTCTTGATTTCGAGTCTCTGGACCAGATCGTTAAGAACATTTGTGAATTCCACTTCCGCTTTGCGTTTGGGTCCCATCAAGTCGGGATCCAGCAATCCGGCCAACCGCCCATCCAGGGCTTTGCGGCTGTTTTGCAGGCCGAACAGAAGCTCGCGCGCCCGCCGGGCGTTTTCTTCCGTGCGCCCGCTCCAACTGGCCACCAGCACTTCCTCCCGCTTGAGTATGCCCAGGCGAAAAGGCAGCGCCTGGTCGCGGAGATTCTCCAGCTCCGCCATCGTCAGCATCCGGCTGGTCCCGCCGGGATGGCCGGAGACAAAAACCAGTTCCCCATCGCGCGCGCCCGTGGGCGAAAAGCGCAGGTAATCCTTCACCTTCGCCGGCTGGCCGTTTTCGTAGGCGCGGAAAAGGCAGATGTCCAGGTCGAAGCGCGGGAACTCGAAGTTGTCCGGGTCGCCGCCGAAAAAGGCAATCTGCTGTTCGGGGGCGAAGACCAGCCGCACGTCCGTGTAGCGTTTGTAGCGATAGAGCTGATACGCCCCGCCCTGCCAAAGCGTGACCACATCGGAGCGCAGCCCGGTGCTGTCGAGCGATTCCTTTTCAATGTCCGCAATGACCTTGCGGCGGGCAAGGAAGGCGGCGGCGGGATCGGCGGACGCGGGCACGGCGGCGTTGACGCGCGCGGTGACATCTTCGATGGACTGGAGGACATTGAGTTCCAGGTCCAGGCATTTGATTTCCTCGGCCAGGGTGCGAGCGTAGAAGCCGGTTTTGAGGTAGTTCTTTTGTGGCGTGCTGAATTTTTGCAAAGCGTCGGCGCCGACGTGATGGTTGGAAATCAAAAGGCCGTCCGCGCTCACGAAACTGCCCGAGCCGCCGGAGTTGAAGCGGATGGAGGCTTTTTGCAGGTGTTCGAGCCAGGCATCGGTCGCGTCGAATTGATAACGCTCGCGGAGGATTTGGCGGGGCGGCTGGTTGAAGAGCCACATCCCCTCATCGGCGCGCGCGCCGAGGACGAGGATGCACGACAAAACAGCAATGTTAAATGATTTCATGCGCGGCGGAAGTATAGCGGCGGAGCGGGCGCAAAGCCAGAGCGGACTTCTGAATTGCGGATTGATCCGCAAATGGGGTGATGGAGTGGTGGAGTGACGGGGAAGACTCTTCCCAATACTCCATCACTCCAACACTCCGTTGCGTCCTTCCAAGGAACGGGGATGATTTTGTTTCACTATTCTCTATTTTCACCACGTAAAACGTGGCAAGCAATTCACCATTATCAGCCGTTCACGCCGTCGCCAGCACTTTGACTTCCTTGTCGAGCCGTCCCGCCAAATGTTCCTGTTCCTGTTCCAGGTCGTAATGGGATTGCAAGTTGAGCCAGAATTCTGGCGACATGCGGAAGTAGCGGCCCAGCCTCAAGGCCGTGTCTGCCGTGATGCTGCGCTGACCGTTGACAATTTCGTTGATACGCCGCGGAGGCACGCCGATGTCTCTGGCCAGCCGGTATTGTGTGATCCCCATGGGCTTGAGGAATTCTTCGTCCAGGATTTCGCCCGGCGTGATGTTGCTCAACAGTTTACTTTTCATAGTCAGTGATAGTCCACGCGTTAAATGTCAAGTTCATTTGCCACTTCACTCACGAGTGCTCTGCACTGGGCCAGATTACGGTATTCCGGCAGATTGGCAACCCGCAAAACTTCGCATGGAAGGCAAATCCATGCGATGCCTTCTGGCTTGCGTATTGCTTCATTTTGATGGATGTAAGAGGCGTGACTGGCGGCAAAACATTCCGGCTCGGCCTCCTTGGGTCCGGCAAAGGGTCCAATGCCGCCGCCATTGCCGATGCCTGCGCCTCCGGCCAAATCCCCGCCCAAGTCGCCCTTGTCATCAGCGACGTGGCGGAGGCCGGGATTTTGCAGCGGGCGCGCGAGCGCGGCCTGCCGGCGGTTTATATCGGGCCGGGCCGGTTCCGCACCAAACTGGATGAAGCCGCCGAGGCGGCTTACATTGGGGCGCTGCAAGAAGCCCGCGTTGACCTGGTGGCGCTGGCCGGGTTCATGCGGGTTTTGAAAGGCGAGTTCTTGCGGGCCTTTGCCCAGCGCGTGGTCAACATCCATCCGGCGTTGCTGCCGGCTTTTCCCGGTTTGGAAGCCTGGAAACAGGCGCTGGAATACGGCGTGAAAGTCACCGGGGCCACCGTTCATTTCGTGGACCAGGGGGTTGACACCGGCCCGATCATCGCCCAGCGAACCGTCCCGGTCCTGCCGGGCGACACCCCCGCCACCCTGCACGCCCGCATCCAGGAGGCCGAGCGGGTGGTTTATCCGGCCACGATTGCCGCCCTGGCGCGCGGGGCGGTTCGGGTGCAAGGCCGCCAAACCATTTGGCAATAATATCTAGGACGCGCCCCGCACCCCATGAAAGCCAAAAAGAAAAAGTTGGCTTTGCCGCGCCGACAGTGGAAAATCAACCCCGTCACGCGCGTGAAGCAGTCGGGCAAGAATTATTCCCGGCCCCGCGTCAAACGCAACGCCATGCCGTATGAAGAGTGAAAAGGCCCAAAACATGATCAGGCTGGGATTGCCCAAGGGAAGTTTGCAGGAAGCCGCCCTGTCCAAGATGGCCAAGGCCGGTTTCAATATCCAGGTGAGCAGCCGCTCTTACATCCCTTACGTGGACGACGAGGAGATGGCGATCCGCCTCATCCGCGCCCAGGAAATCAGCCGCTACGTCGCGCACGGCTATCTGGATTGCGGCATCACCGGACACGATTGGGTGGTGGAAAACGGTTCCGATGTCCACGAAGTTGCGGAATTCCTGTTCAGCAAGGCGACCCGCCAGCCGGCCCGCTGGGTGCTGGCCGTGCCGGAGGAATCCCCGATTATCACGCCGCGGGATTTGCAGGGCAAACGCATCGCGACCGAGGTCGTCAACATCACCAAACGCTATTTGCGCAAGCACGGCGTCAAGGCCGAGGTCGAGTTTTCCTGGGGCGCCACCGAGGTCAAGGCCCACGAGCTGGTGGACGCCATCGTGGAAATCACCGAGACCGGCTCCTCCCTGCGGGCCAACCGGCTGCGCATCGTGGACACGCTGCTGGTCTCCACCCCGCGGCTTATTGTCAATCATAAGGCCTGGAAGGACCCCTGGAAGCGCCAAAAGATCGAGACCCTGGCCCTGCTCCTGCGCGGCGCGCTGGAGGCCGAAAGCAAAGTCGGCCTGAAAATGAATCTGGAACAAAAAAACCTGGACCGGCTGCTCCGCTCCCTCCCCGCCTTGCGCAACCCGACGGTTTCCCATTTGAGCCAGCCGGGCTGGGTGGCGGTGGAAACCATCATTGATGAGAAGATCGTGCGGGAGTTGATCCCGCAACTCAAGGCGGCCGGGGCGGAAGGAATCATTGAATATCCGCTCAATAAGGTGGTATATTAAGAACGAATTACAAAAATAAAGTATGGGATCACTAAAAAAACGCCGGAAAAGCAAAATCAATAAACATAAACGGCGCAAGAAGCTGCGCGCCAACCGCCACAAGAAGCGCACCTGGCAGAAATAGCTGGGATCGGTTACAGTATCAGCGTGCCCGGCGCGCCGGGCGCGGTCCGCCCGTCAGCGGAGCGGGCCGGCTTTTGCCCAATATCGTCGCATGAAGATTTGTCTGTCAGTTGTTATCGTGGCTTGTGCCGGAGCGCTTTGGTGCGGTTGCGCCGCCGCCCCGCCGCGCCAGGCCGCCTCGGCCAAGACCAACCAACCGCCCGCCATCTCCACCAATGCCGCCGCCGCCCAACCGGCAGAGGAGGAGGCGGAACCGGTTGAGACGCTGCCCTCCGGCAAGGGCAACCCGGAGGCCCTGGCCCATTTCGCCGCCGGGGAAAGCTTCGAGGCCGAGGCCCTGGCCCATTCCTCCGCCGGGGAAAGCTTCGAGGCCCGCGGCCAGCGCGAACAGGCGATCGGGGAAAGCGCCGAGGCCCGCCGCCTGCACGAACAAGCGATGGAGGAATTCTACAAATCCGTTATGGCGGATCCGGGCAACGAAAAGACCGCCCGCGATGTGGCTCAGTGGCTTCTCGACCAGCATCATCCCGAAAGAGCCGTTACCCTTCTGTCCAAAGTCGCCGGTCGTCCCGACGTTTCCGCGCCCATCCTCGGCTTGCTGGCCCGGGCCGATTTGCAGGCCGGCAAGACCAATGCCGCGCTGGAGGCCAGCCGCAAGGCTGTCGCCCGGCGGCCGGATTCCCTGGAAAGCTACGAGGGCGAACTGGCGGTTTTTGTGCAAACCGGAAAGATGGCGGAGGCCCTCAAGACCCTCGATCAGGCGGCCAAACATATCCGCAACACCCCGGCCGACCTCATTGCCCTGGCCGGCCTCTATGCCGCCTGCCAGGGACCCCAGGAAAAGGCAAACGACCCCGTGCGTCTCCGCGCCGTGGCCCTGCTCGACCGCGCGGCCGCCATGAATTTCTCCGCCCAGCCTCTCTGGCAGCGCATGGCCGACGTTTATGCGCGCCTGAATGAGCTGAAAAAAGCCACCGACATCTACAATCGGCTCCTCACACAAGCCGTTGACTCCGCCACCTTGCGCAACCTCCTTCGCGAACGGCTGGGGGAAATCCTTCTTGACTCGCACGACGCGACCAACGCCGCCGCCCAATTCCAAGCCGTCGTGCAGAACGACCCGGTCAATTTCAAGGCCTGGTATTTCCTCGGCATCCTGGCCCATTCCGAAGGCCGGCTGGCCGACGCCGTGGAGGATTTTCAGAGAGCCATCAGCGCGGCGCCCGGAATGGAACTGGCCTACTACCGTCTGGCCCTGGTCCTGGCGGATCAGCGCCGCGGCGACGCCGCCCTGCAAATCCTGGATCGCGCGCGCCTGAGCTTTCCGGACAGTTTTGACGCCCAGTTTTTTAACGCGCTGGTCAACTTCCAGCTCAAGGATTTTGACCAGGCGGTGAGCCACTTCACCGCCGCCGAAACGATGGCCCGCTCCAATAATCCGGCCCGGCTCGACCGTCAATTCTATTTTCAACTCGGCGCCGCCTGCGAGCGCGCGCACCAGTACAAGCGGGCGGAAGGCTATTTGCAAAAGTGCATTGACATGGGCCCGGACGACGCGGAAGCCCTCAACTACCTGGGCTTCATGTGGGCCGACCGCGGCGAACAGCTCCCCAAGGCCCGCGCCTACATCGAGAAAGCCTGCAAGCTCGAACCCAATAACGCCGCTTACCTGGACAGCCTGGGCTGGGTCCTGTTCAAGCTCAACCAGCCCCAGGCCGCCCTGCCCTGGCTGGTCAAGGCCGTTGATCTCTCCTCCGCCGAGCCGGACGCCACCATTCTCGACCACCTCGGCGATGTTTACCTCTCCCTCCACCAGTTGGGCAAGGCGATGGAGAACTGGAAAAAATCCCTCGCCATCGAACCCAACGAAGAGATCATGAAAAAACTCAGGTCGGTGGACGGCGGCGCGACCTGATCTCCCCATGCCCCCGCAGTTTTCCAAGCATTACACCGTCGAGGAAGCCCGCGCCCTCCTCCCCGACGTCCGCCTTTGGCTCGACAGCCTGGATAAATGCGCCGACCGCCTGAAAGCCCTCGACAAAAAAGTTGGCGCCCTGTTGGATCAGGGCCGCGACGCCGGCGGCAAATCGGTCAACGACCTCATGAAAACCCTGGCCGAATGCCGCGACGTTCTCCTGGAATTCCACCGCCGCCAAATCCAAGTCAAGGACCTCAAGCGCGGCCTGATTGATTTTCCCTCCTACCGCGACGGCCGCGAAATCTTTCTCTGTTGGGAGCGCGACGAGGACGACATCGAGTTCTGGCACGACCTGGAATCCGGCTACTCCGGCCGCGAGCGGCTTTAGAGCAGATTAAGAACTTGTCCCCAAATGATCTTCCGCGACAAGAATCTAACCCGGACGGGGTAATTCTCTTGGGAGCGCGGGCGTCTCGCCCGCCGCTTTCGGCCTCTGGCCGAAAGCTTTCCCCTCTGAATGCAGTCGGCGGGACGCCGACTGCGGCGACCGGGACGGTCGCGCTCCCCAATCCCAAACGGTTGGTCGCACAGGGAGAATTGAGAGGTTCCTTCTTGACAAGTCTATTTAAGGATAAGCAAATCAACCACAGAAGTGGCGGGCGGAGGAACGTAACTGTGGCCATTTCCGCCCCCAAAAGCGCATTTTTCGTGGTTTTGCAAGTCGTTGCTGACCAGCATGTTCGGAGCGAGTTACTT
>Ga0326728_10005950_pt1 | contig 33509 bp, 34 predicted proteins | sample MB3enrmetagenome_FD_207602 | JGI IMG/M metagenome (GOLD analysis project Ga0326728, IMG submission 207602) | Lab enriched peat soil microbial communities from McLean, Ithaca, NY, United States - MB31MN | ecosystem: Environmental > Terrestrial > Soil > Wetlands > Peat | place: USA: New York... | reverse complement strand
GGCGGACCACCTCGACCACGTCGACCGCCTTCCCGATCGCGTTCCCCCGGGCCTTCACGACGACCGGCCCAGCTCCCGAGTTGAGCTGGCTCACGACCTGGAAGACGTAGGTCATGGTCGGTTTCTGGCCGATAAACACGGTCGCGCCGGTCGTTCCGTGGTCGGTCATAGAACGGCTGCCACCCTCTCCCCGTACAAGGCCTTTTGCGGCCTCCGCCCGGCCGCCCCGCCGGGGTGGGTCGCGCTCGTAAAGGTTATCGCCAAAACCCATTACGCGCGGGAGGCCCGTGCAGGGGTGGCCCAGCTTGGTCAAAGGCGCTAGGTTGAGGTCCTAGTCTCGTAGGAGTCCGTGAGTTCAAATCTCACCCCCTGCACTTCCTCCGCCGTTCCGCCCCACGGATCCGTCGAAAGCGTGGCCGTTCCGAGCCAGAAGGGTCATGCGCTAGTCTTCGCTCTTGGCTAAGCTACATTCGGGCGCGGGACGAGACGTAGCAGGGTAGGACCGCTGTGACGATGCCTTCAGAAAGCGCGACCGCTGGGGGGCCTCCGGACCCTGATCTGATCGAGCACCGTCCTGGGGCACAGAACCCCGATGGGAACCGTCCCCGGGCCCTGACCATCACCCTGGTGCTGATCGTCGCAGCCTTGGTCGTTCTCAGCATTGTTCTTGTTGTGCAATACACGGTTCCCACGGTTCGGACCGAGCGGACATCCGTCGAGTCGTTTGGATGGACAGGGGCGACGGCGGGAATCGCCCCCGACATCGATACTCAGTATTGGTTTGTCTCCACGCTCCTCTGCGCGCCTACGAACATGATCGGAAACCTGACCGTTTCCGTTGTGTGGCAATCCTCCGCGGCAAACACCACTGCGCTCTTCTTCTACGGCGAGCCCAGTGTTTTTCACTTCGTCTATTGGGTCAACAACAGTGCTCAGGGAGGCTACAGCTTCCCTCCTGCTCTCTCAGCGTTTCTTTGCAGTAGTGGGAACAACATAGTCTGCCACTGGTACACGGCTGTGTCGGGGGCCGAAATTACCCTCAGCGGAATTCGCGAGTACAACTACACCGCCTTAGAGCCTGCCTGGTGAGGATTTACCCTACGCTCGTTCGACTTCGTCCTCCAGGTAGCTCGTTCTTGAATGACGACGCGGTCGTGTCAGGACCAGGGTCCTTCTGAAGGCACGAACGTGGTTTGAACGATTCTGCGATGCCCACCCCTGCACTTCTCCTTTCGGTTGTCGATGAACGCCGAACCCTTCCCGGGTTCGCGCCTTGGGAAGGGGGTCCCCTTTCGAAGGGTGAGCTCGGCTCGAATAGACTCCGGCGCCCGGAACTTCCCCACCGAATGGACCGTCACTCGAACGGACACCCCGAATTGACGCCGGCGTTCCCATGGTAGGGTGCGTACGGACCCCAGACCAACAGTCCGCTCGAGAGCCCGGGGGGGATGCCCGTCTGCTCTTCGATCCAGCAGCCCGCGCCGGGAAGGACGTAGAGGACCGTCTGGTTCACGGGGTCACGGACCGTGATCCAGGAGGTGGGTACGGTCCCCGGCAACGGGATCTGTATCGAGAATCCCGTGATCGATCGTACTGACCATACGGTCCCACCGCCACTCTGTATGCTGAACGAACCACAATAGCCATCGAACGCCGAGCCGGAGGCGCACGAAACGACGAAGGAATCGTTGAACTCCGCGCTGAGATTCGTTCCGAGGAAAGAGCAGCCGGGTACGGGGGTGGTCGCCGACAGGTTCTCGTCCGAGGCGCTCCCGGGTCCCTGGAGCTGACACCAGACTGTGGGTGAAGACCCGCTAGCCACTCCGGCAGCGGTGGGCGACAACGTCACCGTGCACGGGTCGGAGAATCCGGGTCCGAGCGTCCAGACCATCCCCGTTCGGTACACCGTCCAGTTCATCCTCACCTCGAGCACACCGGCCGAGCCGTTCCCAAGGCTGACCTCGTTTCCGGAGAGGGGGCCCAGCGCGCTTCCGTTGGCCCAGCCGGTGGCGGTACCGTTCGGCGGGGAGTTCACGATTACCGCGGGCGTCCAGAGCGATTCCGTTCCCAGGTTGGTCGTACGTTCACATTGATCGTGGAAGAGGATCCCGGCTCCGAAGAGCGCGGGGACCGAGAAGACCGCGACAATCCCGACGACCGCCGCCACCACTAGGGGTTTGCGGGACCGGGGGGACTTCGTAGCCACGGTCACGGCCACGACCCGAAAACCGCCTCCGTTAGATTAAGTCCCGGTCCGCGAGCCGTTCGCGGGAAGAGGTTCGCAAGGGGCACCTGTTCAGGTCCCCGTCCGTCCGCCCGCCCGGTCGCTCGCCTCTGGCTCACTACGGGAATCTCCAAAGTGGGCGCAAGGGAACGATACCGGTGTCGGCTATCGTGCGTCCGCAGGAGCCATCACGGCGCAGGTCCGGGCACGGGAACCGAACTCTTCTGGGACGGCGCTGCCGAGCGCGTGCGGGTCACGTGCTCAAACCCCTCCTCCACAGCCTTCACGTTCAGAGGGATGTACGCGGCCTTCCGTCCGGTCAAGAAGTGGCCGAAGACCTCCCGGATCCCCTCGATCTCTGCCCGGAGGTTCTCACCACTGACGGCGAGGCACGCCCCGAACATCACGCTGTTCGCCGCGATCACCGTATCCTTGCCCTTCTCCGGGCTGTACTCGCGCAGCCCGCCGGCGATCTCGGTAGCGGGTACCTCCACGACCGTCACATCGTCGCGTCGGGGGACCTCCTTCACGAGCGAGCTGTTGACCAAGAGGGTCCCGCCGGCCTTCAGCAGGGGGAGAAAGTCCAGCGAGGGGCGATTCATCACGACCAGGATATCCGGGTCCTCGACGATCGGGGAATCGATCCGTTCGTCGGAGCTCACGACGTAGCACTTCACCTTCCCTCCGCGGGTCTCGGGACCATAGGACGGAGTGTAGGCGACACGCCGCCCCCGGACGAGGTTGAAGTAGGCCAGCCAGTTCGCGAGCTCGAGGACCCCTTGGCCTCCGTGTCCGGCGAGGATCGTCTCGATCTTCATCGCTTCTCCACCCCGAACTTGTCCTTGAAGAGCCCCGGCGGGAAGACCTTCGCCAACACCTCGGCCGCGTACTGCTTCGACTTCAGGATCGACATCTTCCAGTTGACGTTGCAGGTGCTGACGAACTCCACGAAGGAGAATCCGCCCATCTCCTGGACACGAAACGCGTTGCGCACGCTCCGGGCGCCTTCGATCGACCCACGAGCGTTGTAGAAATCGGCCGCCGGGGTCGGCGTCACGGGCAGGAGAACCCGTTTCACGTAGGCCGGGGCCTCGAGTGTCGCGAGGAGTTTCGACGCGTCGAGCGGGGCCCCGGTGACGGCGACATCCCTCCCGTGCGGTGTCGTCATGGTGACCATGCCCTCCGGAGTGGTGGGAGCCATCTGGCCGCCGGTCATGCCGTAGATCCCGTTGTTGACCAGGAAGATGGTGATCGGCTCGCCCCGGTTCGCGGCGTAGATGAGCTCGGACAGCCCGATGGAGACCGCGTCACCGTCTCCTTGGACCGCGAAGACCAGGAGGTCGGGGCGCATCCTTTTGATGCCGGCCATCACGGCCGGCGCCCGTCCGTGCGGGGACTGTATGGCATCGACGTTCAGATACTCGTGAGCGAGAACGCTGCAGCCCACCGAGTCGACCAGAACCGTTCGCTCCCTCAGGTTCAATTCGTGGAGGGCGGATGCGATGAGCCGCGTCAAGGTCCCGTGCTCGCAGCCCGCGCAATAGTGTGTGGGCTTGCCGGTCAGCGTGGGCAGTGGGCCGAGCTTGACCTCGTAGTGCCCTTCGATGTCGATCATCGGACCATCGCCTCCACCTCGTGAACGATCTCCGAAGGCGAAGGCAGCAGGCCCCCGACGCGTTGCACCGTCCCGATACGGGCTCGGCCCCCGGTCGCGAGCTGCACATCCTGCACCATCTGGCCGGTGTTGAGCTCGACGACGAGGAACTTCTGGACCCCGCGCTCGACGAACGCCGCCAGCTCCCCCCTCGGGAAGGGAGAGAGCGTGATCGGTCGCAAGAGGCCGGCTCGGATCCCTTTCGCGCGGAGCGCTCCGACCGCACGTTGGCACAGGCGCGCGCAGATTCCGTAGGCGACGAGGATGATGTCCGCGTCATCGGTCTCAAACTTCTCGGACCTCTGCTCCCGGCGGTCCACTTCCTCGAACTTGGACCGGAGGTGCTCGGAATGGCGGCTCAGCTCCGGCAGGTCGAGATGCATGGAGCTGATGACGTGCCGCACGGGGCCCCGCGCCCCGGTGGTCGCCCAGGAGGTGTCGAACTCCGGGGACGGGACCTCGGGGAACATGAGGTCCTCTTTGAGCTGGCCTAGGAAGGCATCCGTGAGGATGATCACGGGGGTTCGATACTGGAAGGCGAGGGAGAACGCGAGCGCGGGGAACGACGCCATCTCGGGCACCGAGCTCGGCGCGAGAACGATGTTGCGGTAGCCCCCGTGCCCCCCTCCCTTGGTGGCCTGGAAGTAGTCCGACTGCTCCGGCCCGAGGTTTCCAAGGCCCGGCCCGCCTCGGTTCACATCGACGATGAGCATCGGGAGCTCCATCCCCGAGGCGAAGGAGATCCCCTCCTGCTTCAGGCTGAACCCGGGACCGGAGGTGGCGGCCATCACCTTCGCGCCCGTCGCAGCCGCTCCAATGACCATGTTGATGGCCTCGATCTCGCTCGCCGCCTGGAGAAAGACCTTGAACGCGGGGAACTGCGGATTGCCGAACTCGACCGCGAGGGTTTCCGGTATCTCGCTCGAGGGCGTGATCGGATACCCGAAGAAGGCGTTCAGCCCCGTCCGGAGAGCCCCGTACGCCAGCGCCTCGTTCCCCTTGAGGAAGTCGCGCGTTGTGGTCATGCTTTCCACCTCAAGACCTCGGTGATCGCGAAGTCCGGGCAGACCCAATAGCAGATGCCGCACGCCGTGCAGGCGCCCTTCTTCCCGTGGTATTCGAACTCGACCGGGTGGTAGCCGCTCCGGTTCAGCGAACCGGAGAGGTGGAGGTTCTGTTGTGGACACGCGACAACACACAGGTCGCAGCCCTTGCAGCGTTCCGCATCCACGACGACCCGGGACTTCACAACCTCGTTAGTCGCCGTGCTCGCCATCGTTGCCGTACTCCGCATCGATGCTAGTTAAGCCACGGGTCACGTTCTCTTGACACGACATGGGACGATGCGCCCGTCGACACGCGGGATGTGACGTCGCAGACCCCACTCGGAATCGGGAGATGGCCGCTCGTCCTCATCAGGTACGGGACCCCTTGGTTTCCTTCGACCCATGCTTTCCCGGCCTCCGATCCGTTTTGTCGCGCCTGGATCCGCAGACTCTCCGCACAACGCCCGGACGGTCGTGCCGTGGTCCCGTAAGCTGCAGCGCGAGCAGATGAGGTCTTGCAATCGTTGAGGGACATGATGCCCTCGACTTGACGCGGCCACCGGAAACCCGTTCGTCCACGCCCATCGGCCCTATCGACCCGGGGGAAGGGGGGAGCCCGTTCCACCCTATAGTACCCCCCCGACTACAATTTCTACCACTGTCGACTGACGACCTCGATGGTCCCGCGTACCGGCCCCATCTCACCGGCGGCGAGCTCCCTAGGGCTGCTCGCGACGCGGCTCGAGCGTCTTCGCGCGAGCCTGATCGAGCTCGAGCAGGCGGTGGACCTCGCCCCGTACGGCACGCAGCGGGACAGCGCGCGCAACCTGCTGCACTACCTCGCGTTCCGTCGGTTTGACCTGCGTCGGGACCAGACGCGCCTCTCTCACTGGGGCCTCTCATCGCTCGGCCGTTCGGAAAGCCACGTCCTCTACAACCTAGATGCGGTGCTGAGCGGGCTCGACCGGCTCCGAGGCCGGTCTCCCGCCGCTCGCCCCGCTCCCCCGGTACCGGACCCCGAACGGGGTCGGAGGATCCTCGCCCGGAACGCCCGGAGGCTCCTCGGCCCGACACGGCCCGGGCGGGCCGTGCGGATCATGGTGACGATGCCCGCCGAAGCGGCCACCGATTACGGGCTCGTGCGGGACCTGGTCGAGGGAGGGATGGACTGCGCCCGGATCAACTGCGCGCACGAGAAGCCGGCCGAATGGGCCCGCATGATCGCGCACCTCCACCGGGCCGAACGCGCCGTCGGCCGTCACTGCCGGATCGAGATGGACCTCGCGGGGCCGAAAATCCGGACCGGAACGATCCGACCTGGGCCGGCGGTCCTGAAGTTGCGGCCCAAGCGCGATGCGGTCGGGCACGTGACGGTCCCCGCGTCCGTCTGGCTCGCTCCGTACTCGAGATCCCTACCGGAGTCTCCCGGCCGGGAGGTCGTGACGGTCTCGGGGGCTTGGCTTCGGCGGCGCCGCCTGCGAGAGCTGGTCGACTTCATCGACGCGCGAGGGGCCCGCCGTACGCTTCGGCTCGTCGAGCGTGTCGGGCCCCGGTACCGGGCCGAGATGGGAAAGACGTGCTACCTCACGTCGGGGACCCGGCTCGTCGCGACCCTGGTGAGCGGCCAGGAAGACCTGGCTTCGGTCGGACCGGTCGCGCCCTTGCAGCAGCGCATACGCCTGAGGGTCGGCGACCGGCTCACGGTCACCGCCCGTCCCGACCCGGGTGAGGATGCCCGCCGGGACGCGGATGGCAACGTCGTCCGCCCCGCCCACATCGCCTGCACGGCCCCGGAGGCGCTCGGGTTCGTGCGACGCAATCAATCGATCTGGTTCGACGACGGCCGGATCGGCGGCGTCGTTCGGTCGGCCAACGCGGACCGGCTCCAGGTCGAGGTTACGCATGCCCCCCCGCTGGGGGCGTGGCTCGGGGCCGACAAGGGAATCAACTTCCCGGACACGGAGATCGAGATTCCGGCGATCTCCGCAAAGGACCGGCAGGACCTCCGGTTCATCGCCCGCCACGCCGATCTGGTCGGCTACTCGTTCGTCCAGACCGCGACCGACCTCGGTCGACTCCGGGAGGAGCTCACCCGCCTCGGCCGTCCGCGGATGGGCATCATCCTCAAGGTCGAAACGCGGCGAGCGTTCGAGGAGCTTCCCGGGATCCTCCTGGCGGCCCTCCGTCAACCTCCGGTCGGCGTGATGATCGCCCGCGGCGACCTGGCGGTCGAGGTCGGCTACGAGCGGCTCGCCGAGGTCCAGGAGGAGGTCCTCTGGCTGTGCGAGGCCGCCCACCTTCCCTCGATCTGGGCCACGCAGGTCCTCGAGGGGCTCACGAAGACCGGGCTCCCGTCGCGTGCGGAGGTGACGGACGCCGCGATGGGGGTCCGGGCCGAGTGCGTCATGCTGAACAAAGGCCCGCACGTCGGGGTCGCCGTCCGCGCTCTCGACAGCATCCTCCGACGGATGCAGTCGCACCACGCGAAGAAGACGGCCATGCTGCGCCACCTCAACGTGGTGGAGCGGTTCTTCAAGCAGCGACGCGCGGACCGACACGGCGGCGTCTCGCGCTCGCCTCGGTCCTCTCGCTAGGTTCGGGGGCCGGCCCCGCGTCCACCGAGGGGGGAACGTGCGGCGGAGACGAGGGAGAGGGGTCGGGTGCGGGAAAGCCCGGGGCAACTTGTGTTTTAAGGCCCTGCACGCCTGTATCTTGTCGATCGAATGGCCGAGGAAACCGTGGTCTGCCCGAAATGCGGGACGACGGTCCCCGCGGAGGCTCTGGTCTGTCCGGAGTGCCACAGCCTCCTCGTGGAGACCACCTTTGGGGGAAGCGTGGTGCCCTCCGCACCTGCGGTCGCCTTCCCCGCCCCCGTGATCGAGGAACCTCCGCCTCGGCGTGCTGCAGCTCCGCGCCCCGCGCGGACCGGTGCCGCGGAGATGCCGAACCCGTTCGCTTCCGAACTCGGCCGTCGTCTCACACGTCTCAACCAGTGGGCGGAGGGGGTCCAGGCGCTCGGGGTCCAGCTCCCGAGGCTCCCCCCGTGGGCCGAAGAGGCCGCGCGCGCGGCCACGAACGCCGAGCCGTGGGCCGAGGTCGTCCGCGGGATCGAGCGGATCGCCCAGAAACGGGTCGTCGGAGCGTTCGAGGAATGGGAGAAGCGGACGAAAGCCCGCCTCACCCGCCTCGAGGCCTACGCCGTGGACAGTCGGCTCGAGCGGGACCAGATCGAGGACGCGCTGCACTCAGCTCGGACCGGGGACGTCGCCCAAGCGCTCTCGTCGTTCCAGCAGGTCGACCGGGTCGTGACGCTCAAGGAGCGCCACCTCGACCAGGCCCGGGAGGAGCTCGAACGGGTCATCGCCCTCCTCCACGACATGCAGGCCCTCGGGATCGAGCCACCGCAGGACTCGACCGAGGTCGCGGACGACCTCGAGAGCGAGCTCCGCGCCGGAAAGCTCGCCGCGCTGAAGCAGCAGATCCGGGCGATCCGGCTCCAGGCCGTGACCCGGCTCAAGACGGGCCTTCCCCAGTACATCTCCGAGTACGGCGACTATTTGCTCAGCGAACGGGCGCACGGGGTCGCGACCGAGCTCGAGGCGATCGAGCTCGCGCGCGGTGCCCGGGAGTTCTTCCGCGGTCGCCCGGAGGACGGGGTCCGTCGGCTACGGGGCCTCCAGCAGCGGCACGGGATGCCGCCGAACCGACCGGCCCCGCGCTCGGTCCTTCCCCCTTAGACGAGGCGTTCCCAGAAGTTGACGTCCTCGCCCCACTCGTGCTGGTGGAGCACGCCCACGAGAGTGAAGCCGAGGCGCCGGAAGAGCCCCGTCGCCGGCTCGAGTCCGTAGAGCGAATCGACCCAGATCGAGGCGACGTTCCCCTTCTTCGCCCATTCGACCGCGGCCCCGACGAGCGCGGTCGCCACGCCCTGACGCCGAAATTCCGGGTCGGCCACGAGGTGCACCATCCGACAGCTCCCGTGGCGCAGCTCGCATCCGACCACGCCCACCAAGCGGCCGTCCTTCCGAGCGGCGAAGTACGTGACGCCGCCCATCCAGCTCGTGAATTCGAGCGGGGTCGGCTGCCACGCCTTCACGAGCTCGGGGGGCACGCCCGAGGGGGCCGGGTCCCAGACCTTTCGGTAGAGGGCGCAGATCGCCGGGACGTCCTGGTGGGTGACCCGTTCGACCACGACGGCGCCCGACGGTTTCTCGGCCAAGGGTCCCGAGCGCTCACCTCCCCGGACCGCTTCCTGCTCTGGTGCCACTCTAGGTTCTCCGTCGGGGGAGTGTACTTCCGTAAACGCGCGGTCGCTCTTGAACGTTGCCCACGCTGTCGCCCGGAAACGCCCGCGATCGCGCGCCCGGTCAGGGAGTGTTGCGGGACGGGGTGCGGGGGAACGGCGTCGTGTCGCGAATGTGCTCTCTACGGAGCATCCACCGGAGGACCCGCTCGACCCCGAGACCGAAGCCAGCGTGGGGGACGTTGCCGTGCCGCCGGAGGTCGAGGTACCACTCGTACTCCTCGGTCCTCGCCCCGACCTGCGCGATCCGCTCCTTCAGACGGGCGATGTCGGTCTCACGGCAGGAAGCGCCGACGATCTCGCCGTACCCTTCCGGGCCGAGGAGGTCCGTCGCTTCGACGGTGCGCGGGTCGTCGGACGAGCGGAGCATGTAGAACGCCTTCAACTCGCGCGGGTAGTGCGTGACGAAGAGCGGCGATGCGCTCTCGAGCGTGAGCGCGCGCTCCTCCGCCGTGCCGAGGTCGCTCCCGAACTGGACGGGGAAGCCGAGCTTCACGAGCCGCTCGATCGCCTCCGCGTAGCGGATCCGAGGGAACGGGGCGCGGATCGCTAGGAGCTCCTCGGGAGGCCGACCGAGCGCTTTGAGCTCCTTCGGTCGGCGTTCCGCGACCGCGTGGACCGCCGCGACCATCATCCGCTCGATGAAGTCGAGAAGACCTTCGAGGTCGCACCAGGCTAGCTCGATCTCGAGGTTCAGAAACTCGGTCAAGTGCCGTGGGGTCCGGGACTTCTCGGCACGGAACGAGGGGGTCAGCGCGTAGACCCGCTCGTTTGGGAACAGGAGCGCCTCGAGGTAGAGCTGGGCGGTCTGGGAGAGGTATCCCGGACGACCGAAGTAGTCGAACTGGAACGCCTCGGAGCCTCCCTCCGCGGCGTTCCCCGTGAGGATCGGAGGGGTCATCTCGAGGACGTCCTCGCGTTCGAGGAACTCCCGGAACGCCCGTAGGAGCTCGGCCTTCACGCGGAAGATGGCGACGTTCTCCTGAGAGCGGATCGCGAGGTGACGTTGGTCGAGCAGGAACTCCTCGGTCTGGTCGGAGAAGATGGGGAACGGCTCCCCCGAATCGATCACTCCGATCCGGGTCGCTCGGACCTCGCGCCCTTCGGGGGCCCTGCGGTCCTCGGCCACGGTCCCCTCGACCGACACCGCGCCCTCGATCTGCACGTGCTCGGCGGCCGAGAACGCCTCGTCGCCGAGCGCGTCCCGGCGGGACGTCACCTGGACCACCCCGGTCCGGTCCCGCAGGAGGAGGAAGAGGATCCCCCCGGACGAGCGGGTCCGCAGGACCCAGCCCCGGAGGCGAACGGCCGTGCCGAGCGCGTCGGGAGCGAACACGCGGGCGACCCGGTCCACGGTCGGAGCGCTCACGAGTACTCCCGCCACTTGTGGCCGCACTTCGTGCACTCGAAGATCCGTGTCTCGGGCTCGTCGGACCCGCGCGTCTGGCGAAGCACCCAGTACGCTTCGCCGTTCGAGCACTTCGGGCAGGTCTCAGCGGTCTTGGGCAGGGTGACGTGCTTCGTCTCGACCACCGCGACCTTGCCCCGCCCGCTCGCATCGGTCTGCCGGACCTCGACCCCGCGACCGAGCGGGACCTTCTTCCCGCACGCCGAGCAGTGCCAGACCCCCGCGGCGCGGTCGGGTCGCATCAGTCGCTTGCAGGAAGGGCAGAACATGGTGAGGGGTCCGAGAAAGCGGGGGCGCGGTATTTGACGCTTCGCTGGTCGGTCCTCAGCCGATCACCTGGTCCGGGGCCCCCGCGCTCGAGGGGGGAGCCTCGGGAGACGCGACGGAGAGTGGGATCGGCGAGGGCTTGGCGTTCGGGGCCAGGAGCTTGCGCATGTGCTCCGTGCGGCGGGTGAGGTCTTCCTTCGTCCCGATGTCGTGGCGGACGTAGTAGTCGCCCTTCACGTAGGCGAGGGCGGCCTCGACACGGCTCCCGGCCTCGTGGATCGCGCTCGCCTCACCGACCAGCGCGAGTCCGCGCGAGGAGCTCAGGCGCACTACGCCTGGGCCGGCGGCGTCCACGCTGCCGTACACGAGATGGACCCCGGCGGCCTCGATGGCACCCGCGTCGACCGTGACGAGGCCTCCGGCCTTCGGCCGATCTCCGTACCCGGGGGGCACGACGTACTTGACGACCGTCGCACGGAGCCGAAACCGTAGCAGGTTCGGGTCGACCTTGCCCGTGGCCACCCCGTAGAGGAGCGCGGCAAAGTCACCGGGCTCGTAGAGCGCGAGCGCGTTGATCCCCTCGGGGTCGCCGAGCCGGGCATTGAACTCGACGAGGCGGGGGCCGTTCGCGGTCAGCATGAAACCACCGTAGAGGATCCCGCGGTAGGAGAGGCCCTCCGCGCGCAGGGTCGCGGCCGTCTTCTCGATGAGCCCGATCGCGAGGTCCCGGTCGGACGCGGAGAGGAACGGCAGGAGGTGGTCCCGCTGGGAGTACGACCCCATACCGCCCGTGTTCCGACCGTGGTCCCCCTCGAGCGCCCTCTTGAAGTCCTGGACCGCGGGCATTGGGTAGACGCCCGAGTCGGTCACGAACGCCATCTGACTGAACTCCTCGCCTTCGAGCTTCTCCTCGAGGAGGACCCGCTGGCCCTGGGCGAGGATCGATTTCGCGTAGGTCGCCCCCTCCTTCGCTTCGAGGAAGTCGGACCCCTGGACCCAGACCCCCTTGCCCGCGGTGAGGCCGCTCGGCTTCACGACGAAAGGGCCCGGGAAGCCGGCGACGGCCCGGTCGACCTCGTCGGCGGTCGCCGGCGCGGCGAACTGCGGCTGTCCGGCGATCCCGTGCCGCTGGAGGAGCTCGCGGCAGAACAACTTCGAGGTCTCGATCTGGGCGGCGGCTCGGTCGGGGCCGACCGTAGGGATCCCCGCGGCGCGTAGCGCGTCGGCGACCCCGGCCGCGAGCGGGGCTTCCGGTCCGATCACCGCCGCTTCGGCCCGTGCCTCCTTCGCGAACGCTACGACCCGGGCGGCCTCGGTCGGGTCGACCCGGGCGGACCTCTGGGCGAGTCGCTCGAGACCGGGGTTCGCGTTCGAGCTCGCGACCCAGAGCTCGGAGCCGGCCCGGTGGAGCGCGAGGGCGATCGAATGTTCTCGGGCGCCGCCGCCGACCACGAGGAACCGCATGGTTGCGGCTCGGAGGAGTCGAGGAACGTTATATTATGGGCGTCGGCGGGGGACGTCAGCGGCGGACGCTCCGCGTTCGCTTCCGTCACGCTTAAGAAGCGCGCGCAAGTGGCCGGGCCTCCGAGGCCACCGATGGAGATTCGCGTCGTCGAAAAGGAACACGACCTCCTCCGGGTCGAGTTTCCGAAGGGCGAGGAGACCCTGCTCATCCCGCTCGTCGAGGCGCTCCAGAAGGAGGAGAAGGTCCTCGAGGCCCGATACTACCTCGGTCACCCCTACCTCGACCGCCCCACGCTCTACCTGAAGACCAAGGGAGAGAAGCCCCAGCAGGTGCTGAAGCGGGTGCTGAAGGACCTCACGGATCTCTACGGGGACCTCCTCACCGACTTCGAGAAGAAGGCGGACAAGGTCAAGACCTGACGAGAGCCGAGTCGATGCTGAAAGAGTGCGCACAGCACGGGTACTTCCGGGCCGAAAGCTGCCCGGTCTGCGGCCAGCCCGGACGGTTCCTGATGAACGACCGGGAGCTCGACCACCTCGGTCGGATCGTTACCGGGATCCTCCGGCACTTCCCGGACCGCTACCAGCTCCCGATCGACCCTCAAGGTTGGGTCGCCCTGCCCCAGATGGTCCGGGCGATCTCGCAGAAGCACCCCGCGTACCACTGGCTCCGACCCCAACACCTGGTCGCGATCGCCGAGACCGATGCGAAGGGCCGTTACGAGATCCGGGACGACCGAATCCGGGCGACGTACGGGCACACGGTCGACCTGGACCTCGACCTGCCCACGGAGAACATCCCCGACTACCTGTACTACCCGGTCACGGCCGAAGAGGCGTCGATCGTCCTCGAGGTCGGCCTGAAGCCCTCGGACCGGAAGAAGGTCCACCTTTCGAAGACCGCCGGGGACGCCCAGGCCGCCGGCCGGGTGCGTACTCCCGAACCCGTGATCCTTGAGGTGGATGCGAAGCGCGCCCGGGAGGGCGGCCTCGTCATCATGAAGGCCGGGAAGACCGTCTACCTCGTCGACCGGGTGCCTCCGGAGTACCTGAAGCGGTCCGAAGTGCCCCTGCCGGCCGACACGCCCGCCGAACCGAACGCCGACGCGTAGCCCGCCCGGCCTCCTGGTTCGCAACCACGGTCGGACGTTCGCGGCCCGTCCCGAGGGGCTACGGTCCCATCGGATAGGACCGACCTTTCCAAGCGACCGTTCTCCGTCGGAGCCCGCGGCCGAGCGAGGTGACGAGCAGCACCACGTAGTACACCACCGCGACCGGATAGAGGAGACCGTAGACCGCCGGAGCCCCGAGGGCTCGGGCGAAGACCACGTGCTTTCCGAAGAGCGCGAAGTAGAGGAAGCCGCCCAACACGGTCAGCCCGAACGTGCCGGTCAAAAGCCCGAACGGGAGGAGGGCGAGCGGAAGGAGGAAGAATCCGACCAGCCCCGCGATGGAGATGACGAGGCGCGCGGCGGAGAACTCGGTGCCGTGAACGTTCTTGAGGAGGCCCTCGAACATCTCCGGGCGGTTACGGTACATCCGGGTCTGGGCGAGCAGGGGAGCCCACGCGAACCGGAGAGCGCGACCGGCCGCCCGATACTGCCGGGCGATCGCGATGTCCTCGAGGACGATCGACCGAACGGCTTCGTGGCCGCCGAGCGCGTAGTACACGGACCGGGGAGTGAGCCAGAACTGCCCGTTCGCCATCGCGCTCTTCGAGCGTGCCCGGTTCACGTGCGGGGCGCGGAAGTACGTGAGCACCACCTGGATGTAGAACGGGAGGACCACCCGCTCCCAGAAGCTCCGCATGTCGACCGCCGGCCCGATCGACGCGAGGTCGGCGTGCTCTTGTCTCGCCCACTCGAGGGAGGTCCGGACCGCCGCGGGATGGGTGCGAACGTCGGCATCTTCGAAGAGGATCCATTCTCCCGTGGTCGCGCGGGCGCCGTTCCAGCACGCCCAGTTCTTCCCGACCCATCCGGCGGGCAGCGGGGGAGGGTTGACGCGCCGCACTCGAGGGGCCCGCGCGTCGATCACCTCCGCGGTCCGATCGGTCGAGCTGTCCTCTACGACGATGATCTCGAGGTCGGGGTAGTCCTGGGCCAGCAGGTCGTCCAGCGTGGCCGGCAGGTCGAGCTCCTCGTTTCGGGCGGCGATCACCACGCTGACCCGGGGGAGGGCCTCGGAGGAGACCGCCGGCAGTGCGGGGTCGAGGCGCGGCATCTGGGCCGCGAGCAGCAGCGCGAACCCCTGGTACAGCAGAACGGCGACCGAAGCGACTACGAGAAGGAGCTCGACCCAGAAGGGTACCATCGTCCGCCGTAGACCGCCCCTAATAAAGGGCTGGCCGGTGGGCGCTCGGAGCGCTCCGTCGATGGCCACTGTCGAGCATCCCCGGGTCCGGCCCGGCCTCCTCGAGGACCGGGTCTACCAGGAGCGCATCGCCGAGGTCGCGGTCGAGCGGAACACGCTGGTGGTGCTCCCCACCGGCCTCGGGAAGACCGCGATCGCGCTCCGGGTGATCGCCGAGTTCCTGCGCCGGGCCCCGACCGAGTCGGTGCTGTTCCTCGCGCCGACCCGACCGCTCGTCCTGCAGCACGCGGCGAGCGTCGCACGAACCCTGCTCGCGCCCGAGCCCCTCACGCTCACCGGGGCGATCGCTCCGGAGCGCCGCGCGACGCTCCTCCGACCTCCCCAAGTGGTGGCCGCCACCCCGCAGGTGATCGGGAATGACCTCGCCGCGGGCGAGTTCCCACTGAATACGTTCTCCCTCATCGTGTTCGACGAAGCCCATCGAGCGGTCGGCGACTATCCGTACGTGGCCATAGCGAAGGCGAACCGCGAAGGACCTGGCGCGCGGGTGCTCGCGATGACCGCTTCCCCGGGCGGCAGCCGGCGACGGATCCGGGAAGTGTGGGCGAACCTCGGGATCGAGCGTTTCGAGTACCGCACCGAGCTGAGCCCCGACGTCGCGCCGTACATCCACGGGATCGGAGTGGAGACGGTGGAAGTGCCGGTGCCGCCCGAGGTCCAGTACCTCGCGATCCTCCTCCGTACGGCAGTGCAGCGGCAGGTGGACGTGCTCCGGAAGCTCGACCTGTTACCGCCCGGAGAGGCGAGCCGACGGGTCCTCCTCGACCTCGGAAGCCGCCTGAACCGACAGATCGGTGCGGAGGAGGCCCAATCGGGCTCGGCCTCGGGGTTGCTTTGGAAGGCACGGACGACCCAGGCGGCCGCCATGAAAGGGCTCCACGCGCTCGAGCTGATCGAGACCCAAGGGGTCGACTCCCTCCGGGAGTTCCTCGCCCGTCAGCGTCCCAGTGAAGGACGACGGTGGACCGCGTCCCTCCGGGCGTTCCTGGGCGACCCCGATGTCGAGGAGGTTGCTAGACGCCTCGAGTCCCTCACGGTAGAACACCCGAAGCTCGCGAAGACCGTGGAGATCGTGCGCGACGAGCTCCACCGGAACCCGAACGCCCGCGTGATCGTCTTCGCCCAGTACCGCGGCACCGTCGACCACGTCGTCGAGGAGATCGAGCGCCTCCACGACCCCGGCGTGCGGCCCGCGCGGTTCGTCGGCCAGGCGAGCCACGGGGACGATGTGGGGCTCTCTCAGCGCGAGCAGGGCTCGGTCCTCGACCGGTTCCGGTCGGGCGAGCGGAACTGTCTCGTGGCGACGTCCGTGGCCGAGGAAGGCCTGGACATCCCGGCGACCGACCTCGTCGTCTTCTACGAACCGGTCCCGGACGTGATCCGCACGATCCAGCGACGGGGACGCACCGGTCGGGTCCGGACGGGGCGCGCGATCGTCCTCGTCGCCGAGGGAACGCGCGACGTCGGGCTGCACCGCTCCGCGTTCGCCCGGGAACGACGGATGCACGACATGCTGGTCGAGATCCAGGACGAGGTCGAGAAGGGTCACTCGCCGCCGCCGCCCGACCGGAAGCGGGTGCAGCGGCTCCTCTCCGAATTCCGCTAGCGGCCGGTGCTGCCGAACCCCCCCGCCCGGGAGCGGACGGGGGCGACCTTGCCGTGCCGGAAGACGACGGGCTCGTCGGAGACGAGGCGCACCTGCCCGATCCGGTCGCCGACCTCGATCCGGTACCGCCCTTCGAACAGGTACGTGAGGGGGACGCGGACCTCACCGGAGTAGTCTGAGTCGACCGTGCCGGGGGCGTTCACCATGAGGACCCCCCGGCTGCTGAGCCCGCTGCGCGGCCGCACCTCGAGGAACGTCCCGGGAGGGCAGTGCACTTTGAACCCGGTCCGTACGAGCGTGACCCGACCGCGCTCGAGCTCGACGGCCTCGGCGCTCGCGAGGTCAAAGCACGCCGACCCACGGGTGGCCCGGACCGGGAGGGCAACCTCGGGCACTTCCGGAACCCGCTCGACCCGTACGGTCCGCGCTCGACGAGGCACGGTCCTCGCGAGCTCTCGTGTCTCTTTACGGTTCCCGCGCGGGGTTCCCCTCGGACGGCTCCCCTTCGGGCACCGATCCTTCCGCGGCCAGCCAGCGCGCCACGATGCGACCCTCGGCCCGGCGGAGGACCTTACCGAGCGCGGGAGCGCTTCGGCCGGTCTGGTGGGCGAGGCGGGTGAGCGTGATGCGGCGGGGCACCGCGTAGTAGCCCATGACCCACGCTCGGGCCAAGAGGCGGGACTGGAGCGGCGTGAGCGGGGCGGTCCCCTCGTCCGGGGCGTACGGGCGGCCCGACGCCCGCACGACGCGGTACGGGAACTCCTCGCGGTCGAGACGCTTGAGCACCCGACGCAACGCTCGCTCCTGGCCGTGGAACGTCGCGATGACCTTCTCGGCGTCGATGCGGAAGGGGGCTGTAGGAGAAATCTCCCCACCGGCGAGCGAGAGGAGCCGGCGAAGGCGTTCAGGGTTACGTTGGCGGACGAGCAGGATGTAGTCGTGGGTGCGGGGCCGTCGCTCGACGAGCTCGAAGCTTTCGAGGCCGTACAACGCTCGGATGCGTCGGGATTCGCGCTCGAGCTCGGACGCGGTCTTGAGGGGGCCCCGACGCCGGACCCGGAGCAGTTGGAGGCGCCAGCCCTGCTCGAGGCGGAGGGTCTCGAGGAGCTCGACCTCCTCGTACTTCGCGAACAACCCTTCGGGGATGAGCCCGAGGAGCGCGAGGTCCTCCGTGCGGATCTCGAGCGTGACGGTCTGCATCCCCAGCCCGACCGGGGGTTCCGATATGAACCTTGACCCCGTCCCCCTCGTTTAATAACTCGGGAGTTTCGCCGGCGCTCGTGGCGTTCCAGTCCCTCGGGGAGTTCCTGTCCGCGCTCGAGTCGCGCGGCGACCTCGTCCGCGTGACGCGGCCGGTCTCGAGGGACCTCGAGATCACCGAGGTCACCCAGCGGGTCCTCCGGGCCGACGGCCCGGCGCTCCTGTTCGAGAACGTCCCGGGGGCGTCCATGCCCGTCGTCACCAACCTTCTCGGGTCGCCGCGGAGGATCGCCGCCGCCCTCGGGGCGAAATCCGTCGAGGAGGTGGCCGAGCGGGTCGAGCGGCTCGTCCACCTCCGACCGCCCGCCGGAGTTCTCGGAGCCGTCCGGGACCTCTCGGGGACGATCGAGGCCCTCTCGACTTTGCGGTCGCTCGCCCCCAAGAGAGTCCGGTCCGCTCCCTGCCAGGAGGTCGAAGAGCCGACCGTGGACCTCGACCGCCTCCCTATCCTGAGGTGCTGGCCGAAGGACGGGGGGCGGACGATCACCTTCCCGGTCGTTCTCACGAAGGACCCGGAGACGGGCGAACCGCACACCGGGATCTACCGCCTGCAGCAGTACGGACCCGACACTTTGGGGATGCATTTCCAGGTCCACCGGGTGGGAGCGGGCAACTATCGAAAGTGGGCCGCCCGAGGGGAGCGGATGCCGGTCGCCGCCGTGATTGGCGCGGACCCGGCCACGGTCTTCTCGGGGCTCGCTCCGGTTCCCGAGGGCGTGTCGAACTTCGTCTTCGCCGGGTTCCTTCGGTCCGAGCCGGTGGAGCTCGTCCCGGCCCGCTCGGTCGACCTCGAGGTCCCCGCGAACGCCGAGGTCGTCCTCGAAGGATACGTCGACCCCACCGAGCGGGCGGTAGAGGGACCCTTCGGGGACCACACGGGATACTACTCGGCTCCCGAACCGTTCCCGGTCTTCCACGTCACGTGCGTGACGCATCGCAGCCGGCCCGTCTACCTCACGACCGTCACGGGCAAGCCGCCGACCGAGGACGCCGTCCTCGGAAAGGCGGTCGAGCGGATCTTCCGGCCCGTGATCCGGATGGTCCTCCCGGAGATCGTCGACATGAACCTCCCGATGGAGGGGCTGTTCATCAACGTCGGGATCGTCTCCATCCGCAAGGCCTATCCGGAGCACCCCCGCAAGGTGATGCACGCCCTTTGGGGCCTCGGCCAGATGATGTTCCTGCGCTACCTCGTCGTGGTCGACGAGGACGTGGACGTCCACGACCTCTCCGAGGTCCTCTACCGCGTCGGCCTCCAGGCCGACCCGGAACGCGACTTCGAACTATCGCACGGCCCGGTCGACCAGCTCTCCATCTCGAACCCCGTGCCGAACCTCGGGGCTAAGGTGGGCATTGACGCGACCCGCAAGCGCCCCGAGGACGGCTTCCCGCGACCCTGGCCCGAGGAGATCCGCTCGGACCCGGCGGCCGTCGCCGCCGCGGAGCGGGCGATCCGTGAGGATCCGGTCCTCGCTGGGCTGTTCGGCCGGCCGAAGCCGTGACGGAGGACGCCGTCCCGACCCCGGGTCCGGCCCGGAGCCTCGGTCGGTTCCTCGAGATCCAGACCCTGGGTCTCAACCTCGCGTTCGCCCTCGCGTTCCTGCTCCTCGCCTCGGACGGGAGACCCAGCCTCTGGACCCTCCTCTGGATCGTGATCGCCTTCGTCGCGGCGCGGAACGCCGGTCACTCGTTCAACCGCTGGACCGACCGGCGGCTCGATGCGAGGAACCCCCGGACGCAGGACCGCGCACTGGTGACCGGGCGCCTCTCCTCGACGTTCGCGCTCGGCTTCTGCGCGGCGAACGCCGCGGTCCTCGTCCTCGCGGCCTACCTTCTCAACCCCCTCGCCTTCGTGCTCGCGCCGGTCGCGCTCGTCCTGGTCCTCGGCTACAGTTACACGAAGAGGGTCACCTCGTTCACCACGGCGTTCCTCGGCCTCGTCCAGGCGATCACGCCGGCCGCCGTCTACATCGCCGTCTCCGGCACCCTGCCCGTGGCGGTCCTGCTTGCGGTCGGGGGTCTGCTCGCCTGGGGGACCGCCTTCGAGACGATCCACAGCCTGGGGGACGTGGAGAGCGACCGCGAGCTCGGGCTCTTCTCGGTGCCGGTACGATGGGGCGTCCCTCGGTCGGTGCGCCTCGTGCGGGTCCTTCACGCGACCGCGCTCGTCCTCCTCGCCCTCTTCGGGGTCGCGCTCCATCTCACGACCGCCTACTTCGGGGCGCTCGTCGTGATGGCGATCCTCGTCGCGGTCACCGACCGGGACCTCGCGCGGAACCCGACGCACGCGCGAGTGCCGTTCGAACGACATTTCGCGTTGAGCGCGCTCTACCTAGCGGGAGTGGCCCTCGCCGTATTCCTTCCGCTCGGTCCGGCGTGGGTTTTCTTGGCAAAACCGTAGGTTAGGACCCAGGAACTAGCTCAATACCTCCTCCGGAGTCCTCTCTCTTCGATCGGTATGCCCCAGGTCATGATCGGCCTATCGGCCCGCGATTACCGGACGACGAACGAGGTGTGGCGCCTCGCGAAACGCCACCTGAACCCGGCCGTCCGGCGCCGGATCGGTTGGCGGGGTCGCTCGTCGTTCCTGCGGCAGCTAATCCTCTACGGGTTCGAGAAGGCCAGCGCGGACCCGGCGGAATTCCTTCGGGACGTCCGCGACACCCACGACCCCCTCTTCGGCCGCAGGGGAAGGTCGGAAGCGGGTGCGGGGCGTCGCGAGGCGATGGTCGCGCAATGGCAGGGGTTCTTCCCGAGCCCGACCCCTTCCTCGCGCGGCCGTCGTAAGACCGGGAAGTCCGAGGGATAGACCGTACCGGTCGCGGTCGGCGCCGACGGGAAACGCACAGATATGCCCCGAACCGTGGAGCGGCTCGAGGGTCTCTCCCTGATCGGCGGCGCGAGCTTAGGTCCCGTCTCGGTCGTGACCCCGGCCCTGCTCGAGAGCCGTGTCGAAGGGGAGACGGGTCCCGGCCTCTCGCTCCGCAGTGTCCCGGCGTCGGTCGGGAAACGTGGTTTCGAGATCTCCGACGCGGTGGCACGCTACGGCATCGAAACTCCCATCCTGGCGTCCGAGATCAGCGGCGAGGGACCCGGCGTCTACCCGATCGGACCCGGGGCCTTCCTGGTCCACCCACCGCTGGCACCGGACGTCGCCGCGGCGGCGCGATCGGAGCGACCGGAGCTGATCGTCCTCGGGAACGCCCGGACGCTGTGGGCCGAGGGATTGCCGTTCGTGCGAGCGATCCGTGACCTACGGACTCTGTTCGGGGCGTCTCCGCTCCTATGGACCCCGCGGCTCGCGCTCCCGCACCGCATCCCTCTTCTGACCTACCTCGGAATCGACCTCGTTGACACCACGGAGGCCCATCTCGTCGCCGCAGAGGGCGTATTCCTCGACCCGGCGCTCGGGCCTCGAGCGCCAGCTCCCCCTCTCTCTGAACGGGCGTGCGACTGTACCGCGTGCTCGACTGACCCGGTGGGTCCTCTCTCGACGCATGCCGTGATCGCGTGCCGTCGGGCGATGGCCCAGACCGTCGCGGCCGCCCGGGGAGGGCGCCTCCGGGAGCTGGTCGAGTCCCGGCTCGTGGCCGAGCCCGCGCTCGCGGAGATGCTCCGGTACGCCGACCGGGAGCTCGGCACACTTCTCGACGAGCGGACCCCGGTCGCGTTCTCCGGGTCTCGGGACTACGTCCTTCTCGAGTCCCATCGGCGGCCCGAGATGGTACGGTTCCGCAACCGGCTCCGGGAGCGATACCGCCCGCCGCCCTCGAAGACGGTGCTCCTGCTGGTCCCGTGCTCGAAGACGAAGCCGTATCGGCGCTCCCGGAGCCACCGTCGCTTCTGGGGGGCGCTCGAGGGGCTTGCCCCGCTCGAGCGGGTCCACGTCGTCTCCGTCAGCTCGCCGATCGGCCTCGTTCCGCGCGAGCTCGAGGACCTCCCGCCGGCTCGTCACTACGACATCCCCGTCACCGGGGACTGGGAGGAGAGCGAGCGAGAGTTCGTTCGGGCCGCACTCGCACACCTGCGCGAGAGCGGGCGGTATCGGTCGGTGGTCGTGCACCTCGACCCTCAGGAGTACTCGTTCCTGTCCTCGGACCTTTCGCCGTCCGACACCGTTCGATGGACCCTGACCGACGACCGGACCACCACGAACGAGGCGGTCGCGTCGCTTCGGTCTGCGGTCGGACACGCGCTCGTGGGCCAGACCCCGGTGTCGGGAGGTCCCCTCTCGGTGGTACGCGAGGAGCTCGAGGCGCTCGCGGGGGTTCAGTTCGGACCCGAGGCTGCCCGTCGGCTGTTTGTTCCCCCGGTGCGGCTGAGCGGCCGACCGTGGTTCCAGCGCGTGACCGACGGGCGCGCGGACCTCGCCACCTGGCGCGAGGAACGCGGTTTGTTCCAGCTTACGGTGGCGGGAGCGCGACGCCTTTGGCCCGACCCTCCGCTCGCGGTCGAGGTCGACCCGGGCGTCCCTCTCGAGGGGGACCTGTTCGTCCCGGGCGTCCGTCACGCGGACGAACGGATCCGCGCGGGCGATGCCGTGGTGCTCGTGCGGGACGGTCGCCTGGCCGCGGTGGGCGAGGCGGCCCTTCCCGGTCGGCTGATGACCGAACTCGTCCGAGGCCTGGCGGTCCGTGTCCGCCACCGTGAACACGCCACGACCGACAGCCCCATGACCGAGGAGCGGTCTCCTCCCGACGCGGGGCCGGTAGTCTAGCGGTGATGACGTCGCGCTTACAACGCGGAGATCGACGGTTCGAATCCGTCCCGGCCCATCGGGTCCGCCGACGCCCGTTCTGCACCTTGCTCAAGAGCCATCGGGCGCGAGAAGGGCTTTAGACGCGCCCCCGCCTAGGAAGCCCGTGAGCAGTCCCGCTTCGTCGTTCCATCAGGCTGAGAGGGGACCTCCGTCGAGGGGCGCGCCGGTTCGGCGGGGTGCGAATGGGACATCGCTCGCCATCCGGAACGCCAAACTCTACCCCTCTCCGGACGCGCCTCCGATCGATCGGGGGACCGTCCTCATCCGGGACGGGCGGGTCGTCGCAATGGGGGAGGGGGTCGCCGTCCCTCCGGACGCCCAGGTCATCCCGGGGGAGGGACGGGTCGTCACCGCGGGCTTTTGGAACGCGCACGTGCACTTCACCGAGGCGAAGTGGCGGTCCTCCGCGCGGAAGCCTCCGGGGATCCTCGAGGGGCAGCTCCGCGACATGCTCACGAGCCGAGGGTTCACCACCGTGGTGGACGCCGGGTCCGACTCCCGGACGACACTCCCCTTACGTCGAAGGATCGGGTCCGGGGAGGTGCTCGGCCCTTCCATCTACACGGCCGGCCCGAGCGTGTTCCCCCCAAGAGGGACGCCGTACTATCTCCGGGAAAGCCTGCCCTTCTGGGTCCTCCCCTTCCTACCGCGACCTTCGACCCCGACGGCCGCGGAGAGGATCGTTCAGCAGAACATAGCCCACGGCACCGACCTCCTCAAACTGTTCACCGGTTCGTACGTCGCGCGGGGAACCGTCACGACGATGCCCGAGCCCATCGCGCGGGCGGCCGCGGACGTCGCCCACGCGCACGGCCAGCTCGTGTACAGCCACCCCTCGAACCTCGAGGGGACGCGTATCGCGATCCGGTCCGGCGTGGACGTCCTCGCCCATCCGCCGGACACGACCGAGGGGGTCGACGAGGCGGTGCTTCAGGAGATGGTCGACCGCCGGATGGCGATGATCCCGACGCTGAAGATGTTCGCCGACACCGCGAGCCCGAGCCCCGACTACCTCAACCCGATCTATGAGGTGGTCCGCCGGTTCCACGCGCTGGGCGGCGAGCTGCTCTTCGGCACGGACGTCGGGTACATGCCCGACTACGCGACGGAGGATGAGTTCCGAGCGCTGGCGTGCTCCGGGTTGGACGCGCGTGACGTTCTCCGGATGCTGACCGCGGCACCGGCCGGACGCTTCGGGGTCGGGAAGGAGTCGGGGTTCGTCGGCGTGGGCGGGCGAGCGGACCTCGTGCTGTTGGAGGGAGATCCCTCGGAGGACCTGCTCGCGTTTGCGCGCGTCTGCGCGACGGTCCGCGATGGTCGGGTACTCTACCTCCGACCGTAGGACTCGAGCCGAACGGCGACGCGAGACCACGGCCTTGCCATTCGCAGGTGGCCGAGCCCCGGCCGCCAACGGGGGCCTAGGGTGGGTCCGGACCCGGGAGACCCTGAACCGCCTCCTCGCAGAGTTCGCCGAGGAACGGAGGCCTGCTAACGATTAGCATGGGGTTATAAGGTGCCGCGGCTCGACCCCCCACAAGAGGCACACGATGACCTTTGTGGACACCTTGGCGTTTCAGCTGTTTAGTTTGGCCTTTGTCTCGGGGCTCCTGTTCTATTCGGGGATTGTGGGGTACGCGACCTATCGGAAGTTCGGTCCGCGCGCCACCCTTGATCACCTCAAGGCGCAGGCCGTTCCGCTCGGAGGCATGGGGCTCATCATCTTCAGCATCGGGTTGTGGGGGGAGGTCGTCTGGCCGCTGCCCGGGAGCTACAACATCCTCTTCTTCGACCCGTATGTGCTCCTTGGAGTCGTCCTCATCGCGTTCGCGCTCAGCGTGACCTTTGGGCGGCGAACCCAGTATGTGGGTTTCCTCGCCGCCATGACCGGACTCTTGAGCATCTACTACGGCGCCTCCGCGTACCAACTCGGTCTGACCAAGGAACCGTTCGAGATGTTCCTCCTGTACGTCGCCCTCGGCGGCACCGCGGTGTTCACGTTCCCTGTCACTCTCTGGATCGACCGAATCATCTTGGAGCCGCTCTCCACCGCGGGAGCTGCGACCGCGGAGCCGACCGGTGCCACCCCCATGCTATTGGCCCAGACCAAGGTCATCTTCGGTGGGTTCCTGCTGTTCCTACTGTTCGCGGTGGGTTCGGCCATTCTCGCGATCCTCATCGGTGGGGGAGCTCTGCCCCAGCACCTGTCGTACGCGCCCTAGGTCAGCGAACGCCGGCCGGTCCCGCTTCCCCGTTGAGTCGGGGTCAGATGCCCCGGCCGTACGGCCGAGAAGCTGACTCTGCCGCTCGGGGAGGAAGCGCTCGACGACGGCTCAGGTCATCCGGGCGCCGAGCGGGTAGCCCGCCAGCAAGAGGATGTCCCCATGCCCTCGCCCAAGATTGGGAGCTCCGACGGTCCGCGTATCGATGAGCCGCAGCTCCTTGAAGGCCGGAGAGTGTAGCTCGCGTCCGTGGGGCCAGTCGCCCCGGAAGAGCAAGTCCAGGTCCCAGTGGGTCCCGCTCTCGGGGTCGATCCGAGAGGGATACGCCTCGGAGAAGACCTCGGGGCCCCGTAGTTCGAGGTGCTCGAGGCCGAGCTGCTCGTGGACGACCCGTTCGGCCGCCGACCGGGGGCTCTCGAACTCGACGAGGTGGCAGGCGGGCAGCACCCAGTGCTCCTGGAGAGCTTCGAGGGACGCCGGCTCGAGGTTCCCCACCTCCGCCCATGGGGCGGAAGCCGAAGGACGGCCAAGGACGACCAAGTTCGGGTTCTTCGGGTCCCCGACGAGCACGAAGACCGATAGGCACAGGCCGCCGCGGGGGACCGCCCACATCCGGCGACCCGCGACCTCGCCTTCGGTGGGGCGATAACGCGCGAACCGACGGGGGGAGGTCGCGGTCACGCGACGGGGGAATGCTCCCCTCACTTATGGAGTATCGTGCCGGCACGGGCCCGCCGAGCAGAACGCCTCCCCCGGGGCGTCTCACGGGAACGGGGTGGCGGGTCCCGGTTTCCCCGACGATTTGCCGGGGTACATGAAATACCATAGCTATAGCATAAACTATAGTCTCAATTGGAACTCTATATATGGGATGGGCTGCTTGTTCGGCACGATGAAGACCAAGAACCCCGTGGGAGGCGGTGCGGGAGCCCCCGGAGGGACCTACGGTTCCCGACAAAGACCGTCCTCTCCCCCGAAGGAGGAGGGAGCCGACCCGACCTCCGTCCTCCGAATGGCTCGCGCCCCGCGGAACGATGCGCCGATCGCCTTCGAGACGTTGGAAGGAGCGACGATCGAGGTCGGTCGCGGAGAGCCTTCCGAGCACCTGTTCCGTCGCCTCCTGGGCGCTTACCTTGCCGGAGCCCGCGAGTTCGTGGTCCGTGAACGTCCGAACATCCGACCGGGCACCCGCGAGGTCGTCCGTACGTTCTGCCGACGGACCCGCCAACCCGAGGTCATCTCGGACGAGGCCGGGGTCCTCCACCTACGCGACCTCGCGTTCGAGAGCCAGATCCCCCTCGACCAGCGGATCGCTCGGATGGGGAGGCTCGTGGTCGAGTTCCACCGCGAAGCGGTCGAGAGCTGGTCCCACCTTCCGTTCCTGGACGATGGGTACTGGGAGCATCGCGACGACGAGATCGACCGGGACGCCTGGTATGTCGAGCGCGTCGCCGCGATCCAGTCGGGAGCGGCCGACCGTGGGGCCGAGTGGCTCGGTCTCTGGACGACCGCCCGAAGCCTCGAGCGGATCGCCGACCACGCGGTCGTTCTCGGCGAGGTGGGTCGACGCCTCGTGGACCTCCCGAACGGAACCGGCCCCGCGACCTCGCTGCGGCAGTTCCACCGGCAGGCGATGGACCACCTCGAAGGGGTCCTAGGCGCGACGGAGGGATCCGTGGCGAATGACCTCCTCGACCTCGGGGACGCGCTCCAGGCGTCGGGCCGCGCCCTCTCCGACCGACTCCTCCCGGCCGTGGGGGGCGGCACGATGCCCCCCGCGACGGCGGCCGCCGTCACGCGACTCCTCGAATCGATCGGTCGCACGATCGCCTACGCTCAGGACATCGCCCAGGTGACGCTCGACCGATGGGTACCGAGGACCGGGGTCGAACAGCGGACCCCCGGGCGGAGCGCTACCGTATATCCGGCGCTGACTCCCTAGCAGGCGGAGAGATTTTCTACCTCGACGCCTGCACTTTGCCCCGCTCCGAATCTGTGCCACGCAAGCAAGCCCATACCAACAGCATTCGCGTGATCGCCGTGCGCCACGGTCCGGCCGAGGACCGGGACCCCGCGCGTTGGCCCGACGACGACCTTCGACCCCTCACTCGAAAGGGAGAGACGGAGACCCGGCGCGCGGCCCGCGGTCTCGCCAACGTCGTCCGGTCCGCCGACCGGCTCGCGACCAGCTCGGCCGACCGCGCGATCCGCACCGCCGAGCTGATCCGTCGGGAGCTCGCCAAGGCCCCCTCGCCGGAGACCTGGGAAGAGCTCGCTCCGGGGAACATGGCGACCCCGATCTTCGACCGTATCCGCCGCTCTGCGCGACCCCGCCAGACCGTGGTCCTGGTAGGCCACGAGCCGACCCTCGCCGAGTTCGTGGGGGAGGCGTTGACGGGCGAGGGGCTATCCGTCGTCCACTTGACGAAGGGCGGCGCGGTTTGCCTCGAGTTCTCGAACACCGTCCGTCCGGGGGCGGGCCGCCTCGTCTGGCTGCTTACGCGGAAGCAACTCGCCGCGGAACGCGACTGACCGCCCGGGAGGGCCGTCGGGGCGGGCGTCGCGGAGAGGCGAACCGGGCCCCGTAGAGCGGGGCGACCCGTCGCTGGACGTCCTGGTGTACTTGCTCGGGCATGCGGTTCGCGTCGACGTACTCGAAGCCGTACTCGGTCGCCATCCAGTCGAACTCCTTCGAAAGGAGGTCCTGATAGAGGAAGAAGCTCTCGAACAGGTCTCGGGAGAGGCAGAGGTCCATGCCCGACTCCCAGTAGTCGAGGGAGCCGTACTTCCCGATCGACCGATGGAGCAGGATCTCGGGCCGCGCCTTCAAGAAGAGGATGAGGTCGGGACGGACCGCGAACCCGTAGAGGTGACGAGCGTACTCGCGGGAGGCGCCACGGACGATCGCGCGCGCCATCAGCGTGTAGATGTACCGGTCGGCAAGGACGGTGCTCCCGGCCGCGAGGGCCGGGACGATCTTGTTCTCGAGCTGGTCGGCGAAGTCCGCGGCGTAGAGGAGGGCCATGGTCGTCGACGCCAGCGTGTGGCCCTGCTTCGCCCGGTCGATCTCCTCGCTCACGAGGTCGGAGCGGCGGAGTCCCGTATCGACGACGGCGTGGCCCTCGACCTCGAGCCACTCCCGCAGCATCGTGACCTCGGTCGTCCGGCCCGAGCCGTCCGCCCCTTCCACGACGATGAGCTTGCCGACGAGCGCCTCCTCGGGCATCCGGGGAAGCCGGGTCCCGTACGTCCTATCGGTCATGCGTCAGTCGCTCCACCGTCGGGAACTTCACGAGCATCGGCTTGAGGTCGGCCCTGAGTTCGGCCTGGATCGCCTCGACCGAGCGCGTCGCGTCGACGACACGGAAGCCGTCGACCGTCGAGAGGCGGTCGTATTCGCGCTTCAATCGGCCCTGGAACCGCGTGTAGCTCTCGACCAGGTCGTCCGAAAGCCCGAGGTCCATGCCGGCCTCGTAGTAGTTCATCTTGAGGCGGGAGGCGAGCTTGCGCCGGAGCGTCACCGCGACCGGCACGCGGAAGTAGAACACCCGGTCCGGTCGGGGGGCGAACGAGTAGATCGTCCGGACCCAGTCGGGGTCGCAGCCCCGGGCGGCGTCGCGTACGAACGCCGTGTAGGCGTAGCGGTCGCAGACGACCAGGTACCCCGCGCGCAGTGGGGGGAGGATCTTCCGCTCGAACCGGTCCGCGAAGTCGACCGCGTGCAGCAGTGAGAAGGTGGTGGGCGTGAGCAGGCCTTTCTTCTTTCCACGGCGGATGGTGTTCGAGACGAGCTCCGACGAGTTCCATTCCGTGAAGAAGACGCGGTACCCCTTCGACTGGAGCCACTTCCCGAGGAGGTCGGCCTGCGTCGACTTGCCGCTGCCATCGAGACCTTCGAAGACGAGCAACCGGCCGGGGAAGCCATGGTTCGGGGACGGTGCGTCAGGCATCGCGATATCGCACCTCGAGCTCGAAGACGCGTTCCATCACCTTTCGGACCTTCTCTACCCACCGGGGGGAGAGGGTCGTATCCCGCGCAGAAGAAAAGGTCACCCCGAGGGCTTTCCCGTCCGCGACGAGCGAGAATTTCGGTCGGACCGAAGCGAGCAGCTCGGCCACGCCCAGGATCGCGCCGAGGCGAACGGCTTTCTCCAAATCGGGCGGCCCGATGATCGGAAGGAACCCCCGCTTCCATTCGGAGGGGACCGCGTTCTTCCCCTCGTGCAGGTAGGCGGCCATCGCGGCGAGCAGCACCTCGCGCTGGTCGAGCCCCCAGATCGGATAGTTCTGGATCAGGTAGGAGGAGTGACGGGCGTGGTTCCACAGGTCGACCGCGACCCCCGCGTCGTGCATCCATGCGGCCACCCGGAGAGCGAGTGCCTCGCTCGGACCCCCTTCGAACCGACTCGATAGGACCTGAAAGAGGGCGCTGGTGGTCTCGGCGACCTCCCGCCCGTGCTCGAGGTCGAAGGCGAACGACTCCGACGCGGCGGCCGTCGAGCGCTCGGCAAGGGTCTCCGCCGGGGCGGGAAGCTTCGCCCCGATCGACTCGAGCGCGATCCCCTCCCGGATCCCCGTGCCCGAGACGACGACCCGCTCAGCCTTCACCGCCCGCAGGAGCTCGGAGAAGACGAGGATCCCCGCGAGGACGACGTCCGCGCGGTCCCCTCCGATCCCGGTGACCGCCCGACGACGGGCGGCGGGCATCTCGCCCAGAAGCTCCTCCAACGCGTCGATGTCGTTCTCGTAGAGCAGGTAGCCATGGACCCGCCGGACCGGGTAGTCCCGGAACTCGATCGAGGCGCGAGCGAGGGAACGGACGGTGCCGCCGATGCCGAAGAGACGGTACGGTCCCCCGCCGAACGCCTCGAGGACCGAGGAGAGCGTTCCGCGCACGTGCTCGCGCAGCGCGTCGTACTCTCGCCGTTTGGGCGGGTCGTGGTCGAAGAACCGTTGGGAGAGCCGTAGGACCCCGAGCGGCAGGCTGACGGAGTTGCGCAGCGATCCGTCCCGGACCTCGGCGAGCTGGAGCGAGCCGCCGCCCAGGTCGCAGACGAGGTCGTTCGAGAGCTCCCAGGCGCTCGCGATCCCGAGGTAGGCGTAGCGCGCCTCCTCGGTCCCGGAGATGGTCCGCAGCGACACCCCGGTCGACCGCGCCACGTCCCGGACGAACTCCGGGCCGTTCGGCGCATCCCGTACGGCGCTGGTCGCCACGGCCAGCGTCTTCGGCACCTTGAGCGAGCGGACGGTGCGAGCGAACCGGCGGACCGTGGCGACCCCCCGGACCATCGCGTCGGGAGAGAGGCTGCCGTCCGCGCCCGTCCCCGACCCGAGGCGAGGCGCGTCCTTGGTCTGGTAGACCGCCCGGACGGTCCCGAAGCTGGAGGTATCGAACACGACGAACCGGGCCGTGTTCGACCCGATGTCCATCACTCCGACCGTGGAAACGGCCCGGCTCGCCGGCTCGCCCCGCTCGAGGTCCGCGACCCGCGGGCGGTGCATGCCCTCCGGGAACGCCTCGTCTCTAATAGGGCTCGGGTGAAGTCCGGCGGACGGAACCTTCCTTCCGAATGGTTTACGTGGGGGTCTCGGTTCGCGTCGCGAGGGGGAGTATCCGATGGCTCAGGCAAGCGATGGCCGCACGATGCGACCGGAACGCGTCGCTCGCGAGATCGCCGGGATCCTCGAAGAGGCGACCCGGGCCGTCGACCAGGTGGTCGCCTCGACCCACCCCTCCCCGGAAAGCCTTCACCGTCTGCATCGGCAGATGCGGCGCCTGCGAACCGGTCTCGCCCTGTGGGAAGCCCTGCTCCCGAGCGCGGAACGCGACCTGCTCCACCCGCTCGACGTCCGGATCAAACGGCTCTCCCGCCTCGTCGGCCGCATCCGGGACCGCGACATCTCGCTCGCGCTCCTCCAGCGGTTCGGCGGGAAGCGCCCCGGCCGCCGCGACCTCCTTCGGCTCGAGGAGTACCGTACCCGGGTCCAGGACGACGCGCGCACCGGTCGTGAGCTCCTGCGGGCCTTCCTTCGCTCCGAGCGGCAGGCGCGGCTCTTGGACGACGTCGGCGAGAGGCTGCGCAGCCTGCCCCGATCCGGGTCGTTCCGCGACCCTCAGCGCGCGGTCGCGCTCGCTCATGCCCGAACCCACGAGAACCTGAGGAGGGCGCACCGCAAGGCCTTGCGTCGTCCCTCCATGGAGCGCCTTCACCGGCTCCGGATCCGCATCCGCCGCGCCCGGCAGTTCACCGACCTCGCGGTCGCGCTCGACCCCCGGCACGAGCGAGGATTCTCGAGCTCCCTCGTGCGTCTTCAGAAGGACCTCGGTGACCTCCACGACCTCGACATGGTCCTGGTCGGGCTCGACGAGGAGGTCCGCAAGACCGCGTGGGCCGACGCGCTCCGAGACGAGCGGCGCCGGCGTCGACGGGAGGTCCTGAAAGCGCTCGAGTCTCCGGCGAGGATTCCGACGGCGGGTCACCGGCCCCGGCCGAAGCTCGCGTGAGCTCGCATCGTTCCGTTATTACCCTACTAGGGTCTCCCGAGGCCGTGCCGACCCCCGAGGAGAGCGACCTCATCGGGGCCGTGCGCGACGTGCTCGGAGAGACCGGAGCGATCGGCGCCACCGCCCGCCAGATCGCCACGCGCTTGGACGACCGCCCGGACCGTGTCGCCGAGGTCCTGGACCGGCTCCGAACCCGGGGGGACGTCCTGCGGATGGGGCGTGGGCTGTTCGTTCTCCGGGACTTCGAGCGCCTGACGGAACGCGACGACTTCGTCGACCCCGCGGCCTTCGTCGAGCGATTCGAACGGGAGAACGGGGTGACCCTCGGACGATACGCCGGTCCGATCACGTTCCGTTCGAACGAGGCGCTCCCCATCCACCGCTGGTGGCCGTACGTACAGGGGTACTCCGCCGAGTTCGTAGCCGGCGTCCTCGAGGCCGCCGAGCTGCCCCGCGGGGCCACGGTGCTCGACCCGTTCGCCGGCAGCGGCACGACCCTCGTGGAGGCGCGTCGGTCCGGGACCCGGGCCCTCGGCACCGAGCTCCTCGCCCCCGCCGTGCTCGCCGCCCGCGTGAAGACGAACTTCGAGACCGACCCGCGCGTGCTCGTTCGTGGCGCCGACCGGGTTTTGCGACGGGCCGAGCAGAGAAGCGCGGGCGCGCTCCCGTTCCTTCGGGAAACACGTCGTCAGTTCGCGCCGGAGGCGCTTCGGGACCTCACTCGCCTTCGGGACGCGTTACCTCCGGAGGGGAAGCCGCTTGACGACGCGCTTCGGCTCGCGTTCGGCCGCATCCTGATCCCCTCGAGTCGCCTCCACCGGTCCCCGTGCCTCGGGTACGGGAAGCGGGCGGCGGAGACGGAGGTGGCCCCGTTCGAACGGTTCCGTGCCGCGATCGACGAAATGGCAGCCGATCTTCGGGACCTTCTCGTCGACCGCCCTCGCTGGGGTCCCCCCTCTCAGGTCGCGCTTCGGGACGCCCGCACCGGGGGCTGGGCTTCCCGCTCGGTCGAGCTCGCCATCACGAGCCCGCCGTACGTGAACGGCATGGATTACGTGATGAACTACAAGGTCGACCTGGCCTGGCTCGGCTATGCCCGCTCGTACGCCGACCTCGCGGCCCTGCGGCGGGCCCAGGTAGCGTGCGACAACCTGCCGCGCCGGGAGACCGCTCCCTACCTCGACACGAGCACGGTCACCGATCTTTGGCTTTCCGAGATCCTGCCCCGTATCCGAGAGAACCTGGCGCGCAAGGGGACGTATCGCCGCGACGACATGCACGCGGTCGTCCACCGGTACTTCGCCGACCTGCGGCCCGTGCTCGCGGGCGTCTATCGCTCCCTCGTGCCGGGAGGCCGGTTCGTGGTGGTGGTGGGGGACTCGCTCCTCGCCGGGGCCTACGTACCGGGTGACCTCCTGCTGGCCCGGCTCGGCGCGTCCGAGGGGTTCCGGATCGTCTCGGTCGAGGTCGCCCGACGCCGGCGCAGCGGACAGCGGCGGAGCTTCGAGCTGAGGGAGTCGATCGTCACCCTCGAGCGGCCCAAGGCCTCTCGCTGAGCAGCGCTAGGTTATTCGGTCGGGGAGGTGGTACCCACCTCCGATGTTCTGCCCCGTCTGCGGTCGGGCCATGAGCGGTCCCCCCGCCCCGAACGTGCCGTTCCCGATGTTCGTCTGCGGGCACGACGGGGTGGTCTACGACCGGAAGCGCGACTCCTGGCACGGCCTCCCCGAGGTCCGAGAGAAGCTCTGCTGCCCCATCTGCGGCGGCGCGATGGAGGTCGAGCCGAAAGACCCTCCGGCCCGCGTGTTCTTCTGCTTCCAGTGCGGGACGACGTTCGACAAGGAACAGGGCACCTGGTACGGCCTCGCCTACCACCTCGCTCCCTGACGGCCGGCGTTGAGCTTGCCCCTCGAAGCAAACGCTTAACGTATCGCGCCGCGCGTTCGCTTCCCAGCCAAGGAGGGGAGATGCCACCCCCAGGGTCCCAGCCGAAGTTCTTGGAGCCGTTGCTCGGGGTCGTGTTCGACCTGGACGGCACGCTCGTCCTATCGCACCACGACTTCGGAAGGATGCGTTCGGAGGTGATCCGCATCGCGGAGCACTACGGAATCGTGCCCGGACATCTCTCGGTGCAGGAACCGATCCATCGGATCGTCGAGACCGCCCGTGAGGAGCTGCGGAACACCGGCGCGGCGGACAGCGTCCTCTACCGGTTCGAGGCCGACTACCAACGCGCCATCGATGCCATCGAACTCGAGGCGTTGCCGAGAACGGTCCCCCGACCGGGGGCGCCGGAACTGCTGAAGATCCTCTCCCTGAGAGGCTTTCGGATCGGGCTCCTCACCCGGAGCTCGGAGACGTTCGCCCGGCAGGCGCTCGTTCGCACGCAGCTCGCTCCGTTCTTCAGCTATCTGCGCAGCC
>Ga0326728_10005948_pt1 | contig 33517 bp, 24 predicted proteins | sample MB3enrmetagenome_FD_207602 | JGI IMG/M metagenome (GOLD analysis project Ga0326728, IMG submission 207602) | Lab enriched peat soil microbial communities from McLean, Ithaca, NY, United States - MB31MN | ecosystem: Environmental > Terrestrial > Soil > Wetlands > Peat | place: USA: New York... | reverse complement strand
TGTACGGGTCGTAGCCGCCCTCCATGCCGATGACCACGGTCTTCCAGTCCTTCGCGCTCGCCGCGCCGGCGAGGACGAGCAGGGAACATGCGAGCGCCGCCCGCAAAACGCTTCCACCAGCCATTTGTCCGCCTCCGTGAACGAAAGCCGGCCCTTGCGTCGGCCTTATCGTCGTTCAATGTTCAATAGAGAGTAGGAGACGGCGTTGTAAACGGCCAAATTGACACGGCGCCGCGAGCCGGGCGCGAAGCGAGCGCCGGCCCCAAGGGCCGCGCGATCCGCCGACCGGTCGGAATGGTTCCGGGACCGAGGCCGAGCCGCCAGGGCGCGCCGGCGCCTGTCCCCAGCGCGTAAACGAACGACGATCGGCGGCCTGGCGGGCGGCGATGGTCACGTCGTCGCAGATCGCGGGGGCCATCCTTTCGCAACCGGGGCTCCAGCCTTCCCGCCGCCGCGCCGCGCTATTGGCGGGAAGGCGAGGACGGCGGCTGGGAGAAGACGCGGCAGGGCGGGGCAGGGAAGCGAGCGGCTCCTGGCCGGTTACTTCTGGGCAAAGTGGCGTACGCGGCTCAAACGCGTTGACGAGGCGTGCGCCGGCGCGCGACATAGGGCATGCCGTCGCTCTTCGAAGCCTATCTTGAGCAAATTCGCGAAACGCCGATCGCGGAGCAGACCGAGCACACCAGTCGCGCGGCTCTGGAAGACTTGCTTCGGCGCTTCGCCAGCGCCGGCGCGCCGCGCGATGCGACGGTGCAGCACGAGCCCAAGCGCGAACGCGACAAGGGCGCGCCGGACTTCAAGATCAAGCGCCGCGGCATGATTCTCGGCTATGTCGAGGTCAAGGAGATCGGCGCCAATCTCGACAAGGCGCTGAAGTCGGACCAGATCAGGCGCTACCGCGAACTCTCCGACAACATCCTCCTGACCGACTATCTCCAATGGATTTGGATCGATCGCGAGCGCGTCAAGGGCCGGGAGATTCTCGCCTATCCGACCGACCTCGAAGGCCGCACGATCAAGCTGCGCCCGGATCGCGCGGATGCGGTCGGCAAGCTCATCGCGGCGTTTTTCTCCGAACCGCCGCAAAGCATCGGCCGCGCGCAGCAGCTCGCCTTGGAGCTTGCGACCCGCGCGCGGCTGCTTCGCGACTTTCTGACGGTCGAACTGGCGCGCCAGCAGGTCGAGCATCGCGAAGGCCGCCTCTTCGCGCTTTACGAGGTCTTTCGCACCCAGGTTTTCCACGAACTGACGACGCAGGAATTCGCCGACGCCTTCGCCCAGATGCTCGCTTACGGCCTATTCCTGGCGCGGCTCAACGCCGGCGCGAACGAGATCGTCACGCTCGACAACGTGCGCGCGCATATCCCCGGCTCGTTCCGCCTCGTTCGCGAACTCGTGCGTTTCATCGAGGAGATGAACGAGAGGGAATACGACGACGCGCGCTGGATCGTTGAGCAGGTTCTATCCATCGTCAACGGCCTCGACCTCGCCGCGATCCACGAAGACCTGTCGTTTCGCCACCGCAGGGCGATCAGCCGCAAGGTGCGGGCGGGCGACGAGGAGGAGCACCGGCTGTTCGAGAAGGACCCGTTCATTTATTTCTACGAGGACTTCCTCAGAGCTTACGACCCCAAAATGAGCAAGGGCCGCGGCGTGTACTACACGCCGCCGCCGATCGTGAACTTCATCATCCGCGCGGTCGACGACCTTCTCAAGGATGCGTTCGGCATCCGGGACGGTCTCGCCGACCACAAGCGGGTCACGGTGCTCGATTTCGCCTGCGGCACCGGCACGTTCCTGCTCGAAGTGTTCGAACGCATTTTCGATAACATCGGCGGCCCGGATTCCGCGAAAGCCGCGCCGGCCGTGCGCGAGCATATCCTGAAGAACGTGTTCGGCTTCGAATATCTCATCGCGCCCTATACAATTGCGCACCTCAAGCTGTCGCAGTACCTCAAGGACAAAGGCCACGAATTGCACGACGACGAGCGGTTGCAGGTGTTTCTGACGAACACGCTGGAGCCGATCGAGCCGCAGAAGAACTTTCTTCTGCCGGCTATCGCGGCCGAGGTCGAAGCTGCGCAGAAAGTCAAAGAAAAGCCGATCCTCGTCATTACCGGCAATCCGCCATATTCCGGGCATTCCAAGAACAAAGGGCTTTGGATCGCGACACAGATCGCAAAATATCGGGAAGAATTTCCTGAGCTGTCGAAGCCAGCGCAGGGCAAGTGGCTTCAGGATGATTACGTCAAATTTATTCGGTTCGCGCAAATGAAAATGGATGGCGGGGACTTCGAATGTGTCGACAATCAGGGCGACGTGCAAACCGTTCGGTTGCAAGGAGTAGACCAGGGAATCGTCGGCGTTATCACCAACCACTCCTATCTTGACAACCCGACCTTCAAAGGAATGCGGAAGTCCCTGATGGAGACGTTTGACCAGATTTACGTTCTGGATTTGCACGGAAATTCGAAAAAGAAGGAGCACGCTCCAGATGGCGGCGAGGACCAGAATGTCTTCGACATCGAGCAAGGCGTCGCTATCGGCTTGTTCGTTAAGGGCGCGGGATTGAAGGGAGGAGTCTGGCACGGCGACCTTTGGGGGAAGCAACTCGAAAAGTACCAAGCAGCGGTGACAAGCAATCGATCATCCATTCCGTGGACCCAACTGGGTCCAGCCGCCCCGGACTGGCTATTCAAGCCTCAAGATGTCCAACTCGGAAAACTGTACCGGGAGTTCTGGTCAATTCCAGCTATCTTTGCGCCACTGGGCGATCCTGCACCCGGCATCGTCACTACGCAGGACGAGTTTGCGATTTCATTCAGCGCGGCGGAGTCCCGGAACAAAGTTCGCGCTCTCTTAGCGACTCGTGACGAGACTGAGGCGCGGCAGCTATTTCAACTTTGTTCGCAAAGCCAGTGGAGCTATGCGCGCGCAAAAGAAGAGCTACCTCGCCTTAATCTTGAGGAATCGACAGTTAAGTTGACTTATCGGCCGTTCGACGACCGATGGACACTGTGGGATCGAAATGTTGCGGTACATCGACGTGATCGCGTTATGCGGCACATGCTCAAGTCTAACATCGGATTAATATTCGTTCGGCAGATTGCACACTCGACTCAGGATATATCGGCCTATGCGTTGGTGACGTCAGAAATTATCGATAATAGAGTGTTTCTAAGTAATAAGGGAATAGCATACCTTGCGCCAATTTATCTAGCAGACGACGTCGAAAATCCAGAAAATATCTCGCCATCCTTCCGTTCCTCTATCGATGGCCGCTACGGCTATCATTACTCTCCCGACGAAATACTTGGCTATATATATGCTGTCCTGCACGCGCCAATCTACCGCGCCCGCTATGCGGAGTTCTTGCGCACCGACTTTCCGCGCATCCCATTCCCTGAGACGCGCGACGCCTTCGAGGCTCTGTCGCGGTTCGGCGCCGCGCTCGTCAACGCGCATCTCCTTCGCGAGGTGCCGCGCCGGGGTCTCGCTGACTATCACGGCAGAGGCGACAATATTGTGGAATTCGTCCGGTACGCCCCACAGCAGGGGAGCATCGAGATCAACAAAACGCAATGCTTCGCCCCGATGCCGCAACCCGTCTGGGACTTTCACATCGGCGGCTATCAGGTGCTCGACAAATATCTGAAATCGCGCAAGGGGCGGGTGCTCTCGCTCGACGAAATCACCCATGTCGGCGCGGTCGCCGACGCGCTCGCCTTCACGATCGAGCAAATGGCCAAGATCGACCAAGCCTATCTCGCGGCGTTCCCGGACAGGGGATAAGCGCCGCCGTCGACGTGACCCGCCCCAGGCGCGATGCTAGCTTGCGAGCCATGTCCCGCAGCGAATCGCGTCGCAAATCGTCGCCCGCCACAGAGCCGAACGTGTCCGGTCCGGCGGAGCAGCCCGACTTGTTCGGCGAGGCGCACAAGGCGCCGGAAGTCTATGTTCCCAAGCAAGTCCATGTCGCCAACCGGCTCGAGGATTTGTTGGCGCAGATGCGTGCGGCGGAAGTCTGGCCGTGGAACTGGTCCGTCGTGCGCCTGCACACCGAGCGCACCTTCGACTATCTCTGCAATCTCGTGACCGATCCCGAAGCCGCGCAACGTTGGCGCGAGCGTCTGGCGGCCGAGACCCGGCGCCTCAACGCCTCGACGCCCCCCGAGCCGCCGCCGCCCCCGCCGCAAGACCTGTCGGAGTGGATGACCGACGACGAACGCCGAATGGCGAGCAAGCGCTGACTCCGCGCCCGCTCTCGTCCCTCACGCGATCGCCTCGGCCTGCGCCGAAAGCATGAGCCACGCCTCCTCGGCCGCCGTCAACGCGCGCTCCAGCTCGGCGCGCTTGGCCGCGAGATCGATGACCTTGGCCGCATCGCCCGCCGTCTCGCCGGCCTCGGCCAGCGCGTCGTCGACGCGGCGCAGCAGGTCCTGGAAGCGGCGCATCTTCTGCTCGACCGCCTCGATCTCCTTGCGCAATGGCGCAAGGCCGCGGCGCGTCTTGGCGGCTTCGCGCCGCTCGGGCGCCGGCGCGGGGCGGGCGGCCGCGCCCTCTTTCTTGGCGCGCGCTTGCGGCGCGCTCTGGTCGAGCACGAAGCGGCCGTAGTCGGCGAGGTCGCCCTCGAAGGCGCGCACCGTGCCGCCCGCGACCAGCCACAGCCGGTCGACGCAGGCCTCCAGCAGGCGCCGGTCGTGCGAGACGAGCATGCAGGCGCCTTCGTATTCGTTGATCGCCTCGATCAATTCGGCGCGGCTGTCGATGTCGAGATGGTTGGTCGGCTCGTCGAGGATCAGCAGTTGCGGCCCGGCGAAGGTCGCCAGGCCCATCAGCAGGCGGGCCTTTTCGCCGCCCGACAGCGCCGCGATCTTGGTGTCGGCGCGCGCGCCGGAAAAGCCGATCAGCGCGGCGCGGCCGCGAATCTTGACCTCGGGCGCGCCGCGCATCCTCTCGGCGACGCAGCCGTAGGGCGTTCCCTCGAGGTCGAGGTCGTCGATCTGGTGCTGGGCGAAGAAGCCGACGTCGAGCTTGGCGGCGCGCACGATTCGGCCGCTCATCGGCTCGAGGCGCCCGCCGACGAATCGGGCGAACGTCGACTTGCCGTTGCCGTTGGCGCCGAGCAGGCCGATGCGGTCGTCGTTGGCGAGCGTGAGATTGAGCCGGGAGAGCACGACGCGGTCGCCGTAGCCGACGCTCGCCTTCTCCATCGCCACGATCGGCGGGCTGAGCCGCTTGGCGATCGGCGGCCAGGCGAACGGCAGAACCGTCTCGTCGACCACCGCCGAAATCGGCTCCATTTTGGCCAGCATCTTGAGGCGCGATTGGGCCTGCGTCGCCTTGGTGGCGGTGGCGCGGAAGCGGTCGACGAACGCCTGGAGATGCCGGCGCCGCGCCTCCTGCTTCTTCAGCGCCTTGCCTTGCAGCGCCTGTTGCTCGCGCCGCTGGCGCTCGAAGCTGGTGTAGCCGCCGCTCCACAGCGTCAATTTGGCGCGCTCGAGATGCAGGATGCAGCCGACGACGTCGTCGAGCAGGTCGCGGTCGTGGCTGATGACGACGACCGTCGCCGGGTAGGACTTGAGATAGTCGATCAGCCACAGCACGCCTTCGAGATCGAGGAAGTTGGTGGGCTCGTCGAGCAGCAGCAGGTCGGGGGCCGAGAACAGCACCGCGGCGAGGGCGACGCGCATCCGCCAGCCGCCCGAGAATTCGGCGAGGGCGCGGTTCTGCGCCGCCTCGTCGAAGCCGAGGCCGCTCAGGATCCGCGCGGCGCGCGCCGGGGCGGCATGGGCGTCGATGTCGACGAGCCGGGTCTGGATTTCCGCGATGCGCAGCGGATCGCTCGCCGCCGCCGCTTCGGCGAGGAGGGCGGCGCGTTCGCGGTCGGCGGCGAGCACGAAGTCGATCAGCGTCTCGCCGCCGCCGGGCGCCTCCTGCTCGACGCGGCCGATGCGGGTGTGCTTGGGGAGCGAGATCGAGCCGCTTTCGCCGCTGATTTCGCCCGAGATCAGGCGGAACAAGGTGGTCTTGCCGGCGCCGTTGCGCCCAACCAGGCCGACGCGCGCGCCGGTCGGCAGCGCCGCGCTCGCGTGATCGAACAGCAGGCGCTCGCCGAGGCGAAAGGTGAGCTCGTTGATGTGCAGCATGGCGCGCTTTTGCCGCGCCGCGGCGCGCAAGGCAAGCCGCCGCGAGCGGGGCGCTATTGGCCGCCGCCCCGCTTGCGCCCCGCCTTCGCCGTTGCTTTCGCAGCGGCGCCGGTTATATATGCGTCGCCTTGAACGCCCCCCTCAGATCCGCGCCCTTCCTGGCGCGCCGCCGGAGTCCTCGCCCTTGTTCATCACGCCAGCCTTCGCCGACGCCAGCGGCTCGGCCCCCACGGGGTCGACCGACATGCTTCAATTCGCCCCCTTCATCCTCATTTTCGCCATCATGTATTTTCTCATCCTGCGCCCGCAACAGCGGCGCGCCAAGGAGCAGAAAGCGATGGTGCAGGGGGCGCGGCGCGGCGACGTCGTCGTCACCAGCGGCGGATTGATCGGCAAGATCACCAAATCGACTGACGACGCGGAAATCGAACTCGAAATCGCGCCCAGCGTCAGGGTTCGCGTGGCGCGCTCGGGGATTGCGGAGGTGCGTTCGAGGGGCGAACCGGTCAAGGACGCCGCCGCCGCCAAGACGCCGCCGGCCAAGAAAGACGCCGCCAACCCCTGATGCGCCGCCGGCGCGTCGAACGCGCCTCGCCGGCGCGGGAGATTTTCAGCTCCGATGTTTCGTCTCGCTTCCTGGAAGGTCGCCTCCATACTGGCGCTCGTCGCCTTCGCGGCGCTGGCGATCGTCCCGAGCTTTCTGCCGCGGGAGACCGTGGCGGCGGTGGAGAGCCATATTCCTTCTTTCTTGCCGTTCCGCGCCATCGTGCTCGGCCTCGATCTCCAGGGCGGCGCGCATATTCTGATGGAGGTCGACAGCGCCTCGGTGATCAAGGCGCAGGTCGAAACGTTGCGCGACGACGTGCGCGCCAAGATGCGCGAAGGCAAGATTTCGATCAGCGGCGGCATCGCGATGCAGCCGCGCGGCGTCGTCGTGCGCATCGCCGACCCGGCCGAGCGCGCGCGCGCGCTGGAGCTGTTGCGGCCGCTCAATCAGAACGTCGGCGGGGCGCTGACCGGCGCGGCCGGGCATGGGCTCGACATTTCCGACACCGGCGACGGCGCGGTGCAGCTGCTGCTGACGGAAGCCGCCACCACCGAGAAAATCCGCCACGCCGTCACCCAGTCGATTGAAGTGCTGAACCGCCGCCTCAACGGCACCGGCACCAAGGAGACCAACGTCCAGCAGCAGGGCAACGACCGGATCCTGATCGAAGTGCCGGGCCTTCAGGACACCACCAAGGTGAAGGATCTGCTGGGCGCCACCGCCAAGCTGGAGTTCCGTCTGGTCGCCGATCCCGGCGACCCTCCGAGCGAATTCGAGGTTCTTCCCCAGCAGCAGGGCGGCACGATTCCGGTGCAGAAGCGGGTGATGGTGGCGGGCGAGGACCTCGTCGACGCGCAGCCGAGCTTCGATTCGCGCACCGGCGAGCCCGACGTCAGTTTCCGCTTCAATCTGCGTGGCGGCCAGAAATTCGGCCAGGTCACCTCCGAGAACGTCGGGCGGCTGTTCGCCATCGTGCTCGACGGCAAGGTGATTTCCGCGCCGCGCATTCTCTCGCCGATCACCGGAGGCTCCGGCCAGATCACCGGCAATTTCACCGTCGAAGAGGCCGACAATCTGGCGGTGCTGTTGCGCGCCGGCGCGCTTCCCGCCAAGCTGACGGTGGTCGAGGAACGCACCGTCGGCCCCGGGCTCGGCCAGGATTCGATCGACGCGGGCAAGCGCGCGGCCTTCGTCGGCGGCGCGCTGGTCGTCGTCTATATGCTGACGACCTACGGCGTGTTCGGAATTTTCGCCGATCTGGCGCTGGGCGTGCACATCCTCTTCATCTTCGCCTCGATGGCGCTGCTGGGAGCGACGCTGACCTTGCCCGGCATCGCGGGCATCGTCTTCACCATCGGCATGGCGGTCGATTCGAACGTGCTGATCTACGAGCGCATCCGCGAGGAGGGGCATCTCGGTCGCTCGGTGATTTCCGCACTCGACGCCGGTTTCAGGCGCGCCTTCGCCACCATCATCGACTCCAACGTGACGATGTTCGTGGCGGCGGTCATCCTCTATCTCTTCGGCTCGGGCGCGGTGCGCGGCTTCGCGATTTCGCTCGGGCTGGGCATTCTGACTTCGGTGATCACGGCGGTGACGATGACGCGCATGATGATCGCGTTGTGGTACCACCGGCTCCGCCCCAGCACGCTGCCGATATGACGTCAGGCGAAAGATTGGCTCGATGAAACTGCTCCGCCTCGCGCCGGCAAACACCAAATTCGGTTTCATGCGGCTTCGCCGCGTCAGCTATCCCTTGTCGGCGTGCCTGTCGATCGTCGCGGTGCTGATGTTCTTTTTCGTCGGCATGAATTTTGGCATCGACTTCGCCGGCGGCACGCAGGTGGAGCTGCGCGCCAAGAGCGGCGCGGCGGACCTGGCCGACTTGCGCAGCAAGGCCGAGGGGCTCGGCCTCGGCCCGGTCGAAGCGCAGCGCTCGGGCGCCGAAAGCGACGTCACCGTTCGCCTCAACGTGCAGCCCGGCGGGGAGGCCGGCCAGCAGACCGCGATCGGCAAATTGCGCGCGACGTTCGGCGAGGCCTACGAATTCCGCAGCGTCGAGACGGTCGGCCCGCGCGTTTCCGGCGAACTGGTGCAGAGCGGCACGCTCGGCGTCGTCGTCGCCATTCTTGCGGTGCTCGCCTATCTCTGGTTCCGCTTCGAATGGCAGTTCGCCGTCGGCGCCATCATCGGCACGATGCACGACCTGCTGCTCACGGTCGGCTTTTTCTGCGTCACCCAATTGGAGTTTAACCAGACCTCGATCGCGGCGATCCTGACCGTCGTCGGCTATTCGCTCAACGAGACGGTGATCGTGCTCGACCGCATCCGCGAAATGATGCGCAAATATAAGAAGATGTCGACCGCCGAAATCATCGACATGTCGGTCAACGCGGTGCTGCCGCGCACGATCATGACGGCGACGACGGTGTTTCTCGCGCTGCTGGCGCTGTTCTTCCTCGGCGGCCACGTGATCCGCTCGTTCTCGGCGGCGATGATCTGGGGCATATTCGTCGCCACCTATTCCTCGATCTTCATCTGCTCGCCGATGCTGATCTATCTCGGCGTGCGCGCCGACGTGTTCGACAAGGCGAGCGAATCGGAGGCGGGCGCCGCCGCCAAGGCGAAGGTTTGAGCGCGCCGCGCCGGCGCGGCTACGTTCCCGGCCGTCATGCGATCGAGGCCTATGGGGCCGGCGGTTTTCGTTTCGCCGGCCTTTCGCATGTCGGTTCGATCCTGGCGACGCCGAAGGGCGTCGGCGCGGTGGCGATTCGCGCGCCAAGCGAAATCGACGCGAATGCGCTGGCGCCGCTGTTCGCGGAACTCGAGGCCGGGCCGGGTTCGATCGAGTTCGTCGTGATCGGCACGGGAGCGCGCACGGCGCCGCTGGCGCCGGCGCTCAAAGACAGCCTGCGCGCGGCGGGCCTCCGCTTCGAGGCGATGGCGACGGGCCCAGCGTTGCGAGTCTACAACGTGATGATCGACGAAAATCGCCGCGTCGCGGCCCTGCTGCTCGCCGCGCCGTGAGCGCCGGCCAAGAGCGCGCCGACGCGCTGGCGCAGGCTTACGCCCATTGCGCCGGCCTCGCGCGCGAGCGCGAGCGCGACCGCTGGCTCGCCGCCCTTTTCGCGCCCGAGGCGGCGCGCCCGCCCCTTCATGCGCTCGCCGCCTTCGCTCACGAGATCGCGCGCATCCGCGCCGCCGCGCGCGAACCGCTCGCCGGCGAGATGCGCCTTGCGTGGTGGCGCGAGGCGCTGGCGGGGGAGCGCGAGGCGGAGGCCGCGGGCCATCCCGTCGCCGCCGCGCTGATCGACGCGAAGACGAGGTTCGCGCTGCCGGCGGCGGCGTTCGACGATTGGTTGCAGGCGCGGAGCTTCGATCTCACCGACGACGCCATGGCGACGCTCGCCGATCTCGAGGCCTATTGCCGCCGAACCGCTTCGGCGTCGTTTCATCTGGCGGCGCTGATCCTCGGCGAAGGGCGCGATCTCGGCGCGGCCGAGGCGAGCGGCGCCGCCGGGCTCGCCGGCGGCCTGACCGAGGTCTTGCGGACGTTCGCCGCGACGAGCGCGCGCGGCCCTGTCTACCTGCCGCGCGAAATGCTGGAGCGCCGGGGCGCCTCGCTCGCCGATGTGCGCGGGCGCCGCGACGGCGCGCCTTTGCGCGCCGCGTTGAGCGATCTCGCCGCCGAGGCGCGGCGGCGCTTGGAGGAAGCCGAGGCGCTTGTCGTCGGTCTGCCGACGGCCGTCCTTCCCGCCTTCATCCCCTTGGGCGCGGCGCGGCTCGATCTCGCGCGGCTGCGGCGCGCCCGCGCGCCGTTCGACGCCTTCCCCGCGCCCTCGCCCTGGCGGCGCCAATGGGCGCTGTGGCGCTGGGCGCGCGGGAGGCGGCAGAGCCTCACTGCCCGGTGACGGACTGGCGTCGAATGCGGCGGTCGATGATCGTCTGCAGGACGACCGAAACCACGATCACCATGCCGAAGAAGAGCTGGGTGTAGAACGCGCTGACGCCCGACGAGACGACGCCGGCGTTGATCGAGCCGATGATGAACGCGGCGACGAAGGTGCCGACCACCGAGCCGGTGCCGCCGAACACCGAGGTGCCGCCGAGGAACACCGACGCGATGGTGTTGAGCATCGTGCCGTCGCCGGTGCTCGGCCAGAAGTAATAGCCGTAGATCGAGCTCAGCATGCCGCAGAACACGGCGGAGACCCCGACCAGCACGAACGCCTTGATCTTCACCCGCCCGGCGTTGACGCCGGTCAGGCGCGCGCTGGTGATGTTGTCGCCGACCAGGAACACGTGGGCGCCGAACTGGGTGCGGTTGAGCAGGATCCATTCGACGATGAGGAACCCGATCATCCACAACGTCTGCACCGGGAAGCCGAACAGCGGCTCGCGCAGCAGCGCGTGCATTTCCGGATACTTGTCGGCGAGCAACGGCACGCCGGTGCCGTTCATCAACACCAGCTCGAGGCCGCGGAACAGGAACTGCGTGCCGATGGTGATGACCAGCGACGGGATGTTGAGGCTGGCGACGAGGAAGCCGTTGAGCAGGCCGCAGGCGGCGCCGGTGGCGAACCCCGCGATCACGCCGAGCCACCACGGCGCGCCGCTGTAGTAGGTGACGAGGCAGAACGTCGCGGTTCCCAACGCCATCACCGAGGGGAACGACAGATCGATCTCGCCGGTGATGACGACGAAGGTCAGCGAAACCGCCATGATGCCGAACAGCGGCGTCGTCTCGGCGAAGGTGCGATAGATGTCGACGTCGGTGAACACCCTCGGCGCGGCGAAGACGAAGGCGAGCCACATCGCGAAGCCCACGCCGATGATGCCCATCTGGCTGCCATAGCGCACCAGCAGCGACGGCGGCTTGCCGCGATTGCCGACGGGGCGACGAGCGGAGACGACTTGTTCGGCCATGGGGTTACTCGAGCATTCCGGTGCGGGCGACGTGGTAGAGCCGCTCGATCAATTGATCCATCGTGATATCGGCGCGGTTGAACACGCCGGCGATCTTGCCGCGGTCGAGCACGTAGAGGCGGTCGACCACCGGATAGACGTTGAAGATGTTGTGGTCGATGAAGATCGCCGACTTGCCGACGTCCTTGATGTGGCGCACGAAATCGAGCGTCTTCTTCGTCTCGGTGAGCGACAGGCCCATCGTCGGCTCGTCGAGGATGACCAGCTCGGCCTCGAAATAAAGCGCGCGGGTGATCGCCACGCCCTGCTTCTCGCCGCCCGACATCGTCGCCACGATGTTGTTCGGATGCACCGCCGCCGAGGTGAAGCCCATGTGCTCGCTCATCAGCCGCGAGCATTCGACGCGCATGCGCGCAACGTCGAGCAGGCCGATGCGGTTGCGCAGTTCGCGGCCCATGAACATGTTGCGCCAGATCGGCTGCTTCTCGCACAGCGCGCGTTCCTGGTAGACGGTCTCGATGCCGAGCCCGCGCGCGCGGGCGACCGACCACTCGGTCATCCGCTTGCCGTGGAACCACACTTCGCCGCCGGCGTCCGGGGAGTGGAAGCCCATCACCGTCTTGACCAGCGTCGACTTGCCGGAGCCGTTGTCGCCGAGCAGACCGACGATCTCGGCCGGGTTGACCCTGAAATTGACGCCGGACAGCGCCCGCACTTCGCCAAATGTCTTCGAGGCGTTGCGCAGCTCGATGACTGGCGTTGGCGCGCCCGAGGTCGCAGATTCCACCACTCCCGCCTCCACCTTGCTTTTCTCGACGCAAACGAGGCGCCGCCGCAACGGCGCCTCGAATCTTCGCGAGAACGAGCTACTACCGGATTTCCTTCGCCGCGAGCGGCGCAATGGCGTCGACGTTATTGGGGTCGACGAAGGCGCCGGCGGTGTTGATGTCGAGGCCGGAGAAGCCGAACTTCTTGGTCAGGCAGATGTTGAGGATCGGCAGGTAGCCCTGTAGGTAGGGCTGCTGGTCGATCACCAGCTCCTGATAGCCGTCCTTGACCGCCTTGGCGGTGGCCGGCGACATGTCGAAGCCGGCGAAGAACACCTGGCCGGGCTTCAGCGACGCGGCGCGGGCGTAGACGCCGACGTTGGCGGTCAGGGCGCCGTGGTCGGTGACGACGAGCTTGATGTTCGGGTTGGCCTTCATCACGCCGACGAAGGTCGCTGTGCCGGCGTTCGGATCGGCGTCCACCGCCTTGTCGATCTCCTGATAGATCACCTTGGCGCCGGCCTTTTCGATCGACTCGATGACGCCGACCGTGCGCGAGCCGCGGTCGCCGCCCTGGCCCTTGAGGCCCCAGACGAACGCGAGGTCGCCTTCCTTGAGGCCGGCGCGCTTGGCCGCTTCCGCTCCCAGCGCGAGGCCCGCGAGATGATTGGGCGCGCCGACGTAGCCCATGCCGGCCGGCCCGTACTTCGCCTGCGCCGTGGGCAGCGCGGTGTTCGCCGTGGTGAAGATGATGCCGGCGGCGAACGCCTTGTCGATCTGCGGATCGCTCGCCGCGTCGCCGGGATGGCCCATGAAGGCGATGCCGTCGACCTTGGTGGCGATCGCCTGCTGCAACTGGGTGATCATCAGGTTGGGATCCCAGTTGGAGAAGTAGTAGGTGACCGACGGCCCGAGGTCGAGTTCGGCCTGCCGATAGCCGTTGTAGACGTTGTTGGCGAAAACGCCGCCCTGCGGGCCGCCTGGGAACGCGGCGATCTTGACGCCCGCGCACCATTTGGCGACCGGGTCCGTCGCATGCGCGGTCGTAACCACGCCGACGGCGAGAGCGAGCGCCGCCGTCGTCACGAGCACGCGCCGCATATTTGCCTTGACCATGAAATCCTCCGTAAGTTTTTGCGCCTGCAACCAACTCCGCGCCGAAAAACCACCCCCTCGCGCCCTTTCCCTTCGAGCGCGTGTCCGAAGCCGTCGACGGAGCCTTGAACCGAGCTTCCGCCCTTTCGACGTCCGTTCCCTGTCGATGTTTTCCTTGTCCGAGAGGCAGCAAGACTTTCGCGTCGAAGACGCGATCCGTTGATGGTACTAAATCGAGGGGCCTGCGTCACTTTGATTTTTGTCAAAGGGAAAGCGCGCTTCCTCGCGTAGCGACGGCCGTCCTTGGTTGACCGTCTTCGTTGACCGTCGCAGCCGTCGGCCGACCGACCAGGATCGGCCCGCGCGCCGCCGTTCGGTCGTTGCAATTTGCAAGCGGCTTTGTCGCCGCGGCGACGAGGCTCGGCGCCCCGGCCTCAGCGCCGGACGCCGCCCGGAGGTTCGAAACGGTCCAAATAATGCGCCGTCGGCGCCTCGCGCAGCCGCTGGGCCGCGCTCTCCGGCGTGATGTCGCGCTGCGGCGACCCGAGCATCTCGAAGCCGACCATGAACTTGCGCACCGTCGCCGAGCGCAGCAGCGGCGGATAGAAGTGCGCGTGGAAATGCCATTCCGGGCGCTTCGCCCCGTCGGTCGGCGAGGCGTGGAAGCCCATCGAATAGGGAAACGCGATCTCGAACAGATTGTCGTAGCGGATCGTCAAGCTGCGCAGGAGTTCGGCCAGCCCCCGCGTCTCTGCGGCGCTCATCTCGTCGAAGGCCCCGAAATGCCGACGCGGCAATACCAGCGTCTCGAACGGCCACACCGCCCAGAACGGCGCCAAGGCGACGAAATGCTCGTTCTCGCACACGATCCGCTCGCCCGAGGCGAGCTCCAGCTTCAGGTAGTCGCACAGCAAGCAGCCGCCGCGTGTCGCGCGGTAGGCGGTCTGGGAAGCGAGTTCCTTCGCCGCCTCGTTGGGCAGGCTCTGGCAGGCCCAGATTTGGCAATGCGGGTGCGGGTTGCTGGCGCCCATCATCGCGCCGCGGTTCTCGAAGATCTGCACCCAATTGACCGTTTCGAGGCCGCCGAGCTCGCGATACTGCTCGGTCCACACCTCGACCACCCGCTCGATCTCTTGCCCCGTCATGCGGGGCAGCGTCAGGTCGTGGCGCGGCGAGAAGCAGACGACCCGGCAGAATCCGCTCTCGGCCTCGGCGACGATCAGTCCGCCGCGATCGACGGCCTCGCCGCGAGCGTCGGCGCGCAACGCCGGGAAGTCGTTGGCGAAGACGAAGGTGTGGGGATAGTCGGGGTTGACTTCGCCGTGCGCGCGTCGGTTGCCGGGACAAAGATAGCATTCGGGGTCGTAGCGAAGCGCGGCGGGCTGCGCCGACCGCTCGATCTGCCCCAGCCACGGCCGCTGGGTGCGCTGCGGCGACACCAGCACCCATTCGCGCGTCAGCGGGTTGAGGCGGCGGTGCGAAGTTTGCGCGAACGGCGTCATCGGCGCGCGTCCGCGGCGTCGAGCGCGACGACGCCGACGCCGTCGCCCGGCGAGCAGATCAGGATATCGGGCGTGATCCCGGTCGCCGCCGCATAGCCCGCGGCGAGGCTGGCGCGGAACCGCTCCACCGCGTCGGCCCTGACCATGCTCACCGTGCAGCCGCCGAAGCCGCCGCCGGTCATGCGCGAGCCGAGCACGCCCTCGACGCGCCAGGCGAGCTCGACCAGAATGTCGAGCTCGCGGCAACTGATCTCGTAGTCGTCGCGCATGCTAACGTGCGAAGCGTTCATCAGACGGCCGAACTCCTCGACCCGGCCGGCGTCGAGCGCCGTCCCGGCGCGCTCGACGCGCTCGTTCTCGGTGACGATGTGGCGGCAGCGGCGCAGCGTCAGCTCGGGCAGCAACGCCGCGTGCGCCGTCAGCTCGGCGGCGCCGACGTCGCGCAGCGCGCGGATCGCCGGCAGCGCGGATTTGAGCAGCGCCACGCCGCGCTCGCACTCCGCCCGGCGCAGGTTGTATTCGCCCGCCGCCAATTCGTGGCGCACCATCGAGTTGCAGATCACCAGCCGCACCGACGGCGCGATCGGCACCAGCCGGAACGCCAGGCTGCGGCAGTCGAGCAGCAACGCGTGGCCCGCGGCGCCGTAGCAGGAGACGAACTGGTCCATGATGCCGGTGCGGCTGCCGACGAACTCGTTTTCGACGCGCTGGCCGCACCGCGCGAGCTCGGTGCGGTCGACCGCGACGCCGGAAAGATCGAGCAGCGCGTAGCCGGTCGAGACTTCCAGCGCCGCCGAGGAGCTGAGGCCCGCGCCGATCGGCACGTCGCTGTCGATCAACAGGTTCGCTCCCGCCAGCCGATGGCCGGCCTTTTGCAGCATCACCGCGACGCCGCGAACATAGTCGCTCCAGTCGCGCCGCGGGGCGGGGGCGGGATCGTCGAGGTCGAACTCGAGCGTCGCCCCGAAGCGCAGCGAACGGATACGCAGCCGCCGGTCGCGCCGCGCCGCCGCCGCGACCCAGGTGCGCAATTCGAGCGCCGCCGGCAGCACGAAGCCGTCGTTGTAGTCGGTGTGTTCGCCGATCAGGTTGACCCGTCCGGGGGCGCGATAGAGACGCGGCTCGCCGCCGAATTCCTCTCGGAACTTGTGCCTCAACTCGGCCGGTCGGCCCATCGCTCGCTCCTGCATTCTCCAGCCGAGAGCCAGCCGGCGCGAAGGGCGGCGGGTCGGCGATTCCCACGATTTTTTCGGATCAGCCCCCGCCGACCGGTTCGCCGGCGATGATAGGGCAGGATCGGCTCGCGGGCTAGACGGCGGAATCGATCTGGCGCGTTGGCAATAGGCGCGCGGCGTTACTGTTGGGTTCGATGTTTGGCCGGAGCCTCAAAAATGTCTGAGAACCGTCTCGCAAGCATGTCACCGCTTTTTGTTTCGCATTCCCAAATGACTTCCGGCCGCCAACCCAACGTTCGGAGTTCGGAAAAAACTGCTTCATCGTGTTTCACGTTATGATCGAATTTCTTCCTCCAATAGGCTTTGTGAGTTTTTGGCGACGTTGCCTTCTTGCAATTGGCATGTCTGTGCCAAAAACACCCGTGCACAAACAGAGCAACGCAATGTCGAGGAAACACAAGGTCAGGCGTGCCGGCCAAGTCTTTTCGATGAAGCCGGAATCGCAGTCCGAGCGCGTGGGCAGCTTTGCGCACGCGAAGCTCAGCGGATGTGTTCTTCGATGAGACTCGCGACATGAGCCACGAACGCCGCTCGGGCGATAGCCGGTCCATGCGACCCTACTCTGCCACTCCAATCGGCGCTTTTCCGAGGGAAGCTCCACGCATGCGTGCAGTTCTGAGCGCAACCCTTTCATTGTCGGTCATCGTCATAGCTTTCGGCCTAGATGTCGCGTCTCCGGCAAGACCATGAGAATCAAGCGCCCAGCCGAGTTGGTCCGCAAGGGACCTCGCGAGGGCGGATGCCAACGGCGGCGGCACTGCATTGCCGACCTGACGGTACTGCTGCAAACGCGGAATGCGATCTGGCCACACGTAATTATCGCTGAACCCTTGAAGACGAGCGCTCTCGCGCACCGTGATGACTCGGTCGTACCGGTAGTGGATCGGCCGAAGCGGGGAGAAGTTTCCGCTGCCCGCGCGAAGCGTGTACGACAGGCGATCCGGATGCAGCCGATCGTGGAAAGAGCCGCGCTCGCGTTTCCCAGGTTGCAGCGCACCAAAACGCGCAATCATGTCCGCCGAGTGCATAGTCGGCTCATGATTGTATATTCCTGTCTCTCCGAACTCCCCAGCGTCGGGCAGATCGTCAATAGCTTGGCGAACCGTCACAAAGGGACGCCGGTCAAGTCCGTGCGTCGGCTCAGGGAAGCGCACCTTTCGGCGCCCCTCGATCCCGATGACGATTAGCCGCTTGCGGCCTTGAGGGACGCCATAGTTAGCCGCCGACAGCACCTCGAACCGGACTGAGTAGCCGAGATCATCGAACTGTTCGAGGATTTGCGCAAAGACCTCGCCGCCGCCGATGGAAGCGAGGTTCGGTACGTTCTCGAGGAGGAAAGCTTTCGGCGACGTTTCGCGTACAAGGCGGACGAAATGGGCCAAGAGGCCCGCGCGCTCGTCCTCGGCGCCGCGGCGCTTGCCGACGATTGAAAATGGCTGACAAGGCGGACCGCCGATCAGGAAGTCGATTTTTGTCAATCCGACTTTAAGAAGGACAGCCTTTCCGGACATTTCCGAGAGGTCTGCTTCGACGCCGCGGCTGCCGCGGTAACCGTGATTATAGTCGTAGGCGTCGACTGCGCGCCTATCGATTTCAAAGCCGGCTGCGACATGTAGCCCTGCATCGAGAAAGCCCGTTGAAAGGCCGCCGCAACCTGCGAACAACTCGATGCCGACGGGTCGATCGAATTTCATTGTCCTACTGCTTCGGTACGTTGGTGGCTCTGATAGCGCGAATTTGCGCGGGCGAAGTGTCGACCGTGTAGCTTGCGCACTTTATGATCTTGAGATCCGCCGGACGGTTCGGCACGTTGAATTCCATGACATGGATCACCGATTGGTGGTCGACTTTCACAGCCAGCGGCCGCACGGTCAATCCCGGAAAATAGTGTCGCGCGTATTGCACCATGTTGTGAACTTGCACGCGGTTCAGAGCGTCGGACACCGCTTTGGCTTCGACGGGAAACACAACAGGGACTTCATCATCGCCCTTCGCAATGCCGACATCGATAGCGTCGAGTTCAGCTTGCCCGACACCGGGCACTGATTTTCGAACGTGCGCGCGCAGCCGATAAATTGTCATTCCGGTGAAATGATCCAAGAGACGGCAGTAACCAATGACGGACAAGAGCGCCTGCTCATCCATCTCCGCGACAGTCTCGGGCAACAAGCGCCGCACAGGCATGGGAGTGAGGTCTATGGTCGATGTCGGTACCGTGGTGGGCACCTCGAAGATTCCTGTACTCGCCCGTTCGAACTGGTATTGCCCACGGCCAATCGCCCGTAGGACGTGAAATCCGAGTCTCAGAATTTCGTCGGGCAGTTTTGTGCGCGAGCGCATACGGTAGACGACATCCGCGGGATTTCTCGACGAAATGCGATCGGGGTCGTCGGATTCCGCGCGGACTTGCTCGACGGCAGTTCGGACATCGTCAAGACTGAAGATGACGCTCGACGCGCCAGGTCGATACCGAGCCTTGAAGATTTTGAGTATAACGGGAACATAGACCTTCGAGATATTGCCCGGACTCTGCAGCGCCTTTCCCTGTTGTGACAGCGGATTGGCGTTCGGTGCTGGCGCTGCCCCCGCTTCCGTTCCCAACTTCTCTTTTCGCGCTTTACCGCGAGAGTCGTCGCTGACCATCGAAACCACCTCGAATCTGCCGGCAAATTTGCGCTGATTCGCACATTTTGCAGAGAGTGCTCGCAAACCACCTCCGAGATCAATTGGCGTTTTTCACATGAGCGCGCGGCTTGCGGGCTCGCGATTGCACTGGCGTCATTTCTTCTGCTGCGATCCTTGGGAACCGCGGGTGTTGCGCGGCGCGCTCCGACGGCGAAGCCAAAAGCTTCGCCATCAGCCTTGCGTCGAACACGCCCCCACTTCACCGCCGCCAGCTGCCCGCGATTCTCCCTGCCCCTGTCGCGACGCCTTCGCCCATCGCGACAAATCATTTCGGAAAATCCGATTTCGGGTTATGGTGAACGTCTGGCTTTTCCGTTGACGCGGGCGTGGCGGCCGAGGCGGCGGGAATCCGGCTGGAGCGGGCGCTAAGCCTTTGAATTTACACGAAACCGCCAAGGAAACCCTTGACAAGACTTGACGCGAGTTGACGAAAGTCGACAACAATTGACGAAACTCGACGCACCTCGACGAAACTCGACGCGGCTTGACGCGGCGCGCGCCTTGCGGCCGGCCGCGCGCCGCGCCTCGGCGTCACCCGCCCTCGCCCAACCACCTCGCCAAATCCGCCTCCGCCCGCGCGGAGAGCGCGCGCTTTCTCGCTGCGCCGCGTTCGGGGCCGCCGAGGCGCTTGCCCGCCGCGTCGAGGCGCGGCGCCTCGATCGGGGGAAACAGGCCGAAATTGACGTTCATCGGCTGGAACGAACGCGGCCCGGCGTCGATCGCTTCGATGTGGCCGCCGGTGATGTGGTTGACGAGCGCGCCGATCGCGGTGGTCGGCGGCGGCGAATCGAGCGCGCGCCCGAACCGCTCGGCGGCGGCGAAGCGGCCGGCGATCAGGCCGATCGCGGCGCTCTCGACGTAGCCTTCGCAGCCAGTGATCTGGCCGGCGAAGCGCAGGCGCGGCGCGCATTTGAGGCGCAGGCGCGAATCCAACAGGCGCGGCGAATTGAGGAAGGTGTTGCGGTGCAGGCCGCCAAGCCGCGCGAATTCGGCCCGCTCCAGCCCCGGAATCAGGCGCAGCACGCGCGCCTGCTCGGCGTATTTCAGCTTGGTCTGGAACCCCACCATGTTGAACAGCGTGCCGAGCGCATTGTCCTGGCGAAGTTGCGCGACGGCGTAGGGTTTGACGCTCGGGGCGTGGGCGTTGGTCAGGCCGACCGGCTTCATCGGCCCGTAGCGCAGGGTGTCGCGGCCGCGCTCGGCCATCACCTCGATCGGCAGGCAACCGTCGAAATAGGGCGCGCCCTCGAATTCGCGGAACTCGGTCTTCTCCGCCGCGAGCAGCGCGTCGAGGAAGGCCTCGTATTGCTCGCGGGAGAACGGGCAATTGAGGTAGTCGGCGCCGGAGCCGCCGGGGCCGGCCTTGTCGTAGCGCGACTGCGCCCAGGCCACCGCCATGTCGATCGAATCGCGATGCACAATCGGCGCGATGGCGTCGAAGAACGCCAGCGCGTCCTCGCCGGTCAGGGCGCGGATCGCGCCGGCGAGCGCGGGTGAAGTCAGCGGCCCGGTGGCGACGACGACGCTCTCCCAGTCGTCGGGGGGAAAGGCGATTTCGCCGCGCTCGACGCGAATGCGCGGGTTTCCGAGAATGGCCGCCTCGACCGCGGCGGAAAACCCCTCGCGATCGACCGCCAGCGCGCCGCCGGCGGGCACCTGATGGCCGTCGGCCGCGCGCATGACGAGCGAACCAAGGGCGCGCATCTCGCGGTGGATGACGCCGACGGCGTTGTTCTCGGCGTCGTCGGAGCGGAAGGAGTTGGAGCAGACGAGTTCGGCCAGGCGCTCGGTGCGGTGCGCCTCGGTGCCGCGCAGCGGGCGCATTTCATGTAGGACGACGGGGAGTTCGGCCTGAGCGATCTGCCAAGCCGCCTCGCAGCCGGCGAGGCCGCCGCCGATGACGTGGATGGGATCCATGACAGGGATGTCGCAGCGCAAGGCGCGGGCGTCAACCCGCAAGGGTCCGCGCCGCCGCGATCAGCGTCGCGTTGCTCGCCGCGATTTCGCCCGATGGGAGGCGCAGGCCGTCCTCGAAGCCGATTCGCGCGTCGAGCCCGAGACGCAGCGATTCGCGGTAGAGCGGCCATTTGGTCGCGTCCAATCCGTGCAGCAAGCGCGGCAGAGCGAGTTGTGCTCCGTCTAGGAAGGCGATGATCGCGTGGGCGACGCGTAGGCCCTCGTCGACGTCTTGCTCGTTGATCTCGATCAGCGCGCGCAAGCATTGCGAGGCGAGCGGCAGCGCGGCGAAGCGGCGCGCATCCTCGACCGACCAAAGGCCGACTTCGACTCCGACGCCTTTCGCCATCACCAGGGAGATGATCTCCGGCGCGTCGTCTTCGACGAGATTGACCGAGACGTAGTCGGGCAGGACAGTCCAGTTGCGGATTGTCTCGCGCCGCGCCCGGCCGCCGGGTTTAATCCACGTTCCGGTCGAAAGGCCGATCGGCGCGCCAGGCGCGCTCTCGCGCATGGCCCGAAGCGCGGCGGCGACATCGTCCGGATCTAGGCTTTCCAGGCCATCCACGCCGCGTGGGTGGATGTGAAACTCGGCGGCGCCGAGGATGGACGAAGCGTGCGCGTCCCGGGCCAGTTCCTCCGGCGCGCACGGGACCGCAGGGTGCTCGCTCTTGGCGCGACCGCCGTTGAGGCAGGCCTGAAGCATAGACGGGGCCTTCGATTCCGACAATCAGCGACGTTTGAGAAGGATTGTAAGCGCTTGCGACTTTAATCGATGCGGCCGGAACGACAAAATCGAGTACGGGTTCATGTCCCATGCGCCGCGCGGGCTTATGTCTTGAAAACGGTCGAGGCGGCGGCCGGTCAAAAGAAAACGCCCGCCGGCGGAGGAACCGGCGGGCGTTGGCCGCGTCGGGCTTGGCCCAACGCGGCGGACGCGTCTCGGTGGGAGGAGCCGGCGCGTCCAAACTTATCGGGGAAGCTCTCCGCTGACGACGTAGTAAATGTCGCAGCGGCGGATTCCGATGTCCGCCAAGTCCCGGTCGCTCAGCTGCTCGAGCTCCCGCACGGCTTCGCGAAAGCGGCGCCACGCGTTCCACTTTTCGGCGATGATCTTGAGTGAGGTCATAGGACCCTCCATTTCTGAACGCTTGCGGCCGCGCGGCGTCCGAAGACGATCGATCCAGCCTGTGCGGTGCAACATACGAATGTCCGCGTCGCCGGAAAAGGGCAAATGCCGCTATCCAGCTATGCGAATTGCGCATATGTTTTTCGATGAATGTTCGCCATGCGTTCGGCCGGCGCTGAGGTCCGTCGAGCCCGCGCAACCACGCAAGCGGCGAAGATTATGGCCACATTTTGACTTTTCACCGTCGGCGCACGACGCCGACGAGCCCCGGCGATCGTCGGGGCAGCCCGATTCGGCAATAAATGCATCCGTTTTAGCAATGTGACAAGTTCATGTCTATTTTGGTGCGGCGCCGCAATTTTGGCCAGCCGGCGCCACGCTCGAAGGCAAGCACAAGCGCGCGGAAGAGCGCGCTCGAGTCCGCGTCGTCGAAAGATTCTGGCCCTTTTTCAGCTTGGCGCGCCCGCGCCGGGGCATTTAACGGTTCGCGGCGCTTGATTTTGCCGTCTGGAGCGGCGACATCCAGTGAGGCGCGCGCCTTTCGGCGGCGCAGGATCGAGGGGAAGGCGGAAATGGAAAACTTGATCGCCCGCGTCGCTGCGGCGGCCGAGACAACGCCCGAAACGGCTCGTCGGGCCGTCGCCCTGGTGCTCGATTTCATCAAGCGCGAGGCGCCGGAGGATGCCTTCGACGCTTTGCTCGCCGAGGCCCCCGAGCTCAACGCCATCGTCGCCTCCGCCGCCTCGACGGGCGGCGAGGGAATGGGCCCGACGCTCAAGGGCCTGATGGGGACCGGCGCGGGCGCGATGGGCGGCGGCGGCCTGATCGCGCTCGGCGGCGATCTGATGGCGCTCGGCCTGGACATGGCCCAGATCCACGCGGCGGGCAGGGTCGTGATCAATTACGCGCGCAAGACGGCGGGCGACGACGTTCTCGGCGAAATTTCGGCGGCGATTCCCGGACTGGCGCAATTGGTTTGATCGGGGGCCGGCGTGACGGAGTTTTCGGGCGCGCGCGCGCCGTTCAGCGAGGCCGATTGGCGCAAGGCCGCCGAGGCTTCGCTCAAGGGTCGCGCCTTCGACAGCCTCGTCTCGCGAACCTCCGACGCGATCGCGCTGCAACCGCTCTATTCCCGCCGTGAGGGTCCGCGCGCGTCGCGCGGGGACGGGGGCGCTTGGCGTGCGCTGGCGCGCCTCGACCATCCCGACGCGGCGGCGGCGAACGAACAGGCGCTCGACGATCTCGCCGGCGGCGCCGACGGGCTGCAGGTCGTCTTCGCCGGCGCGGCCGGGGCCTACGGCTTCGGCCTCGCCAAATTCGATTCGGCGACGTTGCACCGCGCCTTCGACGGCGTGCGGTTCGACGGCCGCCGCCGCTTCGAACTCGATCTCGGGCCCGAGGCCGAGGGCCAGGCGACCGGCTTCGCCGGCCTCGTCGAACGCAGCGGCGCCGATCCGGCGGCGCTCGATCTCGCCTTCGGCCTCGATCCGATCGGCGCGCTGGCGCGCAGCGGGCGCGCGGCGCGCGCCTGGCGGGACGAAGCGCCGGCGCTCGCCAGACTCGCGGCGTCTCTCGAGGGGAGGGGTTTCGCCGGCCCGTTCGTCGCCGCCGACGCGCGCTGCGTTCACGCCGCCGGTGGCGCGCCGGCGCAGGAGCTCGCCTTCGCGCTCGCGGCGGCGCTCGCCTATCTGCGCGCGCTCGGCGACAACGGCTTGGCGCTCGACGAGGCGCTCGCGGCGGTCGCGTTTCGCCTGACCGCGGACGCCGACCAGTTCGTCGCCTTGGCGAAATTCCGCGCGCTGCGCCTTCTCTGGGCGCGCGTCGGCGAGGTCTGCGGCCTCGCGCCGCGGCCGGCGCGCATTCACGCCGAAAGCTCCTGGCGCGACTTGAGCGCGCGCGACCCGTACGTCAACGTGATGCGCGGCGCGAGCGCGGCGTTCGCGGCCGGCCTCGGCGGCGCCGACAGCGTCACCGTGCTGCCTCACACCCAGGCGCTCGGCCTGCCCGATGCGCTCGCCCGCAGACTCGCCCGCAACGCGCAGCTCATCCTGTTGGAGGAATCGCATCTCGGCTTCGTCGCCGATCCCGCCGCCGGCGCCGGCGCGTTCGAGGCGCTGACGAAGGAATTGTGCGAGAAGGCGTGGGGGCTGTTTCAGGGCTTGGAAAGCGAGGGCGGGCTGCCGCGCGCGCTGGCTTCCGGCCGCTTTCAGCGCGTGGTCGCCGAGGCGGCGGAAAAGCTCGCGCGCGACGCGGCGAGCTTGAGAGCGCCGATGACCGGCGTCAGCGCCCATCCCGATCTCCAGGAGGCGAAGGGAGAGGTTCTGCCGGCGACGCCGCCCGCCTTCGCCTTCGCCGGCGAGACGGCGGCGGCGGCGATGACGCCGATGCGGATCGCCGCGCCGTTCGAGCGGCTTCGCGACGCCGCGGACGCCGCCGCGGCGCGCGACGGGACGCGGCCGAGGGTCGTTCTCGTCGCCATCGGCGCGCCCGCCGCGTACGGCCGACGCGTCGGCTTCGCGCGCGACCTTTTCGCCGCGGGCGGGATCGAGGCGCAAGTCGAGGCCGGCGCCGCCGACGCGCGCGAGGCGGCCGCCCGCTTCTCCGCGGGCGGCGCGACGATGGCCTGCCTCTGCGGAAGCGACGAAGCCTACGGCGAATGCGCGGAGGGCTTCGCCGCCGCGCTGAAGAAGGCCGGCGCGCGCCATCTCGTGTTGGCGGGCAAGGCGGGGGCGAACGAAGCGGCGTGGCGCGCCGCGGGCGTCGACGACTTCATCTTCGCCGGCGGCGACGCGCTCGCCGCGCTCCAGCGGAGTTTTCGGCGGCTGGGCGTGATGTTCTAGGACGCGCTCGAAGGATCGGTCGATGAATTCGATTCCCAATTTCGCTTCGATCGCCTTCTCGGCGCCGCCAACGCCGACCCCCGCCGCGCAGCGTCACTGGCTCACCCCCGAGGGAATCGACGTCAAGTCGCGCTACGACGCGGACGATTGGCGGGGTCTCGATTTTCTCGACGGCTGGCCGGGGCTGCCGCCTTATCTGCGCGGCCCCTATCCGACAATGTACGTCAACCAGCCGTGGACGGTGCGCCAATACGCCGGCTTCTCCACCGCCGAGGAATCGAACGCCTTCTACCGCGCCAATCTCGCCGCCGGGCAGAAGGGGCTGTCGGTCGCCTTCGATCTCGCCACCCATCGCGGATACGATTCCGACCATCCGCGCGTCGCCGGCGACGTCGGCATGGCGGGCGTCGCGATCGACTCGATCTTCGACATGCGCACGCTGTTCCAAGGCATCCCGCTCGACTCGATGAGCGTGTCGATGACGATGAACGGCGCGGTGCTGCCGGTGCTGGCGCTCTACATCGTCGCCGCCGAGGAACAGGGCGCGCCGATGGCGGCGCTGTCGGGCACCATCCAGAACGACATCCTCAAAGAATTCATGGTGCGCAACACCTACATCTATCCCCCCAGCGCCTCGATGCGCATCGTCGCCGACATCCTCGCCTTCACGGCGAAGCACATGCCGAAGTTCAACTCGATCTCGATTTCCGGCTATCACATGCAGGAAGCGGGCGCGACGCAGGACCTCGAGCTCGCCTACACGCTCGCCGACGGCCTCGAGTACCTTCGCGCCGGCGTCGCGGCAGGGATGAGCGTCGATCAGTTCGCGCCGCGCCTGTCGTTCTTCTGGGCGATCGGCATGAATTTTTTCATGGAGGTCGCCAAGCTGCGCGCCGCGCGGATGCTGTGGGCCGGGCTCGTCGAGGGGTTCGGGCCGAAGTCGGCGAAGTCGCTGGCCCTGCGCGCCCACAGCCAGACCTCGGGCTGGTCGCTGACCGCGCAGGACCCGTTCAACAACATCGTGCGCACCCAGATTGAGGCGATGGCGGCGACCCAGGGGCACACCCAGTCCCTGCACACCAACGCGCTCGACGAGGCGCTGGCGCTGCCGACGCCGTTCTCGGCGCGGATCGCGCGCAACACCCAGCTCTTCCTCATCGAGGAAAGCGGCACGACGCGAGTCGTCGATCCATGGGGCGGCTCCTATTACGTCGAGCGTCTGACCGCGGACCTGGCGGCGCGCGCGCGCAAGCACATCGACGAGATCGAAGCGCTCGGCGGCATGGCCAAAGCGATCGAACTCGGGTTGCCCAAGCGCCGCATCGAGGAAGCCGCCGCGCGCGTGCAGGCGCGCATCGACTCGGGCCGGCAGACGGTGATCGGCGTCAATAAGTTCGCTCCCGACGTCGAGCGCGAGATCGCCGTCCTCAAAGTCGACGCGGCGAGCGTGCGCGCGCAGCAGATCGAGAAGCTCGAGCGTCTGCGCGCCGAGCGCGACGAAGAGGCGACGCGCGCGGCGCTGGACGCGCTGACCGAGGGCGCGCGCGGCGCGGCCAATCTTCTGGCGCTCAGCGTCGAGGCGGCGCGCGCCAAGGCGACGGTCGGCGAGATTTCGCTGGCGATGGAGAAGGCGTTCGGCCGGCACGTCGCCGAGAGCAAGGCGATCTCCGGCGTCTATCTCGCCGAGTCGGGCGCCGAGGCCGAGGTCAACGCGCGCGTCATCGCGATGACCCGCGCCTTCGCCGAGAACGACGGTCGGCGTCCGCGCATTCTGGTGGCCAAGATCGGCCAGGACGGCCACGACCGCGGCCAGAAGATCATCGCCTCGGCGTTCGCCGATTTCGGCTTCGATGTCGAGGTCGGCCCCCTGTTCGCCACGCCGGACGAGGTCGCGGCGCTGGCGGCGGACAAACACGTCCATATCGTCGGCGTCTCCTCGCTCGCCGCCGGCCATCTGACGCTGGCGCCGGCGCTGAAGGCCGCGTTGCGCGCCGTTGGCCTCGGCGAGGCGATGGTCGTCGTCGGCGGCGTCGTTCCAGAGCAGGACTTCGCGCCGTTGCGCGCGGCGGGCGTCGACGCGATCTTTCCACCGGGCACGGTCGTCGCCGAGGCGGCGTTGAGCCTGATGGAGCGCTTGAACCGGCGGCTCGGCTATACGCAGCGCGGCGCGGCCTGAGGCCCGCAGCGCGAATTTGGCGCGACGGGGGAGCTTAGTTCGTCCCAATCCGGCGCGCCGACGCTCGCCGACGAGAACCCGCGCAGCCATTCGAGCAAGCCGAGGGGCGTCATGCGCCGGGGCCGACGGAGCAGTTTATCGCCGGCGTCGCAGGCGTTTGGCCCTGCGCCAAGACGCTCGCAAACATGGTTAATAAACGGTGTTGTTGGGCAGCCCAAGTAAAATTGCGCCAAGCGTTGGTAATGAATTGTTTATTCACCCTCCATTAAGCGGGCCCAGCTAACGTGTCGAAGCTATGGGAGCGGGCGCCGCTCAATTCGCTTGGCCGGCAGCGGCGCCACGGAGGATGTTCACTTGCGGGCAAAACCGATAAAGCGCGCCGAAGGCGCGCTCGACGAATCCTGCATCGCCGCCCTCGCGCGCGCGGCGAGCGAGTCGCACGACCTTATCGCCGGCGATCAACAGGCGACGATCGCGCAGTTGCAGGCGCAGGCGCGGCGCTATCAGACCGCCATCGACTCGATCGCTCAAGGCGTTTGCTTTTTCGACGGCGAGGGGCGGCTGATCCTGAGCAACCGCCGCTACGCGGAGATTTATCGGCTGGCGCCCGAGCGGATTCGTCCGGGCATGACGTTGCGAGAAATCGTGGAGCTTCGCGTCGCCGCCGGCACCTGCGCAACCGCCGCCGACGACTATCTATCGGTTCACGCGTCGAACAATCCCGGCAATGAACCAAGAACTTGGTCGATCACGCTCGGGGATGGCCGAAACGTTCAGATCCGCCACCAGCCGATGCCGGACGGCGGCTGGGTCTCGGAGCACGAGGACAACGCTGAATTTCAGGACAAGCGCGCCATCGCCGACGAGCGCCTGTCGCTGCAAACTTTGATCGACTGGCTGCCCGACAACCTCTGGGTCAAAGACGTCAAGAGCCGCTTCGTAATTTCCAACAAGGCCACGGCGACCCGGATCGGCTTGCCGGGGCCGGCGGACCTGATCGGCAAGAGCGACCTCGAACTCCTTCCTCCGGAGATCGCGAAGAAGTTTTTCGCCGACGAACAGGAGATCATCCGGACCGGAAAGCCGATGGTCGATATCGAGGAGTACGTCTTCGACGAATCGGGCGGCAAGATGTGGATCCTGACGACGAAGGTTCCGCTGCGCAACGACCACAACGAAATCTTCGGCGTGGCGGGCATGTCCCGCGACATTTCGGAGCGCAAGCTGGCGGACGCGCTGCGCGACGGGCAGGGGCAAATCCTCGAGATGATCGCGAGGAACGACCCGCTCGAGGACGTGCTCGATCGTCTCGTGCGCCTCGTCGAATCCCAGTTGACCGGAATATTCGGCTCCATCCTGCTGGTCGACGAGGATGGGACGCGTTTGCGCTTCGGCGCCGCGCCGAGCCTGCCCGAGGCCTATGTCAAGGCCATCGATGGCCTCCGCATCGGCCCGCAAGCGGGGTCGTGCGGCGCGGCCGCCTATCGGCGAGAGCCCGTCATGGTCGCGGACATCATGCATGATCCGCTTTACGAGGATCATCGCGAATGGGCCGCCGCACAAGGGCTTCGTTCGTGCTGGTCGACGCCGATCCTGTCGAATCGCGGCGAGGCGCTGGGCGTCTTCGCGATGTACTCGATGTCGGTTCGCGAACCCTCGCCGGCCGAAATGCGGCTCGTCGACATCACCACCCACATGGCCGGCATCGCCATCGAGCGCAAGCTCGCCGAAGACCGCATTCAATTCATGGCCAACCATGACGCGCTGACCGGGCTTCCCAATCGCACCTTGCTCAACGACCGTCTGTCACAAGCCTTGTTCTACGCGCAACGATACCAACGCTGGGTGACGGTGGCGTTTGTCGATCTCGACAATTTCAAGAACATCAACGACAGTCTGGGCCACAACGCCGGCGACGAATTGTTGAAGGCCGTCGCAAAACGGATGGTCGCTTGCCTGAGGGCGACCGACACGGTGGTGCGGATCGGCGGCGATGAATTCGTCATCCTGCTTTTCGATCAGCCCAAGAGCGCGCAGCTCGTTTCCGCGACTCTGCAAAAGATCCAGGCCGCGATCTCGGAGCCCGTCGTGATCGATGGCCACACGCTGCGCGTGACCAGCAGCTTCGGCGTCGCGAACTATCCGGACGACGGCACGGACGCCGAGACGTTGCTGGCCAACGCCGATGCGGCGATGTACCGCGCCAAGGAAATGGGCCGCGACAATTTCCGGTTCTACACCCCCGAGCTGAACGCCAGGGTCCATGAGAAGTTCTTGCTGCAGGAAGAGCTGCGAAACGCCGTCGCTCGCAGCGAGTTCGTCCTGCACTATCAGCCGCAGGTCGACCTGCGGACCGGGCGCGTCTTCGCGGTCGAAGCGTTGATCCGCTGGAATCGCCCGAGTGTGGGCCTGGTGTCGCCGATCGATTTCATTCCGATGGCCGAGGAGACGGGCCTGATCGTGCCGATCGGCGACTGGGCGCTGCACGAAGCCTGTCGGCAGAACAAGGCCTGGCAGGACGACGGCCTGCCGCCGATGACCGTCTGCGTGAACGTGTCGCCGCGGCAATTCCGGGATAAGAGCTTAATCAGCCGGGTCGTCAGCGCCCTGCGGAAGAGCGGATTGGACGCCAGATACTTGGAGCTCGAGATTACGGAAAGCCTGATCATGCTGGACGTCGAACAGGCGGTGGCGACGATGGCCGCCTTGCAGCGTCTGGGCGTGCACCTTTCGATCGACGATTTTGGAACCGGCTATTCCAGCCTCAGCGCGCTGAAGAATTTCCCGGTCTCCCGGCTGAAGATCGACAAGACATTCATCCACGACCTCGCCACCAACGACAACGACAAGGCGGTCGCCAGCGCCGTGATTTCCTTGGGAAAGAAGCTCAATCTGAGGGTCATCGCCGAGGGCGTCGAAACCGACGAGCAACTCACGTTTCTGCGCGAGAACAACTGCGACGAAATGCAGGGTTATCACTTCAGCAAGCCGGTCGGGGCGAAGGAACTCGCGACGTTCCTCGCGGCGCGGGCCGAGCGGGAGCAGGCCGCGTCGCCATGAGCGCGGCCGTCCTGGGCCGCTCCGCCCCGCGGCGATGCGGCGGCAGGGGCCGGCGTCGGACCCATTGAAACGGCGCCCCCTTCACGCGGTTGTGCAGAGAAGGGGGCCCGCCCGAACCCGCCAATCGTTCGCTTGCAAGAACGCGTCAGGACGCCTCGGCGAGGATTCGGCGCCGAATTTCGTCGACAACGGCGCAACCACCGCTCCGGCGGGGGCCGAGAAATGGGGTGGGCAATGGATTTGGGCATCGCCGGGCGCAAAGCGATCGTCTGCGCCTCGAGCAAGGGCTTGGGCAGGGCCTGCGCGATGGCGCTCGCTCGGGCGGGATGCGCCGTGATCGTCAACGGCCGCGATCCGGCGAGGCTGGAGGCGACGGCGCGCGAAATCCGCGAGGAGACGGGCGCGGACGTCGTCGCGGTCGTCGGCGACCTGGACTCGGCGGAAGTCCGCGCCGCCTTGTTGGACGCCTGCCCGACGCCCGACATTCTCGTCAACAACAACGGCGGGCCGCCGCCGACGCCGTTCGCCGCGCTGACGCGCGAGCACATTCTACGCGGGCTCGAGTCCAACATGCTGACGCCGATCGCGCTCGTTCAACGGGTCGCGCCGGGCATGGCGCGGCGGCGGTTCGGGCGAATCGTCAACATCACCTCGTCCTCGGTGCGCGCGCCGATCGCCGGTCTCGACGTTTCCTCCGGCGCGCGCGCCGGCTTGACCGCGTTCCTGGCGGCGAGCGCTCGCTCGCTCGCCAAGGACAACGTCACCATCAATTCGATCCAGCCCGGCGCCTTCGACACCGACCGGATTCGCTCGGTTCTGGACAAGAGCGCGGCGGCGGGCGGCGACGATCCGGCGGCGCTCCGCGCGCGGCGCGAAGCGGCGATCCCCGCTGGCCGGTTCGGCGCGCCGGAGGAGTTCGGCGCCCTCTGCGCCTTTCTTTGCAGCGCGCAGGCTGGCTACCTCACCGGCCAGAATATTCTCATCGACGGCGGCGCCTTTCCCGGCGCGTTTTGAGGCGTTCCGAGCTTCGCGGCGATCGCGCGGAAGGCCGCGGCGACGCTCGCCTTCGCCGCGGCGTTCGCCCTGATCGCGATCGCCTCGCCGCCGCCGCGTCCGCCTGCGCCAGCCCGCCGATGGTCATTCCCTCGGCCGCGCTGAGGCCGTTTGCTTCTATCGGTGGGCGGCGCCGGGCGAGGCGGCGAGCCGCGTCTGGCTCCGGACGAGGCCGTTCGATATTCCGGACGTTCCGCTCTATAATCGGCGGAACATTTCCTGAGGAATCGCCGACATGGGAGTCGAGGGCAAGGACAAGGCCAAGGTTCTGGAAGCGGGCGCGGCGGCGCTGTCCAACCAACTCGGCCGCACCGTTCTCAAGCTGCGCAAAGGCTACGGCCTTTCGCTGGCCGATCTTTCCCTCCAGTCCGGCGTCGCCAAGTCGATCATCTCGCAGATCGAGCGCAACGAGACCAATCCAACCCTGACCACCATCTGGCGGCTCGCCCACGCGCTCGACGCGTCGATCGAATCCATTCTTCACGGCGGCGAAGACGGGCCGTTCATCGAGCACGTCAGTCGCGGCGGCACGCCGATCCTGGTGTCCGACGACGGCCTGTGCCGGCTGGCGGTGATCGGCTGGCTGAAGACCGTCGATTGGCTGCAATGGTACGATTTCCGCGCCGAGCCCGGCGGCGCGCTCGGTTCGCAGGCCCATCCGCGCGGTTCGATCGAGTGCCTTTCCGTTCTGGAAGGGGAACTCGAGGTCGAAGTCGGCGAGGTCGTCGAGGTCGCCCGCGCCGGAGAGACCTTGCGCTATCACGGCGACCGGCCGCACCGCATTCGCAATCTCGGCGCCGCGACGGCGCACGCGACGATGGTTTGCATCCTCAAGGCGGCGGGGATGGACTGACGGCCGCGAAGCCGCGAGACCGGCCCGCGCGCCAATCGCGCCGTCGCCGATTCGCGCCGCGTTTGTCCCCGCTTTGAAAGCGCGGTCCCACGCTGGGGCCGCGCCCGCGAGTCGACGTTGACGAACGGGAAACCAAGAATCCGGTCGGGCCGGCCGATCGGGCAAGAATTCGCCGCGGCCGAGCGAGATTCGACTCGCTTTTTTCCAAAAAAGGGGATTCGCCTCGCGCGTCGCCGATTCGTGCCGGTTTTGTTTCCGCTCCCGCCGTCCGGTCCCGCCGGGAAACACAGCGATGGAGTGTTGTGTAAGACGGGCGCAGGTTTTGGCGGCCCCGGTTCGGGTCTCGGTCCGCCGCCTCGACAGGGCCGGCGCGTCCGGCTATGCCTGACGACGAGCGAAACGGCGGCGACTCGTCGGGTCGCTCGCCGCCTTGTCATGCACGCGGCGGTTTGCGAGACGCCGCGCCCTGCTTCTCGCGATCCCAGTCAAGCGCCGGAGCGCGAGCGCCCGATGTCCACGGCTCCCGCCGTCACCAGCCAAACAACCACGGACGGCGTTCGCCTGGAGTTGGCCGGGGAATGGACGGTCGACGCCGGGGCGCAACTGGAGCAGCGCGCCGACGCGCTGGTTGCGCTCGCCGCCGGCGCGCGCGCGGCGACGATCGATCTCGCGCGAGTCGATCGCATGGACACGGCGGGGGCGTGGGTCATCGATCGCTCGCGCCACTCGCTGGCCTCGCGCGGCGCCGAGGCGACCATCGTCGGCGCGCGGCCCGAGCACGCGATTCTGCTGCGCGAGGCGCATTTCCGCCCGATGGAGGCGCCTCCGTCGCACGAGCCGCCGACCTTGTCGTCGCTCGTCGCCGACGTCGGCGAAAGCGTCTACACGGCGGGCGCCGATCTCGTCGCCGGCCTGGGATTTCTCGGCCGCATGGTCAGCGTCGGCGCGACCGTCGCCGTTCGACCGCCGCGCTGGCGCTGGACCTCGACGATCTTCCACCTCGAGTCGTTCTCGCTGCGCAGCGCTCCGATCATCCTGTTGATCAATTTTCTCGTCGGCGCCATCGTCGCCCAACAGGGCATCTTTCAGTTGGCGCGATTCAACGCGACCGCGTTCGCCGTCGATCTGATCGGCATTCTCGTGTTGCGCGAACTGGGCGTGCTGCTGACCTCGATCATGATCGCCGGCCGATCCGGCTCCGCAATCACGGCGGAAATCGGCGCCATGAAGATGCGCGAGGAGGTCGACGCGCTGATGGTGATGGCGCTCGATCCGATGGAAGTATTGGTTCTGCCGCGGATCTTGGCGCTGGTCGCGGCGCTGCCGCTGCTCACCTTCCTGGCGGACATGGCGTCGCTGTTCGGCGGTCTGTGCGTGGCCTGGGCCTACGGCGGGATCGGCCCGGCGGTGTTCCTGACGCGCCTGCATGACGCCATCGGCCTCAACACGTTCGCCGTCGGCCTGATCAAGGCGCCGTTCATGGCGCTGGTGATCGGGTTGATCGCCTCGGTCGAGGGCTTCGCGGTGAGCGGCTCCGCCGAATC
>Ga0326728_10005947_pt1 | contig 33517 bp, 28 predicted proteins | sample MB3enrmetagenome_FD_207602 | JGI IMG/M metagenome (GOLD analysis project Ga0326728, IMG submission 207602) | Lab enriched peat soil microbial communities from McLean, Ithaca, NY, United States - MB31MN | ecosystem: Environmental > Terrestrial > Soil > Wetlands > Peat | place: USA: New York... | reverse complement strand
ATCGGCGATGGAGCACATGTCCTCGCCGGCGAGGCGCGCGGCGGCGGCAACAATATCGGAGTCCTTGTGCGGAGGAAGCGGAGCCTCGGGGCGCTCAAGGGTTGCTCTGCTAACCATGGTTCGGTCCTCCTGCGATGTGGGCTACGGCTTGGGCGGTGGATTGAGAGGCGCTCCGCGGCGAACTCAGGGCGCCCGCATGGTCGGTGAAGATTTCGTCCAATGCCAGGATGGCGGCGTCCACGTGAGCGCGCTCCAGAATATACGGCGGCAGGAAGCGCAGGACCTTATCGCTGGTGCAGTTGATGAGGATGTGCCGCTTGAGCATTTCCGCGACGGTAAGCTTGGCGAGCTCTGCCGAATCGAGCTCGGCGGCAATCATCAAGCCCTTGCCGCGCACATCGACAATGGCATCGTGGCGTGCGGCAAGCATGCGCAATTGGGCCTGGAAGTAGTCGCCGACCTGGGTTACGTGGGCGAGAAGATTCTCTTTCTCGAGGTGATCGATGACGGCGTTGGCAACGGCGCAGGCCAGGGGACCGCCACCGAATGTGGTGCCGTGCATGCCGGGATGGAAGGCGCGCGAGACCTCCTCCGTGCAGAGGACGGCTCCAAGAGGAAGGCCGCCGGCAATGGGCTTGGCCAGCGTAGTGATGTCCGGCTTCCACCCCACGGACCACCCAGAGGGTACCCGCCTGTCCGCGGGGGCCCCGGGCAGAATTCCGTAGTGCTGGTAGGCGCACCACTTGCCGGTGCGGCCCATGCCGGACTGAATCTCATCGACAATGAGCAGCGCGCCGGTGGACGTGGCGAGGGCGCGGGCTTCGGCAAGGAACTCCTGCGTGAGCGGGCGCACGCCGCCTTCGCCTTGGATGGCCTCGACGAGGATGGCGCAGACATCGGTCGAGAACTTGGCGCGAAGGTCGTCGATGTCGTTGAAGCGGACGAACTCGACGCCCGGAACGACAGGCCCGAAGGGCTCGCGGTACTTCTCCTTGTAGGTGGTCGAGACGGAACCGAAGGTGCGGCCATGAAAGCTCTGTTCGAGGGCGAGGAACCTGGTTCCGATTTGGATGCCCTCGCTGCGCTTGAGACCGGCATACGCGCGCGCCAGCTTCATGGCGCACTCCCAGGCCTCGGTGCCGGTATTGGCGAAGAAGGCGCGGTCGAGCCCGGTGCGCTCGGTGAGGCGCAGAGCGAGTTCCGCCTGGCCCTCGTGATAGTAGAGGTTGGATGTGTGGATGAGAGCGCGGCTCTGGCGTGCGATGGCCTCTTCAATCACCGGGTGGCGGTAGCCGAGAGCATTGACGCCGATGCCGCTGAGCAGGTCGAGGTAGCGATCGCCCTGTTCGTCGACGATGTACACGCCCTGGCCATCGACAAACAGAATAGGGCTGCGATCGTAAGTGGAAAGCAGGAGCCGCGCTTCGGCGGCGCCAATCTGATCGAGTTTGGTCAATTCCATTTCTCCTTATTGTTCATAACAGGCTCTAAGCCACCATCACTTCGGTGCCCTGGGCTACGCGGGAGCTGCACAGATCGGGCAAGGAGCCGGCAGCTTCCGCGGGCAAGATTCTGACGCGCTTTACGCCGTTCAAGAGAGCCTCGCGGCAGGCGCTGAGTTTGGGCAACATGCCGCCGGAGATGATGGCGCTCTTGGCCATTTCGGCGATCTGATCGATGGACAGCCATCGGAGCACCTCGCCATTGGCGCCCTTGACGCCGGGCACGTCGGTGAGGAAGACGAGGGCGTCTGCGCGGCAGGCGATGGCGCATGCGGCGGCCATCTCGTCGGCGTTGATGTTGTAGTACTCGCCGTCGAAACCGAGAGCCATGGAAGAGAGGACGGGCACCCCGTTCAACTGCCAGATTGCCTCGATCCAGCGTGGATCGCTGGCGGCGATCTCGCCCACAAAGCCGAGGTCGGGCCTGCCGATATCGAGTAAGGCGCGCTTCTTGCGGGCGCGGAACATCAGACCGTCGCCGCCGGAGAGTCCGACCGCGGGCTGGCCCAAAGCTCCGAGAGCGGCGACCAGGCTCTTGTTCACCTTGCCGGCTAGCACCATCAGCGCCACGTCGCGGGTCTCAGCGTCGGTGACGCGCAGGCCGCCGATGAACTCGCTCTGCTTGCCGAGCGCCTTGAGCATGCGGGTCAGTTGCGCGCCGCCGCCATGAACCACGGCCACCTGGTTGCCGTCGCGCACCAATTCAACGATGGCGCGGGTGCAGCCCTCCAGGAGCGACGGAACCTCAAGACCCGCTCCGCCGAGTTTGACGACGTACTTCATTCCTGGCCCTCCGCCTCGAGCTTCATTCGAGACCTTCCGCTTCGCTGTAGCCGAGCATGACGTTCAGATTCTGCACGGCCTGGCCGGACGCGCCCTTCAGCAAGTTATCGAGGCAACTGACGATGACGGCTCGCCGGCCGCCGGCGGCAAGTTGGAAGCCGATATCGGCATAGTTGGTATGCACAGAGTATTGAATCTGCGGCAGCGTTTTGTCATGCAGGCGGACGAGGGGGCTGCCAGTGAAAAAATCCCGGTACACGGCGCCGATGCTCTCCGCCGTCTGCGTCTCAAGAAAATGGACGTAAATGGTGGAGAGAATGCCGCGCGGAATGGGCAGCAGGTGCGGTGCAAAGACGATCTGGCTTGCATTGAGACCAATCTGTTCCAGCAACTCGCCGGTGTGGCGATGGGTGAATATGCCGTAGGCAGAGAGATTGTCCGCGGCATACATAAAATGCGTCTTTGCGGTTGGGGCCTTGCCGGCTCCGCTCACGCCGCTCTTGGAGTCGGCGACAATGCCGCGGTCGAGATCCACTAGGCCGTCGGCCACCAGCGGACGCACAGCGAGAATGATGGAGGTGGCATAGCAGCCGGGGTTGGCAACCAGGCGCGCGCCGGCAATTTCCGCGCGATGCAGCTCGGGCATGCCATATACGGCCTTGGCCTGGGTTGCCTCGGACTCCTGGAAGCCCTCGTCGGCGAAGGCATAGACGGCGCGGTTGGCTGCATCGGTAAGCCGCCATGCGCTGCTCAGGTCAATGACGCGCAGACCGCGCGCGAGCGCCTCGGGCACCCACTCGCGGGACTGCTCGTGAGGCGTGGCCAGAAAAAGGATCTGGACGCCGCGGTCTTCGAGCAGTTCCCAGGAGAACGGCTCGAGCTTGAGGTTGCCACTGCCGTTGCTGTCGGCCAATTGGGGATGGATTTCTGCAAGAGGAATGCCCCCGCGCGGCAAATCCTTGGCGTCCACGCGTCCGGCAAAGACCGGGGGCGCGCCTTGGAGACGCGGATGATGCAGCAGCAGGCGGGCCAACTCGGCGCCCGCGTACCCTGTGACTCCCACAACCGCGGTTTGAATGGTATCGGTCATGACTCCAGCATCGTCCTCAGCCGGGCCTCCACTTCGCCCGCCTGGCGCAGATCGGGGCAGATGACCAATACGGTGTCGTCGCCGGCAACCGTGCCGACAATTTCCGGCCATCCCTCATGGTCCAGAGCCGCGGCCACTGGCTGGGCTCCGCCCATCACCGTGCCCACGACCACCTGGTTCATTGCCTGGCGCACGCGCATTCCAAAACTGTCGATCATCTCCGCCACTGAGGGCGGACTGTCGTCTGCGGCCGTCGCAGCGCCATTGGCTCCGTTGCCGTTGGGCAGAGAATAGCCGCCGGGACCCTTGGAGAGATGCAGTTCGTGAATATCGCGCGAGAGGGTGGCCTGGGTCACCTCGAAGCCGCGCCGGCGCAGCCTGCGGCGCAGCTCATCCTGGTTGGTCACCTGGGAGTGGGCCAGCAGATCCCGTATCGCGTTTTGCCTTAGGTCCTTCATCGCCGTTCGCCGATCGATTGCCGTCTAAAGGCAAATCGAAAGCGCGGCTCCCAGCGAGGCAGCCGCGCTTGAATAAATATACAAGAAAAGTGCATAAGTATGCAAGATATTTTCGCGACGTTGAGGAAAAATGGCGGATCGAGCCCGGATCTACCGCTCAAGTTCCGCCCTAACGACCCGGCGGAGCCGAGGAGTTTCGCTCGGGACAATGCAAGCGGCAGATCGAGCCGATGCAAGCGAGAGTAGAAAGCAAGTGTCCTATTATTGGACACCCCTCCCCTACCACGCCTCTCCGCTGTTACACTCTCGACTGGCCGCGGCGCAAGTTTGTGTGGCCCCAATATACGCCCAATGACACCGAACGCTCCGATTACCACCGTCAATGACCTTTTTCGCCGCGTCGCCGCGGCGGCCAACCCGCGCGCCGTGCTTTGGCAGGACGAGTTTGGGCAATGGCAACCGATCTCTTCCGATCAGATCTACCAACGGGTGCGGGCCTTGGCCGGGGCTTTTCTCAGCTGGGGGGCGGAAAAGGGCGACCGCATCGCCCTGATCGGCGAGAACCGCTGGGAATGGGCGGTGACCGACTTTGCCGCGCTGGCCATCGGCGCCGTGGATGTGCCCATCTATCCCACGCTGACCGGCGAGCAGATCGCGGTCCTGGTACACGATGCCGGCTGCCGCATTGCCGTGGTTTCCACGCGCCAGCAGTTCGACAAGCTGAACGCGGTGCGCGGCCAGACACAACTGGAGCGGGTCTTGATGATGGATTCCGCCGCGACGCCGGAAGGGGCAATAGCTTTCAGTTCGGTGCTCCAGGGGGCGGATGCGCGCGGGCAGGAGCGCGACCCGGTTTTCGACGCCCTGGTTCGCTCGGTGGAGCCGAAGGATCTGGCTACGCTGATCTACACTTCGGGGACCACCGGCGAGCCCAAGGGGGTTGCCCTTACGCATGGCAACATCGCGGCGAACCAGAACCTGGCCCCCACAGATTTCCATTTCGACTCCACCGACGCCTTGATCTCCTTCCTGCCTCTTTCGCACGTCACGGCGCGCGCGCTGGACTACATCATGTACATGTTCGGGGTGCAGGTGGCCTATTGCTCGCAGTTCGACAAGCTGCCGCAGGCCATGCGCGAGGTCCGGCCCACGGTGTTTGTGGGCGTGCCGCGAGTGTTCGAAAAGATCCGCCAGGAGGTGGAGCGGCGGGCGGCCCTGTCGCCGGTGAAGAAGCGCATTCTGGCCTGGGCGATTGGCGTGGGCGACCGTCATCGCGACACGGTCTACGATGGCCGCCGGCCCTCCTCGCTCTGGTGGAAGCTGGCCGACAGACTTGCCTATTCCAAGGTGGGGGAAGCCTTCGGCGGCCGGGTGAGGATTTTTGTCCCCGGCGGCGCGCCATTGGGCATCGACACCGCGAAATGGTTCGCCTCGGTGGGGATTGCCCTTTGGGAAGGCTACGGGTTGACCGAGACTTCGCCGGTGATCGCCCTGAACACGCCCCTCCGTCACCGCATGGGCTCGGTGGGCATGCCGCTGGCAAATGTGGAGTTGAAGGTGGCCGAGGATGGCGAGTTGCTGGTGCGCGGGCCTTCGGTGTTTGCCGGCTACTGGCACAAGCCGAAAGCGAATGCCGAGTGTTTCGATCCCGAGGGGTGGTTCCGGACCGGGGACATCGGACACCTGGACGGGGATGGGTTCCTATTTGTGACCGACCGCAAGAAGGAACTGCTGAAGACCTCGGGCGGCAAGCTGGTTGCGCCCCAGCCCATTGAGAACAAGCTCAAGACGAACATGCTGGTTGCGCAAGCGGCGCTGGTAGGGGACAAGCACAAGTTCGTGTCGGCGCTGCTCGCGCCCAATTTTGCGGCTCTGGAGGAGTGGGCACGGCACTACGGCATCGAGGCAAAATCGCGCGCCGAATTGGTGATGGACAGCCGCGTGGTTGCCCTCTACGGGGAGATCGTCCGGGAAGTAAACGGGAGCCTGGCCAACTATGAGACCATCAAGCGTTTTCGGGTGGTGGCCGAGGAGTGGGCCCAGGACAGCGGAGAGCTGACGCCCTCGATGAAGCTCAAGCGGCGCGTCATTTCGGAACGCTATGCGGCAGCGATCGACGCTCTGTACGCGGACGAGGCAACGGCGCGCGGCGACTGACGATCGGCGTTGAACTTGCCAAAAACGGAATGAGACTGGAACAAGCTCCCGAGGGGCGTGAGCGTGGTCACTATTTCGCTTTACAACGGCGGGTTACACTGTGTAAGGCGTCGAGGCCGGCGGAAGTCGCATTCTTGACGTTCAGTTCAGGGCGATGTTGCGGGCTCGGCCGATGGGGCCGCGCGATTTCGACCGGGAGATTTGACGATGCGAGTTGCTTTGTTGACCGGGGGCGGCGACTGCCCCGGACTGAATGCTGTCATCTATGCGGCTGTGAAAAAGGGCATCAACCATTATGGCGACGATTTCATTGGGTTTCTCAACGGCTGGCGCGGCGTGCTGGACAACAATTTCATCCCCCTTACTTTGGAAAACACCGACGGCATCCAGTTGAGGGGCGGGACCATTCTGCACTCGTCGCGCACCAACGTAAAGAAGATTCCCGGCGGCATTGAGAAGGTGCAGGAGGTTTTGAAGATCAACAAGATCGACGCGCTGATTGCCCTGGGCGGCGACGACACGCAGTCGGTGACCTTGTTCCTGAGCGAGCATGGCGTCCCCAGCGTGGGGGTTCCCAAGACGATCGACAACGACATCAACGGCACCGACCAGACCTTTGGCTTCGACACCGCCGTGATGATTGCCACCGAGGCTATCGACCGCATCCACACCACCGCCGACTCGCACAACCGGGTCGTGGTGGTGGAGGTGATGGGGCGCGATGCGGGCTGGATTGCGTATGCCTCCGGTGTTGCGGGCGGGGCGCACGTCATCCTGGTTCCCGAGAAGGAGATCGACATCGAGCACGTCTGCGCGCTGCTGAAATACAACTACGATCACGGCAAGCACTACGGGGTGGTGGTGGTGGCCGAGGGCTGCCATCTGCCGGAGGTTGGGCAGGTCATCGGCTCCGCGCAGGTGGACTCCTTCGGTCATGCGCGGCTGTCCGGGATCGGGGAGGCGCTGGCCGAGCTGATCGAGAAGAAGACCGGCTTTGAGACGCGATCGGTGAACCTGGGCCACACCCAGCGCGGCGGCGTTCCCACAGCCTTCGACCGCACCCTGGGTCAACGCTATGGCCTGCACGCGATCGATATGGTTCACGAGAAGAAATGGGGGCGGATCGCCGTGCTGAAGGGCACCGACATTACCGACATCACCATCAAGGAAGCGATCGCCACCAATCGGCGGCTCGACCAGCGTTTCTTCGACGTAATTACGGACTTGGAAGCGAAGGTCTAGAAACTCTGACGGCTCAATGCGAGCAGAAGGCCATCCTCAGTGCGAGGATGGCCTTCTGCGTGGTGGATATTTGCCGCATCCGCTAACCCGATGCTGGGCGGCCTTTAGCGGGCAGCTCCGCAGCCCCGCTGCCGGATATGCGGACCTCGATAAACAGTCCAGCGCCCTGGGCCAGAACCGTTCCATGACCGTTCAAAATCTTCGCCTCGGTCCAGTGTTTGCGGCCCTCGCTTCGGGCCACGCGGCCTTCCATGCGAAGCGGCGTGCCGGAAGGAATGGGGCGCAGATAGTCGATCTTCAACTCGCGGGTCATGGTCGCCAGCCCCCTGGCCCGCAGCGATTTGCTCATCGTCTCGTCCAGCAAAGTGGCGATAATGCCGCCGTGCAGGTAGCCGGGATGGCCATCGAAGGCGCTTTCAACCGCGGTCATCGAAACCACGCTGCTGTCCTGGGCAAGGAAAAACTCCAACCGCAAGCCCCCGGGATTGGCCAGGCCGCAACCGAAGCAGCGGTTCTGGGCCGAGTGCTCCATCGGCGTCAGCGTGTCGGTCTTATTTGTCATTTCTTCCTCATCAAAGCGTGCCGGCCAGCACGCGTTCGTACAGTTTCCGGTCCACGTTGCCGCCCGTCAAAACCATGCCAATTCTTTTGCCCCCGAGGCCACCTTTTTCCAGGACCGCGCCAGCCAGCGCCGCTGCCCCCGCGCCCTCGGCCAGATTGTGCGTGTCCTCGAAGCAAGCGCGCATGGCCTCGGCGATCTGGGCATCGGTCACCTCGAGGATGCGGGCAACGTTCTCCCAAATCGCTTCCATGGCCTGCGGATTGGGTGTGCGGCAGGCCAACCCGTCGGCGATTGCGCTGCGCGACGGAGCCTCGACCACCCTACGCTGCTTGAAGCTGAGCGCATAGGACGGAGACGCGGCGGCCACAATTCCGACAATCTCCGTAGTCAGTCCGAGCGCGTTGCGCGCGGCCGAGACGCCGCATATCGACGAACCGAGGCCGATCGGGACATAGACCGAATCCAGCCTCGGCGTTGCCTCGAAGAACTCCACTGCATAGGTGGCCGTGGCCATCACCAGCCGCTCGTGGAAAGAATCCACCATCGCGTAGCCGCGCTCAACGGCCAGCCTACGGGCAAACTCAAGAGATTCCTGAAAGTCCTGGCCGTGCTCCACCAATTCCACGCCCTGGGCCGCCATGGCGCGATTCTTCTCCTTGCTATTGCCGTAGGGAACGACGATGACGGCCTTCATCCCCAGCAGCCGCGCCGCCACGCCCACGCCCTGGCCATGATTCCCGCGCGTAGCCGCCACCACTCCGGCCAGATCGGGCTCTGTCTGTTTCAGCCAGTCCATATAGACGAGCGCTCCGCGCAGCTTGAAGGCACCCACCGGCGTATGGTTCTCATGCTTGATCCAGGTTTCAGCCCCGAGCCGCTGGTTGATGAGCGGCCAACTGTACTGCGGCGTGGGCGGCATGCACCTGTAGACCACCAACTGGGCTTCGCGAATCTGGGCTAAAGAGGGAAGCGGCATGGGATAAGAATACTTGGCCGGCTACGGTTCGATCGTTCGTCTGAAGAGCCTTCGCCAAGGAAGACAACAAGCGGACTTGACCTTCCTGTCTCCTCCGCTCAGACTGATGGAGCGAACTGCCTGACCCGGAATCCGCCGGGACAGTCACGCAGAACAGAAAACCCACGGAGGTTTTTCCCCATGCCCAAGGTGAATCGCAGAACCGCGATCCTGCAGATGAGCGCTCTTGCCAGCGCCGTGCTTCTCACAGATAACCTGCGCGCCGAGGGACTCCCCGGCAGTCAGGCAGCCGCCACAACCCCGCCCGCGCCGCCAACCGGGCCCTTTACTTTGCCGCCCCTTCCCTACGCTTACGACGCGCTCGAACCCAGCTTCGACGCCGTGACCATGCACCTGCACCACGATAAGCACCACCAGGCCTATGTGAACAACCTCAACGCCGCAGTGGCCGCGCATCCCGAGTTGGCAGGCAAGACTCTGGACGAGCTGGTGGTGAACTGGAGCACGCTGCCGGAAGCCGCCCGCACCGCCGTGCGCAACAACGGTGGAGGCCACGCCAACCATTCCTTCTGGTGGCCCACACTGGGCAAAGGCGGCGGCGCGCCCACCGGTGAACTGGCCAAGGCCATCGATGCGAAATTCGGTACGCTCTCCGCTTTTCAGGACAAGCTGACGGATGCGGCTATGCACGTATTCGGCAGCGGCTGGGCGTGGCTGGTGAAACTGCCGGACGGCACGGTCGCGATCGAGACCACGCCCAACCAGGACAGCCCGCTCACCCAGGACCACAAACCAGTGCTGGCCATCGACGTGTGGGAACACGCCTACTATCTGAAGTACCAGAACAGGCGCGCCGACTACGTCAAGGCGTTTTATCAGGTGCTCAACTGGGATTACGTGAGCGGGCAATTCGCCCGGAAGGCGTAGGCGGAATGGGGTCCGAGTGGTCGGGCGGATAGGCGGCTGGGCAGTCTTGTGCGCTGGGATGGGGGCCGGCCTGGGCATCGGCTTAGGCGGTTGCCGTTCGGCCCCCCAGCTTACGCCACAAGAGGCGGAAGGAAAGCGCCTTTACACGGTACGCTGCGCCCACTGCCACGAGGACAACGACCTGGCGCTCAAGAAAGCCCCGCCGGACCTGCACGGCGTCTTCGACCGCAAGACCCTGCCCAGCGGCGCTCCGGCCACAGACGCTGCGGTGCGACGAAACGTGCTGGAAGGGAAGGGAATGATGCCATCATTTGCCGGCAGATTCACCGATGAGCAGATGGCCGCGCTGTTGGCCTATCTGCACACAGGGTCGCGGTGACGATTGCTGTGCGCATGCTTCCTGCTACTCATAACGAATCGCTGTCATTGGGTCGACCGCAGCGGCGCGCCGGGCAGGAATCGCGCAGGCAAGGGCCGCAACAAGCCCGAGCGTGAGCGTAGCCGCCGCCAATAGCAGCGGATCGCGGGATGCCAAAAGCAGCGGATCGCGGGAGCTGACCTGCGCGTGCTGAGACAAATGCGACATGAAGCTGCTCAAGCACAGACTAAGCGCCAGACCCGCGGCAATACCTCCTCCGACGCTCCACATCATCGAGCGAAAAACAACGCGCAACACGTGGCCGCGCTGCGCGCCCAGCGCAATGCGGATTCCAAACTCATTGGTGCGCTGCGCCACGGTATAAGAAACCACGCTGTAGAGCCCCACGGCAGCCAGCGCCAACGCCAGCCCGGCAAACGCGGCGAAGAGCCATGAGATCAGGTGGCCGCGCGCCCACTCCGGCTGGTCTTTGATCCACTGTTCGAGGTTCTCCACGTGGGCCTCGGTCTGTTGGTCACGATCGACGGAATTGATTTTGGCCTGCACAGCATGAAGAAGCGTAAGCGGAGGCACCTCGGATCGAACCAGGATCTGCGTCCACATGCGCATGACCAATGAGTATGGCACAAAGGCCTCCGGCAGGATCAGCTTGCCAAGGCCGTCGTTCCGCTTGTCGGCAGTAACGCCCACAATCAGCAGCCAGCCGTCTCCGTCCGGTGCGACCAAATTGTAGGGCGGCTCATTGCGCAGTCCGGAGAGTTTGATGGAATGACCGATTGCGTTGTCATTCCGAAAGTACCTGCGGGCGAAGGCTTGATTGACGACCACAACCGGCGCGCCACGATGATTTTCGTCCTGGTCCCAGATTCGGCCCTGAATCAAGGGGATTCGAAGCACAGGGAAATACTCCTGGCTGACAAAGTTGAGGCGCGTAGGCTGGTCCTGCTGCGATGGACTGCCCAATATCTCGAAGGAGCTATTGTTGCCATTGGACGGTGGTGTTGCGTTGGTCGAGATCCCGGCCATGGTTACACCGGGCACTTCGGCCACTTTGGCGCGCAACTGCTCGAAGTATGCGGACCGCTCGGCCCAGGTTTTGTAGGTGCCGTCGTGTACCGGGATTCCCACCGACATGATGTTATGCGGATCGTAGCCCAGCGGGATATTGAGCAGGCGAACGAATCCTTCGATGGCCGCGCCGGCTCCCGTCAGCATCAGCAGGGTCAGTGCGATCTGCCCGGCGATCAACGCGGCGTGCATACGGAGGCCACGAACGTTGCCGGTCACCTTACGTGTCCCCGATTGCAACGCCTCGGCGGGCTCTGTGCGCGCCAGCTGCAGCGCCGGCCAAAGGCCGAAAAGAACCCCAGTCCCCACGGCAACTGCGACGCTGAAAAGCAAGACAGGCAGATTGATCTGAATGACAGCTTCGTGGGGGAACGAGTACGGCGGCAGGTTGGCCACGATCCTGTCCAGCGACTTGTAAGCAAGCAACACGCCGAGCGCCACGCCGGTCAGCGAAAGCAACAGCGATTCGGTGAGCAACTGGAAGAGGATTCGTCCGCGGCTGGCGCCAATGGCCGCGCGAATGGCGAACTCATGTTGGCGGGCGGTGGCTCTGGCAAGCTGCAGGATAGAAACATTGCTGCAGCCGATCAGCAACAGCAAAGCCACAGCTCCGAAAATCAGGCTGAGCGTGCCGCCGAGCTGCTCAATGAAGTCTTCGTTCAACCCCACCACATGCAAGCGAAATTTGCCGGTAGGGAAATGCTGGGGCGTATCCTTGGCGAACTGCTCGATCAACGGCTGCAGGGCGGCGTTGGCCTGCGCGTGGCTTACGCCTGGCTTCAGCCGAACGCCGACGTAGAAGATGCGACCCTGATCCTGCGTAATCTTCTGCGGCACGTATACGTCGGCATCGTCCCAAGTGAAGCGCGGAGCGGCCACGCCAACAACGGTGTAGTTCTTGTGAACCATCTGCAGGGTTTGGCCCACCACGCCTGGATTGCCGCCGAAGTGGCGCTTCCAGAACTTGTAGCTGAGGACCACCACCGGCTGCGGGTCCTGGCCATCTATGGCGTCAGAAGGCTGCAACCCACGGCCCAGCGCCGCGGGCACGCCAAAGAACTCAAAAGCATTCGAGCTGAAGTAATCCGCTTCCACATCCTCGGGCAGGTCGCCTCCAGTGACGGTGAGGCTCCAGTTATCTGCCAGGAAGGCATCCTCGACCACAGGCGACTTGCGTACCTGCTGCCATTGCGAAGCGGTGAGACCGAACCCCCGCGGACGGCTGTCCTTGTCGATCAGGCGCATGTGGATCATGCGGTCGGAGGCCGCATAGGGATAGGGGTCCATCAGAATGGCGTAAACCACGCTGAAGACCGCCGTGGTGGCTCCGATTCCGAGAGCCAAGGACAGCACGGCGGTCAGCGTAAATCCCGGCATCTTGACCAATTGCCGGAGAGCGTAGCGGATGTCCTGAAGCAGGGTCTGCATGAGGAACTCCATTGTTAGGCGAACGGGGCACGAGGGGGAGGGACGGCTTGCGCTTGCTTTCCCGACAGAATCCTAGCACGTCGGTTGCCAACGGCTAGAACCATCAAGCCATTGAAATCATTGAGATAGCCGACGATCTCCAGAGCCCGGTTGTCCGCTTTTGGAGCTTGTGTGTTCAGAAGCGGACATCTGGACGCCTCAGAGCAGGCGTGGCGCGCGGTCCACATCTTCGGCCGGAGGCGGATGCAACTAGAATCACGGTATACTTGGGATTGCCATGGCAACCGAGAAAACCTTTTATCTTGAGACCTTCGGATGCCAGATGAACGCCCACGACTCAGAGAAAGTGATTGGCACCCTCCGGCAACAGGGATACAGCCAGGTCGAGTCGGAACAAGAGGCTGGGCTCATCCTCTACAACACCTGTTCCATTCGAGATAAGGCGGAGCAGAAGGTCTTCAACCGCCTCAACGACTACAAAAAGCTGCACAGGGCAGGGAAGCGCTTTGGGGTGCTGGGCTGTGTCGCGCAGCAGGAGGGCGAAAGGATCTTCGAACGCGCGCCGTATGTCTCGCTGGTGTCCGGATCGGCCTCCTACCGCAGGCTTCCGGAGATGCTGACGCGGCTTGAAGCCGGCGAGAGCCGCATTACCGGCCTCGGCGACCGGCAGACGGAGGAGACCTTCGAGACCGAGTTTACCGCCCGGCAGAACCCCTATCGCGGCTACATCACCATCATCGAAGGCTGCGACAAGTTCTGTGCCTACTGCGTGGTGCCTTATACCCGAGGCAAGGAACGCAGCCGGGCATCGTCTTCGGTTTTGGAAGAGGCGCGCCGCATCGCCGGTCAGGGCTATACCGAGATCCAACTCCTGGGCCAGAATGTCAATAGCTATCGCGACCCGGAAGGGAAGTTGAGCTTCGCGGAGCTTCTGGCCGCGGTCGCCGGGGTGGGCGGAATCCGGCGTGTCCGCTTCACCACCAGCCATCCGCGCGACTTTACCCGGGACATTGTCGAAGCCATCGACGCCATCCCGGCGCTCTGCGACCACGTACACCTTCCCGTTCAGTCAGGCTCGGCGCGGGTGCTCAAGTTGATGGCGCGGGAGTACACCCCCGACTGGTACCTCGAACGGATCGCGTGGATCAAGGCCGCCCGCCGCCCCATCTCCATCTCGACGGATATTATTGTCGGCTTTCCCGGCGAAACCGCGGACGACTTTGTCGAGACCATGGACCTTTTGGCCCAGGTCGAGTACGATTGCGTCTTCGGTTTCAAGTACTCGGCCAGGCCCAACACGCCTGCGCTGACCATGACCGATTCCATTCCCTCGGCGGAAAAGGCATACCGTCTTCAAGTGTTACTTGACCGTCAGCGCGAGATTCAAAGGGTGAATTACGCCAAGCATTTAGGGGAGATTGTGGAGGTAATGGTTGAGGGATTAAACCCGGCGCGAGGACAGATTTCAGGCCGCAGCAGCCAGAATAAGCCGGTCAACTTTACCTCCATCCAGCCCATTGCGCCTGCGCCCGGCAGTTACGCGCAGGTCAAAATCACCGCGACGCATCCGAACAGTTTGGTGGGCGAAGCCGTCTAGAACCGGATGAGTTCGAGGAAAGGAAAGTCATGGATATCGAGGTCAGGATTCGCGGTTTGATGATGGACCCGGCCACCAACATGCCGATCGTTGTGCTCAAGGACGTCGCCTCCGAAACGGTCATGCCAATTTGGGTGGGGATCTTTGAAGCCAACGCAATTGCCATCGAGATCGAGAAGGTGGCGGCTCCGCGCCCCATGACCCATGACCTGACCAGAAACCTAATCCGTCACTTGAATGGCGAGCTGGAACGTGTTGTGATTACGGAGCTTAAGGACGATACATTCCTTGCTACCTTGTGGCTGCGGCAGGGCGAGGACGCTATAACCATCGACGCCCGCCCCTCGGACGCCATCGCCCTGGCCCTGCGGGCAGATTGTCCAATCTACGTCGCCGAGCAGGTGATGCAGTCCGCCAAGCTGAACACCTCCGGCCCGCCCGAAGGCCCGACGGCCGAGCAGTTGCGGGGCTGGCTGGAGGGCCTGAACGACGAAGATCTTGGGCGGTACAAGATGTAGTTAAATCAGCGGGTTACCGCAAGAGTCCAAGAATTGAAGCGAGAGGAGCATCGCTTATTGGTTTTTCTCCCTGTGGAATTCCTGATTCCACACCCACCTAAAGTACTGGCTATCGAACCAGCTGAAGGTCCACCACCCTCGGCTCATCGAATCTGCTTCCTCTTTTCCAGCCTGGCTGATTATTTCGTTAAATCCTGCCTTTTGAATCGCCGAGACAGAGGAGCAAGATACGCCCTTTGGGACTAGGAAGGCCTCGGCAGCAGAAATTTGGGCGTATTCTACTGCTTCGGCACTATGGATGTAACTAAAAATGAATGCAGTTCCTGCCGTAGAAAAGAACAAAACGCACACGAACAGCTTGACCACCGCCTTAGCGAATGCTCTGGCAGCAAATGCCTCAGCAATCGCACAAAGGACAGACCAGAAAAGGAAGAACTTGCATGCAACCCAGGCCTCTGATGCTTTTCCTTCCTGCTTCAACCAATAGTCAATGTTTTCGAGGCGAGGTGAATCCTTATGGACTTCTCGGGCCTCGCTCGTTGTCTGTTCAATCTCAATTTGAAGCCTTTCCGGGGAGGGTGCGTCCCCATAGTTAGCCCAAAGGCACAGAAGGTCAGAGTTTCTTGAAGAATTCTCCACTATCCAATTCTTAGTACTAGGGCTCACGTACGGGGGCAGGGCGTTGCCCACCGCGGTGACTGTACCCCAAAACACGTTGAAAGCCAGAAGAATGAAAAAAGCTGCAAGAACGGGCGCGAGCTTGCTGAAGCCGAGTTGCTTCAAGACCTCACCAGCAGCCATCCGGTCGTCATTTGAAGGCTTTTTACTCCAAACCCAATTCCGGACTGAAAAGCAACTCTGTGGCGCGACAAATCGGGCGACTGCGACAAGTATAATCAGGCAGAGAACTGGCGGGAGAGCGAAATCCCAAAGATCTTGGACGGCTTTGAGGAACCCCAAAAGATCCAAGTGCATAGTCTGTTTCCCCGTGTCCTGTCTGCTTATGCATTAGTTGACAGAATATCCGTTATCGGACATTGAAATGCTATTCCTTCTTTCCTGGGTCTATTGTCTCAGTACGGGTTTTCTTTGCATCGCCCGCAGCGCGGTTGGCGGCTATCACGTCCTCCGATTGATGTTCGCAAGACTTGACCGCCCTTCCAACATCCTCCAGGAGTTCCTTCGTGCCCAAAGTCTCAGTCCGCCGGGACTTGAGAATCGTCCCCGAATTGGCCGGCGCTCCGGATGCACCCTCAATTTCAATCTGTGCGAACATCTCGCCCAGCACTCCCGCTGGCGCAAGGGACACCGTAGAATCCCGAGGAATCTTCAGCTCATAGGGAGTAGACACGACCATCACAACTTCGGCCGGACTTTGCTTCAGATCGGGCCGGACGCGGACCTCTCTTACCGTTCCAACATCCACTCCCGCCATGCGAACCTGCGCCCCTGGGCGGAGGCCCTGGGCATCCTGGAAATAGGTTCTAAGTTCAAGTTCGTGATTCCACAGCTTGGCTCGGCCGAACAGCACAGCGATTCCGAGGACCCCAACGACGACGATGATGACAAGTGCTATTTTCCGCATCCGGTCTTCTCCCGGTGTCAGCTTACGACGAGGAGTTTAACGCGCCGCCCGGTCTGTGACAACACACCACATCTTCCGGTGGTCCGTGCGCACACCCCGCTTCTTGCAATTTCAGGCACCATGAAGCGCAGGAAAAAAGTCTCGAAACGCAGATGCAACAGACCCTAATTCCGTATTTCCGCGAGCAGAGCCTCAATCTCCGCCTTCTCTTCCGCTGTGACCGGCAGAAGCGGAGCTCGTGCCCGTCCCCCGTAGTACCCATTGAAGTCGCAGGCGTACTTCACCCCGCTGACTCCCAACTCGCCGCTAATGCGTTGGCTGGGAACCCCAATCCTCCGCTGCTTCTCTTCCGCGAGTCTAAGATCGTGATCCTTCCAAGCAAGATACACTTCCTGGCAGGCCTGCGGAGCGCATGCCGCGAAGCCCAGGACGGCGCCTGCTGCTCCGGCCTCGAGGGATTCGAGCAAGCCCGCGGCCGAACCTGTGAGCACCTGAAAGCCCACCTCCTTGCTCCGGGTTCTGATGGCCGCAGGTGGAGGCGCTGTTGCCAAGGACATCCCCCTTTCAAGCTCCCCGGCGGAGACGAATGTGCCCGCAGCCTCGGACTTTGGGGTCAGCATTCGAGCCGTGACTGCATCGAAAACCGGTGTTACCGTGACCGTGCGCCGGGGGGCGTTCTCCGTGGCGGCTACGGTGGCGCGAATCCGTTCCACGCTCCCGCTCGAATCTTTGATCCCGATGATATTCGGGTGCTGCGCCAGCTCCGCCACAAGCTCAATGGGAATCGAGTAAGGAACACACCGGGGGATGTTGTAAAGCAACAGCGGCAGGGGTGAACGGTCAGCAACACAGCGGAAATAGTGCAGGACGGCCGCCGCGGACATCTGACTCGCATAATAGGTTGGGGTGCGGACCAGAATCGCGTCGTAAGCGGACCGCGCCGCATTCTCAGCCAAATTCAATGTCGCCTTCACGCCTTCCCGTCCGACGCCCGCGATCAGCACCTTCTCCGGCGCCGTGGCCTGCCCGGCCACGCGCAACACCTCACAGGACTCCGCATCGTCCAGCATCGGAGCTTCGCCCGTGGAGCCCAGCACCACCATCCCCGAGAGCAGGCTGCGCGAGTAGCGGGCCATGTTGGCTTCAAGCTTGCGATAATAGACCCGCTCATCCGCATAAAACGGCGTGGGCACTGCGGCAAAGATGCCCTCGATCAACATGAATTCATTGTAGAACCTGGATGGAATGCGGCCCCCGCTGGATTTCTCCTGCTCGGGTCAGCGTGGAATTGTTCTCTACCCCGGCGGAGTGTATCGTTAGATTACGTTGGCTTTATCCTCGAAGCCATAGTCAGGAGTTCCAGAGATGGAGTCTTTGCGGAACCGGGACGAAGTGGAGCCGAAGACTTCCAATCTCGCTCAGCAGGCAATCTCATTCTTCATGCATACCGTTCTGGCCCTTGGCGTGTGGCTCGCACTTATGTTGGCCGGATATGCGCTGAATCCCCCCGGCGTTTCGCAATGGATCATCCTGGTTTTGTCGACCCTGGTGCCGCTGGTGGTGGGTTACATCGCAACCCGGCTCCACCAGGACGAAATGGCAACTTTGGTTTGGTTGGTGGGCCTCATCTGGATACTCATCATGAGCCTTTGGATTCTAGACATGCCCACCGGACCCAACGCGTGTTTCCAATGCGATGCCATGGCAAAACTCTCCCGGACGTTTTTCAGCCTTCCTAAACCCAGCGGGCTAATCGACGACGACGGGCCCTTTTTGATTACCTGGCCCACGGCCGCTTTAATCGGCTATTCCATCGGGGCCCGTTTTGCCTTGCGCCGGCGAACGCTCGAATAGGCCGCTTGATCCTGGGTCTAGCTCGATTCGGACCAGTCAACCTGGCACTGCCGGAATCCGCCTCAGACGCCGTTCGAGGTGTGCAGTTGCTGCAGGGCGTAAACCGTGGTGTGATGCTGCTGCATGGCGGCAATTCCCTCGGCCGCGGCCTGCGCGGCGGCGATCGTAGTAATACATGGAATCCGCGCCAGCACCGCCGCCCGGCGAATGGACTTCTCGTCGAAAACCGTCTCCTGGCCGCGCGGCGTGTTCACAATCATCTGCATCCGATCGCCCTTGATCAGGTCCACCACATTGGGCCGCCCCTCCTTGACCTTGAACACCCGCTCGACGCTGAGTCCGGCCCCCTCCAGCACATTGGCCGTCCCTTCGGTGGCCACAATGCGGAAGCCGAGACCTACGTAGCGCCGGGCCAGGTCAATCACCGCCGGCTTGTCATGGTCGTTGACGCTGAAAAAAATGGTGCCGCCGGTCGGCAGCATCTGCCCGGCCGAAAGCTGCGCTTTGGCAAATGCTTCACCAAAGCTGGCTGCCACGCCCATTACCTCTCCAGTGGACTTCATCTCCGGACCCAGAACCGTATCCACGCCGGCGAACTTGGACCATGGGAATACGGGCGATTTCACGTAGTAGTGCGCGCCCGTACCCAAGTCTTTGCCACTGGCAAGCTGGGCCGGCAGCAGGTCGCGTAGCTTGCGGCCGGTCATCACCCGCGCGGCGATCTTGGCCAGTGGAACCCCGGTGGCTTTCGAGACATAGGGCACGGTGCGCGATGCCCGCGGATTCACTTCGATCACGTATACATGCTCCCGCCCTTCGCCATCGCGCTGGATGGCGAACTGCAGGTTGACCAGCCCCACCACTTTCAGCGCCAGCGCGAGCTTGCGCGTATAGCTGCGCATCGTCTCCAGTGTCTCTTCCTGGATGTTCACCGAGGGAAGCACGCAAGAAGAGTCGCCGGAGTGGATTCCGGCCTCCTCAATGTGCTGCATGATTCCGGCAATAATCACGTCTTCCGAGTCGCACAGCGCGTCAACATCGACCTCCACGGCGTTTTCCAGGAAGTGGTCCACCAGCACTGGCCGTTCCTGTGAGTACTCGACCGCCTCGCGCATGTAGTGGGTGACGGCTTCGGCGTCGTAAGCAATCACCATGGCCCGGCCGCCGAGCACGTAGCTGGGCCGCACCAGGACCGGGTAGCCGATTCGCTCGCCAATAGCCAGAGCCTCCTCCACGCTTGTCGCAGTGCCACCTTCCGGCTGCGGTATGTGCAGTTCCTCCAGCAGTTTCCCGAAGCGCTTGCGGTCCTCGGCCAGGTCGATGGACTCCGGCGAGGTGCCGATGATGGGCACGCCGGCGGTGCGCAGCCTTTGCGCCAGATTCAGCGGCGTCTGCCCGCCGAACTGGACGATCATGCCGATCTCGGCTCCCGACTGGGCTTCGTGGTTGTAGACCGCAAGCACATCTTCCAGCACCAAGGGCTCAAAGTAGAGCCGGTCGCTGGTGTCGTAGTCGGTCGAGACGGTCTCCGGGTTGCAATTGACCATGATGGTCTCGTAGCCGTCGTCCCGGAGCGCGAAGGCGGCGTGGCAGCAGCAGTAGTCGAACTCGATGCCCTGGCCAATGCGGTTCGGTCCCGAGCCGAGGATAATGACCTTCGGCGTCTGGGTCGGAGGCGCCTCGTCCTCTTCGTCGTATGTCGAGTAGAGGTACGGGGTCATGGATTCGAATTCGGCGGCGCAGGTGTCCACCAGCTTGAAAACCGGCTTGATCCACTTCCCTTCCCGCAGTTCCCTCACCTGCTGCGTACCGGCGTGCCCTTCCAGCTTCCACTCCGTGGCGATGCGCTCGTCGCTCAGGCCAAGGCGCTTGAGACGCCGCAAGTGCTCCGCGCCTATATCCTTCGCCGTAGTTTGTGCTACAGCCATCTGTTCCAGCGTGATCTCGCGGATCTGGTGCAGGAACCAGGGATCCACGCTGGTCAGCCGGGCCACCTCGCGTACGCTCATCCCGCGCTCGAAGGCGAAGCGGATGTATCCCAGGCGCTCCGGCTGCGGCGTCACCAGTCTTTGCGTGAGCCGCCGCGGCTCAAGGACTTCGGCGCCAGTCTTCTTGCCGGTTTCGAGAGCCCTCCACGCCTTCATCAGGGCTTCCTTGAAGGTGCGCCCGATGGCCATCACCTCGCCCACCGACTTCATCTGTGGGCCAAGCGTGTCGTCCGCGCCGGGAAACTTCTCGAATTGCCATTTGGGAATCTTGACCACTACATAATCGATGGTCGGCTCGAAGCAGGCTGGAGTCTTGCGCGTGATGTCGTTGGGAATCTCGTCGAGCGTGTAACCCACGGCCAGCTTGGCGGCGATCTTGGCGATGGGGAAGCCGGTAGCCTTGGACGCCAGCGCCGAGGAGCGTGAGACGCGCGGGTTCATCTCGATCACCGTCATGCGCCCATCCATCGGATTCACGGCAAACTGCACGTTCGAGCCGCCCGTCTCGACGCCGATCTCGCGCATCACCGCGATGGCCGCGTCGCGCATCCTCTGGTACTCGCGGTCAGTGAGCGTCTGCGCCGGGGCGACGGTGATCGAGTCGCCGGTGTGCACGCCCATGGGATCGAAATTCTCGATAGAACAAATAATGATGACGTTGTCCGCCAGGTCCCGCATCACCTCCAGCTCGTATTCCTTCCAACCCAGCACGCTCTCCTCGATCAGGCACTCGTGCACCGGCGAAAGGTCGAGGCCCCGCGCCAGAATCTCCATCAGCTCTTCGCGGTTGTAGGCAATGCCGCCGCCCGTGCCGCCCAGCGTAAAGCTCGGCCGGATCAGCACCGGGAAGCCGAGTTTGCCGGCAAAGTCCAGCCCATCGCGCAGGTTGTTCACCAGCGCCGACTTGCAGACATCCAAGCCGATCCGCAGCATTGCGTCTTTGAAAAGCAGCCGGTCCTCGGCCTTCTTGATTGCCTCCAGCTTCGCCCCGATCAACTCAACGTTGTAGCGATCCAAAATCCCCGCATCGGCCAGATCGACAGCCAGATTGAGCGCCGTCTGCCCGCCGACCGTTGGCAGCAGTGCAAACTTGCCGGGACCATTTCTCCCGCCTTCCTCGCCAGCATGAAGGGTACGGGCTTCAGCCCGTACAACCACATCCGCAGAATTGAGGGGCTTTAGCCCCTGAGGGAGGCCTGGCCCATTGGCCAGCATCTCCGCCTCGATGCGGATGATCTCCTCGACGTATTCCCGCGTGAGCGGCTCAATGTAAGTGCGATCGGCCAACTCCGGATCGGTCATGATGGTAGCCGGGTTCGAGTTCACCAGCACTACTTCATAGCCCTCCTGCCGGAGAGCCTTGCAAGCCTGCGTCCCGGAGTAATCGAACTCCGCCGACTGCCCGATGACAATCGGGCCAGAGCCAATCACCAGGATCTTCTGGATGTCATTTCTGCGTGGCATGTGTTAGTTCGAGGCTCCCGCGATTGCCATGGCTCGCGCTCTGAGCGAGGCTAACAAACTCTCAAAACTAAGTTCTATCGATGGTTGGCGATAGTTTCCATCTTTGGCGGATGCTTGGCTTGAAAGCAGGAGCGCCCCGCTGTCGTACAGCCTTTCCCGCACAAGCTTCGTCATCATAATCTTGTACCGATCTGCATACGAAGCATTGCGGAACTCTGGAAACACCGGGAAGTGGGGCTCTTTTACTCCAACCGGGCTCAATGATCGCGTAACCTCCTCCAGAACCATGACATACCCCAGCCACGGACGCTGCGATAGGGCAAACGCGCCCTCCCGGTAAGCCGTCCAAATATCGGTTGCGCTTCCGAGGGATTCCTCAGTCCGATTGTTGAAGTTATTGCCGAAAGAGCCGACTTGAGATTTGAACTCCATCGCGGCTACCAATTGCTCCTTTTCGACAACCAACAAATCCCACTTCTTTTCTGCTCGGAACCACCCGGGAAGTTCAACGGCCTGGTTGCAGAAAATGCTGGACCGGTCAATTCCGCACTCTATTATGAAATCCCTAACCAATTCGATGAATCCGTCCATCTGCTTGCCGCCAGTAACCGCGGTACGGTTTCCGGCGTCTCGCGAACCGGACTTGGCTCCCTGCCGCTCGGCTTGGTTCCCCCGAGTCGACCAGAAGTGTTGGACTGCGTCGCGGAGGCGCTTTTCCCAGAGGACAGTCAAGCTCATGACTCCTCCACGTGGATCACGTTCGGTCGCCAGAAGAGGCCACCGGTCTCCCTGTAGAAACGAGCCACGGCCATCTTGTGATACTTCAAGCTGATTTCGAACCCAACGCTGTGTCGCCCGGTTCGGGCTGCTGCAATTGCGTTGGTTCCCGACCCCGAAAACGGATCGACAACAACATCTCCGGCAAAACTGAACATACGAATCAGGCGTTCGGCTAACTCAATCGGATAGGGTGCTGGATGATCTCGAGTCGAAGCCCCGGTGAGTCCTGTCCAAATCTGCTGAAACCAGCTCTGATAGTTTTCCGCGCTGATGATTGAGAGTAAGCGCTTTGCGGCTGTGGGTTTTCGGTATCCTCCCGGCTTGCGAAACATCAAAATGTACTCGACATCGTTCTTGATGACGGAGTTTGGTTCGTACGGCTTGCCGAGAAAGCCTCCGCCACCGGAAACCTCATACACAGCATTTGCAATCTTGTGCCAGATGATCGGTGCCAAATTGTCGAAGCCGGTTTTGCGGCACAACTCCTGAATGGAAGCATGGAGAGGCACAACAGTGTGCCGGCCGTCGTTCTGCCGTCTGGAAAGGCACACATCGCCCACTACACATATGAGTCGTCCGCCTGGAACCAGCAAGTCGAAGCAACGCTGCCAGACACGACTGAGTTCAGCAAGGAACTCGTCGTAATTGCTCACATGGCCAAGCTGACCATCAGTCTCGTCATATTTCTTCAGTGTCCAGTATGGGGGTGAAGTCAATACCAGATGAGCGCTCTCCGGAGCCAGGGAGCGCATCAGGCGCGCATCTCCATGCACCAGAAAGTGGCTTGTTGGAATGCGCAGTAACACCTGCTCCAACAGCTTCATTGCGGTGGGGTTGCGTGCCAACCGTGGAATATCGGTCTGTTCAAGAGATTCTGACAGAAGCGGCTCCCCCAGGAAAGAACAGAGGTCTAACTCCGGAATAACGATCCCGCCCGGCACCGGTTCTTCGCTTCTGGCTACAAGTCCGCTCATCCCTTCCAATCCTCCATCATCCGCCGGAAGTCGCGAAAGAGGTAATGCGAATCGTGCGGCCCGGGAGCGGCTTCGGGGTGGTACTGCACGCTGAACAATGGCAGTGTCCGGTGGCGCAGGCCTTCTAGGGTCTGGTCATTCAGGTCCACGTGGGTCAGTTCCACTTCGTTGGCGTTGATCGAGTCCGGATCGACGGCGAAGTTGTGGTTGTGGGCCGTGATCTCCACCTTGCCGGTTGTGTAGTTCTTCACCGGATGGTTGCCGCCGTGATGGCCGAATTTGAGCTTGTAGGTCTTGCCACCCAAGGCAAGGCCGGTAAGCTGATGGCCTAAACAAATTCCAAAAACCGGCACGCGGCCCAAAAACTTGCGAATGGCGCGAACCGCGTAATCGACCGGCTCCGGGTCGCCGGGGCCGTTCGAAAGAAACACGCCGTCGGGCTTTAAGGCAAAGACATCCTGGGCCGTGGTCTCAGCCGGAACCACCGTTACCCGGCAGCCTTGGCGCACTAACATACGCAGAATGTTGAGCTTGATACCGAAATCATAAGCCACCACATGAAGGGCGCTGCGCGCTTCCGCGCCTTGGTTGAGAGCTGTTGGAAGCAAGGGCTCACCCATCTGGCTGCGGCTGTCGGCGGCATCGAAGGTGAAGATCGATTTGGTTGAGACCATGCGCGCCAGATCGGTACCGTCCATCTTGCGAATGCCGCGGGCCTTCGCCACGAGAACGTTGGTGTCGGTTTCCGCCGTCGAAATCACCCCCCGCATGACCCCATGGGTGCGCAGGTGACGAACCAGCGCCCGCGTATCGATCTCGGCCAGCACCGGCACGGAATAGCGCTCCATGTACTCATCCGGAACCAGCTCCGAGCGCCAGTTGGAGCTTACGGCCGAGAACTCGCGGACGATCAGCCCTTCGATATAGGGTCTGGCCGACTCGTTGTCTGCCCGGTTGGTTCCGTAGTTGCCGATTTGCGGATTGGTGAGAACGACGATCTGCCCGGCATAGGAGGGATCGGTCGAGATTTCCTGGTAACCGGTAAGGGAAGTATTGAAAACGACCTCGCCCTGGCATTCGCCTGGGTACCCATAGCCGTGGCCACGGAAGATGCGCCCGTCTTCGAGCGCCAGAATTGCCTGCATCGCCTCTCCGAGGAGTGGATTCAACCGATTCTAGCACCTGCGGTCGGCAGACGCTCGCCAATCGCTCGCACGGGCCTGGTAGCTCCCTGCCCTTTCGCCTGCCCCTATCGCACCACGCCTGCATCCTTGGCGGGCCAATAGACAAAAACCGCCTTGCCGTAGATATACGAGCGCTCTACCGGCCCGAACTCGCGGCTGTCGGAGGAGATGGAGCGGTGATCGCCCATCACAAAATAGCTGTCCGCGGGAACCTCGATCTCCGCCATCGAACGGCTGTCACGGAACTCCTCGGGCACATACCCCTCGCGCTGCGGCTTGCCGTTGAGCCACACCAGACCATGGTCGATGCGCAGACGGTCACCCGGCAGAGCGATCACCCGCTTGATATAACTCTTCTCCGGGTCGCGCGGATAGTGGAAGACCACCACGTCACCCCGTTCGATCGCCGAAATGCGATAAACGAACTTGTTGATGAACAGGCGGTCGCGGTCTTCCAGCCGCGGCAACATGCTGGTGCCTTCCACGCGCACAGGCTGGTAAAGAAAGGTGATGATCAGCACCGAGGCCGCCCCGGAGACCAGCAAGTCGCGTAGCCAAAGCCTAATGCCTCCACCGTTTCGGCGTGGCGCGAGCCCGGCGTTGGCTGCAGCAGATTGAGCGGGGTCCGCCTGAAGCGGAGCCGGCTGGTTGGGTTCCAGGGGGAAATCGTGGGGGTCCGTTTGCATCTCTCTTTTAGATTAACCGCAACCAAGGCTTCCAATCGGGCAGAGGATGCGTGGACGGTTTGGCTTTTCAAGCGGTTTCGGCTGATTGGCCGATGGAACAAGAGCGGGAGCGGCCCCCGGCGCATTCACGCCGGCCAGGTTTTCTTCTTCGAGAAGAAGCGGCCGTTGCAGCACCATCTCCACCTGCGTTCCGCTTTCGATGTTGACATCGGCGCCGCGGGTAAACAGAGAAACCAGCCCCACGGCGGCCAGGCCGGCTCCGATTCCGGCAATGCCCCCGGCAATCGGGTGCCCGGAGCCCAGACCGCCGATCGAGCCTATGGTGCCCCCGGTCGGGATCGCGATCTTCGCCACTTCGCCGGCGTTCCGTCCCTTGTCCCCTTGCTGCTCGATGGTTCCTTCGCCGTCATCCTTCACAGACTGCTTCTGCGCACCGGGAAGGCTGTTGACCAGGCCCGGAATCTCCACCACCGTGCCATTGGGAAAGATAATCGAGGTGAAGTGCATGTCGAGCTGTGCCTTGCCCCTCACGCGCCCAGCCCTGGCGACCCGGTCTACGACTCCCTGCACATAGACGCCGGCCGGGATCATGACCCTGTTTCCCACAACCACAGGAAACGTCGAAGAGAGGTAAATGCCGTCGCCAGCTTTTGCGCTGGCGGTGTTGATCGCGCTGCGCAACTGGAGCAGTACTTTGGTTCCTGCCGGAACGGTATAAATCTTCTTTTCCGGAGCGGGCGTCATGGCAGGGGGCGGAGTTTCGGCGGGCGTTGCGGGCGCCTGCGTTTCGGCGGGCGCGGCTTGGCCGGCTGGAGGCGCCACGGCCGGGGGCGTTTGAGCGGAGGCGCTTGCCCCAGCCTCGGGTAAGGCAGGCGCTTGGGCTGCGTAAGCTGGTGTGAAGCCAGGCTCGCACATTCCGCCGACCAGAGAAATCGCAAGAATTCCGCTCACCGACACGTCCAACAAGTACACTTACCCCTCCGCTGGAGCCCGCTTTCAGATAGACTCGCAGCCCGCATCCAAGGATAGCCTGATTTCCTTGCCGGGACATGAAAATTGCGTTGGCTGGCACGTTTGCGGGATGCAATTCGCGTTACGATCCAAATCAGCGATGACCCCCGCAATGAATCCGCCCGCCAATACCCCAGGCCGTCCCTGCAGCCGGTTTGCCGGCGTCTACCGGGTGCTAGAGGATGCCATCTCCGCTCACGCATTTCCGGGCTGCGCCTTCGGGGTTCTCGCGCGGGGCGAAGTGATACTCCAAGACGCTCGGGGCCGGTTCACTTACGACGAAGGCGCTCCCACCGTGACGCCGGAGACCATTTACGACGTGGCCAGCCTCACCAAGGTGGCGGCCACCACAGCGGCGGCCATGCTGCTTTTTCAGCGCGGCCTGCTGGACCCCGAAACTCCCCTGGGCGAGTTGCTACCCGGCTTTGTTGTAGGCCGCGCGTCCGGCGATCAAGCCCGCCATTTGACGCTGCGCCACCTGCTGGCGCACAATTCCGGCCTGCCGGGATATGTGGAATTCTTCCGCGTGGTCGCCACTCCCTCCGCGCTGTTTCGCGCCTGCCTCGAACTCCCCCTCGAAGCCAAACCCGGCGCCCGCGCCGAATACTCCGATCCCGGCTTCATTCTGCTCGGCAAGGCCTTGGAGGTTCGCACGCGCGAGTACCTAGCGCCCTGGCTCCGCCGCGAAGTTTTTCAACCTCTTGGAATGGCATCCACCGGGTTCTGTCCGCCACCCGCTGATTGGCCCGCCATCCCACCCACCGAAGAAGACACCACCCTACGCCATCGCCGCATTCAGGGCGAGGCGCAGGACGCAAATGCCTGGCTGCTCCACGGTGCGGCCGGCCACGCCGGACTCTTCTCCAATGTCCCGGACCTGCTGCGCTTTGCCGGGGAAATTCTGGGAGCCGATTCCGCAAACACCGGGGAGCCGGAGCGGTCAAGACTATTCGACCAACCGACGGTCGAGATCTTCTCCCAGAAACAGAGCCCAAAGGGAAGCTCCCGGGCCCTTGGCTGGGATACTCCCTCCGAGAATTCCTCATGCGGCCATCATTTCTCCGTGCATTCGATCGGCCACCTGGGCTATAGCGGCTGCTCCCTTTGGATCGATCTCGAAGCCAGGATTGCCGTCGCCCTACTGACCAATCGCACTTGGCCAGACCGCCAGAACGAGCTGATTCGCAAGGTTCGGCCTGCCTTTCACGACGCTATTCGCGAAGCTTTGTAAAGATTCCGCAACGGCGGTTTCCTGAATGGGTTTCGCCCTACCGAATTCTCTCTCCACTTGACCGTTTTGCAGATACAATGAAAAATTGGGGACAGACGCGATGCTTACAAGCACCACGATGCAGGAGCCGGCCGGCGCCCAGACGCAAGACTTCAAGAGAGACCAGGCCTCCATGCTTCAGCAATTGACCACCGAGAGCCAGAATGAGGCCTCTCAGGGTTTTGACACCAAATCTGCCATCGAGATTGCGCGCATTATCAATCACGAGGACGCCAAGGTCGCCGCGGCGGTCAAAAAGGCGATTCCGGAGATTGCGCAGGTCATCGACCAGGTAGCCCGCAGCCTGCGCGACGGCGGCCGGCTCATCTATATCGGCGCCGGCTCCAGCGGCCGCATTGCGGCTCTGGACTCCTCCGAGTGCCCGCCTACCTACTCCTCGGCGCCTGGACAGGTGCAGTACATCATGGCCGGCGGACCCAAAGCCCTGGCCTCGGCCGTTGAAGTCAACGAAGACTCCGAGGAGCTGGGCCAGCGGGACATTGCCCGCCGCCGCCCCACCCGCAAGGATGTCGTGGTCGGGGTTTCCGCTTCCGGCCGCACTCCCTACGTGGTGGCCGCCGTGGCCTACGCCCGCGCCCGCGGAGCCCATACCGCGGGAGTCACTTGCAATCACGAGACTCCGCTTGCCACCGCCGCCGATATCGCCATCGTTGCCGACGTCGGCCCCGAGGTCATCTCCGGTTCCACGCGCATGAAGGCAGGCACCGCGCAGAAGATGATCCTCAACATGATCACTACCGGCGCCATGACCCGCCTGGGCTACGTGTACGAAAACCTGATGGTCAACGTACACATGCAGAACTCAAAGCTGGTCGAGCGCGGAATCCGCATCCTGATGAGCGCCTGCAATATCGACCGGGCTACAGCGGTCGAAACCATCAAGAGCGCCGGCCGCAGCGTCCCTGTAGCCCTGGTCATGCTCAAGGCCAAAGTGGACAAGCCGGAAGCCGTACGCCGCCTGGCAAAATCCGACGGCAACGTCCGGTTGGCTATCGAGGACAACGTGCTGGAACTGTAGAGGCCCGAAAACGCTGCGGCCTGCCTGTTCAGAACGTCGTCATCCGCACCTTGAGCAGCACGTTCTCATCCGCCTTCAGGTTCAACCCGTAGTCGGTCTGGTCGCCGTTCCAGAGGCGCGCCATTTTCCAGTTCCCTGCCGCGTCGTAGCCGCCCTCCTCGACCTTGAGCCAAAGCCGCTTCTTTCCCGGCGCGAAGGTGGGAGTAAAGTCTACCCTTACGTGATGGCCCGCGATCAAAAACTCATCCGGCCCGAGTTCGAGAATCACAACTCCGCCATCGGGCGGCGTATTCCCCTTGGGCTGCATCCAGTTGCCGAAGGACGGCATTCCGTATTGGAGAACCGCCGTCCAACGCTCGAAGGCCAGCGTCTGAGTGTGATTGTCCGGGTCTTCGCTGGCGCCGCGAACCCTGCCCTCGAGAATTCCCTTGGCCAGCCTGCGCGCAATCGGCTCCAGCAATGCGTATTGCTGCGCAACAGGTTTCAGAGCGCTCGCTTCCATCGCCTCCGGACCCGCAGCCTGGTTGCTGTAGCGGCTCAGGTCGAGCCCGAAGGGCGCCCAGCCGATGGCGCCCTGGCTGATCGCGGCAAAGACATAACGCGCAAAGTCTGCCGAGTTGCCCGTCTCCGGAATCAGCAGCGGATTGTTGCCGTGCCTGTACAGCTCAATCGACTTGATGTACTTTGCGTATTCCTGAATGTAGATATCCGGAGCGACCACGCCGATGGATGGAGCCGCGATCTTCCACAAATCGAGGTTGTTGTCGGTGGGCGCGCCAGACTCATAGCTGGGCGCTTTGCCCGGTTTGAAAGGATCGCGCAGGGCCGCGTTCACATAGAGCGGCAGTTGATACTCGGCCTTGCCCGCCGCGGCGACCTGTTCGATATAGGTAGCCACAAACCAGGCGTGGAAGGTCTCATCGGCGTCATCTCCAAAGACCTCCCGCCAGGTTCCCGGTTGTTTCCCCAGCCCCTTAATCAGCTTCTCCGGAACCTGTCCCGCAAAGACCTTTTCCGCCTCCGGTCCGTAATCGCGCACCCCTCCCCACACCCCGGCTTCGTTCTCCACCTGAACCATCAGCACCGTGCGCTGAGGATCGGCCTGCTTCAAGTGCCGCATCAGGGCGCGAAATGCCGTCTTGTCGGCCTCCATCCACGGTTTTGAGAACGGCGACGGTGAATCCAGCGTATGACCGTCTTTGTTGAGAAGAAACGGATATTTCTCCTGGTCCAGCTTGATCCATTCCGGGGTGTAGTGCGAGCTGCCGTTCTTCCAGGTGCCGAACCACAGCAGCACCAGCCGCAGATGGTGCTCGCGTGCCTGTTTCAGGATCAGGTCTACAACGCTGAAATCGAACTTGCCCTGCGTAGCCTCAATCTGCTCCCAGTAAACGGGCAGCTCGACCGTGTTGGCGTGGAGCGTCTCGGCCGCCGGCCAGACCTTGTTCAGATATTCCGGCCAGGCGCTGGAGTTATTGGCCTGCACACCCAGCATCAGGTATGGCTGCCCGTCGACGAGCAATGCGTAACGCCCGTCCTTCTCGACGATAGAGGGGATTGGTTTGATGGGCGCCGCAACGGCTGGGGGGGTCTGCGCCATCGCCACAGGCAACCCTGCAAACGTTTCCACAGCCGACAAGATTGCTATAGAAACTGTCAAACTCCACCGGAATCCCGCTCGCCTCATCGCCCATCCCCTTCCAAGCAGCCAAGACCCGGCCGCAAACCAACCACCGAAGTATACGCCCGGCGCCTCACGGCTTCCCCTTGCCCGGATTTACACTAGAAGGCTAGGAGTTCCTTAGTCTTCATGGATAAATTTGTTATTCGCGGCGGCAATCCGCTGGTTGGCACCATCCGCGTATCTGGGGCAAAGAACTCGGCGCTGCCTTGCATGGCCGCCGCAATTCTCACCGAGGACGAGGTAACACTCGAGAACATTCCCCAGGTTCGCGACATCGAAACTCAGCGCAGGCTGCTGGCCTCCATGGGCGCGGAGGTCGAACTGGGCTATGGCCGCGCACAGCATCGCACCACCATCGGTTGCCGCACCCTTTCAGATCCAGTTGCAAAATACGAAATCGTCAAGACCATGCGCGCCAGCTCCCTTGTACTCGGTCCCCTGGTGGCGCGCACCGGACTTGCCCGCGTTGCCATGCCGGGCGGCTGCGCGATCGGCGCCAGGCCGATCGATCTCCACATCAAGGGTCTGGAGCGGATGGGGGCCACCGTCACCCAGGAACACGGTTACCTCGAAGCCCGCGCGGGAAGGCTGCGGGGCGCGCACCTGGTCTTCGACAAGATCACCGTCACGGGCACCGAAGACCTGTTGATGGCCGCGGTTCTGGCCGAGGGCGAGACCCTGATGGAGAACTGCGCGCGCGAGCCCGAAGTGGCCGACCTGGCTGCCCTGCTCACCGCCATGGGCGCCAAGATCACCGGAGCGGGAACGTCAATCATTCGCATCAAAGGCGTGGAACGCCTTCATGGAGCGCGCCATCGCATCCATCCCGATCGAATCGAGGCGGGAACATTTCTGCTGGCCGGAGCCATAACCACCGGCGATCTCATTGTGGCCAACTGCCATGCCGCTCACCTTGGCGCGGTCATCGCCAAGCTGCGCGAGACCGGCGCGCGCGTGGACGTACTCGGCCCCGATGCAATCCGCGTCCGCGGCGATGGGCAATTACGCGCCGCCGACATCTCCACCGAAGAATACCCCGGCTTCCCTACCGACATGCAGGCGCAGTTTATGGCCTTGGCCACGCAGGCCGAGGGAGTCAGCCTGGTCAAGGAAAACATCTTCGAGAACCGCTTCATGCATGTGCAGGAACTGGTGCGCATGGGCGCCAACATCAAAGTCGAGGGCTCCGCGGCCACAGTCCGCGGGCCCTCCGGGCTTTCCGCGGCAGCCGTCATGTGCTCCGATCTTCGCGCGTCAGCGTCCCTGGTCCTGGCGGCGCTCGTCGCCGACGGAGAATCGATCCTGGATCGCGTCTACCACATGGATCGCGGCTACGAGCGCATCGAAGAGAAGCTGCGCGGAGTGGGCGCCCAGATTCGGCGCATGGGCAACGTCTTCACTCCCAGAGAAGAAGTGGCGGCGGAATAGTCATACTGCGGCGCGCGGCCACGCGCCAGCGCAGACTCCGGCCGGCATTCTCTCGCAGCCCAGCCCAAACCTGCGCAACTTAGCCAGAGCGGACGCCGCCTCCCAGCCTGGCCTCGCTCGGCGAGGTTGAAAGCCATAAGCCGAGCGGCGCGCAAACCGCGTGCAGGCCTCCCCTTCAACGACAATGTAAACAACAGCCAGCCATTATTTTGATTTTACGGAAGATAGCAGATGCGCGATCGGATTCGCCGGCTACGGCGGTCAATTCGATCACCGGTGCGCAGCCGGATCGTGGTTACGAGGGTTTACTCTAAAGTTTCCAGGTACAGCAAGATCGCGGCGGATGTCGGGCGAGAAAGGCCGATTCTGATAGATGAGAATCTATCGGGCATCGAGGTCAGCGTGGTTAATTGGGTTGAACTCCCAGACTTGGCGGCCGTCACTCTGTTGGCGGCGGCGTTCGCCTCCGTAGCCCACCGCAGTCAGACGCATATCTCAAAAGTCTGGCTCGTCGGCTGGCTGATGATTGTGCTCCATTTCACCGGCTTTCTTTTCCTGAATCTTCCCGGTAACTGGGGAACACTGGCAGAATCGATTGGCCTGGATGCCCTGACGTGGGCCGGACTCCTCTTCATGTGGGCATCGGTTCCCTACTGGCGCGAAACCTCCAGCCAATGGATGCTTGCAGCCCTGATTGTTGCGAACACACTTTACATCTCCGTTCTCGTCGCCGGACCGGCGCCAGCCTGGTCCTTGAACCTGGCTGCGGCTCTGTTTGGCCTCCTGCCCGTTGCAGTCGCAGTTTCTGTGTCGCGCAAATTCAGCCACCCGCTGCGTTGGGCGATCCTCATTCTGTACTGCGCGCTCTCGATCTTCCTGCTGATCTTCCAGCACCGCCCAGGCATTGGTGTCATGCTGGCATTGAATGCCGTAATGTTCACTGTTTACTTCGGTTGCAGTACTCATTTCTGGTACACCTACCGGCGCGCAACAACCGGCGCACTCATCACCATCGCCGGATTCTTCGCATGGGCGGGAGTCTTTGTTGCAGGCCCGGCGATTTTGGTGTTTCTGCCTCAGATTCACGTTGAAAACGGGGCCTGGAATCTGCCCAAGTATCTTGTTGCCCTGGGCATGATCCTGCTGCTGCTGGAAGACCAGATCGAGCACAACAGGCATCTTGCTCTCCACGACCATCTCACCGGACTGCCCAACCGCCGGCTCTTCCAGGATCGGTTGGCCAGTGCTCTGGATCGCGCCCGCCGCAGCGAGTCGAATGCAGCCTTATTGTTGATCGATTTGAACCAATTCAAGCACGTCAACGACACTTTGGGACATCACACAGGCGACCTGTTGTTGCAGCGCGTTGCAAGCATCCTGTCGGGGCGGGTTCGCCGCTCCGACACCGTCGCTAGAACTGGCGGCGACGAGTTCTCGATCATACTGGAGGAACCTACCTGCCGCGCCGATGCCGCCCAAGTGGCTCAGTTCCTGGTTCAACTCCTTAGCGAGCCGATGCAACTTGGCGAGCACACCGTCCAGATAGGCGCCAGCGTCGGTATTGCGGTCTTCCCGGAAGACAGTTCAGACTCGGAGTCCCTGTGCATTGCGGCCGACCTGCGGATGTACAACGACAAGCGTAACTCGGTTGACGAGGGCGCGGACGCACCCTCTGCAGTCGCGGCGCCATACTCTGAGCCCGCGCCGCAGGCAAAGGCCGCGTTGCAGATGGGCAGGTAGGCGCCAGACGAGAACTCCCGGTTCACGATGAGCTGGGCTGTAAGCGTTCGGAGATTCCATCTGGATCGGTAGTGGTGTAGTGCCGAACGATGGGTTCATGGACCATGAAGATGGCGTGAAGTCAGAGAGCGGCAAGCGAGTAT
>Ga0326728_10005945_pt1 | contig 33520 bp, 29 predicted proteins | sample MB3enrmetagenome_FD_207602 | JGI IMG/M metagenome (GOLD analysis project Ga0326728, IMG submission 207602) | Lab enriched peat soil microbial communities from McLean, Ithaca, NY, United States - MB31MN | ecosystem: Environmental > Terrestrial > Soil > Wetlands > Peat | place: USA: New York... | reverse complement strand
CTGATCATCGGGCTCGGTCAGTCATTAGTTTCGAAGCGAAAAGGATGACTGAATGGCCACTGTAGCCAGCGGGGCGGGCGAAGTCAAGCATGGGAATCGGGTGAGCGGGTGAGCGGTGAGGACAACTTAATTCAAAACCCTGGAGAAGAGGCTGAATTGGGGGAGGTTATGTTCGCGTGCAGGTGGATTGCAAACCTAAGCAGCGCCTGTCCGGATCTGTGCGGGGGGCGGCCAGCAACGACCGTCCCTGCCGCGACCCGTCCCCCATTTATACCCACCTGAGCACTGCCTTGCTCGGATGGCGTCAGCCTTGATTCATTGGGACAGTGACAAGGGTTGCTTTCGACTTGTTCCCAGGGTGGCTTCCCGCAACGAAGCCTCGATTTCCCATTGGTCGGAACCGTCAAGCCGGGCATGCAGGCCGCGCTGAATATGTTCGGAGATAGCGTGCATCGCGCGATGCGGGTCTTGCTCCGCGATGGCACGCACTATTTCGGAATGCCAGCGGTAGGTGTCCTGCAAGACCGGCACCGCATCCCCATGACGCCGAATCGCAAAAATACGGATCAACAGGCGCGATTCGTTCACGATCTTCAGCATTCGAGCGTTTGCACCCAAGCGCATCAGTAGCGTATGAAAGGTGAGATCCATAGCCAAAAATCGGTGCATTTGTTCCCGGTCCAGCCGAGGCTTACCCGATTGGTGCAGTTCGTCCTCCAGCGTCCGAATGGCATCCGTCAGACTTTGCAGTTTGTCGAGATCTGCCCGCCGAACGGGTTGGCGCGCCGCCTTGCCCACCGCAAAGGCCTCGAGGGCCTCCCGCAACTCGTACAGGTCAATGATGTCTTCGCGCGTAAGCTTTACGACAATCGCTCTCCGGTTTGGACTCTGCTCTAATATGCCTTCGGCGGCTAGTTTTGCGAGGGCTTCGCGGATCGGAGTGCGACTAATGCCTAGTTGTTTGGCAAGTGAAAGCTCGGAAATGGCGTGGCCGCCGCGCACTTCTCCGGAGGCAATTTTCCGGCGAATATGGAGATAGGCGCTTTCGCGCTTTGAAGACGCGCTTTCAAGGTTACGCTCTGCTTTCCGAGTCATGTGTTTATCCTCTTACTCAAAGTGCGATTGGCGCGCCAATCACAGCTCGCCTTGTCCGCCCAAGTGTTCAGTATACAACATAACACTGAATACGCCCTAAAAAAACTGTTGACATGTTGAATTCATCTGTGTACTGTTGTCGACAGTTTTAAGCAGTCATGTGAGATAGCGATGCGCGGTTAGCCAATAAGGACAAGCGCTATGACCGAATCATCCCGTCTTCTGTGCATTGCCGCTTCTGTCGCGGAACATGGATCTTCCATCCTCGGGAGATAGGTACGAGCTGCGGTTGGGTGGCGGGAATAGATCTTGTGCGGCCGGAGCAAAAGCAGGGCATCGGGGGCGGGGGCGAGATTGGATGCCGTCTGACTATCTCGAATCGGGAGGAGCTCATGATGAACCGCAGGAGGTTCTTGCAGCAGGGGGGGAGTACATTAGCTTCCGCCCGATTAATTGGCACGGCTCTCGCGCCCGGAATGTTTCTCTCCGACGCCGTCGGGGCATTGAAAGGCACAGCCAAGGCCATAACGATCAACAGCCACGAGCATTTCGGGGATTTGGAAGAACGCCTTGATTTTCCTGCCGCCTGGGATATCCACGTGCAAAACATGGCAGGCTACGACGCACCTGCATTGGGCCGCGACGAAATCCGTCGCCGCGTCCAGGCGCCGATCGGCTCCCGCTCGTTGCAGGAGATCGCGGCGGGTAAGAAATCAGCCGTTATCACTTTTGACGATCTGACCCGCCCCACCCCGACCTACGAAGTCGCGCCGCTGGTGGTCGAAGAACTTCTGGCTGCGGGCGTGCCCGAGGACCGCATCATCTTTATGGGCTCCTACGGCTGCCACTGCATCCTCGAGCGGGACGAAATGGTCCGCAAACTCGGTAAGGAGATCACGCGCCGCTTTCCCTGTATCAATCACAACGTTTGGGACAACCTGAAAGACATAGGCGTGACCAGGCGCAAGAACTTGGTCAAGGTGAACCAGACGTTCGACGCGGCTGACGTCCGGGTCACGATAAGCGGAGTCAAAATTCACTTCATGGCAGGCTTCGGCGGGGGCGCCAAGGCGGTTCTGCCTGGCGTATCGTCGATCGAAACCATCTATTATAACCACACGGTCCTGCCGAGCGGCAAACCCCTTGCGGGGGTCGTTCCGCTCTTCAACAACGAGGTGCGGCTGGACATGATCGATGCAGCCCGTATGGCTCGGGTCGATTTCAGCGTGCAGATCGTGTACAACGGCAAGCGCAGGACGTGTGGGGTCTTCGCCGGCGATATTGTGGAGGCCCATCATGCGGCCTGCCGTATGGCCGTCAAACATTACTGTACGGCGAAGCTGGATAACCCGGACATCGTGGTCTGCAATGGGTACCCGCAGGTCAGGGATACGACTCTGGGCGGGGAGTGGGTCGCGTCGGTGCGGGAAGGCGGCACAGGCGTGTTGATTCTCCAGAATCCGCAGGGGCTCAGCACTTGGCATTTCTTGAAGGAGAAAGTGCAGTACAAGAACGGCCGGACCTACTTCGACACGCTGGCCGGGCCGCCATCAATGCCGCCTGCCGTTGTACACGATATGCACGCTGAAATCAACCCGCTGCCTCGTGATGTGCAACTGATCGTGTATTCGCAGTATCTGGACAAACAGCAGATGGTCAACTACCCGCGCAACACGCAGTTTGCGTTCACGTGGGACGAAGTGATCCGTCACCTCCAAGCGCGTCATAAGGCGGACGCTCGCGTCGCGGTCTATCCCTGCGGGCCCATCCAACACTCGCAAACGCGACTCGATGAACCGTCTGGTTCGTAGGCTGTAACGCAGGGTTGTTCGTCGCCGGCTGGTAACGTGATGAATTCGAGATGCTTCACTACTCAAATTAGGAGGGCCGATCCCATGCGCAAACTCCTTTTCTTTGTTTTGTGCTTGTTCCTGTGCGCACCGTTGCGGGCCGCGGGCACGCTCGACGTCTATTTCATCGATGTCGAGGGCGGGCAAGCCACGCTTTTCGTCTCTCCTTCCGGCCAATCGATGTTGGTGGATACGGGACACGGGCAAGCCAAGATTTTCGTCTCTCCTTCCGGCCAATCGATGTTGGTGGATACGGGACCTGGCGACCGCGATCCGGGCCGCATTGCTGCTGTCGCTAAAACTGCGGGTGTTGCGCGAATCGACTACCTTTTGATCACCCACTACCACCCCGATCATGTGGGAGGGCTGCCGAACCTGGCGCGGCTTCTTCCCATCACGGATTTCATCGATCACGGCCCCCCTGTTGAGACAGATCCAATCGCTAAGGCCCTATTTCAGTCTGCTTACCTCCCGGTCAGTGAAAAGGGCCACCGCATTCTCGCGAAGCCGGGGGACTGCATTCCTATTGCCGGAATGCAGGTGCAGGTCCTGACTTCCGGCGGGCAGGAAATCAGCTCAGCCTTGCCGGGCGCCGGTGCTCCCAATCCGGCTTGCGCCTCGACCCAACCTCGCGAGGTCGATCCGACCGATAACGCGCAATCCCTGGGCACCCTGATTAGTTATGGGAAGTTCCGTATGATTGACCTGGGTGACCTGACCTGGAACAAGGAAATGCAGCTTGCCTGCCCTAACAACAAAATTGGCACTGTCGACGTGTACCTGAGCACTCACCACGGACTGCGTTTATCGAACTGCCCCGCCATCGTTCATGCGCTGCGGCCACGCGTGGCTATCATCAACAACGGCGAACACAAAGGCGATGCGGAAGCCTTCCGGACGATTCGCAGCTCCCCTGGGATTGAGGATGTGTGGCAGTTGCACTACTGCAAGGACTTGAGCAAAGAGGAGAACGCCCCCGAACCATTCATCGTCAACGTGGATCAAGATAGCCCCGTAAGCTGGATCAAGCTGGAGGCCCAGGCCGACGGCCAATTCATGGTGACCAATAGCCGCAACGGCAAGACCAAAGCTTACCCGGCGAGGTAGCTTCGTGCCGCGTCTCAATGTTGACAGGGGAGGCCGGAGGTGGACCGTTAAAGAAGGAGAACCAACGATGCCAAAGACTTCGGTTCTTTTCAAAGTTCTTATACCCTCTCTCGCTGTTGCTTTTATTTTGACGGTAGGGTACGAAGCAGCGAACGCACCAAGGCTGGCAGGACAGGTGCCCAGGGGGCCAGCGCAAAAAGCGAACAGACCATATCAAGTCGTGCATGGGTGGCCTGTTCTCCCTGAAGGGATTGTATTCGGCCATGTCACGGGTGTGGGGGTTGATTCGCACAACCACGTTTTCGTCTTTCATCGTGCCGATCATTCGATTTTCAATAAAACCTTTGACCAGCTGATCTCTTCTCCAGCCATCATGTGCTTCGAGGGAAGTACCGGAAAGCTTGTAGCCTCTTGGGGAGCAAATAGGTTTTTGGATCCCCATGGCCTGCGAGTGGACCAGGACGACCATATTTGGGTCACAGATATCCAACTACACCAGGTTTTCAAATTCAGTCATGACGGCCAGCTATTGATGGCGCTTGGAGAAGCACGCAAGCCTGGTCTGGACGGCAAGCATTTCAATCAACCGACCGACGTTGCAGTGGCTCCGGATGGTTCATTTTACGTGAGCGACGGGCATGGCGATGGCAACGACCGTGTGGCTAAGTTTTCCTCCAAAGGAGAATTCCTCTTTGACTGGGGCCACAAAGGAGACCAGCCCGGCGAGTTCGACATTCCTCACAGCATCACGATGGATCGGGAGGGTCGCGTCTATGTGGCGGACCGCACAAATAGTCGCATTCAGGTTTTCAAAGGTGACGGAACATTTCTCTACCAGTGGAAAACCCCCCAGCTTAAACGGCCATATATAAGCAAGACACCCCAGGCGATCACCTTCGGCCCCGATGGATACCTCTATGTTGTCGATGGCGATGCCGCCGAGGTAACTGGAAGAAACGGACTTTTGGTTACGGCATATCGAGAACCGCTCTTGAGACTGGAAACTAGTGGCAACATCGCTGAAATGTGGGGCTCCTATGGCTATTACGACGGTCAACTGGATGGTGCGCACGACATTGCGGTGGGCAGAGATGGCGCAGTGTATGTTGGGGACATTTTTGGAAGACGTGTGCAGAAGTTCGTTCGGCCGTAGTCATGGAAAACCTTTCATCTGCACGGTGGCTAGCCCAGGTTTGTCAAAATCGAGCAAGTTTAATAATTTTTGCATGGCGGTGATGCAGCGTTGGTTTTGTTTTCAGTCAAGGAGGCTTTAGAAAATGTTACCGCGTACGGATACTTGGATACTCTATTCTCTTCGCATTTCATGATTTTCACCAGCGTCGGGTTCCTGCGTCAACCAAGGAGGATTTATATGAAAATAATCAGGCATGACCCAAACTCGCAAGCGCTTCTTACTGTGGTTCTCGGCGGAATTCTGATCTGCGCCCTTTCACTTTCTGCTCACGCCCAATGGGTCAGCGGAAGCATTGTCGGAACAGTCACCGACACTTCTGGGGCAGTCATTCCGCAAGCCACCGTGACCATAACCGACCAAGGCAGGGGGATAACTACGACGACCACGACCGATTCGAGTGGTTATTATTCTTTTGCCTTTGTCAAACCGGCAACTTATAAGGTAGCGTCTTCAAGAGAAGGGTTCGCTACTGCTGTTCAGCGTGATGTGGTCCTCTCGGTGAATAGTACCGTCCGGGTTGATATGACCTTGAAGCCCGGAAGTGTGACTCAGACCGTCACTGTAACCAGCGAAGCTCCTTTGCTGCAAACGGATTCCGCACAAACCGGACTCACGGTGACGAGCCTGGAAGCGGCAGAGTTGCCGCTTACCGCAAACCGTAACCTGCAAGACTTGTTGGTTCTTGTTCCAGGAGTGACGGAGGCTGCTTTTAACCATTCACGATTTTTCAACGTGCAAACCACCCTCACGGTGCCCGTGAATGGAGTTAACTCCTTGGCGAGCGCCCTGCTCATTGAAGGGATCCAAGACACAGAGCGCAATGGGGTTTTGCAAATTTACATACCGCCTATTGAATCCGTTGAGGAAGTTAACACCAGCACGAGCAATTACGACGCTGAGCAAGGACAGGCATTAGGCGCCGAGACTAATGTGATGCTGAAGTCTGGTTCAAACCAATTCCACGGGGCTGCGTATGAGTACTGGAAGGGGGATCGATTCGTGGCGCGCAGCTTTTTCCAAACCGGTGCGGGAGGCGTGCCTTACATCAAACCGCTCTTTGTCTTCAACCAGTTCGGCGGCAACATTGGCGGCCCCATTCGCAAGGAGAAAACCTATTTTTTCTTTGACTATCAGCGAATATCCGACAACGAAGGGCAGTTTTCGAGCGAGAGCGTTCCCACCGCCGCTCTGAAACAGGGGAATTTCAGCGATCCGGCGTTGACAAATATCTACGACCCGACGACCGGAAATACCAATGGGACGGCCCGTACGCAATTCCCCGGCAATATCATTCCCACGGCGCGGCTTGACCCCGTTGCGGTTAAGCTTGCCGCCTTGGTGCCGCCTCCCAACAACAACCTGACGGCCTCCGGGACGGCAAAATACGTCAATAATTATCTAACGACGACGAGCCTTCACCAACACACACCTTCGATCGATCTTAAGATTGACCAATACCAGGGGAACCATGACCATATAACAGCTTGGTTTGGTCATATGTGGCCGGCGACCTACCAAGCCCCGGTTTATGGGGCAGCCACGGGGGGGCCCACCCTAGGCAATGGGTTCCATGGGACCGGGACGGACGAAACGTGGCTCGCCGGTATTGCCTGGAATCACGTGTTTTCACCCACCTTACTCACCCAGACACGCATTGGCCTCACTCGCTATCGAAACGTCGTCTATACGCCCGATTATGGCGTGGCTTCCTCCGCCGCAATTGGAATCCCAGGAGTCAACCTTAGTCCGTGGACGAGCGGAATGACGGAGATTATCGGTGCAGGCTTCTCGGACCCGATGATTGGTTCCAACATCTCCATGCCTTGGATACGCGGGGAAACGAGCTTTACCTACGTCAGTAACTGGACCAAGATCAAAAGCAACCACACGCTCAAGTGGGGCGGGAGCGTCTACCGCATTCGGGACGACTTGCTAAGCACGGACGTCTACGGGTTGCGCGGCCAGTGGTCATTTGGCGTTGGACCTACAGCGCTGAATGGTGGCCCGGGCACGGGATTCGCCAACCAGTTTGGGAGTTTTATGTTAGGTGTACCCAGCCAACTCGGACGAGATCTCGCTGTGCTTTTCCCGGCCTTGCGGGAGTGGCAATACGCCCTCTATTTCAATGACAAGTGGCAGGTTAGGCCGAAGCTGACCGCGAATATCGGGGTGCGGTGGGAAAATTATCCCGGCGCCACCCCGCAATTTCCGGGTGGGTTCTCCAATTATGACCCTACCACGAACAACTTGATCATTGCCGGAATCGGCGGGAACCCCATGAACCTTGGAATGCATAACCGTCCCCACGATTTCGCGCCTCGCGCCGGGCTGGCCTATCGCGTGTCGGACAAGACGGTCGTGCGGGCGGGGTTTGGCGTTAGCTTTGCCCCATTCGTAGACACGTTCTACGCCTATAACTATCCCGTAACCCAAACTAATGTGTATACCAATGGTGGCAACAGCTATGGCCAGGCCTTGCTCCCCAGCGGCGCCCCAGCAACTTTCGAAGCGGGCATCCCCGCACCGTACGTGGCCACTATTCCGTCCAACGGGATTATTCCGGCTAATTCTCCCTCGCTGTTGTCCTCAAGCTTTGAGGTAGTCAACACGCACTATCTGGATCCGTACATTGAATCCTGGAACTGGACCGTCGAGCGCGCACTGGCCAAAGATTGGATCCTGGACGTCGGTTACGTGGGGAACCACGGAGTCCACGTACCGTACCAAGACAATCTCAACGCGGGTCTGGTTACAGGGGCCGGAGCAGCGGGCCAGCCGTTGTATAACCTGTATGGGAAGACGGCGTCCGTTACCATGTACTTCGCCGCCACCACAACCAGCTACAATTCTTTGCAGGCGACGCTCAAGCACCGCTTTATGGCTGGGTACACAGTGTCGCTGGCTTACACTTACGGCAGGGCAATGGGAACCGGGAACAGTTGTGGTGAAGACTCGTGCGCCGTGGACTACTACGTGAATTTTAAGCGCGATTGGGGGCGACAAGAATGGGACCGTAGGCAAGTTTTCGCTGCCAACTACACTTGGAATTTGCCTTTTGGCCCAGGGCACCATCTTCTTGCGAGTGGTATCCCAAGTGCGGTTTTGCGCGGCTGGCAGCTGAGCGGCGTCCTAACTGGCGAGACCGGCATACCCTTCCAATTCGGTTGCTCGTGTCCTCTCAACACACCCGGCAACGGTGACTCGCCGAATCTCGTCGGCACGTGGAGTGTTTCCCACGGAGTCGGCGCTGCTACCCATTGGTTCAACACCTCCGCGTTTAGTCAACCCGCATCCAACACGTTTGGAAACGTGGGCGTCTACCCTTATTCGGGGCCGAGCATCTTCAACTTCGATGCGAGCCTCGCGCGTAAGATTCGACTGAGTGAAAAGGTTGAGCTAGGACTTCGCACGGACTGGTATAGCGCCACGAATACGCCGCAATTCGGCCTGCCGGGCGGGACTTATGGATCGGCGAACTTCGGCGAAGTCACGAATACCTTACAAGTTGGAACGGCGATCCAGCAGGCGTATGGTGGAAACAGGATCGTGGATTTCGCGATGAAGATCACGTTCTAGACGGTACCCGAGTTGGTCGCACGCGTTGAACAGACGTTGCGCTACGCCAGCAATCAATGTGGCTTGGGTGACGGATAAGGAGCTTCGGGGTGACCTGATCTTGAATCGGAGTTACCCCGAAGCATACAACCGGGCCGACTTCCGCAATCGAAGGGACGCACCGTTAAAGGGGAGGCACGCGCTCGCGCGTGGGTGGCGATGCGGGGCTTGGACTTTCGTTCGCACGCAGCGGCCCAGCGGATTCTGCGGCGCTCCGTTTGGTTTGTTTCCTGCATATATCCATATCGTCATATACTCCTTTAACATTTTAATTCTTCAACTAAAGGAACCCCCCGGTGACTACGTGGTTTCGGGCAATGACGAAATCGCCAACAGTGAGGACATCATGACCATATCGAAATCCCGCCGTTCTTTCCTGAAGCGTACTACGGCGGGAGTGGGTCCGACTTGGGGTGGCGTGCGAATTTTCTCGGAGTCACGTGTTTTGCTTTCGCCCACGAGTGCCTCACCGCGGCCATCCGCCGTCGAGAAGAAGATACAATGGGCCGGGCATCACATATATACAACCAGGAGGACAGAATGAGCAAATCCTTTCATTTCGGGCCTGTGAAATTCAAGCCCAAAGCTGTTTGGACGGGAGTGCTGGTGGCAGTGGCGATGGGTGTAGGCGGATGGCGCCTGTCTGCGCTTCAGGCCACTGAGCCATCCGTTGCAACACCCGAACAATCGATTGTGGATGGCTTTCGCCATGTGGAAGCCGCTTCCGTGTCTGATGCGGTGGAGCAAATCACCGGGCGCAAAATGTATATGACTCATCGCATGAGACCGATTTTTGCGACAAAGTTTGCCGGGCTTGCAGTGACGGTTGTTTTGGAAAAAGAGGAAGGACATCAAGGTTCCCAGGCCCTTGCAGGCATGCTTGCCGCGATTGACCATGGAGGTCCCCATTCGGTTTATGTTATGGTGGTTCAGGACGGAGCAGATATCGCCGGCATGGGCGGACTCATGGGAACGGCCATGGCGGCGAGGGATTTTTCCGGAGCGGTGATTGACGGTGGGGTCCGGGACGTTTCCTATCTCCGCAAGATTCATTTTCCAGTTTTCGCCCTCGACATCGTCCCGTCGACATCGGTCAACCACTATCGTTTCGCCGGAGCGAATGTTCCGGTGGTTTGTGACGGCGTCCCGGTTCATCCCGATGACATCATCGTAGCCGACGAAGACGGCGTGGTGGTGGTGCCCCGTGGGCAGGCTGCCGAGATTCTGGCACTGGCGCAGCAGATGGACTTTAACGAGCACTCCATGTATCCCGTCATTGAAAAGTACAGATCCATTGAAGAGGCAGTTCGCAAATTTGGCCGGTTGTGAGATGGGCGGTGAGAGTTCAGGGCGGTAGTTGCATGGCATGACAGGCCGCGCGCGGGCGAAGAAAATGATTTCAATTTCCGACTGCTGTCTCCTTGTCAAAACATGGACAGATGGGAAGTTATACATGTTTTTTTGTCCGTGTTCCGTCACTGGGAAAACCGGTGCAACGTCCCGTCTGTCCCCTGTTTTTGTTTTAGCGAGGCGATGAGGTCTAACAGGTGCAGGCGCTTGCGCTGGCAATAGTCGCGAATGCCGTCCACAATCCGCACGGAGGTGCGTGGGTCGTAGAAATTTGCGGTGCCCACTTGTACGGCGCGGGCGCCGGCGATGATGAATTCCAACGCGTCCTCAGTGCTGGCAATGCCGCCGATGCCGATGACGGGGATTTTCACGGCGCGCGCGGCCTGGTAAACCATGCGCAGCGCTACCGGCTTGATGCCCGGCCCGGAAAGCCCCGCCGTGATGTTCGAGATGCGCGGCGTGCGCGTTTCCACGTCGATGGCCATTCCCACAAAGGTGTTAACCAGGGAGAGCGCGTCCGCCCCGGCGCCCTCCGCCACGCGCGCGAACTCTGCAATGTCCGTGACGTTGGGCGAGAGCTTGACGAAGAGCGGATAGCGCGCGGCCTTTTTTGACGCGGCGACGACTTCCGCGGTCAGGTGGGGGTCGCTGCCGTACACGATGCCGCCACAGCGCGTGTTAGGGCAGGAAATATTCAATTCGTAGGCCGCAATGCCTTCGCCTGCATTCAGGATTTCAATGCACCGCACATAGTCTTCCGTGGAATAGGCGAACACATTCACCACCGTGCGCGCTTTGAGGGTGCGCAGGAAGGGCAGCTTCTCGCTCAGGAAGCGCTTCGCGCCCACGTTCTGAAGGCCAATGGCGTTTAACATTCCTGAGTCCGTTTCGTAAATGCGCGGTGGCGGATTGCCCTCCATGGGTTCGGGGGAAATGCCTTTCACGCAAATCGCGCCCAAGCGGTTGAGGTCGATGAGGTGGGCGAATTCTTTCCCGTAGCCAAACGTTCCGCTGGCCGTCCACACCGGGTTTTGGAATTGCACCCCGGCAATCTCGATTTCCAACTGGGGGGTAAATTCCTGCGGGCGTGGCGTGGCGGTCGTCATTTCGGGCAAAATGTGCGAGTTGTCGGGCTTACGGTTTCCATTGGGGCGTCCTCGCGCTACTTTCGCTTTGTATTCGCTCGCCTTCACGGTTTGCTCAACGTTGCGCATTCGCGCTTTCATGTGGGGATGTTTGGACTATCCACAATGGAAGCCGACCCCGTGCCTAAGTAGCCAAAAATTCAGCACAATTTTCTCCCCAACTGCTAATCCCTAATCCCAAGTTTCTTATCCGTCTCCCAAACAATCTTCTCCGCCCAAAACACCGGACCTTCCGTGCAAACGCGCTGGTAGGCCTCGTGGCCCGTCCCTTGGACGCGGATCGAGCAGCCCAGGCAGACGCCCAGCCCGCAGCCCATGCGATTTTCCATGGAAACCAGGCAGGGATGGCGGAAGCGCTTGGCCAGCTCCACTGTGGAACGCAGCATCGCCCATGGACCGCATACCATGAACAAGAACTTTTTGTTGGAGTGCTTGGTCAGATACTCCTCGAGCGGCCGCGTCACAAAGCCGCGATATCCCACCGAGCCATTCTCCGTAGCAAGCAGCGTGGCGCGGACCAGCGGTTTGAATTCCTTTACGCCCACCAAGTCCTCTTTGGTTCGGGCCCCGAAGAAGAGCCGCTGTTTGAATCCCGCGTCGGCTAACTGTTTTGCCGGAAGCAGCAAGGCGGCGATGCCTATGCCTCCTGCGACGTGCAGAATCTCGCCGGATTCATGCGCGCGCGGGAGATAATCCTCTTCAAAAAAACCGTGGCCGAGGGGCGCGAGCAGTCCCACCTTGTCGCCGGGCTGGAGTTCCGCCATCAAGCGCGTGCCGCGTCCCACGATTTTGTAGAGAAGCTGGAGGACGCGCGGCGACGCCTGCCGGGGATGGCCGGCTGGGCCGCTGTCGGGCGTCTGGACGTCAAAGATGCTCATGGGTCGGCGCAGCAGTACGTCCGACCGTCCGAGGATGCGCACCATGGCGAACTGGCCTGGCCGCGCAGCCCGCGCTTGCCGCGGAGCATCCAAACTCAAAAGGAAATGGCCGCCGGTGAGGGAACGATTTTCAATGACAGCCACGGTTTCGTCGTACATCGGCACTATGGTAGCACAGGTATCAGGTATCAGGTGCCAGGGGTCAGGTGTTAGGCGCCCGGTCCGAATCTCGAAATTCAAAACTCGCAATTCCAATTGCGGTGCAGGCCTCGCGAATCTCGGTTCCAGGTTTTCGGCAATCCTCATCGTCTCAGACCGGACACCTGGCACCTGACACCTGACACCTACCTTACAAGTGCTTCTCAATCCAGCGCCGGATGTGAGGAATGGAACTGCGGGGAAACTTGTGGGGAGAATCGTAAAAACGGAAGTCGAGAGTGGCGGCACGCTGCCCCAATTGGCGGCGGAACTCAAGGTTTTTCTCCCGCGAATACCATTCATCCTGCCGGGCGGCAATATGCAGCACGTGGGTGGCCGCGGGCCGGTAGTGCGGATTCTCCATCCAGTCGCCGGGAACGCCGCCGCACACGCTGACGGCGCCGCGAATCGCTCGCGGGTGGGTAAACACATAGCGGTAGTTCAGTGAGCAGGCCTGCGAAAAAGCCAGCAAGAATACCCGCTGAGAGTCGGCGTAGAAATTTCGCACCGCATGCTGGATAGTTGTTTCCAGGTCGCGGTGGTGGAGGTGGATGGATTCCTCCATTTTGTACGTCGTGCTCCAGCCAAATCCCACACGAAAGTTTTTGGGATTTCTTCCCCAGCGGCGGAAAAATTGATACGGGCCTTGAAGGGAAATCACCACCATGTTGCCATCCGCGATGTGCTGCGCCACACGCATCATGGAATCTTTATTCCCTTCGTAGCCATGCAGGGCAACCAACAATGGCCAACGTTTGCGCCGGCCGCCGTTGTGCGGCAGCTCAACCTCGTAGTAGCGGCGAATAGCGCTGCGAAAGAACTTTTCCACAGATTCCGTCAGGGTTCAGGATGCAGATTACGATTCGTATTCCGGCGTCAGAGGGCCATTGCGCGCAGGTGATGGCCTCATAGTTCTGCCAGCTTGTCCTCACCGGTGGCGGCGCTCAACTTCAACATTTCTGAGGCTCAAAACCTGAATCCTTGATTTCCTGCGCCATATCTTTTTCCCAATAAAAGACAAAATCAATTTTAGCACACCCGCCGATGGCCCCGGCCACGACATGGATGGGGGTAGGTCACCCAACTCCAGGGCTCACGAAAAGATAAGGAGAGGCTGAGGGCCCAGTGAAGTTTGCTGAGTCTGTGCCGATAGGCTTGTCGGAGGGCATACCTATGAAGGTACTGCATCCGATTAGCCGGTGGGTAATCCTAGTAGTGGGGGTAGTGGCATTTCTGCCGATGGCGGCACGGGGTCGATCGCGAGATGCAATGCTGCCAGATGGCGTTTGCGGCAACAGCCAAACCATGCTGGAAGCCACCGAGGCGGGCAACTTTATGGTCCAGCAGGCTCTTGCCGCAGGAATGCCCTGGGGTGATAAGTCCCTGGATGAATATGTTAACCGATTAGGACAGAATTTGGCGCGCAGCAGTGGAAGCCAGCAGATTCTTTCCTTTTACATTCTCTACAATCCCCAGGTTAACGCGCAGGCGTTTCCCGGCGGATACATTGTGATCAATTCCGGGGTGATCAGCCTGGCGGAAAGTGAGGCTGAACTGGCTTCCGTTTTGTCTCACGAAATCGCCCATGAGAACTTTTGCGATTGGCGAACGGCGCCAAGGAAGGGCGACCTCTTTGAGTTAATCGCCTTGGTGCCGATGGTGGTCTTGGGAGGGCCGGCAGGGATCGCCCTGGCAGCGGGAAGCGGTTGGGCGGCGACACTGGCGCGTGCCCGCTCCAGCCGGTCAGAGGAAGAGCGTGCCGACCGCGTGGCGGCTCAATACTTGGTTCGCGCTGGCTATGATCCACATGCAGCGGTGCAATTCTTTCAGCGGCTTCAGGCGGAGCAGGAACGTAGCGGAGGGGAACAGGGCGGTTTGCTGGCCACGCACCCGCGCGCAGTTGATCGGCGAAAGAAGTTGGAGAAGGTGATTCCCAATCTCCGCCCGCCGGAATTCGCACCGCACGATGAAGCAGAATTCCTGCGCATGCGGCAAGCGGTGCGGGACTACGACGAAATTTATTCGCGCGTAGTCGGGGTACATGTGCCCGGAGATGACGCGCCTCCTCCCGTCCTTTCCCGCCGGCCACCGTCGCCGGCCTCACGCTAGACGCTCGCATTTCTCACCACGCTTGGACAGGACACAAGAATAATCACAAACGCTTTGTAACGGCGGCCCTAAATCCCCACCCTTCCAGACCGAGGTGAGAAATCCACGCTACTCTTACCGCAATGGTCCGCGGATTGCCCCTGGAGGCATCCGCCATTTGGAGTTTTGGCGGGCGTCGCCTACAATGGGTTGCTACCAGGTGCTCCATGTCCGCATTCCTAAAAACCCTATTGATTATCGGTCTGGTGGCGCTTAACGCTTTTTTCGTCGCCACGGAATACTCGCTACTGAGTGTGCGGCGCACCCGTCTGGAGCAGCTTTCCAACGAAGGCAATTCCCGGGCGAAGCTGGTGCTCAACTTGCTTTCCGACATGGTGGCGTTGTTCTCGGGGACGCAACTGGGTATTACCGTCATCAGCCTGCTGATGGGCTGGATGGGCGAAACCATCCTGGCCGATGCCATCGAACATTCGCTGGAAGGGTATCTGGGGCATGTGGCGCGCGCTGCCGTGGCTCACACCCTATCCGTCAGCATTGCTTTTCTGCTTATCACCATGTTGCTGATGGTTTTGGGGGAGCTCGTCCCCAAAGCCATGGCATACGAGAACGCCGAAAGATTTGCTTTGGGCGTGGCGCGGCCCATGTCTCTTTTCCTCAAGATAAGCCGCTACCCCGTCCGCCTGCTGGATAGCCTGGCCAGTGGGGTGCTTCGTTCGCTGCACCGCCATTCGGGTCGAAGTCACGGCCCGTTGCCCACGGCCGAAGAAGTGAAATTGATCGTGTCCGGAATTCGCAGGCGAGGTCTGCTCGACGAAGAACAAGAGGAAATGATTCACAGCGTTTTCGATTTGGACCGCGTCCGCGTGCGGGAAATCATGGTGCCCTGGAATCGCATCACCTGTCTGCCGGTCACGACCGATCTGCGGACGCTGCTGGACCGCGTGGTCAGGGACCAACACTCCCGCATCCCCGTTTATAACGGCTTGCCTGACCAGATCGTGGGCGTCCTTTACACCAAGGATCTGCTGGCGGTGATGGCGGAAAGGGAGCGCGCCGCAACTCCGCCGGACTCAGGATTTGACCTGCGCACGGTCCTTCATCAACCGATGATTGTTCCCGAGGCGATGTCATTGACCCAGATGCTGAAGGAGGCCCGCCGGCGGCACTCGCAAATGGCGCTGGTGGTGGACGAGTTCGGGACCTTTGTGGGCTTGGTGACCATCGAAGACGTGCTGGAACAGATCGTGGGCGAGATTCAGGATGAGTACGACCGCGAAGAAGCAGCCATCCGCAAGGTGGGGGAAAACCTCCTGGTGGTGGACGCCTCGATGAGCCTGCGCGACCTGGCCAGCGAGCGCGATATCGTCCTGCCGCGCGGGGAGGGGTACGAAACGCTGGCAGGGTTTGTGCTAGCGCGGCTGGGGTTCATTCCGCGAGGCGGAGAGAGTTTTGTTTTCGAATCCCGCCGCTACACCGTCCTGGAAGTAGAAGGCCGCCGCGTGTCGAAGATTCGCATTGAGACGCTGCCCCCGCCCCAAGCCGCGGCAAAACCTGCCGCCGAGACCGCCGGGGACTAGGTGGGATTTCTCGTCAGGAGGAAAGGTCCTCAGGCGGACTCGGGAATCGCCCGAGAAGGTGTCCCCAACATCACTCCTACTTCCACGCCTCGGTTCACATTCAGGACTTTCGCGGCCGAACCCCGGTTGGTGCATATTTCGATATAACCGGAACTGCCTACAATCGCGAACAGCTCCGACGGCTTGCCCATCGAATATGCCAAGTTCAGGCGCGTAATCTCCTGCTGGTTGACAATGATCTTAAAGGGCGGCGGATTTTCGGCGAAGAGTTGGGGAAGGTCTTCCGGCCGGAGATTGGTGAGGATGTTCCCAAACTTGTCAACCTTCAGGATAACACCTTTAATAAGATTGTCACCCACCCGCTTGGGTTTGGGCGAGGAGAACTTGGCGTAATCGCTGATGGGCTCGCCGAACTTATCGACTTCCACCCATTTGCTCAGCCAGCCGACTACTGGAGCAAAGATGTCGCGTCCCTGGAAAGTGGCGCTGACGGGATTGAGGAAGTAATGATCAGCGGTGATGTGGCGGACCTCCACGTTTTCTTCGCGTTCGTAGATTAACGAAAGCACACCATTATCGGGCGCAACGAATTTGTAATTCATGCTGCGGGCCAGCAAGGGGCGGCGCGATGTCCCCACTCCCGGGTCAACGACCACCAGGTGAATCGTATCGGAGGGAAAAAAGCGATAGCTTTGGGCCAGCGTGAAGGCGGCATCGAAAATATCGTAGGAGGACACTTTGTGAGTGATGTCCACGATTTCGACGTCGGGGTTAATGTTGTAGATGACACCTTTCATTGTACCGACAAAGTGGTCGACCGTATCAAAATCCGTGATCAAGGTAATAATGGGCTTGCGCGCCAAGGTCTTCTCCTTTTCTATGCACCAGCCGGAGCGGGGTTAAGGCAAAGTTACGGAAACCCGCGAACGTTGTCAAGGACGTGCGTGAATCTCTTCCGGCGTTGCGCCCTTCACCTCGCGCGCTGGATGCGAGCGAAATGGGTGAAGTCGCAGTGGGAGTCCAATTCCAGCGCGCGCAGCCAGGCGCGCACGGCGTTATCGATCTCCCCAAGTTCGATGAAACAGAACCCCAGCGCCTGATGGACGAAGGCATCCCCGACGCGGAAGGTCAGAGCTTCTTCATAAGCCGCCTGGGCGCCGGCCCAGTTCTTGAAGCGCATGCACTGAAAACCCCGCTCACACGCTGCCGCCCAGGGCTGGAGCTCGGGCGTGATCTCCTGGGGGAGCGGCCCTTCCTGCTGCAAATCCCGTAAACGGCGGGCACAATCCGGCAAGCTGTCGCGCGCCGGGGAATTTTCGAAAATGGCAACCGACAAAATCAGTTCGCGAAGGGAGCGGTTCAAGTCCCGCGGCGACGGATCCTGGGAATAGAGCAGGCTCAGGCCCGTGCGGTAATGGTCCCGGCTCTCGATAAGCGATTCCACCTTTATCAGAAATTCTTCCGCCTTGGGGTGGTGGGGATCAAGCTCCAGGGCCCGGCGGTAGCAAGCCGCTGCCCGGTCCAATTGGCCAAGGCTTCCGCAAGCGTTGCCCAGAAGATAATGCGCATGGGCGTCCATCGGTGCGGCCTGCACGGCGCGGGAAAGGGCTTCCACGGCGTCGGAGGGCCGCTGGGTTTCCAGGTAGCACACGCCGAGCTGGCTCCATGCGTGGGCATTCGCTGAGTCTTCCACCACTAATTCCTCCAGCAGGCTGATGGCGGCAGGGAAATCCGCCTGTCCGAGCGCCTCCAGTGCGCGTGCGAACCGATCTTCAGGTTCAATATTGGTCACAGCCCCATACACCTTGCATCTCGAAATTCGAAAATCGAAACTCGAAACTGGAAATTCGAAAATCGAAACTCGAAATTCGGGACTCGGTCCGCCTTCGTTCTTTCTCTTTTCCCTTCTCGCGGTTCGAAACTCGAAATTCGCTGCGATTTTCGAGTTTCGATTTTCGACTTTCGACTTTCGAGTTTCGACTTTTCCCCCCGCCGGTCATTTGCTGAAAATGGCGCGGAACTTCTCCAGACTGAGCGGCGGCGTTCGCGCCGTACGAAGATTCTCGGCTACATGCTCGCGCCGGCTCATTCCCACCAGTGCGGAAGCGATACCGGGCGTCGAGCGCACAAATTGAATGGCCCTTTGCGCATCCTTCTCGAGGCCGGGGAACCACGCGTGGGTTTCCGCGGGCAGGCTCTCCGTCAATCTCTGCTGAAGCAGGCTGGCGCTGGCGAAAACCAACATGCCGTGAGCACGCGCCACCTGCAAGACCGGAACGGCCTTGCCGTCAGCGCGTTGCGTTCGGGCTGACAGCGCTTCCGGCATGGCGAGGTTGTAAGGCAGTTGGATGGCGCGGAAATGATGGTCTTTGCCACCCACCTCCTCCGCCAGGCGTAAAAGGTCCGGGAGCGAAAGCGCCTCGTGCGAGTCGAGCCCGACGCGGTAGCCATTCCAGGTGGCAGTGCCGTAAACGCGAATCTTGCCTTCGCCCACGGCTTTCTCCAGAGCGGCAAAGGCCGCACGCATCCGCCGGTCAAATTCCTCACGGGCCATGTGGGAGACTTGCGTCTCTGGGTTATGTAAATAATAAACATCCAGTGCACCGACACCGAGGTTTCGCCGGCTCACCTCGATCTGGTTTTCGAGATACTTCGGCGACATCACGTGGCAGCCGGCGACCACCTCCTCCGGACGCAAAAGGCCGGGATCGATCAGGGTGCGCTGGAAGTAATCGGAAGGATCGTCGGGCTCGCTGCCGTCAAAGTTCAGGAAGCTGCCTTTGGTGGCGATCAATACCTCGTCGCGCTGGACCTTGCCAGAGGAAATCACCGCCGCCAGCGCCTGGGCGATGGCGCGCTCGCTGCGCTGGTGGCGGTAATTCACTGCGGTATCAATGACATTGATCCCGCCTTCCAGCGCGTCCGCCACCGCCTCACGATAAAGCGCGTCACAGGCGGCGGTGGGTTCGCCCAGATAGGTCCCGATCCCGATGGAGGAAAGCCAGAGGCCCTGGAACTCCCGGAAATGGCCGGGAAACTTCGCCTCGAAGCGGCGGCGGAAGCGGTCCGTCCCTTCGGACGTGGCGTGGCCAGGCATCAGCATGTGTGGGAATCCCTCGAAACCCAGAATCACTTTAGCACGAAACTCGAGATTCGAAATTCGAAACTGGAAACTCGAAACTGGAAACTAGAAACTCGCCCCGATTTCGAATTTCCAGTTTCTAATTTCCAGTTTCGGTTTTCGGTTTCTTCAGTCCATATGCGCCTTGACGAGAAAGAGCGGAACATTGCTTTCGTGGCGAACTTTGGTGATGGTGGCGCCGTGAATCAGGTCGGCGATCAATCGATGCCCGTGCGTGGTCATGGCGATCAGGTCGCAATGCTCGCCCTCCGCGGCTTTCAGGATGGCGCGAGCGGGTTCGCCGCTATCATGGCGTGCAATGACCCGTAGGTTCTCGCCCCTGAGTTCTGCACTGACCTTCTCCAAATACTCCCGGTCCTCTTTTATTTCCCGGGAATCGGAAAGATTCAGGTTTTCCTGCCATTGCGCCGCCCACCCGGTGGAAACGTGCAGCAGGAGGAGTTCGGCGCCGGTCAGGCGCGCCAATTCCTTGACCTGCGGCAGGAGGAAGGAGTCCGCCTTGCTGTGATCGAGCGCGACTAGAATTCTCTTGAACATGGCCAGCCTCTCAGGATCGAGCCATCGGGTCATCTGGCCATCTGGTCATTGAAAAAACACTGGATATTGGCAAGGGGTTTGTTGCTAGCCACTGACTGCTAGCCACTCCCACTCGCTTGCTGATTTTCAATGGCTCAATGGCCCGATGAATCGATGACCCGATTAGTGCATCCAGTCTCGAATCGTCATCACCAAAAGATAGGCATTCAGCAGCGCGATGACCGCAGCCGTAAACCACGCTAGTATTTTCAGCCATCGCGGATTGACAAATTCACCCATCATGCGCCGGTCGCCCGTAAACATCACCAGGGGCACGACGGCGAAAGAGAGTTGCAGGCTCAGGATGACCTGACTAAAGATCAGGAGTTTGGCGGTCCCCGTCTGGCCGAAGAAGATGACCGTAATCACGGCGGGGATGATGGCCATCAAGCGCGTGATCAACCGGCGCAGCCAGGGCACGAGCCGCAGGTTGATAAATCCCTCCATCACGATCTGGCCCGCCAGGGTTCCGGTCAAGGTAGAGTTCTGCCCGGAACAGAGCAGGGCCACCGCAAACAGGATGGCGGCCCAGTGCGTTCCCAGCAGGGGCGTCAGGGTGTTATAGGCCTCCTGGATTTCCGCCACATGCGTGTAACCGGCACGGTAGAACGTCCCTGCGGCCATAATCAGAATGGCGGCATTAACCAGAAATGCCAGGTTCAGGGCGAAGAAAGAATCCAGACCATTATAGCGGATGGCCGTCTTCATCCCTTCCGGCGTGTGGTCAATGGCGCGCGTCTGCACCAGGGAGGAATGCAGATAAAGATTGTGGGGCATGACGGTGGCCCCCAGGATGCCGATGGAGATATAGAGCATTTCCGGGTTGGTGAGGATTTGCGCGGTGGGGATAAAGCCTTTGGCAATTTCCACGACGCTGGGGCGCACCAGGAGAAGTTCCACAAGATAGCACCCGCCGACAATCCCAATCAACGTGACCACCACGGCTTCCAGATAGCGGAAGCCTTTGTTCTGGAGATAGAGAATGGCCAGCACGTCAGTCGCAGTCAGGCAGACTCCCACCACTAGGGGAATGTGAAAGAGCAGGTTGAGGGCGATGGCGGAGCCGATCACTTCCGCCAGGTCGCAGGCGGCGATGGCGATTTCACAGAACACCCAGAGGATGATGCTGGTTCGCCACGAATAGCGGGCCTTGCAGGCCTGCGCAAGGTCCATCTGCGTAACAATCCCCAGCCGTGCAGCCAGCGCCTGAACGAGGATCGCCATGAGGTTAGAAATCATCAGGACGGAAATGAGCTTGTAGGCAAAACGCGACCCGCCGGCAATGTCGGTGGCCCAATTGCCGGGATCCATGTACCCGACCGCCACCAGAAATCCCGGCCCGGAGAAGGCCAGGACTTTTCGCCAAAAACCCGCGCCGGGAGGGACAATGACACTCCGATGTACTTCCGGCAAGGACGGCATTGCCGCCGCGTTGTTCTCGTGTAAGACGGGTGTGGGGTCCATGAAACCACCAGTATACACGCAAGTGATGGCGCATGAGTTTGTGGGGGCCTCCCGCCCCTGCTACGGGTCGGCGCAACCCATAGAAGCTTAGTAGGCGGTAAGCGGGAGGCAGAGGGCGGAAAGCTGAGGACTGATTGTGGAGGGTGCTAGCGGGTTCGGTTGGCGGCAAGGGAGAGCAGCACTTGAGCCAAGCGGCGGGGGTCGTGGCGGGCGACGTTATCCTCGAGCAGCAAGTCGGCGCACAGCGGTTTGACACCCAGCTTGCGCACGGCGTCGAGGTCCAGCGCGACGGGCGCGGCGCGCTCAGCCGCGTAACGTTCCAGGAGTGAATCCGAAAATGGCCGGGTGTTGAGCACAATGTGGTCAAACAGTTTGCGCCCCGCGTGTTCGTGGAGGGCGATGACATGGCCGGCGGCGGAATAGCCACGCGATTCGCCCGGCTGGGTCATGAGGTTGCAGACCAGCACCTTCACGGCGCGCGACTGCGCAATTTCTTCGGCGATACCCTGCACCAGCAGGTTCGGCGCCAGCGAGGTGTATAGCGAGCCAGGCCCCATGGTGATAAGGTCGGCTTGGCGGATCGCCACCAGGGTTTCCGGCAGCGGCCGGCAGCGCCTGGGGACGATCTGCAAACGCTGGATGGGCACGCGGGTTTTGGTGATGCTGCGCTCCCCCCGAAGCACCACACCATCCGTCCGCGTGGCCTTCAAGTGGACATCAGAAAGCGTGGCGGGAAAGATTTCACCGCGAGTGGCCAGCACTTCGCTCGACAGGCGCACCGCTTTGGCGAAGTCGTGGGTGAGATGCGTGAGCGCAGTGAGAAAGAGGTTGCCGAGACTGTGACCGCGCAGTCCGTGGCCGCTGGAGAAACGGTAATTGAAGAGTTGGGTGAGAAGTTGTTCGTCCTCAGCGAGCGCGACCAGGCAGTTGCGGATGTCGCCGGGAGGAAGAATGCGGAAATCGCGGCGCAGGCGGCCGGAACTGCCACCCTCGTCTGTGACGGTGACCACGGCAGTGAGCCGCGTGATCTCCGGCCGATAGTGGGCGGGGCGTCCGGGCTCGGTAACGTGGTGCTTGAGGCCACGTAGAACCGTCGACAAACCCGTGCCCCCACCGATGGCTACAACTTTCATCAACAGGCACGAACCCTTGGGACGATCTGGCATGGCAGGCCCGAGCGGGAGGCTTAGGACCCTGCCGGATAAATCAGGCGCCGGAAGCGGGGGTCAGCAGCGAGCCCCTGGAGGTCATCGTCACGGCGCGCGTGGATGCGATTTTCGGCACGCAAGGTAAAAGACGCTTCGAGATGAGCGAGGGCGGCATCGAGGTTCCCTCCCAGCGCGTGCGACACCGCCAGAGCGTAATGGATGTGATCCTGATGGGGTTTCATTTTGTCGGCCTTGCTCAGGTGCTCGACCGCCAGTGCGAACTCGCGCGCATTCAAACAGGCAACACCTAGAGTGTAGTAATCGTCGGCCGATTTGGGAAGCGGCGCAGGACGCCCCGTCCTCTGCCGGCAAAGACGTAAGTGCACGTGGGCACGTTCTGCCACGTCACGAGCCTCGCTATCGACGAGCTTGGCAAAGATCTCCGCCGCTTTGTGATAATTCTGTTTTTGAAAAGCTCGCACTCCCGTCTCGAAGTTCTTGACGGCCGCTTGATATTGGACGTTGACTTGCGGCCTTTCGGAATTTAGGGCCGCCATGCCCTTATGCCCCATCTTACCCCTTGCACGGGAAATGGGTCTACTTGCCTCGCTGTGACGTGGTCGAATTTTCGACCGCGGGGTGTTGCGTCCTCGACTCATGGTGTGACTCATTGAGGAAGCAGACTTCCTTGGCCTTCCCACGGCGTGTCGTTTTGTGGATTTAAGTGTTTTCATTTCAATGTCTTAGGCAATCAGCCGGGGTCAACCGGAAACCTGCCGCAATGATTGCTACCTCTATCTATAACAAATTTCCGTACTTGGAGTCAAATCGTGAATTGCGAGGCGATCATAGCGGGAATGTTCAATCATCTTCCACAGATTCGCCACACGACCCTAAATCGATGCCCAGTTCCGTGCAATCAATGACTTGCGGACTTTTCCCCCTTATTGTTCAATCGCGATCTTGAGTTCCATTCCTCGTATGACCTTGGCATGTCGTCTTTCACCGCGATGCAATAAGGAAAATTGTCATTTCTCCTTTTAGAGTGTCGAACCGGTCCTGATCCTCCTCTGATGTTTTCCGAAGAAGATTGCCAATTTGTCGATGGCATGATAAAAATGAGCATGGCAGGGAAAAGATTTCATATTCATCTGCGCAATAATACCCTCCCCGGGCCAGGCAGCACTTGATGTTGTAGCCGCATCCGCCCATTTATTTGGCCCTTCCCATTATGAGCGGGGAGGTGCAACAAGGAATTTCAAGAGGAGGTCTTTCGAAATGACCGACTACAAACACCCCGACGTTCTGGTGAGCACGGAATGGGTCGCCGCTCACGTCGATGACCCTAATGTCCGGCTTGTGGAAGTCGACGTCGATACCGGCGCTTACGAAAAAGGACACATCAAGAACGCTAGAGGATGGAATTGGACTACGCAACTCAACGACCGCATCCGGCGCGACATCCCCAACCAAAAACAGTTCGAGGAGCTTTGCAGCGCGTCGGGAATCGCCAAGGACGATACGGTGATTCTTTACGGCGACAACAACAACTGGTTCGCCGCCTTCGCGTTTTGGCAATTCAAGATTTATGGCCACAAGGATGTACGCCTGATGAACGGTGGGCATAAGAAGTGGGAACTGGAGGGAAGGCCTTTCACGACCGAGGTGCCGGCCATTACCCGCACGGCGTATCGCGCCGGCGTACCTGACAGCAGCCTGCGCGCCCGGCGCGACAACATCTTCCAGATTCTTTCCGGAAAGCAAGTTTCGCTTGTTGATGTGCGCTCGCCCGACGAGTTTGCCGGCAAAATCATAGCGCCTCCGGGCATGAATGAGACCGCGCAACGCGGCGGGCACATCCCTGGCGCTAAGAATGTCCCCTGGTCTAAGGCCGTTAACGACGACGGAACGTTTAAGCCCTACGGGGAGCTCGTAGCACTCTACGAAGCGCAGGGCCTGCGTCCCGACAAAGAAGCAATAGCCTACTGCCGAATCGGCGAGCGTAGCTCGCATACCTGGTTTGTCCTCAAGTACCTTCTCGGCTTCGAAAAGGTCCGAAACTACGACGGAAGCTGGACGGAATGGGGCAACTTGATGGAAGCCCCCATCGAAAAAGGCGAAGCGAAAACCGCCAGCGCCTAAGGGTGGTCCAACTTCTCGGGGCGGGGGGATTGAACAAACCCTTTGACGGCCCTCAAAACAGCTTGTATCCTTGCCACACGTGCGGATCGAGGTTCGTCGGGAGAATGAATCTGCGGGAGCAAACCATGCTGAAACGCGTGAGCGTAGTGCTTTGCCTAGTGGCCTTTTTCTGTGCCCGGCCGGCGGCGAAGGCGGCGGATAATCTTTACGGATCGAAGGGCATTGTCCCCCAGGCGGTGGTCCAAGGGAAACTGGGGAGCTGCTATTTTCACGCGGTCATCGCTGCTTTGGCGCAGCGCCGCGAAGACATGATTCGCAAGATGATTCAAGCCAACCCGAGCGGCAGCTACACGGTGACGTTCGGAGACGGCAAGAAGGAGACGGCTTACCCCGAGGACCTTCGTTACACTCACGAAAGCGGGTATGACCTTTCCGACGGGCAATGGGTGGCGGTGCTGTTCCGCGCTTACGCACAACGGGTGTTGCGCGAGGCGTTGCTGCAAGCGATCGACAGCAGCGATATCTTTCCCATGCTGAAGCAGCCCGTGGAACAATTGGTGGCTTCCAGCGATCCGCTGGTGCTGGCTTACGATCGCGCCATCCGCGCGCAAGTGGACCAGTACGGAAACATCGATCGTACTCAGTTGGAGGCGGGCCTCAAAAAAGAAATGGCGTCCATCAGTGTGCCGGATACCATGAAAGACTCATTAATTGGTCTGCTTGAATCAGGTGGGTTTTTCGACAAGATGGCAACGATGATTCAACAGAACGGCGAGCTCTTCGGCGCCTATCGAGCCGTGGGCCAGGGCGGCCTCGCCGACCGCGCCATGCAAACGCTGGCGGGGAGTACACGTTCCCAGGATAATAAATCCGAAGCGCAGACGGCCGTGGCCCTGGCCGAAGCCGTCAACAGCGGTATGCCCATCGTGGCCTGCACAGGGGGCAGCCATTACTATTATGCGGTGACCAAAGGGCAGGCTCTTCCGCCCGACACCGAAAGCTGGTACGTCAACGCGCATTGCTATACTGTGCTCGGCTATGATGCTGCTGCCGTTACCGTGAACATACGCAACCCATGGGCGCGGCATCCCGACCCGGACGGGATCTTTAACTTGCCCCTAAGTCGCTTTTTCCTTGCCTACGCCGGAATTGTGACCCCACAGTAGGCCGGCGTTGATACGCAAGACATCCTCTTTTTTCAGCGCGGGAGAGATTCTTGCTGCGCTCGCTCTGGGCAGCGCGCAGGGCCGATTCCAGTTGCGCGGTCGTGTTGTCTGCGGTCTCAGCACTCTGCGAGAGATGCTTCCTGCCCCTATTTCCCCTCATCCGAAAGCCACCCCTTTTTCCCTGCGAACAGCCCCTACCAATCCTTCCTCCCGTGGCCGGGCCAGGAAATAGCCCATCGATCAGCCGGGTATCAACAGTGGGTCTACGGTCCTCGAAACCGCTGGTCATGCTTGCAATCTGTACGCGGGTTCGGGAGAATGCCACTAAGGCTTCCGGGAAACTCGCTGGAGGCCGTTTACGCCCCCGGAGTCATGCGGCCCAATCCTGATTTCCGATTTGATCCTGAGATTCTTTGCGGCCTTCCCGAAACATTGCGGACTGCCCAAACCCTTTTTGGCCGAACCGGCGGGCTGCATGCGGCCGGGTTGTTCGACCCTTCCGGGAACCTGCTCGCATTGAAGGAGGACGTGGGCCGCCACAACGCGGTGGATAAACTCGTCGGATGGGCATTGCTTTAGGGCCAACTTCCTCTCTCCCAGTGCGCGCTGCTGGCGAGTGGCCGTGGGGGATTTGAGATCATCCAGAAGTCGCTGATGGCGGGAGTACCCCTCCTGGCTTCGGTTTCCGCCGCCTCCAGCTTGGCCGTGGAGATGGCGCGCGAGTTGGGGATGACGTTGGTCGGATTCCTTCGCGGCCGGCGGTTTGTGGTTTACTGCGGAGAAGAGCGCCTGGGGCTTGGCGCTTCCACCGAGCGAGCAATCGAGTTCCAAGCGCCGTGATGGCGCTTACTGGACAATGGGTGGCAACCTCCCTACTGCCTTCTGCCTACTGCTCACTTTTCTTTCCCGGGGGTCGTGTAGAATAAGGGCGTGCGAGGCGATCCCCTGGTAAACAAGGAAGACATCCACGGCTTTGTGCTGGCGGGCGGCAAGAGCGCCCGCATGGGTCAGGACAAAGCCTTGCTGCGGCTCGGAGGGAAGCCGCTGGTTTTGCGGGCGACGGAGATTCTCCGGCCATTCGTAGGCGAGGTCACGCTGGTTGCCCCGGCGGGCCGGTATGAAGACCTCGGCTTGGCCGTGATCGCAGACCAGTGGCCTGACCAGGGGCCCTTGGCGGCCGTGTGTACGGGTTTGCTTTCCTCCCATGCAGAATGGAACATCTTTCTCGCCTGTGATCTCCCCCTACTGAGCCGGCATTTCCTACAGCTTCTGGTTCAGCGAGTTCGGGCCACGCGTTCCGATGCCGTGGTGCCGCGCACAGAGGATGGTTGGCAGCCCCTTTGTGCGGCCTATCATTCCCCTTGCCAGACGGCATTTGCGCGAGCCCTTCACGAGGGTGGGCGGAGTATCATTAAAGTCTTGCAGGAAATTCCGGTGGAGGTGATTACGAGCGACGAGATGGTGAGCGCCGGTGTGAGCGAAGAGGAGCTTACCAACATGAATACGCCTGAGGATTGGGCACGCGTCGCCCAAATTTCGAAAGGAGCGCGATGAGTTATGCTGAGCGTCGGCGAATATATTGCCAAAGCATCCGCCAAAGGCGTTCCGCGCCCGGGCATTATTCTGGGAATCCGGATGTCCGTCCTCGCCCTGAAGCTCCTGGAGATTGATGATCCGGCAGCCTATCACCGAAAACTGATCGTGGTGGTGGAAACGGACCGTTGTTTGCCGGACGTGATTGAGTTGGTGGTGGGGTGCCGGCTGGGTAACCGAACGCTGAAATTCCGAGACTGGGGCAAATTTGCCGCAAGCTTCCTGGACCTCACCCGCAACCGCGCTTTTCGCGTGGCAGCACAGGAATCCGTCGAGGCGGAAGCGCTTCGAAGTTACGAAGACCTTCCGCGCGACGATGCTTTGACAAAGGCCTATGCGGCTTTTCTGGATGAAGAGCTCTTCAAGTGGCAACCCGCGATCGTGAAATTCTCGCCCGCGGACCTCCCGGGCTACCGCGCGGAGCGCGTCATGTGCCAACGGTGCGGGGAGGGAGTCGGATTTCACCGCGAAGTCCGCAGGGATGGACTCACTCTTTGTCGCGCCTGCGCGGGAGAAGCCTACTGGCTTCCCGATGGGGCAGTGTAGCATCGGACTCCCTCTGGAATCTCGAAAGAATCCTCAGAAGCTGTTTGGTGATCCTCTGCCCTCCTGCCGCCTTTCATGAGGCCTGCAATAGTTGTTTTAATTTCATTCCCTCCACGTGCCGGGGGCGAGACTCCCTTGGGGGACGCGCCGCGACTCGTTAGGGTGCCAGCCCACCACTGTTGATTTAAGCACTGTTGATTTAAGCTGTTGATTTAAGCTTGACGCGCGAGGGCGTATGGCGTATGGTTCTCACGCAGCAATAAGAGCGAAACCGGAAATTCCGGCGAAGCACCTTTCCCCTTTCTCGGCCAACTTCAACTAGGGCGGCCAATATCCTTTCATGGAGGCTTCGAGTGAAGCGAGTTAAAGGTAGTGTGTGCCTGGCGCTCCTGGTTCTCTCATTGGGGATGGCGATGACTCCCGCCCTAGGAGATGATGTCAAGAATCAAGCCGCCTGGGACAAGCTAAAACAATTGTCGATAGGGCAGCAAATTCAGGTCGTGCAGAACGGCGCCCAATCCACTAACGGCAACTTCCGCAGCGTCACCGATGAAGCGATTGTCGTTAGCGCAGCGACAGGCGAACAAACCATAAGTCGGCAGAGTGTCCTGCGGGTTTCGACCAAAGGCCCAGGGCATCGCGCGCGGAACGCATTGATTGGCGCGGGGATCGGGGCGGGCGCCGGCGCGGGGATCGGCGCGGCAGTCGGAGGATGCGGCCAGGGGACAGCCTGCATTGGCGCCACCAAAGGCGAAATAACGGGGGTAATTGCGGCGGTTGGCGTGATCGTGGGCGCCGTCGTTGGAGCGGTGCTTCCCACCGGCGGTTGGCACGAAATTTATCGCGCCCGCTAGTACCGCGCTTGCTCGCGCCAGGAATCCAGGACGGCCTTCCGGCACGCCTCGGGCTGTTCGAACCACATACGGTGCGTCGCCCCGCGAAGAACGATCCGGCGACTGTTGGGGAGCAGATGTTCCAGTTCTTCATCAATCAGCCCTAGGAAAGGATAGGACTTTTCCGGATAAAAGTATCTCAATCGGCTTGAAGAATTGCTCACTGCCGCAAATGGTTTTCGTAGACGCGCCCTCCAGTGCGGTTGTTCTTTCTCGTCCAAGCTGCCCGGCTCCCGCTTTCTGCCTACCGCTTTCCACCTGCTGCCCTAAGGAACAAGCAGAGATCAACCGCCTGTGATATTCTCCCTCGCTGCTGGTTTTTGCCCAAGGCGCCGGCGGGAGGATAACCGCTTCCTCCACGCTCCTTGCACGAAGGGGAAGGCGCTTGATCCTGCGGGCTGCAGCCAACCCCACTCCAGAAGGAGCCATAACCTGCCATGAAACTGCATCACGTCATTGAAGCTCAGCAATTCAATCCGCCCGTACTTCGTCAGCTCTTTGATACTGCCTTGGAAATGGAAACCATCGTTGCCCACGGAGGCACGCTGGAGTTTCAGAAGCGCATCATGGCTACGCTTTTCTACGAACCCTCCACCCGCACCCGCTTCTCCTTTGAAACCGCCATGCACCGGCTGGGGGGGCAGGTAATCTCTACGGAAAACGCCGCCGAGTTTTCCTCCGTGGCCAAGGGTGAAACCCTGGAAGACACCGTCCAGATCCTCAATGGTTACGCGGACGTGATTGTCATCCGCCATCATGAGGTGGGGGCCGCAAAGCGTGCTGCCGCTGTCTCGCAAGCTCCCGTCATTAACGCCGGAGACGGTGCGGGCCAGCATCCCACCCAGGCCCTGCTTGACCTTTACACGATCCGCAAGGAAATTGGCGCCATCGACGGTCTGAAAATCGCCATGGTGGGAGACTTGGCGCAGGGCCGTACGGTGCGTTCGCTCACCTACTTGCTCAGCAAATATCGGGGCATCAAAATCTATTTTGTCGCGCCGACGCTGCTGAAGATGAAAGAGGATATCCTCGAACACTTGCGCGAACACCATATCGAATACGAGGAAGAGACCGACCTGGACAAAGTTTTGCCGGAAGTCGATGTGGTCTACCAGACGCGCATCCAGAAAGAACGCTTCGGCGACCGGATTGCCGATTACGATAAATGCCGCGGCGTTTACGTGATTAACCGCCACGCGCTGGAATTGATGAAGTCTAAAGCCATCATCATGCATCCTCTGCCCCGGCTGGATGAAATCAGCATGGAAGTTGACAGCGACCCCCGCGCCGCATACTTCCGCCAGGCGCAGAACGGCTTGTACGTGCGCATGGCGCTGCTGTCCATGGTGTTTTCGTAAACGTTCACTACCCTCCTGCGGGTTGTGCGCATCAGGCCTCACACTCCCAAACGGGATGCGGCGGGCTAATGACCTCCGCAACCATGCCTGGCCCGCTCCCACCGCCATCCGTTGCCTTCCAATAGGGTAACCAGGACGGTACCTCTGTACTAGTACCTCTATAGCATTGAGTATCACTCGGTTTTCCTTCAGAATTTCTGAGAAAGTATGAATGTCAAATCGAAGAAAAAGATTAAGAGGAGTTAAACAAATGGCTATCGGCACAAAGCTGCGCTCTCTCCGCGAGGAGAAAGGGATGTCGCAAGGAGATATCGAGAAATGCACCGGAGTGCTGCGATGCTATATCTCGCGCATTGAGAACGGGCATACCATCCCATCCTTGGAGACTTTGGAGAGGTTCGCGGCCGCGTTGGATGTTCCCCTGTATAAACTGTTTTACGCGGGTGACGGTGAAGCTCCCACGCCCAATCTGCCTCAGAGCAAGAGCTTGGATAAGCTGGCGGCACAACCCGGAAAGGCCGGGGAAGAAGCGCGCTTTCTCCTTGAGTTCAAGAACCTGTGGGCCAAACTCGGCGACCCCGACCGCGATGTGCTGTTGACCTTGGCAAAGAAACTGGCTACCCGCTAAACTCCACTCGCCGCGGTCGTCCGCCCTCACCCGAAGGATATTTCAGCGTTAGTGCTAATGATCCTCGGGTGCGGGAACGCTTCAAATCAGCCTACTGGGGAACCAAGATTACGTTTTCCTCGGGCTCTTTCCCCGTGGATTTCTCCGGCACTTTGCCGGAAACAGCGCGCAGATAATTCACAAGGTTCCACCGGTGCGTTTCGGTCAGGCGACTTGCTTGCGCCGGCATGGTGTCCGTCCCTGCGCCGATGATTGTGAAGAGCTCTCCGTCGGTCCGATCCTTCAGCGTATCGGGCTTGGTGAAATCCGGCACGGTGAGCTTCATGTCGGCCGCCAGTTCACCCTTCCCATCTCCCTTATCTCCATGGCAAAGAGCGCATTGAGTCACGAAGATCTTCTTGCCACGGTCTACGGAAACCTCGGTGAACTTTATAGGGTTCTTTCGCGCTTTGTCCTCGGCCGAGATCGTTGCCGGGTGAGCCGCCGCTGGGGCTGTGGTGGTGGCGCCAGTGGCAGGAGGAGGCGCCTCCTTCTTCTCTTCTTGGGCCCACAAGCAACCTGTTGCTAGAATTAATGCTAAAAACAACGTCTTTGAAGGCATAAGATCCCTCGGGCGATCCAAATCCTGCGCCGCAATCCGTTTGGGACAAGGAGTGCGGTGCTTTTAAACCACCCCGCTTTCTAACTAGCAATTTCGTCGCCCACTTTAACACAGGGTCACAGTCAGAGTACGTCAAATTGCTTGAGTTCTAGAAATAAAGACAATTTGTCCATTCTATTAGCAAATGCTTGGGCAGATTGCGTCTTTTTGTCCAAGTCCGCTTTGAATGTCCCGCCGCAACCTCCCTCCCAGAGCGGGGGAAGCAGATTGGCAAGAGAGGGACAGACGTTTAGCTATGGCCTGCAACGTAGAGGAGCAGCGCAAAAATGAACGCAGGAATCAATCCCAGAAGCAGGTAGGCAAAAATGCTCCCTTCTTTCACGGCCCGTCGCGGGTCCGAGGTTCGGCGTTGGGCGCTGGCGCCCACCGCGACCAAGTCCTGGTGCTCCAAATCCCAGGCCAATTCGCGGGCATCGCGATAGCGGTTCAGGGGGTCGCGCTCCATCGCTCGCAGGACGACCTCCTCCAGGGCGGGTGAAACTTCCGGAGCAATCTTCCGGGGCGACGGCGAATCGGTGTGGACTTTAGTGTTCAGAACCAGGAAGGGATCAGGTCCGGCAAAGGGCGTCTCACCCGTCAACATTTCATACAGAATGACTCCCAGGGAGTACAGGTCGCTGCGAGCGTCGCCGCGCTTGCCTTTGACCTGTTCAGGCGAAACGTACTCGGGCGTTCCCTGGGTTCGGGAGAGCTTGCCAAACGTCAAGCGTCGCGCCCCGGCTTTGGAAGCGATGCCGAAATCGATCAGCTTGATGTTGTCGCCTGCGTCCACCATGATGTTTTCCGGTTTCAGGTCCCGGTGCACGACCCCCTGCCCGTGAATGTAGTCGAGCGCATCGCAAATCTGGCGCGCCATGTGAACGGCCCGTTGCGGATGAAACTTTCCCTGCTCGCTGAGAAGCTGGCGCAGCAAGCGCCCCTCAACCCATTCCAGCACCATGTATAGGCGGCTGTGCTTCTCCCCGGCAAAGACCTTAACCACCCCGGGATGGTTCAGCGTTGTACCAATCGCTTCCTCCCGCTTAAAGCGATCATAGAAGACGGGGTCACTTTCCATCTCGAAGTGCGGGAGTTTGATGGCCACGGTGTGGTCTGTGGTCAAATCGGTGGCGCGATAAATGGTAGCCATACCGCTGGTCGCCACAATGCTGTCGATCCGGTAGTGATCGAGCATCTCGCCGGGACAAAGGGGAATCAATTGTACTTGGTAAGCGCCCATGTCCCTCGATACTACGGCCCGCGGCATAAGTAATTCATAAAGAACCCCCAAGGAATCTATAAAAAGGGCGATGGGCGCTCGCGCGGGAAGGCGGCGATTCCAACCGCTTCCCGACGACTGCCGGGCGCTCACATCTTGATGCGTGGATGGGTATGTTTTCGGAGGTACCAACAGGGCTTGTAGCCCAGGTGAGGAAACAAGGAGTTTACACAGGTCTGCTTTTGCGGATCGAGAAAGTAAAAGTCCGATTTGCCGCTCTTCAGTCCCACGTCGTAATAAGGCCGCACGATGACCGTGCTGAAAACGGCGCGCCCTTTTGGAATCGGGATGCGCACCGAGGCGTAGTCGCCCGCATACACAAGCGCAAGCAACCCCGCCGTGACTAAGGCGATTCTTTTTGCGAGTTTCACCTGCTAATTCCACCCGATGGTTGGCCCGGCTCATCGAGACCGCATGCCGGTCGCGCCCCGTCGTGCCCGTATGCTTTTCGGCAGAGTCATTGTACTCCATTTGCGATCGGATCATCGGGCCATCGGTTCATTCGTTCATTGAAAAATTCTTGATGCAACAAGAAATTCTGTACCCCCCTACTATTTCATTGTGGTTAATCCACAAATTTCCAAAATTACACGCAGATCGTCGCGCGATGACTTGTAAGACCTGTGTTTTCACTGACATAGCCCGGAAAGCCGTTTTCGATATTAGAATTATTCCGTATTGTTTTCAAGCACTTAGCAGGACCCAAGAATCGCGATTGAGCGATGGCAGGGCGTTCCCTTGATGATGGAAACGTCGTATGCGGCGAGCCTGGGTCCCTGAGGGAGCGCTCGCGACTCAATTCCGGTCAAGGTTTAGGGGCCCATTG
>Ga0326728_10005944_pt1 | contig 33527 bp, 28 predicted proteins | sample MB3enrmetagenome_FD_207602 | JGI IMG/M metagenome (GOLD analysis project Ga0326728, IMG submission 207602) | Lab enriched peat soil microbial communities from McLean, Ithaca, NY, United States - MB31MN | ecosystem: Environmental > Terrestrial > Soil > Wetlands > Peat | place: USA: New York... | reverse complement strand
ATCGCGCCACTAGCACCCACAATCCAGAGCCGCAGGGAAGGCCACGACTTCGTTACACCCATATGTGAACATGGTGTTGGTCTTCGGTGAACACCTCACAGCGGAGAGGGAGGGATTTGAACCCTCGGACCCGGTCTCCCAGGTCAACTCATTAGCAGTGAGTCCGATTCGGCCGCTCTCGCACCTCTCCACCTGGAACTTTGCATTTCAAGCCTGGAGCTTGTCCATAATCTGTCCATAATTGCTATGCTGGTTCCGTGCAGGGAAGCATACGTGAACGATCACCGGGTGTCTGGCAGGTCCGGGTGAGCCTGGGCCGCAGCCCGGGCACGAGCCGATACTCGTACGCCAGCACCACCGTTCGCGGCGGACGCCGAGATGCTCAGCGAGCTGCAGCCAAACTCGTCAACCAGGCCAGCGACGGCCAGGTTGCCATGAGTGCCGACACTCTGGGCGAGCTCCTGAACCGCTGGCTGACGCACCTGGAAGGACTGGGGCGCGCCCCCAAGACCGTCGTCGAGCATCGCCGGATGGCTGCCGAAGTGAGGGAGGGCATCGGCTGGATCAAGCTGCGCAAGCTCCGAGGAGCTGATCTCGACGCTTTCTACAGCCACCTCCGAGAGAAGGGCTTGTCACCCTCCTCCGTGCGCCGCTACCACGCAGTGTTGTCAGCTGCGCTCCACCAAGCGGTGCGCTGGGGCCTTCTCGAGAGGTCCCCGGCCGTTCAAGCGACGCCCCCGCCAGTTCCAGTTACCGAGCCGGCTTGCCCTACACCTGACGAAGTCAGGCAGCTCATCGAGCTCGCCGCGACCCACGACGCACAACTCTCCGCCCTTCTCTTCGTCGCAGCGTCAACCGGCTGCCGGCGAGGTGAGCTGTGCGGCCTTCGATGGTCCGACGTCGACCTCGAGACCGGGCAGCTGGTGATCCGGCGCGCGATATCAGACGTCCCAGGCCAACTTGAAGTGCGAACCACCAAGACCGGCCGAGCCCGGCGAATGGCCATCGACCCGGCAACTGTTGCAATACTGCAGACGCAACGTGCGCGCGCCGAACTCACCAGCGGCGCGGTGAGCTCCTCGCTCGACGCCGATGCCTACGTGTGGTCCCAGTCGCCTGACCACCGAGAGCCATGGCGTCCCGGACGAGTCACCGCGGCCTTCATACGCGTCCGCGAGGAAGCTGGGCTTTCCTCAATTCGTCTTCATCACCTCAGGCACTTTTCGGCGAGCGTCATGCTCGCGGGAGGAGTCGACGTTCGCACAACTGCAGGGCGACTTGGTCACTCGCAGCCAGCTGTCACACTCAAGACCTACGCTCACGTCATGGAGGCGTCCGACCGCGATGCGGCGATGATTGTTGGACTATCCATCGCCGAGCCCTATGCAGAGTGAGCCACGTGCTCGTGGTTTACAACCTGACGAAGAGCCGGACCAGAGTCGTCCGGCCCCGTCTCAGCCTTCGATCTCGGTGACGCTGCTGGCTCTTTACCGACTCTTTGTACCGAGCTCGACCTCACCGTAGTCCTGATGGCTCCCATAGGCACACGTGGTGACGACAAGCGACAATCATCACCGAAGCTTCAGTCACCTCACCGTTCGAAAACGGCCGCAAAGGTCAGACTTGTCTCGGCGAAGAGCGACTAACGTCACATCTGGTGACCGAGAAGCTTTCCATCCTGGTGAGCTCTACAGTTCGTGACCTGCTTCCCGATCGCAGTGCCCTCTGCGACGCCCTAGCAGCCACAGAACGTTTTGAGCTCCTAGGCGTAATGCCAATAGCCGGACCATCTTCGAGCGAAAGCTCACATCTGGCCACAATCCGGATGGCAACGACCTGCAATATCTACCTGCTCCTTTTGGGAGGACGATACGGTTCTGTCACAGACCTAGCGATTTCTGCGACCGAAGCTGAATACGAGGCGGCGTATCGCTCGGATCCCACCAAGATCATTGTGTTTCGCAAGCTAGTAGGACGAGTTGAAGCACGGCAAAAGCGCTTTATAGCACGAGCGACCAACTACAACTCGGGCTACTTCGTTCGCGACTATCGAGGATGGGACGAGCTTCCAGAACTCGCTGTTGCTAGCCTGAACAAGTGGGTTGCAGATGGGCATCCGTCGGATGGGCGCCTGACCTATTTCGATCACTTCGTCCGCATGGCGTCAAACCTCTCGCCGTTTCCTGGCGCTCAGTGTAAATCGCGTATAGCTCCCGAACATCTCGAACTACAATGGGACATCCAGGATCGAGTCTTCACGGTCCACCTAGATAAAGCAGAGGTGTTTTCTGATTTCTGGGGATCGCTCTCTTTGCTAGAACAGCGATTCGCTGAATGGAGGCTAGAGCATTATGGGCGAAACTCGTAAGCTTTCCTCTCCGTACTTGCTCGCGCAAGCAGGGATCGTTCGAAATCGGGCCTCATCGGCAAGCGAGGTGTGTGCCGCGCTTCAACGTCTGGGAGAGGGCATCGCTCAGCAGATAGTTACGGACTTCCGATTACAGTCGGTCGTCGTTACGACACCGATGAATGAAGAGGTAGAGATTCTTACCATAGATGATCGAGTATCGGTGGTCGTAACCACGAAACCAGACCTAAAGGAGTTTGGACACGCAATTGCAGACGTCCTCGCGCCGTGCGAGCTGGGCTATATGAGTTTTCAGGGTCGACGCGGCTTGGATGCACTCACTGGGCCTGTGAGAGAAATGGAGTTGCCCGATCTCGGTGGCGAGAAGGTTTCGCTCTTGGTTATAGCGAAGTCCACGCTCGCTACAGGGTGTACGGCCGTCAGCCTCACCCAGACAGCCGTCCGACAGTATTCGCCAAATGCTGTCGTTATCGCTTCCATCTTTCACAGTGTCCGTGGGTTGCAAGAGCTCACCAGGGAGTTTCCAGGCGCGAATATCTACGTAGTGGGGGACCCCGACCGACTTGGAGTTGACGGGATGCTCTATCCAGGAGTCGGTATGCTCGAACTCAGGATGACGGCTCTTGAATGAACCAGAACTGGTACCCGGACGGCGGTACGTGCACTACAAGGGCGGTGAGTATCAGGTAGTTGCACTGGCGCGACACAGTGAGACGATGGAGGAGTTGGTCGTGTACCAAGCGTTGTATGGCCCGATGGACATGTGGGTCCGACCACGGGTGATGTTCGAAGAGCTGGTCGAGTTTGACGGTGCGCTGGTGCGGCGCTTCCGCCCTGCTTAGCTTTGTCGTTGGCGTAATCGATCAGGGGTGATCGACGGAGCCCCGAGCCTCGAGTGGGTCCAAGGAGGCGTTTCTCGTGAAGCTCCCCCGAATAGGGCGCGAAATGCGGCCAGTAATTGCTTCGACATGAGACTAGATCGCCATGAGCGTCAGTTCCCTTGTAGCCATCCCCCTGACGGAACATAGGAGGCGCAGCACGAACAACGGAAGGAGGCACCGGGCGCTTCCGCCTCAAGACCATACGGGCTGGGCGACAACGGCGAACTGCGTGATCGCGGAGCCGCTTTACCTCAGCGCGAGGTTGGGCCAGAATTCGTGACGAGGGTGGGGCCAATCCAAGTTGGCAACCCAAGCTCCTTTCCGGCGGGTGTGTAAACGTGGGCCGGACGTGGCTGACGGTCTCGCAGGGCCGGACGCGAGCGCCGCGAGTGACTGCTTGCTTACGTATTTACTTGCCCCTGGCACGTATGCCACGCGGTGTCTCGACGTCTCCTTCTCGGCCATGCGGCGGCATTGTCAACCGAATGGGTCGACTTATTCAGCGGGCTCGGATCGCCGGGAATCCCTAAACTTTCTGATCAGTAGTGCGGTCCCGAACGTCCAGCTGGTAAGCGTTGCCCGTATTGGCAGCCCAGGTCGGGGTCGCCAGCCGGCATCCATCGCCCCCAGTCTCGCCCGTGCTCCTCAGCTGAGCAGCAAAGCAGTGGCACGGGCGGCCGGCTCCGTCACGTGGTGGAATGGACGTTCAGTGGCGCCAGCGTCCTCGACCGATGAACATCGCGATGGTGCTAGGTGAGCACGTCTCCGAGAGTCCTGTCCGGCGCTCGGGAGTCGAACGCGGGAGATGATTTCCATGTTCTTTGGGCGCTGTGGCGATCGTTGCGACTGCTCAGGCCAGATACGTCGCTCGACCTTGTCAAGATGGAGGGCGTCACGCCGATCGATGTATCGAACCGCAACCCATCACTGCTGCTCGGCGTCGACTTAACGGAGTACTACGGAGGCCGGAATTTCTCTTTCGCGAGCCGTGTCATCGTTAGCCAGCTCAAATACAGCCAACGGCGGCCGAACACTTCGTGGACGGCTGCTCGTCTAGCAAGACGGGGTGCCCGGGGGCAGGCGAGCGTCATCAAACGGCTCGCTGAAGTATTTGACGGTCATTTTCAAGCAGTCGGTCGAGAGGAGGTCCTCTCGAAGCTCGTCCTTCGGCTGGTTAGCAATCGACCCGTGAGCCCTGCGCTCGCGCAACTCGTGACCAGAGCTCGAACCAATCTGCCTCCTGACCACCGACAGATTCGGTACAGGTCACTCGCGTCGGGGCTCAGTAAAGGCCAGGCCCAAGATCTATCCCGACTGCTCGACTCCTCGGGTCTCTCGGGCACTTGTTTCGCGGACTTCCTCCGGGTTCTCGATTTCACGCACCTTGGCGAGGGCTCTCGGTGGCATCAGGAACAACGGATCGTGGAGACCTTGTCGGACCACCTGGATGACGACATTCCGGGCTCTGTGAAAGCTCTCTATGACCTCTTCCGAAGACAAGCTCTGCCAGAGACCTCTGAATCTCTTGGTGTTGACCGCAATCTACTCATTGCTCAGCTCGGCGCGGCGAGCTGGGGATCCCTCTTTCCGGTGCCGGCGCGGCTCCCTACCCTTGAGCACCCAATTTCGACGCCAGATGTCAACGAGCTCGCGCGCGCCATCATCGAAGGCGCGACCATTATCGACGCCTTCGGTGGCGCGGGCGTCGGAAAGTCGACGACGCTTCAGAATCTTGAACGCGTCCTGCCGACCGGCTCGACGGTCATCATCTACGACTGCTTCGGTGGTGGTGAGTTCCTCAGTCCGGCCGAGACACGGCATCTCGCCACGACCGCGATCCTCCAGATCATCAACGAGCTCGCGATTCGACGCGGCACGCCTTTACTCGTGCGACCGGGTGCGCGCGACATCGAACTGTGGCAACGATTCCTTCGAGTACTCGAGTCGGCGAGCGAAGGACTCAACGGGACCGACGCACGCCTCGTCATCGCGATCGACGCCGCCGACAACGCCGCGATCGCCGCGCGAGAGCGATCGGAAATGTCTTTCTTGGAAGACCTCCAACGCTTGTCGCTCCCGCCACGCGTGCACCTAGTGCTCACTGCAAGAACGCAACGCATTGGAATGCTCAGATCGCCGGGCGACGCCGCGTTGGTCGAGTTCCGAGGATTTGGCCTGACAGCAAGCTCCTTACATCTCCGATCCCGATTCCCCGATGCAGACGATCACCAATGCCAGTGCTTTCACGAGAACAGTGACGGGAATCCACGACTCCAGTGGTACGTGCTCGACCCTGAACGCCCAGCGCCCTGTCTCAATGTCGCCGACGCCCTGAGGGCGGCTAACCGAACGCCGGAGACCATCTTCGACGACCTCGTGAATGCCGCAACTGCCTACTCCGGTGAGCCTGCTCTCAGCAATCGGCTCCTGACCGACTTGATTTGTCTGACCAGGCCAGTCCGACTCGCGACACTCGCGGGTGTCGGAGCGGTACCGAATGAGGTCGCCCAGCGATTTAGCGCCGGATTGATTCCGGGCGTCCGGATCGAAGGCGATCGCGTCGCGTTCCGCGATGAGGACTTTGAGGCATTCCTCCGAGAGCGGATCGACGAACGGGGGCGCCTCGAAGCTCATCGCCGGATCGCGCAGTACTGCATGTCACATCGCGGGGATGACGTCGAAGCTGCTATTGCGTGCGCGGAGCACTTGCGCCTCGCCGAGCTCGACGACGAGCTAATCGAACTTGCCGTCAACGAGGGACAGCCCGAGGCAATCCAAGATCCTGTGATCCGCTTGCGGACATATCTCCGGCGATTAGAGCTCGCGCTCCAGGTTGCACAGCTCCCAGCCTGGCGGCGTTACGCGTTTCGCCTCGTCGTGCTCGGCGCTGCAGCGGCTGGCACGAACCGGGCAGTGCAGGCCGTCATCCGGAGACGTCCCGATCTCGCGATGCGCTACGCGAATCCCGCCGCAGTGGCTGCGCTCTACGAACCCGACGATTCCGAGCCGTGGCGTGGTCCGTTTCACTTTCGCGTGGCAGGTCTCTACGCTCATGCCGGGGACTCCGTCGCCGCACGCGAACAGGTCGAACTGGCAAATCGGTGGCTCGAGCGTCGCAATGCACTCGAAGAGCACGAGCGTTACGAGTGGAGGATCGAACCAGACGACCTCGCAGCCGGCCTCGAAGCGGTGTACCGACTTATTGGTGCGCACGCGGTGCGGGACACCCTCCGACGCTGGAGACCACGCGAGTTCGTTCTTGATGTGGCCGATCGACTGGCAATGAGTCTGGCAAGACAGCGCGAACCCGACCTTATCGCGAAGCTGCTCGATCTTGATATTCCCGATTGGATCGTCGCGCGACTCCTCGTTGTGCTGGCGGCGAACGGGACGATTCCCGACGCAGAGACTCTCCGTAACGTTGCACTCCGAGCAATGGCCAATCCCCCACGACAGGCGTTCGCGTCGGCTGCATGGGCCGTCGATTTCCTGGAGCTTCTCGCTTCGACCTCCGACGAGCCAGATTTAGTCGTCGCCTGGGCGACCCAGTTTGGCCCACCCGTGCCAAATCAGGTTCCCCGCTTGTGGCAGGGTCTCGCCGAATGGGAACCGGTGGTTCGCTTCCGCTGCATGCAATCGGCAGTTGCGTCCGCAGAGCTGCTCCCAGGGGATCTCCTCCCCGACGAGCTGCGTGTGGAAACCCAAGACCAACTGCGCGATCGACAGGCGCGTCGACGCGAGGAAGAACGTCGACGCTTGATGGACCTGTTCAACGAACATCTGTCGAGCTTCGCGCTGCGCGCAACCGCGCTCGCTCACCACCCGCTCGCGCGCTCGATTCGAAGGCAGGTCGAACAAGAACTCGGGCACCTCCGGGACAGCCGGCGGCGACAAGACGAACTTCGCCCGAGTCCCGCCGGGCGCGCAGTCACGCTCGTGCAGGCGCTACTTGCCGTCCGAGGAAATGCGGGACCGTTCCTCGAGGAGCTTGGTAATACGTTTGCCAGCTGGGACGACGTGGACGGCTTCCTCGTTCTCGTCGAACTCGGAAGGGCAACGATTGGAAACAACCGATACCGAGATCTCGCGCTCCGTTGGCTGGACGCATCGGCGGCCTTTACCTTGACGTCCGAAGAACCCGCGTCGGAAAGGGCGGATCGCCTCCTTGACATCGCCGGGATCGTCGACCCCTATGAGAGCAGTCTTGGCTCGCAGTACTACCTCAACGCGATTGAGGCGGCCGAGGGGCTCGACGACGACGGAGCCCGGATCCTCGGTGTCAATGCGGAGCTTGCCAGATTGTGCGCAGACGATCCTGGAGCAGACGATCCGGAGCTCGCGGAGCGACTGGCGAGATCCCTAGAGCGCTACCGGCCGTTTGTCAGCGACCAGGCACTGTTGCCGAGAGAGGAGACACTCGTCGCAGTGACGACAATCCATCCGCCGAGCGGCCTCGCGCTGATGTGTCGATGGGAGCACGACGACGAGCTTCCTGTCCGGTTCGCTGTTGCGCCGACTGTTCGCGCTGCCGCGTCGCGCCGGTATCTGCCAGCGGACACCGCTCTGTCCCTGCTGCGGCTCGCGGGTGAGGATCGGTACCCTATTGAGGTCGCGATCGAACTGCTCGACCGGCTCCGGGAAGCCAGAGTTACCAACGCTCCCGAGCTCATCGAGAGCGCGAGCAGCGTCGCCGACCTCATCATGCGCGATCTAGCTCCCAAGGCGAAGGCCGAGCTCGCCCCCCGGCTTTCGGAGTGGGCGTTGGCGGCGGCTCTCCAGTCACCCGAGCTCACCAAGCTGGCGGAACTCACCACGTTCGCGGCTGGACTGCCCCGCGAGGACGCATCGACAACCGGGCCTCGCTTTGCCGGCAGCGACGAGTGGGAGCACCGTCTCGAGGAGGTTCGTGCCGCGCCGGTGCTGCCAGACCCCGCAAAGCTGAACATCCAGCTGGAGGTGCTCGCTGAAGCTTTTGCGAGCGATCGCGACGTGGAGGCCTTCTTCGATCGCTTCGCCAATGCGGTGTCCCCGACGCGACGGCGAGAGACATTGGACGCGTTGGCCGATCTCCCGTTCGACCACCGCGTATGGCGCCACGCCACCGTAGGAGTGTTGCGGGGTCTGGCTGCCTGGCTCCGATCATGGGGACATCTCCGTAGCGTCCAGGAATGGACGCGAGAAGTACTTCCACGAATCCTCGTGGAACGTTTTCCTCTTCTCGTCGCGTACGAGTACCGTGCCGACAGTTCGTTACGGGAAGTCATGGTCATGCCCGCTGTCTCGGACCCGGCAGCGATTGTCATTCGGGCGCTTGGCCCCGCCCTTCGCGAACTCGCGGCGCCGCAGCTCTACGCGATCGCGCGCAGCCTCGCGGCATCGCTCGACGCCAGTGGGCGTCGCGATGCGCTCAACTGGTCGCTATCCCGGTTCGAAGACGGCGCTGCGCCGAGCGCGCCTGTGGTACCGATCGATGAACACGTCGTGGTGGCGCGATTACTCTGGTCGCTCCTAGGCCACCCGGACCGCAACGTGCGCTGGCGCGCTGCTCACGCGGCTCGTCAGATTCTCAGCCACCGGCCCGACGTGCTCGAAGCACTCATTGGCCGGATGGATACGCGAGAGTCGGGCGCCTTCGGACCCGACCATCGACGGTTTCTCTGGATATCAGCCCTCCAATGGACGTACCTCGTGTTGGCGAGGCTCGCTCACGACAAGCCGACCATGCTCACTCCGCACCAGGATGAGTTGCTTGCCGCCGCCAGTAGCGCGGCTTTCCCTCACGCATCAATACGCGAGCTCGCACGTCGATCGCTCCTCCGCTTACATGGAGCGAACGCCATGACGCTCGATAACGATGCGTTCGAGCGTCTTCTCTTTTCGAACCGGCCGACCTCGACTCTCCTCGCACAACGAAGTCGCATGTCGCGCCCACGCTTCGACGAGCGACCCTCCCCGCGGTTCCACTTCGACGCGATGGACACGCTTCCCTACTGGTATGGGCCGCTTGCTCAGGTATTCAATTTACCGTTGGAGCAAGTGATAGATCGGGCCGAGAAATGGATTGTCGACTACCTCGGATTTACTAACGAGTTAGTTGCGGACGACCGGGCTACTCGGGGCAGGAAGCTCGAATGGGGAGATACGAGCAATCGCCAAGGCTCAGAACCACGGACGGAGGATCTCCAAACCTATCTCGAGTACCACGCGATGCAGCTCGTCGCGGGCCAGCTTCTCGACGAGGGCATCCCGGTGGCGCGTGGCTGGCCGGACGATCTCGTCGACCCGTGGCGCGAGTGGATACGGAGCCACATCGACGCATCAGAGGTCGGCTGGATCGTTGACCTCAGGAGCCCGACGCCCCTCCGTCCAGAGACCTACGGCGCCATTGCGTCGCGGCGAGATTGGCGTGATCGGACCGAGGATGACTTCCTTCGCGAACTGCGCATTGACCGTGAAGGCGAACAGATGGTGGCCTCTTCCAGAATCGAAACCTGGGTATCCGATCGATGGAGTTCTGTCCAGGTGGCGAGTGCTCTCGTCTCACCGAGGACGGCGACGGCACTTATGCGGGCTCTCCAATCGGCCGACGTCCACAGCTACCAGCTCCCCGAGGAGTACACGGGCGAACACTTCTACGACGGCGGGATCGATGAAGACGGATTTCAAATGCTCCCGTGGTTGCTCCACGAGCAGCGTGAAGAGGCAGGACTCGAAGAGCACGACCCCCTAAGACGGATCTCACTCTCGTACACACGTCCCGGAGCCGTGTTCCTGGAGCACTTCAGTGCTCGAACACATCGCGAGGGTCGGCAAGTCATCGATCCAAACGGCGAAATCATCGCGTGGGAGATCGATTGGGATGACAGTCCCGCCGAGGAACGCCCGTCCGGCGATACATACACACAGGGTCGCGAACTTTGGGTGCGTCTTCCAGTGCTCATGGCGTTTCTCCGCGAGAAGGCATTGGACCTTCTTATCGAGGTCCAGATTGCACGTCATTTTCGTCGGGAATCCGGATGGGAGTCCGGGGAAGAGGAGGAAAGCTATGACGCCGGAGAGCACCGGATCTTCATTCTCCGACGCGACGGAGAACTCGAGACCGTGGCCAGAAGTGGTGGCCCTGGGACAGACGATCGTGAAACAACTCGATCTCGACGATCCGAGCGACATCCTCAGCCAGTGGATGGCCCACCGAATCGCAGAGCTTCTCAGCAGAGCGGACGATAACGAATCGGTTCGAGGCGAAGTCACCGATCTCATCGACCGCCTTTGGGAGCATCGCGCTAACTGGAGGCGTGGCTGGCCGCCGGCGCGAATCGCCACGGCACTCAGGTGGGCCGATCCTTCCCGACGCAGTGACTCTCAGCTCGAGAGGGACATTCAAGACTCCCCATGGGGGCGTCGACTCGGACTCGTGCAAGAGCTCTTGACTGAGGAGTTCCGGTGCTGGTTCTGGGCAGCACTCGCAGAACAACCGACGACGGACACGGACGTTGTTGAGGTGGGCGTGATCGAGCAGTTGAGCGACGACGAGCGACACCTCATCGAAGTGATGGACCAACATAATCAGCTGTCGGCAGCGTTTTTCGCTCAAAAGCTGGGCGATACCACAACGTCCCGCGAACGAGCGGAGCTGATCCGAGACGAACTCTCGAAACTCGAAGCGCAGTACAACACGTTACTCGAAGAGGCCATCCGAGAAATCGAAGGAGATGTTTGGCAATCGAGCGCGCCCGGGAGCGCAACGCCACCGGAGCCGTGACCGACAGGCATCTCCTTCGTGTGTCAACAGGGGTGCAATGCCACTAAGCAGTTGCTGAAGGTTTTCCTGGAGGACGAACAAACGCACGAGGTGGGCGACCCATGGCGGACATCGGCTCGAATGTGCGGCTACGGCTTCGGAGCTGGAAAGTTCATGAGTCGATGTGACAACCGGTCGCGCAGCGTGGCGGTATCCGCGTGATCAAGGTCTGTGTCGACGAGTCCTCAAGACCAAGCTGCGAATCTCTCCTGACCTGGCGCAAGCTCCCCGAGGATGAACCTCAGCCCGAGCCGATACTCGGCGCCACCGGGCTGGGTTTTGAGCTCACCGGAACATCCGCCGCCCTACTCTTTGACGTCCGCTTGCGTCGTCCAGGTCCACCATCTCATCCCAGGCCGCGTCGACACGACTCAAGAGCCGGCGGGCCCACTTCGGTACGAAGAGGCCATTCACCGGAGGCGTATCGCTTCGGAGCATCTCGACAACGTCGTCGAGCACCACGAAGGGCGCATCGATGCGATCGTCAAAGGCGGCCAGCTCGACGCGGCTCGTCAGGAACAGTTGATTGACGGCCCAGCCACCGCTTGGTTCGGCTCCTAAGAATGCGATGAATTGGTCGGTCGCAGCGACAACGCCGATTGCTTTTCGACGCAGCTGGGCTTCGTAGCGTTGCCGAAACTCCTCGGCTCCCGACCACAGTTCATACGCAGTGAAGGGCTCCTCGGGGTCCTTCGCCTCGATAACCCACAGTCGACGTCGCTGAGTGTCTGCCACGAGAACGTCGATTTCTCCAACCGAGTCCGGGACTGACACGCCCGCTCGCCTCAACATAGGCGGTTTGAGCCCACGTCGGGCTATGAAGCCGGCGTTGTTGAGCCGCTCTTCGGCGAGCTGCTCGAGACGCAGGTTCTGGGCCCGCCGATAATCGCGCAGGGCTCGGTCGAGCGGCCTCGGAAGATCAGGCCACGGAAGGCGACCGTCGAAGAGATACCGGGCGAGAATTCGCTGCGCTCCGGCCGCGAGTTCCGGTATTACCCAGACCTTTCCCGCGTTGATATCGAGCAAGGGGCGAGTCGCGCACCGGAACTTGCGTCGTTCAACCTGCCAGTAGGGGTAGATTCCGCCTTCAGCCTCAGACCTCAGGTCGGCAGGCCGGAGCGTCAGCAGATCGATCGCGGCAAGAACCTCGCCATGGTGCAGTCCGGACCAGTCGCAGATGTCTTGGGAAAGATGCTTGAGATCCACCTCCGCGTACTCGCCTTCGGGATCACGCGGCCATGAACGAGCGGTCCTGAGAGTCGCCAGGATCGCGTCGTATCCTGTCCCAAGGTGTTGTCGCATGGCCGCGTCGACGATTCGAAGCCCCTCGGACACTTCTGGACTTTCGATGAACGATTCGAATCGCTGATCACGCCTCATTTCGCTGTCATCCGTCGATCGCACGAGGTGCTCGTAGGCCGGTCCCTCCTCCTCTAAGCGCTCTCCCTCCGGACGCTTTTCAGACCCCGAGGCTTCATCCGGCTCGACCGGTCGGAGCTCGAAAAGTCGCCGGAGAACGTCGAAGGCAGTCACTGCGTAGACAGACGGGCCTCCGAGGCGCATGGTCACTTGAGCGTCTCCGTCGAGATCGATCTCAAAGCGTTCGAGGAGAAAGCGTGCCTGGCTTCTCATTTGGGAGATCTCGAACATTGAGTCCGCGATCGCGAGCATTCGAGCCCAGTCGATTCGACCGACGTTCCGTTCGCCAACGTCTTCCCCTCGCAGCGAGAGCTCGAGCACAAGTTGCACTGAGCGAACCCATTTCACGAGCTCCTGGCTCCCGATGGATTGTTGCATCCGCACATCATCGGCCCACGTGGCCGCGAGGCCTATCTGAATCTCGAGGGATCGCCGCCGCTGCTCGCCGAATGCCGCGCCGACCTCGCTTGCTCCGAGCGCGAGCAATTGAGGCCGGTCGTAGGTAGCTATCTCGTCTACGAGCATCGAGTACAGGGAGGACGTGATATGCCTATCGCAGAGTCGAATCGCCTCGGTGTCCGCGTACGAGCCCGTCTTGAGGCCCTGAGGCCGAAGACGGTCGCTCAAGTTACGCCGGACACGAGCAGTGTCGTAGGCTCGCGTCGTCCTCGCGACGAAGAAGGGCCGCGGCGGAGCGCTCTCGATGGCGACAACTCGGAACGCCCCTCTCCAGCCTCTCCACGCATCGACGCACTCGGCAGCGAGACGGCGGGACACTCCGAGCTCTCGCATCGCCTGCGCGAGCGCGGAGGCAAGAAGATAGCGAGCTCTCTCTGGTGACACCGCGAACAACGCGGGAAGGTGATGGTCAAAGCGAATTACGACCAGTGGCGAAGGCGATCTTGTGGAGGTGCCCCCGATCCACGGATCGCCCTTCTCGAGCTCTGGTGTCGACGGTCGGGGTGAGTTGGCCAGGATCACCATTGCAAGTCCAGCTCCGCACGTCTCGATGGCTCGGCCAAAAGGCTCGAGATGCTCCGCTGCTGCGCTCATCATGGAAGCGAAGTCAGCGACGGTCTGGACGTCAAGAGGGCCGAGATCGTCCAAGGGAACATCGAGGATCAAGTTGGGCCCCGTCCGGACGATGGTCAGGTGCTTGGGGTCACGCGACCATAAGTGCGCCTCATTAGGCAGCGCAATCTGGCGCCTTCGAGCGTGCGCGCTGGAATGTCTGCCGGCGCCCGCGAGGACCGCGTCGAAGGGTTCCCAGGCGGCCGATTCGCCCCAGAAGTCAAGAAACGTGGACCAACCGATGGCGGCCTCTGTGACGTCGATGTAGTCCGGATTGAGACTCCCGGCCTCATCCCATAGGTCAAACAGCTCCGCGAGTCCGGGCGCGATCAGTCGTCCGATGTGGGGCGGATCAACGACCTCGGCAAGGAATTCCCACAGTTCGACTGAGTCCTCGACACGGCCGACGACATGCTCTATATCGTTCAGCGACACCGCGACCGGCTGGGTTGCGGTGTCGATCACGACTCGTTGCGGTGCATCGACCACGACGAGCTTGACAATCTCGGCATCAACCGGAACAAGCAGCGGACCGACGGGGCTCGTCCAGCTGGTGGCTACGTCGATCGAGTTAAGCGAAGACCTCGCCGCATCCATTTCCTGGCTCAATCGATCCGCAGTTGCTCCCGAGATTGCATCTATCGCCAAAAGGTGACGCTTGTCGGTACGGACGACCACCACGGGGCGCTCCGTGCCGATGTCGACGGGGAAGATGAGGTCGTTGTCGAGTTCGTGGACGGCGATGCCGAGCGCCGCAAGCGCGAGGTTCCCCCGACGCGACCGATACCGCTTTCGCCGCTCGAGCCGAGCCGCCAGTTTTGTGGCCGCTCGGTGCAGTCCTTCCAGGATTAACGAGGAGGGAACGAAAGTTCGTCGGCCTCCGATCGCGATCGCGATCATGCCGTCCCATAGTTCAATGGTCCGCGTCAGATCAGTCGCGAGGTCGCCGCGACCGATCGTCGCGAAATCGAGAGCGCGCCTGGCGCGCTCGGGACTGGTGCAAGAGCCGACAACCCGGTCGACCTCACGGTCGGCCAAGGCGCCGCCGGGAGAGCGACGTCGAGCGAGGTCAAACTCTCGCAACGAAACCCTCGGAAGTTCCTCCTCTCCGTCGGAGTCATCCCTACGCCAGATCGATCCAAGCCGAGCGAGCTCCCGGTCCATCGACCACAGAGCCACCTCCACCAGATCGGAGAGCCGGAATCCGACAGCTCGGACCGCTTCGTCGTCAAGGATCGAGAGTCGCTCGAGCTCGGCCAGGAAACCGACGGGATCCTCGAACAGTCCCGGGTCGATCCGGAGACGACGGTGTCCAGCACTCCATCGGACGACCAGCGTCGGATCCCGTGGCTCGAAATCGCCCAGTGGCGCGCCGACTGGGTACTGAGCGCGGGCTACATCGAGAATCGAATCGAGGTCATTCGGCCCGGCTACTCGAGCACGACGTCGTACCTCATCGACACCTAGCGACTCGATGATCGACACGACATAAAGTGCAAGGTCGCGCCGACCAGTACGGCTCTCTGCCGCTGCCCAAAGCAGTGCACATAACGAACGCTGCTCAAATTGTTGGAAGAAGTCGCGGGACTCGTTCTCGACGACCGACGATACCAGTGTCTGCTCCCGGATCCGAACGACGCGCCCTGATGATCTGTTGCCCGCACGGCACGAGCACACCCGCTTGTCCTATAACAGAACCGCTAGTCAGTGGTACCAGGCATTTTTGGGAGACACACAGTTGCACCACTGGTGCGAGCGCGGCACTTCGTCGTCGGGGACGTCCAGCGGGCACGCCGAAGAGAGGCGCCCAGGAAGCCCTGGCGGGCTCCCTGATCCAATCATCTCGGCCGACGGTGACCGGTCCGTCAAGGGCCTCGCTTCGCTTGGTCCCTGGTGGACGGCCCTGCGGGCCGCCCTTGACTGACCTCCCGTTGCACCTCGAGAACTCCGGGTTTCGCACTGGTTGGAGCTCCCCGATCGCCGGTTTCGGGAAGGAGCGTAATAGGCACTCGAGACTGGGAAGTTTTCGGATTCGATAGGTCCACAGAAAGGCTACACATCTCCTGAGCTGCGGTTATGTGTCGATGGTGCCGCCAAGAAACATCCCGGTGTGGACACATCTGTGGACCTCCGCGTGGACGTATTCGGCGCATGGTTGTCTTCATGCGGACCGACACCGCCGTAGAGATCACTGCTGCCGGGCCTCATTGGGTGTCCGACGACTCGCCCACGGAGGCCCTGCGGAGCCCAACACCAGCCGCGAGACTCGAAGCCAGAACGGAGAACGAGCGCGTCGCCCTCAGCGTCACCGAGGTCGCGAAGTTGCTCGGCATCTCCCGGGCGCTCGCCTACGAGCTCGCCGCCCGCGGCTACCTGCCGGCGCTGCGTCTCGGCCGGCGGGTTGTCGTCCCACGTGTGGCGCTGGCGGCGCTCCTCGGCGCAGATCGGCTCTGAGGCCGTGCTCAGCATTGGCAAGCTCGTCGCTGGCGCCGAGGGCTACTACCTGAGGACTGTTGCGCCCGGACCGGAGGATTACTACACCGGCGCGGACGAAGCGCCCGGCACGTGGCTCGGACCAGGCTGTCGCGCCCTCGGCCTCGCCAGCGAGGTCAAAGAAGACGACCTCAGGTCCGTGCTGCGGGGTCTCTCGCCATCCGATAGCTCACCGCTCGGGCACGGACCACCAAGACCGACTGGAGACTGGACGGAGTGAGGCTCATGGAGGTCGTCGAGGCGATCGGTTGCTCGAAAGCGTCTGCGTCGGACATCAGGCGAGGGAAGTGAAGTCCCCATGTGCCGACGTGGGCCGCACTATGTGCAGCCTCCGGGGGTCTACGGGAAGACCGTCGATGATCTCTTCTCGAATGATGACTGGAAGCTCCGTCGCCGGCAGGTGTCTCTCGAAGAGGGCGAGCGTCTCCCCGAGCGTCGTCGCTGCGGGAGCGATGACACCATGGAGACCAAGTTGGTGGGCGACCTGTCCAACGCGTTGGCAGGGGCTGTACTCACCGATGGCAGATAGAAGGTCTGCCGAGGTGAGGCCGACTTGCCTTTGTCCGGTTGCGGAGCGGAGGTCGAGTATCTCCGTGACGTTGACGTGGCAGGTGAAGATGCGCCGAGGCGCCACCATCTGCCCGGTCATGCCCATGTCAGAGAACGGATCGACGAGGTGTCGGTACGCCTCGACCACGATCGAATCCCGCGGCCGACCCAGGTAGAGAACGGAGAACTTGCGCACCGGGCTCCACCGCCCGCCACTGTCGCTGCCCGTGAGCTGTCGGACGTTAGCGCTCGTGTGGCGCTCGAACTGCCCGTCCAGGCTGGTCCTGGGGGCTGAGGCAATGAGCTGGGCGAGGCTCGGTGGCACTTACATCGCTCCGGACTTCAATCGCTCCACTGCGGCGAGGACGGTCTCGAAGTGGCCGTTAATGAGCAGGTCGATCGGGCGACTTCCGTGTAGCTCCGGGTTACGTGAGTGCAGCCAGATTTCGATGCCCTCGGGCCGGTACACGTCGGAAAGTTGCGTCACAACGTAGTGCATGTCCACCAGACGATCGCGGGTCTCCCGGGACGGGCGCGAGGCGCCGGATACCCAGTTCTGGACCTGGCGCTCCCGGACGCCCGTGATCTGTCCGATCTCGGCGATGGAGATGCCGGCTTGGCGGATGGCGGTGACCAAGGAGGGGTAGGAGAAGCCAGCCTTGGCGACGTCAGGGGTCACTTGATGACTCCTAAAATTTCGTATGCCATATGCCCTCCTGTATCGTTCTGTACTGCACCTATGGTAGCATAATCTATGGCGCAGTCAGAATCGAGGTGTGAGATGGCAGAGCTCCTGGTTAGGGCATCCTGGGGCGACCACAAGGTCGTCAGTGACCTGCTGGCGGGGGCGGGCGCGATCCGGCTCGTCGGGGCCCAGGCGATGCCGATTGCTCAGCTGGTGGCGGACGCTCACGTGGCCGAGGCGAAACCGGTCTTAGCCGAACTGGCGCAGAGTGCCGGTATCCCGTACCTCGTTGATCCGATCACGCCTCACGTCCAGAGTGGCGTTACTCCCGAGGATCGCTGGGGACGCCTGCCATTCGGACGGACCGCCCCCACCCGTCCAGAAGACCTCGATCTGACTGCACTGATCGAGCAGGTCGTCGATTTCCAGCTCGATAATGGTGCAACCGTCGTCATCCCGCCTTACTTCTACGCTTCGTCCCCCGACGACCCCTGGTTCCCCTTGTCGCTCCGAGCGATCGTCGAGACGCAGCGGTACATGGAGCGCAACTCCATCCGGCTTTCACTTCTGCCGATTCTCTGTGGTCGGCTCCAATCCTTTGGTAACTCGGCGACGTGGGGCCGAGGGGTGGACCAGTTCGTAGGCTGGTCCGAGAACAGCGGCGCAACGTCAGCAGCGATGTTGATGTCCCCGGTAGGGGAAGCCGGCGATCATTACGGCAAGGTGCGTCGGCTATTCGACACGGCACGGAGATCCCAGGCGAGCGGTCTTCACGTCATCGCTTGGCGGCAAGGCGTGTACGGCCCGGGTCTCGTCGCGGCAGGGCTGAGCGGGTACGAGTGCGGGATGGGCAGCGGCGAGAAGAGTGATGTCGCTGCACAGATAGCACGCCGTCGCAAGCCGCGTGATACGGAGAGGAAGCCCCATGGCGGCCCTGCGCCGGGGGTCTACCTGGAGACGCTTGGCCGCAGCGTCGGCGCCCGCGTTGCCGATGCCCTCTTTGCCAACACTCCGATGCGAGCCAGAATCATCTGCGATCAAGAATCTTGCTGCGCTATCCCGGCGGACACGCTCAATCATCCCCGCCATCACGCGGTTCGGGCCCGGTCAAGGCTCCTCGTCAAGCTTGCGTCCATGTCGTCGCCCGAGTTTCGCCTCAGCCAAATTGCCCGGGATGCGTCAAGTGCTAAGGCGATTGCGATTCAGGCCAACGGTGTCCTCAGCGGGAGCGGCCTCCGGGATCGCATCGACGTGCATTACCTCGAGGCGATCGAACAGGTATGCCGCGATGTCGCGGCTTCTATCGGTCGACCCCGGAGCGCGTAGCCACGGATTCCAGTTGCAGGTGAAGGCTAGGTGGTCCTTGGTGCGACAGCAGAGGTTCATGGGTTCATCGGCGACACGGACGGCGTGACCTGCCTTCAGCGACACGACTGTCCGCCTGTGCATTCGCCGCGAACTCGATCGCGGCCCAGTCGGTCCCGATCGGTGAGAACTCAGTCACTCGGCTTGTCCATAATTCTGTCCATAAACTCCCGACAACCAGGACATACCCGAGCGCACCTAGCGGACAAATCAGCTGATCACAGGGGTCTCGGTGGACTTTGGCTTACCAGCTGGACGGCTTACGGCCCATTAGCAGTGAGTCCGATTCGGCCGCTCTCGCACCTCTCCACCTGGCCTTTTGCGCTCCAACGAGGGACAGTTTTCCATGCTCTGTCCATAATTGCTACGCGCAACCCGTATGGGGGAAGCATACGTGAACGCTCGCCAGCTGTTCGGCAAGCGGATCTGAGCTGGTGTCAATGGTCTCGCTTTGCTCGGACCCTGCGGGACGGCCTTACGGGCCGCCCTTGCCGAACCTCCCACGGTACCTGAGGACTCACGGCGTCGCACGGAGTGGGACTCGCCCGATAGCCGGTTGCGGGAAACGGCTCTGATCTGAGCGGTGCTCAGCATCGACAAGCTCGTGACGATTCGGCCGCGTGTTCACTGTGCTGGTCGAGCGTGTCCAGCGTGAAACTTGCCAAAGCCGTCGGAATATGGGAAAGGCGATTCGATGGGTTCGCCCTCGTCGAACCTGGTCGGTCGAAATGCTCTGAGGTCGGTCCGTCTGGAACCACCACTCGTAGCGATCTCTGCGATAGCCTCGCCGACCGCAGGGGCGATCTTGAAACCCATACCGGAAAACCCTGTCGCCAGGATAAGGCCGTCAAGGCCCGCAAACGTGCCGAGCAACGGGCGTGTATCGGGCGTCATGTCGTATACACCCGTCACCCCCCAAGCAATCCCAGCGTTGGCGAACGCCGGCACTCGGTATGCGGCCAACTCGACCATGGTCGCTAGTTCCTCCAACTCCGCCGATGCGGGTGCACGGTCAGGATCCGCTATCCGCTCTCCGGTGAAAGCCCCGACCAACGTCATCGCTCCGGAGCCGTCCGGCCTGAAATAAGTTTGGGTTGTCGAGTCGATGCACGCCACAGGTGCGCCACAACCTGGGGCGTGTTTGAGCCCCGCGACTTGGTGAAACTCCCATTCGATCGGAAGTCGCACGCCTGCGGTACCAACGATGGCAGGAGACCAGACGCCGGCCGCGACCACGACCGTATCTGCATACTCGGTTCTGTCGTCGATCTGAATCCCGACTACTCGATCGCCCTTCAGCCTCAGCGATCGCACAGCTGCTCTTGGTTCGTATCGAACTCCGCGCTCCCGTGCCGCAGCGAGAAGGTCACCAGCGACAACGGCGCCGTCGCCGTAGCCGCCATGCTCCTCCCACGCAGCGAAAGTCAGGTCATCAACGCGCAGCCCCGGAGCCACCTGGGCGAGCGTTGCCTGGTCGATGATTTCGGCTCGCACACCGAGGTTTCGCTGCATGGCCACGTTTGCACGCAGGTGAGCCTCATCGGTAGGCAAAACGAGCTGCACGAAGCCAGTCCGAGAGATGCATGGCGGGCGACCCACCAAGTCAGGCCACATGTCGAAGATGTAGTCACTGCGCACTGCGAGCTCGACCTCTGGGCTATAGGTGTAGTGCATCCGCACCAGCCCTGAAGAGCGACTGCTCATGCCGGATCCGACCGTCGCGCGGTCAACGACAAGAACGTCGCCCGCGCCGAACTCGGCAAGATAGAAGGCCGTCGCCGCGCCAACCACACCGGCTCCGACGACAATCACGTCTGCGCTCATCTTCGCCTCCTCCGATTCGTTATCGAGCGCCCAATGCGGCGTCTTTCGGAACACGTTGGTTGGCGGCGTTGGGCAATAGCCGGGAGCCGTTGGTACTTGGAGGCACCATAGGAAGCTCGGGTCGCGGCTCAAGCAGTTCGCGTGCGGCCACGCGGTGGCCAGCACGCACAGCTGACGCGAGCAGTGGCAGTGGTGTCTCGCCTTTGCTGCCGCCACGCAACCAGACGCGAAGGAAACCGGCAACAAAGGCATCGCCCGCCCCCGTAGTATCCACCACGGCGAGCGGTCGCGTGGGTACTTCGACAGATCGAACCGGGTCAGCCCGCAGAAGGAGCGTTGCTCCCTGCGATCCTCTCTTCACAACAACGATTGGTGCGATACAGGTAAGTTCAGCGACGCCTTCGTGCCCGAGGAGGGCCTGAGCCTCGTCGACGGTCGCCAGGAGGAGGTCGGGCTCTAAGCTCGCAACTTGCTCGCGCACGTGCTGAGGGTCATAGGCCAAGATGAAGCCTGCGGAAGCGAGATCTATGCTCAGGCATGCTCGCTGGCGCCGAGCCAACGTGACGGCATGCCTGGTGGCCGAGGCGAGTGGCTCGCCGAAGAGACAGTAGGCGGGCACATGGATGGCTTGGGCTCCCAAGAACCACGACGGCTTCACCGCTGACACAGGGAGCGCCATCGCCGCGCGCCTGTCGGCGACGAACGACCGCTCCCCTTGCTCATCGAGCAGGACCGCAGCACGGCCAGTGCCGACGCGAAGAGGACGGGCGGCGTGCACCACAACTTTGCAGCTTTCCATGTAGGCAATCAGGGCGTCCCCCAGCATGTCCCTGCCAACTGAGGTGATGAACGACGTGGGCATGCCGAGGCGCGCCAACCACCTCGCTGTTGTACCTGCCGAACCACCCTGGCGAAACTGGACTTCACCGACGACATCAGTCGCGCGACCTGGCGTGGTAGTTGGAACGAGGACCACGTCTACTAGGAGGTCACCGATTACCACCACATGGGGATCCGTGAGCATTCGGTCAGTCATGGCGCCAACCTGTTCTGCACCGACCAGACGGTGCTCCTAGCTCAACCTGCCCGCACCTCTTCGACCGCCGCCATGTACCGCTTGACCTCCTCAGGGTCCACAGGGTTCTCTCCGACGCCGTCGACCTTGAGACTGCTGCCGACAATGGCGCCATCGGCGTGCTGGAGGAACTCGGCGACGTTCGCAGATGTCGTTCCGCTGCCCATGAGAATGGGCCGTGTAGCAAGCTCTCTTGCTTTGCGAACCTTCTCGACTTTGGGGGCATCACCGGTCATCCGCCCGGACACGATTAGCGCGTCTGGGCGGTAGAACTCAGTCCATTCGATGTGGGTCTCGAGATCCAGCCCCGGAAACGCAACCGAGTGCTTCTTGTCGACATCGCAGAACAACTTGACGTGCTCCGCATGGAGTTCCTTGCGTTTGCGAAGCAGATCCGCGCCACAACCGTGATCGATCTCACCGGTATCCCAAAGGCGCGACCCGGTCAGGAGACAAACGCGGATGAACTGCGCTCCAGCGGCTACGGCGATGGCCAATGTGACGACTCCGCCATTGTGCACGACGTTTATGCCAACCGGCCTGTCGGTCATCTCGACGATCGACCGTGCGGCGACGGCCTGAGCGGTCATCTCTTCCGGGTCGACGTCTCCTCCCACCCGATACGGAGCGTCCCACATGTTCTCCACCATCAAGCCGTCCACCCCGCCTGCGAGAAGCAGCTCAGCGTCCTCCTTGGCTCGGTCGAGAATCCAATTCATGCCGTAGCCGGTATATCCGGGTGAGCCTGGAAGCGGCCAGAGGTGGATCATGCCGATGATCGGCTTCTGCACACCGAACAGTTCGGCCAGGCTGCCGATCTGCAGTTCGTCCAAACGTGTCTTCCAGGATGGCTCAGCCATCGTCTGCCTCCAATTCCATCGAAATCTTCTGAGCGTTCCTAGCCCGCCCGTACGCGAAATCTCGAACTTATCAGGCGAAAAAAGACGCGCGCACCTCACCTGATTCACTCACCTGAGCGTTAGCCACCACAGCTGGCGATCACGACAATCGAGGAGCTACTATGCCCGAACTGACAGGTGGCCATCGGCCCCGGCCTACCTGGCCGATGACCACCGCCATTCCTGGATCCTTTGATCCGACCTAGCTCCAGCGCAAGCTACTTCTTTGAATTACTTGTTGCCAATGTAAGCATTAGTGAAGTATTGGTCGGCCGGATACACTGTCTTCAAGCTGCCAATACCCTTCAAAGCGTTCGCCAACTCTGTCCACTGGGAAGCCTCGCCCACAAAGTAGCCGAGAGAGCCCTTCATGATCGCCGCGGTTGCCTCCCACTCACCGAGGTTGTGCTTGTACGTGTTGTACGTCACCTTGAAGTAGCTGTCATAAAGCTGCACTGCGCTTGCCGGGTTGGCCGACGCCCACTTTGTTGCGGTCAGAGTGGCGTTAAGAAACGCTGTAGTCAACGCCTTGTGCGTCTTGAGCCAGCTTGTGTTCCCAATGTAAATCCAGATCGGCGAGTTCGGTGCCCCCACCTTCGTCGCGAGCAGCTGAGCGGCAGCGTGACCAGTAGTCTGCTTGTACTCCACAGCACCAAAATTGGTGCAGGAGGTCGCGAACATAATCTTGTGATCGATCATTAGAGGAATGTCATCATTGGTGACCGTCACAACCTTTGCCGTCTTGATCCCAAAGTACTTGTAGAAGAACGGCAGCATGGCGTTCGTGAAGGTGTCACCGTACCCACCGATTCCCCCGTTCGCGAAGTTTGCCGCGGTGAGCTTCGTACCGGGGTTGTAGAAAATCCCCCAATTGTTGACGGCGGACTCATTCGCAATCGCTATGATTGGTAATCCGGCCTGCCGCGCGTCGACCATGTCCGTGTTAGTGCTCGCTCCAAGCTGCGCCTGTCCGATCCCAACCATCTGCTCGTCGGTTGAGTTCGTTGGCGGCAGAACTAGGTTCAGGTTGATGTTCGCAGCCGCGTAAAGGCCGCGCTCCAGCCCGATCACGACGGGCAAAGCAAGTACACTTGGCGACGACCAACTACCCACAAAGTTGATCGTCGCAGGCGTTGCTGCCCGTGCCGCGTCTGGACGCGTAGAGGCCGCGACACTACCTACCGAAAAGACAATTCCCGTTACCGCTAGTGTGAGCACCGCAACACCGGCGATAGCTCGTCCGAAAATGCTCAGTTTCACTGGTCTACCTCCATGTTTTGCTGCCGATCTACCCGCCTCATTCCATCGCCTCTTCTGACCCTCTCCCTCCTCTCAACATTCGAGGCCTTTCACACCGAGACTTCTACCGTGTTGCCCATGACCTCTCTCACATGGCGCCGGTATCGGGACTGCAACAACCCACGTGCTTGGGCGCGCCGGCGCCACGGCGTGATTAACCTCTCAACACCGCTCATTAGCAAGAAGCCAGCTATACCGATGGCCGTCAAGATCAAAACCTCGCCGAACACGGCTGGAGTGTTCAGCGCTGACTGCTGGTTCAAAATGTCGTTGCCAAGGCCAGGAGTGGTCGTAGCGGTCCACTCACCGATGACAGCTCCCGTCACCGCATATGTCGCGCCGATCCTCAGCGCCGCTCCAAGAGGCACCAGAGACGACGGCAACTTGATAAGAAGCAGCAGACGCAGTCGGCTGGTACCGATCGACTTGCACAGCGCTAGCACGTCAGGGTCTACGCTATTGAGCCCGGAAAGGACGTTGATAATTACCGGAAAGAATACGATCAAGCCGACAATCGTCAGCTTTGGCGCGATGCCAAAGCCCATTATGATCACCAGGGGAGGAGCGATCGCGATGATCGGCGTGGCCTGGGTTGCGATCAGGAGCGGGTACACGATGGTGTTGAACAGCCGTATTTCGGACATGAGCACCGCAAGAATCAGTCCCGCAACTACCCCGACAACGAATCCGAGGCAGATCTCCTTCAGAGTCTGAAGAAACAGAGGCTGAATGGTGCTCCAATTGGTCACCACGTACTTTGCGGCCGCGAAGGGCGTCGGAATCACGTACGACGGGATGTGGAAGGTTACGACTATTCCTTCCCACAGCGCGATCGCCACAACTATTGCCGCCAGCGATCGAAACAACATGGGTGCGCCACGAAGGCGCTTGCCTCGTTTCACTGTACGCCCCCCGCGGACCCGGGTGCTCCAGACGCCATCCCGAGCCCATGGCTCGTATAAAGAAGCTCCATTGCGCGTCTCTTCAGCAACACGAACTCCTCCGAGGTCGTGACATCCAGGCCGCGGGGCCGTTTAAGGTCGATCGGGATTTCGCTGGCGATCGTTCCAGGACGAGCGCTCATCACGAGCACGCGATCACTTACAAAGATCGCCTCATCAATGTCGTGCGTAATGAAGAAAATTGTTCCGCCGGTGTCCGTCCATACTGCGAGAAGCCACTGCTGGAGTTGCACCCTCGTCTGGGCGTCCAGTGCGCCAAAGGGCTCATCGAGGAGCATTACGGGGCGGTGCAGTAATAACGTTCGCATCAATGCAACGCGCTGGCGCATACCGCCTGATAGAGTGTGCGGGTAGTTGTCGATAAATTGGCCTAACCCGTAACGTTCAGCCATTTTTGCTGCATCAAGCACGTCAGCTCTGCTGACCCGACCTTTCAGCGAGGGTCCCAGGGTAATATTTCCGAGGACCGTGCGCCACGGTATGAGAAGGTCCTTTTGAAACATGTAACCGACATGCCCTGAGCTGCCTGTGATGTCTTTGTCTGCGAGCAGGACCTGGCCTGAATCGGGCCGCATGAGTCCCGCGATGATGTTCATGAGCGTACTCTTTCCGCAGCCGGAAGGTCCAACGATCGACACAAATTCGCCCTCAGCGACTTTTACATTGATGTCGGACAGCACGCTGACGCTCTCAAAGCGCCTTTGCACATTTCGAATTTCGAGCAACACCGTCATTTAGAGGACTTCGTTCTACGAGGCAAGGGTATGCTCATTTGCAAAGAAACAACTAGTCGGTTTCGTACCTCACTGGTCGGCTTTTGCGGCGAGCTCGAGCGCGTGCGCGAGGTCCGTCTTCAGGTCGTCGGGATTCTCAAGCCCCACGGAGATGCGAATCATTCCGTCGCTCACACCCATCTTTGCCCTGTCCTCTTCGGAGAGGTCGAGAAAGGCCATGGTGGCCGGCGCCTGCGCTACGCTGCGAACTCCGCCGAGCGACGCCGCGAAGGCAATCACCTGGAGGCTCTTGAGCACCCTCACGGCCATCGCCTCGTCGCGAACTGCGAAGGTGAGCATGGCACCGCCCATGGTGAACTGTTGCCGAGCAAGGTCATGCTGTGGGTGTGACGCAAGGCCTGGATACCATACTTGTCTTACCAAGGGATGGCCATCGAGGAAGCGGGCGACGTCAAGCGCATTTCGGGACTGCGTTTCAACTCGCACGGGTAAGGTTTGTGTGCCCCGCAGCAACAGCCATGCGTTGAAAGGTGAGAGCACCCCACCCAACTTGGTGAGGGTGCTCCACCGGATCGTCTCAATCCATTCGCGCGGCAATATCTGAGAGAGCTCGGTGAGGGTTCCGCCAAGTGCGTCGTTGTGACCGCCTATGAACTTTGTGGCGCTTTCGAGCACAATGTCTGCGCCAAACCGATGCGGCCGACAGACCACAGGACTGGCAAAAGTGTTGTCACAGACTGCAACAGCTCCGTGGTCGTGAGCCAGCTCTCCGAGCACTCTGATGTTGGGGACCTTCATCGTTGGGTTGGCAATCGTCTCGAAGTAGAGGACCTTGGTCTGCGGAGTGAATGCTCGTTCCACTGCTTGTAGGTCACTTGTGTCGACGAAGGTGGTCAAAACACCAAAGAGGGGAAACTTTTCCAACAGCAGTTCGTGGGTCGTGCTATACGTGGTCCAGTCTGCGATGACATGGTCGCCACTTTTCAGCAGGCCGAATAACGTCACGGCGATTGCGGCCATTCCTGAGCCAACCGCGAGGCAAGCGTGCGCCCCCTCAAGGCGGGTCATCTGCTCCTCAAAGCGGTATTCCGTTGGGTTGCCGCATCGGGAATAGATGTTCACGTCGTGGCGCTCGCCTGCGACTATCTGGTCGTACACATCGTCGGCATACTGGTAATTCGATGACATGTAGATCGGATAGCTAATCGATTGGGATGCAGGTTCTGGATCCTGCATTACCGCAACAGTCCTGAGGTCCTGCTGCTGATACGGAACTGCTTCAGTCATCACGAGCTCCTAGTGATCGTGAATCTTTTCACTATCCGACCCACGTCCGCTCGCGCGAAATTGTCGGTCTACTCTCGCGGAGAGGCGATGTCAAGAGTCGTTCACATGCGCCACGCACGCAACCGCTACCCCGAACAGCGCGCCTTCGTAGTCTGCGCCGCCCTCTCGCGAGGTTTCTGGGTGAAGGGGGAAAGGAGTGTGAAGGCGTATGCCCAAGCGAGCGTGCGTGGCTTCGGGGGGCAGTAACAGGGGAGCGGACTTGTGGTCGCACATGATTCCACGTCTCCGCAACCGTCGCTGCGTGTCGTTTGTTGCGGGCTGGACTTCTCTCTCGCGTGAAGCGCGCTGTTTCGAGGGGCCAACCCGAGCCGCCCTGTGTTTCCCCTTCTCCGGGTGAGTGTCGAGAACAGCGCCGCGCCGACCGTGACGCGAGCGCTCGCGGCCTACGTTCACCGTCGCCAGCCCTGGAGCGGAGATACTTGACCCCATGACATGGCCTACGTCGTTACGCCTGGTGCTTGCCTCCGCATCCCCGTCCCGGCTGCGCCTTCTTCGAGACGCAGGACTCGATCCCGAGGTCATCGTCAGTGGAGTTGATGAAGCTGTTGGCGATCTCGACATCACCGACGCGGTGACCCTTCTCGCGGAGCGCAAGGCTCTCGCGGTCGCCGGGAAGTGCCATGGCGCCCTGGTACTAGGTTGCGATTCGATGCTTGATCTTGGCGGCGTTGCCCTCGGTAAGCCGCAGTCAGCACCCGACGCCGCGGCCATCTGGCGTCAGTTGTCGGGACGCCAGGCCGAGCTCTACACGGGCCACTTCCTACTCGACACTCGGACAGGTCTGCATGTTTCTCGAGTCGCCAAGACATCTGTACGGTTTGCCAGGCCAAGTGAGGCAGAAATCAGCGCGTACGTAGCGAGTGGCGAGCCATTAGCCTTCGCAGGCGCTTTCAGCCTTAGTGGATATGGAGCCGCCTTCGTCGAAGGCGTCGAAGGTGACCCTTCCAATGTCCTGGGTCTCTCAGTTCCCCTACTGCGCCTAATGCTTGCCGACATTGGCGTGATGATCATCGACCTTTGGCGAGAAAGGACATCGCGTCCGACGTGACCGAGATCCTCGTTACTCCTAAGAAAGGGGCACCGGCGGACTTAATCAGGCCGTTTGATTTCAGAGCACCCACGCACGCGCGACCTCGGCAACCGCAACGGCTCTTTTGCGCTAGCGTGTCCGCGAAGGAGGACTACTGTACGCAACTCACTGTCCTCAGCGGAGGCAACGACGGAATCACTGATGCCGGATAAAAATCCTCCCGACCGTGAACCCGAGGGAACACGATGTGTAACTACTCAAACCCCATGTGATTCCACGCCATATTTGCGAAATCGTGTGCCTCCTGACAAGTCCACGGCTGGCTCGAGTCAAATAAGAGCTTTCGCTTATTGACCTCGGTCCAATGGGAGCTTATATTGTCTTGGAGTGTCGCCTTGAGGATGTAAGCTAAGACATCGCGCATTGTGTCCACGTAGTTATCATGCTTAAACCGATCGTCCGGAACATTAAACACGAGACACTCGATAAAGAAGGACTGGAACTCAGTATCGAGGCTGCCCTCTTTGACAAGTTGGTTCTTTAGACACTTCAATGCTCGGACCATGTCTTTGTATCGATGGTTCGTGGCGTTGTTCTTGTCAATGCCGTTTGCAAGCTGCAGCTGTGGCCAGTTTATGATGTCGGGACCTCTGTCCGGGCGAAGCAAAGTCCCACGTATACCGTCTAGCTGATTTACATCTCTTACGAGGCGATACGCGCAACACGGAACCACGTCGGTTGGTAAGGTGGTGCTTTGCTCTCTGACCCTAAGCGCCGTATTACCACGAATGACGGCATTGCGGCCATAATAGTCGACCAATGCTGCCTCTATGTCGGCCTTAAAAGCTGACAAATCGTAATCGTCGTTGCGCGGACCAGGGTGCATGCTCGTTATCCTTCGCTTGTGCGCCGCTGAAGGATCTAGGCTGTAGTAGAAGAACTCGGCGCACTCGACGGCGATGTCCATATCGCAGTCGGGCTGTACGTTTGTGTTATTGGCATATGAGCCCTGGGCGTAGACGCTGTATTTGACCTCCTTCAAGCGCAGCGAGACAGAAAGCGCCTCCTCGATTTGCCCCTTGGTCTTGTCGCGCTTAGCGTCCTCACGCTGGCTGGGCGGCTCGACCCACGTCCGCAGGGTATCTTCCCAAGTCGTTGCCATTGTCCGTAGCGTACGCCAAGGGTTCCGACAGGCAAGCTATCCCGGGGGACGTAGGTCGACGATCTGAGTTCCCCGTCACGGGAGGCGTTCGGCAGTCAGCTCAGAGATAGCGCGATCGTCGGACGCTTCGACGGTCACGGCTGAGGGGATCCACAACTTTGAGGATCGCTCCCCGCTCGTCCACCGCGTCTGGTGGGAAGGAGGGCCTGCGTGTGCCCTGTCCCAGGCAAGAGCGCCCCTTGAGAGGCATCGGCGTCGTTGTGTGTGCCACGTGCCCGATCGCCCCGACTATCGTCTGGGTGCTCGACTTCCAGTTCCACGAGACATCGGACGGAGGATCCGGAAGCTTCGACCAGTATCGCCGCGAGTGCATCGCCATCGTCGTCAAGCGCTTCGTAGGCGCCGGCTCGTGAGATCCGTGGAGCGCCTGGCTCTCGCGTACGGGACGCCGAGATACGTAACCTTTGACCGCAGGCCCGAGTTCATCGCGTACACCGTCTCGGACGGTGTCGCTTCAATGGCACCGACACGGTCTTCATCGACCCGGGATCCCCATGGCAGACGGAACGGAAGGCTGACGACGAGTTTCAACGCTTCGAGACTCTGGTTCTCCGCAACGACCGGAGGATCAGCTACAACGTGGACAGACCCCACAGCGCGCATGGCTGGCTCGCCCCAGTCGAGCTCGTCGAGCTTGGTTCAACCAACAGCGGCTACTGCTCACGAACCGATTGGCTCATCAAAAGGGTTTCCTTCAGGTGGGATCGTTCCTGCTCACCGGCGGAGCGGCAACTCGGCCTGGAAGGAGCCCAAGGGCAACAGATAACCGGTGCCACCTGTTTACGCCGAAGCCTGTCATGTCGACTGGGTTAAGCCCCGACCGTGGGAGCTGCAGACCAGGCTTGTCCATAATCCTGTCCATAAACTCCGGACAACCAGGGCCGACTCCAGCGTACTCAGTGGACAAACCAGCTGATCAGAGCGGTCTTGGCGGACTCGGAACTACCAGCTGGACTGCTTCCGGCCCATTAGCAGTGAGTCCGATTCGGCCGCTCTCGCACCTCTCCAGCAGGGTTTTTGCATTCAATGAGGGACGATTTTCGATGTTCTGTCCATAATTGCTACGCGCAACCCGCGCCAGAGAGCATACGCGAACGCCGGACGGGCGGGGGCGCCGTCTCGGCGCTGCTCTCCTCAGGCACTTCATGTTCAAGGCAATCGAGGTAGCCGGGACTGTTGGGGTTCGGCTGGTGCTGGTCCACGCCAAGGATGCGGACGCCAAGAGCTTCTATCGGCGTTACGGGTTCGTCGAATCGCCAGTTGACTCCATGACCATGGTGATGCTCATCGGCGATGTGTGATCTCAACTTCTCGGACACCGCGCTCTGGAAGACGGTGAAGACGAAAGCTTCGGACGATAGTTGTCGTCGACATCGGGTCGCCGAGTGTGCAAACAGCATCGGGCACTTCCTTCAGCACTCGTCGGAAAGCTAAGAGCGACGGATCGCGAATCGGCTGACTAGGCCAAATTGGGCCGGATCAACCGCTGGAACGTCCGCGACTCGTCGCCTCGAGAAGCTTCGTGCATTCGGCCCGAGTGGCTGCGGGTGCAGCTTCCATGGTCGAAAATGCTGGGCTGTCTCCGAGCCGAGGAGGTCAGGGCACATGCTGTTGCCCAGCGCTTGGGAGAGGGCAAGTGGCGGAGTCCAAGGGGCGTCGGCCAGCTCCAGGAGCTATGCGTTCAAGAACTCCGCAGGCTGCCTTTTCCCCGATCTACGGACCGGCGATCGGCAGTCGCACTTCGAAGCAAGACCCTTTGGCGAGAGTGGAAGTGATGACACCAACCTCGCCGCCGTGGACCTCGACGATTCGCCGGACGATCGCCAGGCCCAGGCCCGATCCTGGCACCTTGCGCTCAGTGGAACCGCGATAGAACCGGTCGAAGATATACGGAAGATCCTCTGCCGCAATCCCTGGCCCCTTGTCGGTCACCGAGAGGACCGCCGCCGCCGAGTCAACGCTCAGCTTCACTTCGATTGCGGTGCCCTGCGGGCTCCACTTCGCGGCGTTGCTTACGAGGTTCGCCACAACCCGAGCGAGGTCGCTGCGTACTCCGCGAACAAACACGGGGACGAGACTGTCCTTGATGTCGACATGCGGGTCGCGCCGCATGTCTGCGAGCACGTCGCTGACGACATCGTGGAATGCAACGACGTCCGTGTGCCGGGATAGTTCGAGCGTTCCTTCTTGTCGGGCAAGCTCGATCAGATCGCCAACCAGGCGCCCCAGCCCGTCCAGCTGCCCGACCACGTCCTCGAGGAGTTGCGTTCTCGCATCGGCATCGATCTCGATGCGGCCGGCCAGAAGTTCGACGTTGGTCCGGAGACTCGTCAATGGTGTTCGCAACTCATGCGAGGCATCGGCGATGAGCTGGCGTTGAGCGAGCTGGGAGCTCTGGAGCGCGGCCAGGACCGTGTTGAGGCTCACTGCGAGTCTGCTGAGTTCGTCGCGGCCCTCAACTGGGATCCGCTTTCCGAAGTCTCGGGTTGTCGCGACGCTCTCCGCTGCAGCGGTCAGCCGTCGTACCGGTCGCAGAACAAGTCCCGCAACAGCGGTCCCGAGGAGCAGCGCGAGGACCACGCCTGCGGTTGCTGCAAGCGCGAGTGCCACGGCCAGCCGATCGAGCTCAGTGTTCCGCGCCGGCTGGACGAGTTCGAGCGCAAGCCCTTTGCCGAATCCGGTCACCAGTTCGCGCACGGGTACCGAACCGACAGTTGTGCTCGTGAAATAGCCGTTGGCCTTGCCGGCCGCGACCGCGCGCACTTTCGCGCTGACGGGAAGCTGAGCTGAGCCGCGCGAGGGAGTGACGACCAGCCCATCCGCTTCGACGACCTGTTCGGCGGGTTGGTTGGCGAGCAAGGACGGCGGGCTAAACAAGAGATCGAGCGCGGCGCGGAGGCCGCCGTGCGTGCGCGCGTTGTTTAGCGTCTCGGCCTGGCTTGTGAGCGTGCCGTCGACCGCGTCAAGCAGGTCGTGGCGAAATACGACATATGCACTAGCGGAAACCAAGATGACTGCGACAGAGACAGCGAGTGCGGTAATGAGCGCGACGCGCGAACGCACTTGAAGTCTCGCCGCTCGGCCCCCTCCGCCGAGCCAGCCTCCACGGGTCTCGAGGGGTCCCCCGCGGGGCGACTTCATTCCCGAAGGACGTAGCCGACGCCTCGGACTGTTTGAATAAGTCGACTCTCGCCTTGTGACTCGGTTTTCCTACGCAGGTAGCCGATGTAGACGTCGAGCGAATTCGAGGCCGGACCGAAGTCGTAGTCCCAGACGTTTGCCGAGATCACCTGGCGCGTGAGAACCCGACCAGGATGCCGCAGGAACAGCTCAAGGAGAAGGAACTCCGTGCGAGTGAGCTCTATCTCTCGACCCGCCCGACAGACCTCTCGCGATCCGAGATCGAGGGAGAGGTCGCCATAGCACAGGACTTCGCTTGCCTCGGTCGGACCGGCACGCCGGAGCAGTGCGCGAAGCCTCGCCAAAAGCTCCTCGAGGGCGAATGGCTTGACCAGATAGTCGTCTGCCCCGGCGTCGAGCCCGGCGACGCGGTCGTCGACGCCCTCGCGCGCGGTGAGCATGAGGACGGGTGTCCTGTCCCCCGCCTTGCGCAATCGGCGACAGACCTCAAGGCCGTCGACACCTGGCATGGACACGTCGAGGACGACTACGTCCGGGGCCCGAGCCGTCAGAGAGTGGATGGCGGCCGTACCGTCCGCGGCCGTCTCCACGTCGTAGCCATTGATTACGAGTGCCCGCCCGACGGCTCGAAGAATTCCCTCTTCGTCGTCGACGACGAGCACTCGTGATCGCTGTCTGCTCATCTCATTCGTCTCGATGACACCATCTTGGCGTCTCAGCAGTGCAGATAGTTGGCTTATGTGGCTATCTGCTCTCAGGACCCCGTGTAACCGCCTGATGCGAGGCCGATGATGCTGGCTTCGTAGTTGGCCCGGGCAAGCGCGATGTCAGCGGCCAAGAGCTGATGGTTCGCATTGACGAAGACTTGCGTGTCACCAGGAAAGTCCTGCGGCTGCTGCGCGATTACAACTGTGGAGACGTGCGCGGAGTCGGCTGCAGCCAGGTTGACGTCCGCAACGTACGCGGTGTCGTGCTTGAGCGCATTTGCATATCCCGGTTGACCCTGCAGCGTGTTGATCTCCGCTAGCAAAGCCGCCTCACCCGATTGCAGGGTCGCTGCCTGCGCGGCGATGGTGTCGGCTTCGATTACCTCAAACACCTGTGGCGTCAGCACGGCAAAAACACGGTTCCCCTGGATCATCGACCTCTGGGCCGCCTTGAGCTCAGGCATCGTCGTGTCCGTCTTCACCTGTGCAAGAAGGCCGGTGATGTTCGCGGTAGCTGCCGTAAGTCCGGCGGCAAGCGTGCTCGCGTCACTCGGGGTAAGTGAGGTTGCCTTTGTCACGTCAGTGGAAAGTACCTGGAGCTGGGTCACGCGGAACGTGAGCTGTTGCTCCAGTTTCAGCTGGAACTGCGTGAAGT
>Ga0326728_10005940_pt1 | contig 33538 bp, 31 predicted proteins | sample MB3enrmetagenome_FD_207602 | JGI IMG/M metagenome (GOLD analysis project Ga0326728, IMG submission 207602) | Lab enriched peat soil microbial communities from McLean, Ithaca, NY, United States - MB31MN | ecosystem: Environmental > Terrestrial > Soil > Wetlands > Peat | place: USA: New York... | reverse complement strand
TTCGCACCTTTCCTACCGAGCAGGACGCGAGTGATGTGGCTCACGGCGTCAATCGTACTCCTTCCAGGCCGAAAGCCGAAACTATTGGGCTCGAACTTTGCTTCCCACTCCGGGTTCATCGCAAGCAACACGAGCGCCTGCATCGCCCTATCCCGCAACGTCGGGATACCAAGCCTGCGCTTGCCGCCAGTTGGCTTGGGGATGAAAACGATTCTCACCGGGCGAGATATATAGCCCTTGAATGTCAGGCTCTCCGCGAGGGCAACTTTCTGCTCACCGGTCGTGTACAAGCACCCATCAATGCCAGGGGTGTTCTTTCCACGGTTCACCTCGCAGACGAGCCTCACCGCCCATAGCCGGGCGGCGAGCGATCCTGCCAGCAATTTCTGACGGTGCTTCACTTCCTTGAAGTTGCCGGCCTGAGTATCTCGGAAAATCTTTTGCTGTGCGCTTTCGACTTGGTGCTTGACTTGGCCCCAGTCTACCTGAGCCCAATCTACCGCATCTCGCTGGTTGGCACGCATGGACTGCACGTCCATCTCACGTCTTCCTTCCATTTGAAAGTTCACCTGCAATTCCTTTCCGTTGAAGTCACGGGTAGTCAGCATATCCCCCGCGTTGCCGGGGGCATTGGCTTTCACCCGATGTCTGCCTTCACGCGCCACGTTACATGCGCACGGAGGCTTTACGGAGTTCCTTCACGGGGACGATTACCGAACCTTTAGGGACCTGCTGTACCCCGGGCACCATCGTTCAGATAGGCGTGTGAAAATGCAACACACGTCCCGGCACCGTTGCCTGCTTTGGACAAGCTGCGTATCAACTCCCTTTCGCAGCATATGTGTTTCGAGGCGTCTGACACAGGTTCACTCTCGTTTCCCATGGGTTCGCTTGGCTAGCCCTATCTGCCCGGGGAGTTGGCAGAATCGGTACATTTCCACGCATGCTTCGGAACCCGCGCCTTTTTGACGCGAGCCCGCGTGGATGCCACAAGCGTTCTGAATCCGCTGCCATTATTCATGGATTCCTCGTGAAAGCTTTACTCCGCCGCATGCATTTTTCACATTTTCCACCATCATTTCTCAAAGTATTGAGAAAAAGAATTAGCCATCAATTCCTATTGGAAAATGACTAACTATGGAATCGAACAGGGTAGCATTCATCACCGGTGCCAACAAGGGGCTGGGTTTCGAGACCGCACGCCAACTCGGCCAGTTAGGCATCAAGATCATCATGGGATCCCGTAACGAGCAGCGGGGGCAGGAAGCCGCCGGCACCCTCGCCGCTGAAGGCATCGACGCGCGATGCATCGTCGTCGACGTCACCGATCAAACAACCATCGACGCGGCGGTTGAGCAGGTTGACCGCGAGGTCGGAAAGCTCGACATCCTGATCAACAACGCGGGCATCTCCATCCAGCACTCTCCCCCGAGCGAGATGAGCATGGAGGACCTCCGCAGGACGTTCGACACGAACTTCTTCGGGGCGTTCGCCGTGACCAAGGCCTTCCTGCCCCTGCTGCGGAAGGCGGAGGACGCCTGCATCGTGAACGTCTCGAGCGGGCTCGGATCGCTGTTCCGCCAGAGCGACCTGCAATCACGCGTCGCGCACCAGGACACCGTTGCCTATGGTATCTCGAAGACTGCCCTGAACTCCCTGACGGCCTTGTTCGCGAACGAGCTGGCGGGCACCGGGATCAAGATGAACGCGATCGCCCCGGGGTTCACCGCCACGGCGCTCAACAACTTCACGGGAACGCAAACGCCGGAAGAAGCGGTCAGGGTTATCGTGCGCTACGCGACCCTGCCCCCGGATGGCCCGACTGGCGGTTTCTTCACCAAGGACGGCCGCGAGCCGTGGTAGCCGAGGTTCACTCCGGGAGCGTGAGAGACGCGAGGTCGACGGGCGTCCTCGTCAGGATCTCGTAGCCGGATGCGGTCACGAGAACGGTATCGGAGTGCCTGAAGCCGCCGTGGCCCTCAAAATAGAGCCCTGGTTCGATGCTGATGACCATGTTTTCTTTCAGCTCGATATCGTATCCCTCGGCGACCCACGGTTCCTCGTGCGTCCCGATGCCGATCCCGTGGCCGGTCCGGTGCAGGATGTTTGTCCCATATCCCCTGTCGACCAACAGCTGCTTGGCCGCCATGTCGACCGCCGAGCAAAGAGCTCCATCCCGGACCTCGGCCAAGGCGGCCTCGCGAGCCTCCATCATATCCCCGAAAATCTTGGCATCGCCCTCGTCCACGCGTTGCGAGAAGAAGGTTCGTTCGCATTCGGCCGAGTAGCCATCCGCTTGCACCGCGATCAACTCGACATTTACCATGCCCGCCTTGATTGCATCAAAGGCACTCGGGGCGCGATGGGGCATCGTGGAGATCGGGCCCATCCAGACCGCCGCGGTGGACGTCGTGACGAGGAGGTTCGCGTCAGGTATCCTCCCGAGCACGCTTGAATACAATTCCTGCGTCACCGGTGCGATGATCGACAGCAGGGGAGCGCCTTCTTTTGAATTCTTCAGGAGTTTCTGGGCGATCTTGTCAGCAACCTTTGATGCGAACCGCATCTTCTCGATCTCTTTCGGGGACTTGATGATTCGTAATTGCTCCACGAGGTCTACGATCTTTACCCTTCTCCCGTTGCTGCGAACGCGATCCACGATGCCAGCGGGGAGCGACGACTCGATGCCGATGGTCTCCATACCTGCGAGGTGGCCTTGGAGCAAATCGAACCATTCTTCTCCTGCTTTCGAGGGATACTCGAAATAGGATCTGACATCCTTTATCGAAGAGACTTGGGTTGCATGCTCTTCCTCGAGCTTCGGCACGAGCAGGAACGGCTCGTCGCGCAGCGGGACAACAACGAGGAAGACGCGTTCGTATGGTCGGTACGCCAGTCCCGACAAATAATATGCATTTTCAACCGATCCAGCGATGTAAGCGTCCAACCCTTCGCGTTCTACTAATGCCTTAAAATTACTGATTCGTTGGGTGTATTCTTGGTCGTCGATCTTGAGTCCCATCGTTAACCACTCGCAAGGTGTATTTTACGTGATTTGGGTTTTCTAATGCTTCTGGCGTTTCGAAGAATGTTGCCCGTGCCAAGAGCTGCTGGACTGGCAATCGGTGCAATAATGTGCAGGAGAAACGTGATAATAGGCTCGTTAGATGGTCAGGTTGATGTGCGAAGAGTGCATACCCGAGATCGGGATGATGATATCCACGCGCGCCCATGTTTCGGGTTGATCGACCAGAAGAAGCAGCGCCGTACGAAACACCTCGGGATTCTCTAAAACCTTTCGGGCCAGGCCTTCTGGCCAAACCGCCGCAACGTGCCAAAAATCTTGGCTGTTTTCGATCACGTTCCCGATCAAGAACCCGATTCGCAAACCGTTATTCAAAATGCCAAGAATGGCATAGATATTCTTGTCGGATTGATTTACACCCTCGTCGTCGATGATCTCCTTGATGTTACCGATAATATTGTAATGATCGGTTTGCTTCGTTATGAGTACGAGATCGTCGACGAACTGGTTCGTGAGCAGGGGTTCCCCGACAAGGAAAGAGCTGTCGACGAAACTCAGGACGAAATCGTCCGCCGTTCCCGGTTTTTCGCCTTCGAAAGTAACATCCCATATGGCAAATTCTTCCTCTTCGGGGGTTTCGTTCATGATAGCTCTTCCTCGTTAGATGAGGCCTAGGAAATCGAGCCCGGCCTCGGTGAGGTAGTACACCACTCCGGCAGGCGCTTTCCGCGAGGCAACCAATCCTTTCTTCACGAGACTGTCCAAGAGCGCCTCGAAATCGGCCTTCTTGAGGAGGGGCTGGTTGAGAGTATTTTTCGTCTGGTTTACCATGATGGCGATGCGGTCCAAGAACAGCTTCTGCTTTTCGAAGATATTGATCAAGGTGATCTCATCCTTGGTCAGCTCGCCCTTCGGGTTGAACTCCGACTCGAACTTCTTGGCCATACCGATATCGCTGTCGGATAGGTTGATTTCCTGCCGCCTCGTCTCGACTTTGGTGAGCTCGACGCTCTCGCGCGCCGACACCTTCGGCGAACCGGTACCGGGCTCGACGTCCGAAGGCCTAGCCGCAGGGCCCTTTGGTGCCTTCGTCAGCTTCACGCTGTCTCTCGCGGACTTCAGAGGCTTCTTTTGGTCGCTCATCGATAGAACAATGCATGTTGAGTTGATAAAATCGCGGGACGGTTGCCGCGGGATCCGGGGGAGCTTGGCCCTGCCCTTCCCAAATGAGCAAATTTGTTAACAAGGATGACATTTTGTAGGACTTGATTTCCTTGGTCTCGCGAGAACACGTGATAAAAACCGGCGCGCGCGTGGAGGTCAGGGACGCGAGAATTACCGATGTTGATGAAATCTGGGATATCTTTAACATCGTCGTTGACGAGGGTGTTTATATCCCTGTAGTTGCCCAAGTAAAGAATCGTAACGACCGGCGCTCGTGGTTTTACGAACTCGCTAACAATGGCGATTTCTGCCTCGTTGCTATGATTAAAGGGGACCGCAAGTCCGAGCGGCTCGCCGGCCAGGTCACGATCGAGTCGAGCGCCGAGTGGGATGGCATGGAGCACGTGGGCATCCTCGGCATACTCATCCACCCCGACTTTCGCAACATCGGTGTCGGGCGGGCACTCATCGAGGAAGCCTGTGAGGAGGCGAAGCGGCGCGGGAAGAAAAAGATAGTGCTGAGCGTCTTCCACACGAATCCCAGGGGCATCGCGCTCTACCAGAGCCTCGGCTTTGACATCGTGGGCACGAAGCGGGCCCAGTTCCGGGTCGACGATGCCTTCGTAGACGAGGTCATCATGGAAAAGTTCTTGGTGCCCGCCGATAGCCTCCCGATAGCCACCATGACGTGAGCAAGTTCCCGTTTACGCCCCGAATTTCTCGAGCTTATCGAGCTTGTTCAGGATGATGGGCATGAGACATTTCCCGTTGAACCGGGAGAAGTAGCCCCGCGCGCTGCCCGTCTCATCGAAGCAGGTTAATCCATCCCGGATAACGGTTGGTCCGGCCAGCACGAATGGCACGGGATCGCCCGTGTGCTCGCCGGCCGTGGCAGGCGTCGAGTGGTCGCCCGTGAGCGCGAGGAAGTTCTTTGACAGGTCGTATGTCTCGAGCAGGTGCGCCAAGGCCCCATCAAACCGCTCGATGAAGTCGCGTTTTTTCTCCGACTGGCGGTCGTGGCCGCAGGAATCGGTTGCCTTCACGTGGATGAACACGAAATCATGATCACGGAGCGCGTCGAGCGCAACGTCCATCTTAGCGACGAGGTCCGTAGTAAAGGTGCCGGTTGCACCCTCGCAGGGCAGGTTTTCGATACCGAGATAACTACATAAACCGCGAATAAGCCCGTTTCCTGTGACGCAAGCGGCGGAAATCCTGTACCGGTCTTGGAATTTCACGACATCCTTGCCCGTCCCGGGACCGTAGAAGAGGATCGCGTTCACGAACGGGCGACCCTCGTTCTCGCGTATCGTATTGGCCGGATGCGGGCCGAGAATGCGCTGGATCTCGGGAATGACGACATTCACGATGCCAGCCGTTCTTTCGGCCTCGGCGGTCCCGTCGAGGGGGATGCACGTTTTCACCTGGTACCCGTTCTTGCCAGGATCGACATCCGACACGGCTGAGCTAAGGCCGGGGCCGTGGAGAACGACCCCGACGCGCTGCTCGGTCGAGTGCTTGAACCGTATCTCCACGTCGGGATAGCCGTCGATGGCCAACCCGTTCAAGGCATCAATGAACTCGTCCGCATCGGGGATGTCCCGACCGGCACGACGGTCCAAGACCGTTTGCTGGGCGTCGATATGGGCAAAGTTTCCGCGAAACGCCACGTCACCGGGCCCGACGGGCAGGTCCACCCCCAGTGCTTCGAGCGTCCCGCGGCCGGGGTAGTCGCTTTCGTAGTCGTATCCAAACAGGTGCAGGTGCGCCACGTCAGAGCCCGCGGGCACCCCGGCGGCCACGACGTCGATGATCCCGCTCGAGCCTTGCGTTGCGAGGGAGTCAATCGTCGGCTTTGTCGCGGCCTGCAGCGGGGTCTTTCCTCCGAGAATGGGCGTTGGACGATCGCCAAGGCCGTCAAGTACGATAAAAATGGCTTTTTTTTCTTCCATCGCGCTCGCTCGGGTTGCAGTATATAAGGTTATAATTCGTAGGGTCTGTATTAGTATATTGATTTGATCTTAGACTCATCAATCAAGATGATGAAAAAACATGTCAGTCAGATTGATAGGTAAAGCGTTCAAGCTCGCAACGAGGTCACGACGGCGGTTCGTGATTTTCACGGTCGTGTATTCCGTGTTGATTGCCCTGACCACGTACAGTATAAACGCATATTACACGGCCCTGCGATCAAGCACGTCTCTGATTTTCATGATCGTCGTGCTCATCTGCGCGATTATCCTGAGCATCTTCTACGCGAACCTGATCGTCACATACCGGCGATTGGAAATCGCGACCCTGAAGTGCATCGGGTGGCGCAACAACCACGTCCGCACGCTCATCGTCGGCGAGATCTTCGCGGTAACGCTCGTGAGCTTTATCATCGTTATCGAGTTTTTCTTCCACTGGATTGCCATCGCGAGCTATATTTTTCCGAAGAAGCTCGCCAGCGCAATCACGCCCATCCAGTGGATCCCCTTGCTCATCACGTTCGGGGTCATCTTGGGCGTGCAGGTGGTAGCGATCTTGATCGCGAACGACCGCATCCTCAAGGTCCGCCCGATACAAGCACTGCAAATGCAGAGGTAGAGGGGAAAAAAACATGCCAGACTTGATGATAAAAGCCGAAAACGTCCAAAAGGAATACACCCGGTCGGGAGCCATCATACGTGCACTCATAGACATCAACTTGGAGATCTACGCGGGAGAAATGGTTTCGATCCAAGGCCCCACCGCGTGCGGCAAGACCACGCTCCTCAACGTCCTGTCGGGCTTGGACATCCCCGACGATGGCAAGGTCTATCTTGATGGGGAAAATATCTCCCGGGCAACCGAAACACGCCTGAGCGCAATCAGGGCGCAGAAAATTGGCTTCGTGTTCCAGGACTTCAACCTGATCGACACTCTCACGGCGGTCGAGAACGTGGAAGCCCTGTTGTGGCCGTCGAAACTGTCGCAGAAGGAGATCGAGAAGCGGGCACTTTCCGCCCTCAGGGACGTCAACCTGCTCGAGCGGAAGGATCACGTTCCCCGCCAGCTATCGGGCGGCGAGAAGCAACGCGTTGCCGTGGCGAGGGCCATCATCCACCAGCCCAGGGTCCTGTTCGCCGACGAGCCGACGGGCAACCTCGACCCGCAGAGCGGCGAGGATCTCATGGAGCTACTCACCACGCTTAACAAGGATTACAAGACCACGATCGTCATCATCACCCACGACGAGCAGATCGCGTCGAAATACGGCAAGAAGCGAATCCACATGGATAAGGGCTCCATCGTTTCGATCGAATAATCTTTTATTTCACCTTTCTTTTGCCGGTGGCTCGTTCCGATTCCCTCTAAGATTTTACAAGACAGCACGTGAACTGTGATCGAGACGCTTCTCCAATCGAAGCTGGACAGCAGAGAAAAAAGGAGTGGGTGAAATCTTAAAATGCCTCTTTTGCTACGCTCAATGCTCCTAAAATTTTGTCAATTCGTAGAATGCAGGTTTGCATCAGGGCATAAACTTTTTCCTTGGTGAGCAATCCGCCGGTATCCATTTTCCGGATAGGCAGGGTGTAATTAATATCGGCTTTTATGGATTCGAAATCCGCTGACGCATTGTTGTAACCGTTTAACAGCTCCAGCACAACGGTTTTATCTATATACGTCGATGGATCAAAACCGCTTCCTTCTGAATCGGCAATAGCCTGCTGCACGCCAGATTCTAGTTTCTCCTTGAGCGCTGCAAAAGTATCGTATAGACTGACAATATCTGATTGGCTCATTTTTTTCACCTTTCGATTTCTGCATATTTCGTGCCATATACAAGAATTTAAAATATTTGAGCCAAAAAAAAATTTAAGGATTTTGGTCTGGAAAAAACCGCTACAAGAACCAATTCATGCACCAGTCTTGGTGCCCCGCCGGCCCCTGCCGGTCCGCTCGGGGCCCAGGGACCATAGCGGCCACATCCCGTTCTGCCGCGGGATCACGGTGAGATTTCTGTACTGCCTTCACGTTACTTGACCCGCCGAGGCCTTTCAAAAGCTTATTAGGCTTTATCGAGAACATCGATGCATCATGTCGCTATCCGATGAAGTCGTCCAGATGCTCGAATCGATCCTGGACATCAACGAAAACATATTCGGGCTGGCATTGCTGGACGCCAGCGGCAAGGTGCTCGCCCAAACGCCTAGCTGGGACATTCGGCGCGATGGTCCGGGGTTCGTGAATTCGTGGGACAATAACACCGGGTCGGTCACGATCCAAGGCATCCGCTACATAACCGTGGAAAACACCCCCGAACGCCTCATCAACACGAGCCCGTCGGGAAAGGGACACGTGATGGGACTCGCTGCTGGCGATGCAAAGCTTGTCGCGTACATCAACCCGGCAATCGGGCCAACCCAAGTGCTTAACGACGCTTTCTTGGTTGCCATGCAAATCGGCAAGGCCATATAGGTTTTTATCAGGGAAATGCCCTCTTTTTTTCCAAACAATCCCAATTTCTTGGCGTTTGAAATCGCGAGGAGTTGTCCCCGATTTCGAGAAATCTGGTAGCAAAGCATTAAATGTCTATATTGATGTCAGATGTCTGCGGAACCATCGTGGTTGATATCGACCCGTTTTCGTGGACAATATGGCACATACTTTTCGTGGAATCATGCTCGGCTGGCTCTTCACGGGCCTGTTCGCGTTTCTCATCTTCCTCATCCCCGGTGTCGACTTCACCGGCAGGATTCTTGGCGGGACCGTCACCAATCTCAACACGGGCATCACGCAAATAATATCTGCATCCGGCTTCGCGGGCGCCAGCGCCGCTCCGCTCGTGTACCTCGGCCTGACTGGAGGATCGCTGCTCCTCTTCGACATGTACCCGCTGTCTTGGGTGCTCACGTGGCGCCCGTGGGATGCGCTCACCATCTTTTACATGATCATCCCGTGGATTCTCTCCGGCTTGATCGTGAGCCGCATCGTGGCAGAGTCGCCGAGGCACATGCTCAAGATCGGCCTGTTCCTTATGTTGGCCAACTCCCTTTGGGCCGTTGGCCTGCTAATCGTGCTCCCGATCGCCCTGTTGAATCTCCCCGTTCTCGGCGGCGTTGGAGGCATCATCGTGAGTGCACTCAACGGGGTGGCATCTGGATTTACCGATATGCCCATGGGTGTCTCCGCGATTTTAACGCAGGTCGAAGGGTGCCTGCTCTTCATCGGTGCAGGGCTCCCGATCGCGATCTGGAAGCAGGACCGGGATAAATAATTCAAAAATATTTTTTTTAACCAAAGTATCAATTTTTTAACCAAAGTTGCGATATTTATGTGCATGGACGGGATTAGTGGGTGTCTCGATGCAGTTATATCGGGCCCCCAGTTCGTGATCCAAGAATCCATTCGCTTGATTGAACAGAAAACGCGTGGTGCACGCCGTGGCCGTCACAAAACAGGTGCAGATCAACGGGACCATTCACTCGCCGGGCGAACTTGGCCAAACCGCCACGCGGCACGATACGAGAATCGTCGTGCTCATCCCTGCATACAACGAGGAACGGGCAATTGCATCCGTCGTGAGGCAGACCAAGGAGGTCATGGATGGCTTCTACCGGCCATATTCCATCCTTGTCGTTGATGACGGCAGTAAGGACGCAACACGGAAGATCCTCGAAAACCTCGAAGTGGACCGGTTTTTTCATCGCGTGAACCAAGGAAAGGGAGGCGTGATACGGAATGCTTTGGAATTTCTCGACCCAGAGGAAATCGTGGTGACCATGGACGGGGACGGCGAGCACGACCCGGCCGACCTGCCCCGCCTCCTCGCCCCGGTGCTGGAAGACAATGCTGATCTCGTCATCGGATCCAGGTTCATGGCCGGCGATCGGTCGACCGGCTACCTGGCGCGCATCAAGGGAGGAAAATTCTTCAAGCGATTTGGGAACCGCGTGTTCTCCATCTTGCTATGGATCTTCACGAGGCGGGCCATCTCCGACACACAGAGCGGGTTCCGCGCGTTTAGGGGAAGGGTCGCCCGCGTGCTCGGAATGAGCGCGGAGGGCTTTCGCATCGAGATGGAAATGACCATCAAGGCGATCCAGAAGAACATTCGAATCCAAGAAGTGCCCATCGAAAGCAAGACAAGCACGCGCGGGTCCCACGTCAAGTCGATCAATGACGGGGCGAAGATTCTCCTGACTATCTTTCGGGAAAGCCTTCCTCGTAGCATCAAGCGTTGTGCGGATTGGATCTTGCCCCGGCTCCCAAAATCTCTTGGCAACTTCGTCAATTAGGTTCAATCACGGCAGCCTCGGTATCGATGCATAATTCCCGCGCGGCAGGAAAGTGCAAGAAGCTCATTTGGAATCATCTGTAATTGTCCAGAAAGTGAGCAAATCAACATTGCGTAGTAATTCTACCATATAAATTGAACTGAAGAGCTCATCGTGTTTTTAAACAGCGACGGGACGACTTTCATGCCGAATATATCCATTGCGAGCCCGAATCGTAGACCTTATCCATCCATGTCAGGTTGTCGTAGATGCTGAGCAGGGACGCGGACACCGGGGGAACGGTACCCTGTTCCACGTTGCCCTGGGAATAGGAATATGAGTAGTGGAGCATCACGTCGTCGAACACGATAAGATAGGACTGGTTCGGGTCCAGCATGGCAGCGTCGGTGGCATTGTCAAGGGAGATAAAGTATAGAAATGACTCAACGGTGAGGTTCTTGCCGGCTTCCACGCCGTAGAAATCCAGCATCTCTTGCAAGTGATAATCCACGTTCACGGTCGTGTAATTGAGCGCGTGCGTCGTGGACCACGTGGCCATGGTCAATTCCGACTCGGTGTTCCAGTACCTCGTGAGCGTCGAGCTCGGCGGGGGGATGACCCCGATCACGCTGATGGGCATCAGGATGACGAAGCCTGCAAGGATTGCCACGGGGATCGTCCTTCGGAGCCACGGGTGTTTCAAGGCCGTACCGAGGCGTGATTTCACCCGAACAAGGTGCGGGCCAACGAGCATCGCCGAGAAGCCCGAGAAAAACGCGAGGCTCGGGTAGAGAAAGGTGGCCATGCGGCCGAATTCCAAGGGGCCGACGTTGAAACCTGCCAGGTACAAGCCAAGCAGTAGTACGAGCACTATAACACTGGTCAAGAACCATCCGTAGATGATTATCTTGATAGGGCTTTTCTTGAATAAATTCCCGAAGGCCAGTAAGCCAACGGCGGCGAGTGGCGCGAGCAAGAGCAAGTTGCTTCCGTAATAGAAGAGCCACGACCCGGAGAGGCCTGTCTGTTGCAAGGTTATGAAGGGCAGCACCTTGACCAAGAATGCCACGGAAAGGATCCCGAAGGCCGAGGCCCCCAAGAGGGTCTTGAAATGGAGAATCTTGAATCGCGCGAACTTGGACCCAAAGCCGCTCCTGTTTTTGAGCTGCAGGATCAGCGTCTTGAGAACATAGAAGATACAAAAGATGGAGAAGAGCGCAACAAAATAGAGGTAGAAGTAATCGGCTTGATCCTGCGTGAGATACGCAACGATGCTTATGCTCACCGCTGATGTTTCAAATCGCAGGAGAAAGAGCACGATCATGATCGCCACGACAAGGGAACCCTTGATCGTGGCTTTTTGGTTGACGATCAGGTATCCTTGCATGAACGAAAGGTAGGTAACGAGCAGGAAGCACGTGAGGGGATGGATGAGGAACATACTCATGACGAGCATCATGAACTCGACCAGGTCGCCATTCGGGGCACTCGACGAGTTGATCTGGAGGTGCTTGATGAGAACGAGGGGGATAAACGACGCAGTGAGCATTTGGCCCCAGAATATCCCAGATGAGTTCAACGAGAACAGCGATATAGTCGTGGAGATGAGCACCCCAAGGATAGTGACTCGTTGATACAGGTCTTTCACGTCGCGGGCCTGCCCGAACCGGGTATCGAGCTTGGCAACAAACGAGTACAGGATGATAAGGGCGAGGGTCGACATACACCCCGTGACGAGGGGGAACCACTTGATGATCGTGTACAGTTCGATACCGGTGGCCCTCGAGATGTAAATAATGAGCACGTAGATGCCTGGAAACCCGTTGTAGTCATTGAGATTGAGCGCGTTGTTTTTCAGGTCTAAATACGCGGCCAGATAATGCTCCAACGCGTCGAAATCGTTGTTGAATAGTGGGAACCTGATGATGTTGTAGAGATAGACCATAAAAGTGAGCAGGATGCAAAGATAAAGCACTTTCTTGAAATCTTTCATTCAATTTGCACCATCTGGTTTGAACTATCCACCATCGATGAATATAAACCAAACTTTGTATTAAAACAGGCAATGCACTTGTTCGACGTTCATAGCCAATTTGGCCCCCAGTGAGGCGTTCAATATTATGGAAGAAAAAATGACTCAATTATCGATAATCATCGTTTTTCACGATGAAATCAATGAAATCATCGATCTTCTCAACTGCTTATCAGTTCAAACATATAAAGACTTTGAAATCATCATTGTCGATAGTAATTCTAAACTTGAAAATAACGAAAGATTGAAAAAGCATACGCAAGAAATGAAAAACAACAGAATCAAGATTCTTGCGAGCAAACACAATATTTTCTATGCGGCAGGAAATAATAAGGGTTTAAAGATGGCAAGGGGAGAATTTGTTTGTATAATGAATCCGGATATCGCTTTCGGATCAGAATTTCTCGAAAAGGGCGTGAACTTCTTTCTTTCCGACGATCACCCCGATATTTTCGCTCCGAAAATGAATGTGTTTGCAAAGAAAAATGTGGTTTGGTACGCAGGAGCAGTTATTAATCCTGTATCGACGTATTTTAGCAAACATATTGCCTTTTTTTCCAAGGATTCTGCAGCCTTTCGCAAGATAACTCGAACGGACTACGCAAACGGGGCTTGCCTTTTTATCCGGCGCGCAGTACTCGAGAAAATAGGTGGATTTGATGAAATATTCTTGATTTACGTCGAGGAAACGGATCTGAACCTTCGTGCCCGGGCCGCGGGATTTTCTATCTTTTACAATGGCAATCTCGAAGCATTCCACAAGGTCCAATTATTAACGAGTACATCAAGATTTGGAAACCGAGACACCCTTTTTCAATATTATTTGTACACGAGGAATAAAGTAATTCTCACGTGGAAAAACTTTCCCTTCAAGACGATTTTTGGCTTTTATTTCACTTATTTACTTTATCAATTGGTAGTGAATACCATCCTCAATATTCGCCTCAAGAAGCCCTATCTCTTGATGATACATCTACGGGCCTTGTTTTTAGGGACTCTGATAGGCGTTCAGCGAAGGACACATCAGCCATGTGGAAAACTCGTTCAATCAGAATACAAGTTCATTACCGATTCGTTTTTTTCGAAAAACCGAAAGAAGGGGTGAATGAGAATTGGAGTTACTCTTTAAAGTTTCCATATTTCCTACGATACGACAACGCCATCAAGCCTCCGACAAGCAATCCCAATCCCCAGACCAATGACCTTGCCATATGTAGGACTTGCGTTTTAATGAAATACCCTACCCGATTTCTATTAGGCGGTGCCCTGGTCGCAACGCTGTAAGCCGGCAAGAAACTGTAACAGTACATCGAAAACCAAAGAATGCACGTGGGGAGAATTAGATACCCCAACCAGGAAAGAAACCAGAAAAACGGGAAATAAACGTAGAGCAAGTAGCCAAGTATTAACAAGGGCGTCTCCACGAGTAATATAGCATAAACAATAGGTTGAAACACCATATCGTAGGGAATAAACCACGTCGTCAAAAACTTGCTCTTGAAGCCGGCTTTCGGATGGTACATGGCGGCCCGAACGATAGCCCTCGAATCCCTGTACCCCTTTTGGACCAGCCGTCGAAAACCGGATTCGGGGACGTGATAGGTAATCGCATTGGGTTCCTTGATGATCTTGTAGCCTAAGTCCACGATCATGAAGGAAATTTGCGTGTCTTCGGCATGAAACCATTCCTCCTTGAAGCCACCAACTAATTCGAGAATGGAGCGGCGAAATATTGACCCGGGCCCGCCACTGAACGTCGGTTCGTTTTCATCTCTTGAATTTCTTTTCTCGAACTCGAATTGCCTATAGATGGATGAGTAGGAACTGTCCGTTCGAAAAACCGTGACACCGGATATAGCCTGGACGGCTGGATCGCCAAAATGGGGAATCATCACCCGTAGCCAATTGGCATCGAAGACGCAATCGGCATCCGTGAAGGCTATAAATTCACCACGAGCCATTGTAAAGCCAAGATTTCTGGCATGGGCAATCCCTTTTTTCGGGGTGTTGACTAGGATCACGGGATAGTTTTTCACGATGTTAGGGGTCTCGTCATCGCTCCCATCGTTGATGATGATGATCTCTTTTTTTTTGTATTCTTGCTGCAACAAGGATTCGATGCACGAGCTGATGGTTCCAGCCATATCTCGCACGCCGACGATGATAGAAACCAAGCCATTGCCTTCCGGCCACGCAGGACCAGAGTTGTTGATAATTTCGAACTCACGATCCATCTGAATCACGGTCTGATGCGATGCATACTATTGGATGAATTAGGATTTCTATTCTCGAAAGAAAAGAAAATCTGCCTGTAATAATCTCCCTGTTGATAAATCTCGGAATCCAGGTATTATGTCTTCTAAAGTAAATCCATTTTGGGATAGCATTTGAATCATTTCATCGTACAAGACTTCTCCTTGGTACAGTGGTGTTAATGATAATTCTAATTGAATTCCGGTTAAAATCGAAAGCGTGTTCTTAGCACCGGTCAGGATCTCGTGCTCGAATCCTTGCGTGTCGATTTTCATAAAAAGGTACTGAGAAGGATAGAAATATTGGTCCACGATCGAATCTATCGTCTTTATCGGAACTTCTTCTTTACCAATGTATCGTGAGGTCGGTAAAGCATCAATATGTTTCTTTAACATTGGTAATAGAGAACTACTTGCAAGATTACCAGCAATATTCAAATATGATACTTGTTCTTGGCTTCCAAGTGCACACCGCTCGTGAATAATCCATCCGGAATATTTTTTACTTAGACGAATTAATCTTTCGTGAAGCTGTGCCTGTGGTTCAAATGATACTATTCTACCGGTATATCCCGCGCGGAACATGGCCTCAGCATATGCGCCCACAAACGCACCGATGTCGAAAATGAGGTTTATGTGGTGTTGTTTTAATTCTTTCATCAATGTCGCTTGTATGTTATTAAAACGCACTATATCAAATCCGAAGACATGAAATATTCGCCGGATAGATTCGATTATTTCTTGTTTCAACATATTCAGGCGTTACCCCTCTTAATGAAGCTATTTCTTACTATTTAAGAGAAATTGATATATTTTTTCGTGAATCCGGGCGACATCGGACCAGTTTCGCATTCCTAATACTTTTTGATGGAAGCGTTGTGCACGTTCAATGGCTGCCTGGGGTTCATTGAAAACTTGAAGAATTTTCCCGGCCAATGCATCCACGTCCCCATAATTAAAGAAAAAAACATCAGATGGGTTGAAAACATCAGTAAATCGACTACTTGTAATGATTGGTTTGCTCAAGCTAGCAGCTTCGATAAAAACATATCCAAAGTTCTCGGTTTTCGTGGGATAGATGATCGCATCTGATGCTGTGTAAGCCGCGTAAAATTCCTTCGGCGTCCTTCTCAGAAACCCAAGATACCTGACATTTTCCCCGACGTCGAGTTTCTTTATCATATCATTTATATGATTGAGATATCCATCATCAGCTCCAATGATAAGGAAAAGGATGTTCGGAATGATTTTTCTTACCACTTGCAGTGCTTTTATTACGAATTGAACGCCTTTGTTCTCCACCAATCTGCCGACATACGAGATCACGAACTTGCCCTGCAGCCCATGTGTTTTCACGAATGCTTCAACGTCGGACGGGGCTATCGGAGGAGATAATTCGGTGCCCAAGGGAATCTTTAAGACGGGAAGGGAACGTTTAAAATAAGTTTCGAGATCGATACCCTCGTCCTTGCTGGTGACGAGCCAGAGGCGAACGAATCGGGAATAAACTGGTTTAAGAAAGAAATCGTACAAGCGCTTGAATATCAGGGTGTGATCTGTACCTTCCCGTTCGATAATAGAAGCATGAGTTGTAAGAAGGATGGGTTTGCGGCTGAGGATCCCGAAGAACATGGCCACGTCTCCTTGAAAATTGCGATATGAATGCACGTGGATGATGTCGGGATGGATAGCCATGCAGTGAATGAATGAACAGGGAGAGACAATGTATTTTTTGTAACTAAGCATGATCCGGTCTAGAAAAATTTTGGTCGTTGCGCTCTCCAAGATTCCGGCGCTTTTAGTGGAGTAATATGAATTGGTAGAGAGTACACAACTTCTGACCTTCCCCGAATATTGAGCGATTAATGCACGGATGGTCTTGGCCACGCCACCAGATTTATAATGAAAATGAGGATTCGTGAGTAAGAGCTTGAATCGGGCGGGTTCTGCCATTCAATCATCCCATAGGGCTCCGGATATTCCACGTGTGAGAACGCATTGCACTGTAAAATCTCAATTCTAGGTTCTATTATTGGATCACCATGACTTTTGAATTATCGGATTCCCGCACGAATAGAAGGAAAATCAGTCTCCTAAACGAGGAGGTAATAATTTGTACCTCAACCGAAAGATGAATAGCATCTGGCTCGTGGATAGAAAATCAGATAATAATTTGGAAAAATGGTTCAAATGAAAATTTGCCTTGGAGTAATACCGGCCATGGGGGGCATCCTCCATTCCTTGAAATTGGCCGATTTTTTTCTGCGGAAAGGACACGACATCGCTTTGGTGTATCCTGATGAAAAATTTGGTTTTAACATGAATGAATTCAAGAAAATGCTGCCCGGAGCCATACAACACGTGACGAGACCAACTGCAAGACCATTGATCCTTCCAAGTATACTGCTTACATCTCGTCTCTTCAAGAGAGCATTGCAGGGATACGATATTTACCAGCACATCGGGGGAACCTTTCTCGGTGCCGACCCGTTTTACACGTGCAACGTGCCGTACAATATCTGGCTTGGTACGACATTTCGCGAGGAATGGGATTCTGTTTTCTCATTTAGTATCGAAAATAAATCTTTTCAAAGCCTCATTGCCCAATCTGTGAACCAATTAATGTTACCAAGGATCCTAGCGTTGGAAAAAAAGATCCTGGAAAAATCAAGTCGGATCTACGTTCAAAGTGCATATACACAAAAGATAGTCGAAACGGAGCTCGGCATTTCGACGTCGAAAGTCGAAATCATGCCTTGTTTCGTCGATCTAGAATTCATACAGTCTGTTTCGATTGATAAACCCGATTTCATGCAAGATAATGCCTATTATCTCGTGACGGTCTCTAGATTTGATCCCAGAAAGAATATTCCTCGATTGGTCAGATTGTTTTTCGAAATCAAGAAACAGACGCGGGAAAACCTGAAATTCTTGATAATTGGACAATCGGGACCAGACGAAACCCTGATCATGAACCTCCGGAGACGATATCGTCTTGAAAAAGATGTTCTCGTGATAAAGAGCGTCTCGCAGGAAAGCAAATATAGAATCCTGAAAAATGCCACGCTCTACCTGTCAAGTTCGCTCCAGGAAGGATTCGGCATATCCATCCTGGAAGCGTTCGCATGCGGGCTTCCTTGCGTGATCTTTGATTCCCTCGGTCCGAGAGATTTCGTTTCAACAGGCACAAACGGATACATCCTCGATCAACGGGAACCCGAGAACTTCGTTCAAACTGTCGTTGATCTTATCGAGCATCCCGAATCTATAAGGAGGCTTAAGAAAGCAGCACTTGAAACCAGTTATAGGTATGGATTGGAGGAGATCGGGGAAAAATTTTTGAAGGAGTATGAAGACCAGAAAAAAGCGACCGATTGATTGAGTATATTTGTTCGTGCAACACTATTGGTTTTCATTGACGGCGGTAGCTGCATTCTCCGACACTTTGCCCCGTTTAAATGAGAAGATTATGTTTTTTGCGAAGAACCCTGCGGGAATGACAGCACTTACAAGGAATATCGTTGAAAACGAAAAGGGGAGAATTTGGAATGCCACCAACACGGAAAGTATGGAATAGAACAGCACAATTTCAACAAATACACCTAAAATAATCCTGGATCCCACGTTTAGTTTCTTCACGCCAAACCAAGCCATATCCTTCGTGATAAAGTAGGCGGGAATCACGAATGAGCAAAAGATGAACAAAATCGTGGTCTTGAGCGCGAAAAAAAAGACGTAAGTAATGATTACAGCAATTTCGAGAATGATAATATAGAATTTGTGGATAATTACAGGTTTTTTAAATCCCGCATCTACATTATCGCGCACCGGTGCTCCTGAAGTGGATCTATTGAAGATTTTATAATAGAAAAGGCATGTGAATAGGATGCTTGCAAAGTAGAAGATTTGCTGCCCGCGGCCGGCGAGTTGCCCGAGGCTTCCCCACAGATAATATAAAACGGCGAGGGGAATGTTTGTAAGTATCAGTATCGTGAAAATCTGTTCCGGTCCACTGAATTGCTTTGCACTCCAGATTTTCTTCAGGATGGATATCCCCAAAACGATTAACGGCAAGAAAACAATGAACCTAATAATCAACCTGATGATGCGGTTTGATGGCACGATTAGCGGCGGGGGAAACTGACCTCCTAGTGAGGGATTGGAATATGCTTCTTGGAAGTCCGAGAGCACAATGATCAAGAATACGACTATGGCAATCAACCCTGCTATCGAAACTGCCTTCCTCACGATATTGAAACCCTTTCTCGGAAATATGTTTTTCAGCACGAATTTAATCAGGATAGAGAGAAATAATGTTAGCAAAAAAGCGAGGATGGTGAAAATTATTTCTGGATGTGCCGTTGAAAAATGCATTTTATTTAAAAAACCATTCAACCACATCAAGGCAGATACACCTTGAGTTATTGAATAATAGATAAAGGGAAAGCTCAATATCGTCGATGTTATCAAGTAAAGGAGGATAGACGTCTTTTTATCTAGTTTATGATAGATGATCGTCAAGATATAGACCATAAAGCAAAAAGAAATGAATATAAAAGTACCGGTGTAGTAATAGAAGGTCAGGAACAGCATGAGTACCAGCATCAGTAAAGAAACCTGCGATGGAGGCCGTTCCTTGAAATATAATAGAAGGATGACGAGCATAAAATCATATACAAGGAAAATATTGCCTCCGGCGAGGAACATAAACTCGTAGAAAATTGCGCCTGCACTAGAGAACACGCCTATTATCACGGTTGCCTGATTGTCAACGTCTGAATGATACTTCCTGACGAGCTCGGTCGTTGTAACGTACACGATAAAGGGGAAGAGGACTTGAGAGATGTCAACAGGGGGACTTTTCAGCACGGAGATGGAAGCCAGGAGATAATTCACGGCGTACATCATAAAAGAAATTTCGATCGAGTTTTGATAGTAATATTCCGAAGCGGTCGGGAACCTGCCGAATTGTATGAGAAAATTGGCAACAAAGATGTTAGGGGAATCGTATGGGGATACGATAGAAGGATACAGAAAATAATACAAGGAATAAGCCAACCAAATCGCGATGAAGAGCAAAATAAGTATGAATATCGTTTTTGGAGCTCTCATTCTCGTTTATGTCACCAGTTCAAAGAGGTACACGCCGTCGTTATGATATATCAGAGAATATAGCGAAGATTCATTCAATATGCTGAATAGGGAGGAATTGATCGGGCCCAAGAGGTAATCCGTAGTAAAGAAACCTTCCGTTACAAAAATGGTAGAAAGGAAAAGGTAGTTCGATACGCCCACCCGCCCAATGGTCTCTAACCAGGAAAATGTTGCATTGTACACTGTGGTCGCATTGTCGCTATACAAAATGTCCCATGTCCAATTTTTTTCCTGTTGTGACGACGTGAGTGATATTGGGGGGACATACACCATCGGGTACAACGTGTAATATTGAATTTGAGATGCTAAACGTAAATCAGTAACGATGGTGTCGTTGACGTTCAAATGGCTCTTAATGTATTGGATGCCGTCGAATTCATCCTGGTTTATCGCACCAATCGACACCTTCTGCTGTGTCAAGATAACCGTATTTGAAAGAGTGATTACCATGCAAGACATTATTATTACGGATAATTTGCCCTTGGACGAGCTTGTTCTAAAAATCGTCATTAAAGGACCACGGTTAGAGATACATCATCTTAATTAAAATATTTTTTAAATGAAGGGCTCGTTTTAACAACGAATGATGATTCACCTCTCCTTATTTTACCTCCTAATTAAGCCTATACCTCCACCTTGATGTCCTTCGGGATCAATAACCGTCGCATCAAGCGAGTGCTATCCTTTGTATATGCAAGATTTCCTGATTACATCCTGAATTCGGTCAAGAGGGCCATGATCGCCTGTAGGTCGAGAATCCTTGATGTCGATTCAGGACGCGGGACGATGGAAAATATGCTTAAACCCTTAGGTTATCAGAACGTGCTGGGAATTGACCCGTTTAACGGAAAAAAGACATTTTATATCCAAATGGCTTGAAGATATTGAAGCGGGAACTTGGTTCGATGCGCAGCCGGTGGGATTCCATCATCTTTCACCATTCCCTGAAGCATCTGCCTGATCAATGAAATGTCTTAAAACATATCTGAAGGCTCCTTGCAAGAAAAGGTTGTTGCTTGATTGCTATCCCCATCGTTTCCTATTAATCATGGAAGCATTATCGGGAAAATTGGGTTCAGATCGACGCACCAAGAAGATAAAGGTTGTTATTCGTTGGTAGAATGGGCTGATTTCACGGATCTTCCTTTTTATGCCAAGCTTTTCTTTTGGCCATAAAGATATACGTGGCAATCGGTAGAGCCCAAAAAAAATAGCTTAAAAAACCGATGAGAAAAAGCTGGACCGGCAAAAATATGCCCACAATGATGGTAATGAATAACGCATAAAAACTATCAACCAAATTTAATACGGCAAAAGGTTCTTGTTGATGAGCTCGCAAATACGAAGAAAATGAAAAAAAGATAACTAGGAGAAGATAAATGACTGCAATAATAATGAGAGTGGTATTATCAGAAAACCGGTTAAATATTGCTAGATGATTAAACAAAATATCTCTAATTATGAAGAATCCGAAAACTCCGCAGGCATAGGTTAGGAATGCAAGGAGGAAATTTTTCTTGAATCGATCATCTAATTTTTTCCATTCCTTTAAAGAGATGAAAATGTTCATCCTCGGGATGATCGATGAAATCCAGGAATTGGCTACGCTATACAAGGCCGAGAATGCCATTAGGCTGATACCAAGTTTTCCTGCGGCCACGCTCCCATGAAATTCGAACATTAAAGGAACGTAGATATTAAAGATCAGATAATTGCTGCTCCAGCTTAAGGCATATCTCTTTAATAATGGATAGAATCTCGAATTCCAATTATAGCTTTTATTTCTGGAGAGATAGAGGAGTTGTGAAAATATCGGGCCATATCTTTTTAGCAAAAGGGCTTGTTCAGCAATAAAACTAAAGAACATTCCAATACCTAATGCAAAAAGAGTGAAATTAAAAAGTAAAGGAATTGACGTTGCTATTGCTTGAACAATTGTTCCAATAAGCTTAATTCTTTCAATCTCGGACACCCTGTTCAAACTTTCCACGAAATTGAGAAAAATCGTGCCGATGAAATTGAATGCATAAGTAATAACAAAGATCAACCAAGGCAGTTCCCAGGAAACGGATGAGGTCTGGCTTGAAAAGAGATAAACACCAATGCCGAAAATCACGGGAAATCCGATCGCCACTGCAAAAATCGTCCATTTGATGCAGAATCGAAACAAACACGCAAGTCTGTTTAAAGCAGATCCTTCCCCGGAGATGCTTTTTGATTCTATCTTTAAGAACGCATATTCATGGGATGCAAACTGAGCAATAATGGTAGGATACCCCAGATCAATAAAAGCCGATAATGCGAGCAAACTTCCCATTGTGAACCAATACCCTTGGACATCGGGCGATAAGAAGTAAGGTATCAGGATGAATAACAGGATCGCATAGATGAAGGACCCGATCTGGTTTAGCGAGGAGAAGATAAAATCCAGATTGAATGCTTCCTTAATAATCCGAAATATATCCTGGAATCTCTTAACTATTTGGACCATAGTTTTCCACTAATCATCCTAGAATCGATCAAAATTCACCGATTTCCTACTTTGGCTGCCTTATGATTGCTTTTCAATTTGAAAGTTAAGGTTTTATTTATTATCAGCACTGAGATTTTTCAAAAAATTCGTATTTATAGATTTGCTGGGCTAAATTTACACCGATGACCTAACCTTGCTTGTGTTATGTCTTTCATTGTTTTTTCAAGTTAAGAAAAGTAAGACATATGTGAAAAAATAAAGCCATTATCTATGGAAAGATCTTTAGTCAAACTTTTCGGAGGCAATACGTTATTGTCTGGAATGGGTACAAATGAGATAATTTCTCCTCGTAAAAGCCGGGATGATTTTTCGCAATTTTTAGAAACATGGGCTGCAAAATTCCTCTTCGATTGATTTCAACGTCACGATCCAACTCTATTTTTTCTATCTTAAACCTTGCTATCGAATATTGGTATTTCTTAAAAAATTCATGTTCTGGATCAAAATAATTAAACCAGCCTAATCCAAAAAAGCTTTTGTGTGTCGGATCTACAGTTGCTAGGTAACTTCTAAAGTAAGGAGTTGTAATAACAACTCGCGCACCGATCTTGCAAATTCTATATATTTCTTCTATTGTTTTAACGGGATACATAAGGTGCTCTAACACGTGATTCATCCAAATGAAAGTTACCTCATCATCATCAAAAGGATAGGGAAAAACATCTAGATCATGAACGATATCTACCCCGGGTAAAGCTATCTTATCAACACCAATGAACCCTTTCCGCTTGGAAATACCACACCCGATATCGAGTTTCTTCATAATATTATCTTAGCAACTTGGGTTTTTGAATAACAAACAGAGATGGTCTCGACCTGTTAGGAAGTATGGGACTTGGGAATACCCCATTTCTTCAAGCTCTTCCTTATTTTTTGTTCTTCTTGTTGATAGTGACCTTTTTTTTTGAAATCTTCAACATAATTTCGAAATTTAGATAAAATTTGTGAGTTAACTTCGTTGATGTCAAGTTCTTTTTCCGGAACGTTAAAAGTATCTAATATTATTTCAGAATTGTCTTGTTCGTTGAAAATGTATTTGTAATTACCTAATAATAAGCAAATTTTTCTTGGGAATTTGGGTAATACTCTCGGTTGAAAGCTATCGGAAAAATAACTTCCTGACGCGATTATATCGTGAATTTCATTTGTTTTATCAATAAGCGAGATCCCACCAAAATTTTCTTTATTATTTATGTGAAACAAGTCCAGAATCGTAGGCGCAATATCGATATTGGAAATTAAGTCATTGTTAAGCTGGGTTTCAAGATTCGTTGAAGTTAAGATTTTAAACGGGATATGAATCAAATTATCTTCATATGTAACGGGATGGGAAAAGAGACCATCCTCAAAAAGCAAATCTCCATGATCAGCAGTTATCAGATAATCTACATCTTGATCGCAAATTTTTTTTACCGAATCTTGGAATTCAACCAATTGTTGACCTATCTTTTTTAAATTTCCTTCATATAACTGGAGTATGAGATTCTTTTCCCGATAAGAAAGGAAAGTTTGAGGGGTTCTAAATCTTAAAGAAAGTGCTAATATTTTGTTATTAAGATTAACTAATTCTTTCTTTGAGGATTTAAATTCAGGAATTTTTCTACTATAAGGCGGATGGATATCCATAAGATGAATCCAGATGAAAAAAGATTGATTACGATATTTTTTTGTAAAAACCAGAGCTTTTTTTAGCAATAATTGTGAATTCGCATATGGTTGCAACGTGCCATCCAATATCTTGTTTCTTTCTATCGAGGATCCTGTCTGTCCCAGTAATCTCTCGAAAATAGACAAGATTTGATTAAATACTGAAAGTCGAAAAACACGCTTTAAATACTTGCTTGTCTCTCTGTATGCCCAAAGAATTAGATGGTTTATTGCATTTTGTTTTAAATCGTAAAAAAATTGAAATCCCCTGTTAAAATTAAATTCCTTTGATAACCAAGGATTTGAATGAATGCCACATGTAAGGATACCATTATCCCTTAATATCTCAGGAAATATTTTGAGATTTTCAGGAATTGGAACGAACCTTTCATTCTTCTTGAACGGGAATTCTGAAGTGAACAAGGAACTCATTGAAGGGCCAGTCCAAGGGCCCGCTGCAACCATTTTTTCCCAAGAATATTCATTCTTTTTGAAGCGTCGAAGATATGGATTTAAAGTAGAATTGAAATAATCATAACGTAAACAATCTATTGTAAACAAGATTATTTGCTTTGTCTCCTTTATAGTATTTTTTCCCTTGTCTGTCTCTTCGGGAACACTATTGGTAGTTGATTTAATCATGGTATCAATTTCACGATTAAATATTTTCAATAAATAGAAAGCTTACTCGGATGTTTTAAAGATTTATTGACTCCGCACGAGATAAACGGACGATAAGGCCCACTTATTAGTTCCGAATCATAATTTTTGGTCTATCGTTCTCGATGATGCCTATTGCCAAGGTATCAGAACATTCGTCGAATATCTTGCAAGAAACGCCGGTTTAAAGCATTATTTATTACTCGGATAAGCTCAGTTTTTGAGAAGCGAATTATGCACAAAATGTATAATACACGCGGCCACCTGCCAAGGAGGCATTTTGCACGGCTACTCAGACATGCAACTCGCAGGAGAGGCCCCAGGATTCGAGCCAGAATTCAACGCCATAATCGGGTTCTTACAGAAAACGAGAATTTCCTTTCAGAAAACACACTTATAGACGAGGCGGGATTGAATTCCGTGAGGTACGTTAATTCTCAACGGTCCTTTTAATCGATGAAAAGGAACTAGAAATCAAAAATAAGAGAAATATTTACTCGCTCAAGGATCGGTCAGGCCGTGTTTAAGCTCGTCGAAGACGAGTTATCGCACAAGCCATCTTCATTTTGAAGAGAGAAGGTGCCAAGGATGCCTAGGTCGATGAGAAGGGTTCGTGGCTTGGCTGAAATTCCGCTCGACGCTTTTAAATCCAAAACGTGTCTCAATGTCAAATATGGCCAAGCAATGGATCAACGTCGCGGTCGTTGGTCTCGGCAAGATCTACGAGGATTCCCACAAAAACGGGTATCTCAACGCCGCGAGCGTGAACAACGTGGTAATAGGTCTCTGTGACATTCGCCAAGAAGGTGTTGATAGCCAACTCGATGTGCTCAAGAAGGGCTACGAGAAGATGTTGAGGAAGGCCGAAAAGAAGAACGACACAGTCCAAATCGAGCGGCTAAAGTACGGGCTCGATAATCTGCAGGGATTCACCGATTATACCACCATGCTCGATACGCTCGAAGGCAAGGAGCTTGACCTCGTCGACAACTGCACGCCCGGGCGCCTGCACATCCCGCTCGCCGTGCAGGCCATGCAACACGGCTACCACGCTATGGCAGAGAAGCCGCCGGGTCTCAACTGGTGGGACGTGAAGCGGGTCATCGACGCCGAGCAGGCCACGGGCAAGTGCTACCAGCTGAACGAGAACCAGTGCTACGAGCGGCCCCAACAGGCCATGCGCGAGGCCATCGCGAACGGGGCGCTCGGCGAGATCAAGAGCATCGATGTCATGTACGGCCACGGCGGCCCGTACGTGCCCTACCAGTTCGGCGAGTCGGGCTTGCCCCACTTCATCGACCCGCTCTGGTCGGGTGGAGGATGCATCCAGGATCTGGCACCGCACGGGATCTCCAAGGCGTTCTGGCCGCTCGGCGACGGCTACCGGGTCGTCTCCTGCTCGACTAATATACTGGAACGCAGGCGAAATCCCCGGGTCATGTCAAGGCAACCCTTCACGAGCCCCGTCGATGACTGGGCCCAAGCGACGCTCACCATCGCCGACCCGAGGACCGGCGGCACGTTCCCCATGAAGGTCACGACGTCATGGTGCGGCGGCTTCCCGACCGAGTTCGGCATCGAGGCGGAGAAAGGCGACATGACCATCGGCAAAGAACCACTCAAAGCAAACTATGTACCCGTCGTGTTCGATGAGGATAACAAGGCCACCTATTATCCGGTGCCAAAGGACAACTGGGAGCCGCACGAAAGCCACATCCGCGAGATCCAGATCTTCTGCGACAACCTGCTCCACGACAGGGTGTCGAACACGCCCGCAGAATACGCGTTGCGGCTCCAAGAGATGCTGTCCATTCAATACTTCGCCAAGCTCCAGGGCCGGGAGGCCACGATGGACGAGATGGAAGAGTGGGGCGCGGGTATCGCCGCGGAGGCGAGTGACGAGCAGGACGCCATCGACCAGATCGCCCTCAAGCTGGTTAGTGCGGTCGATCTCAAAGGCTGATCAAGGCTATTTTTCCCGCATTCTTTTTTTTTTATTGAGGCATAACGCGCCAAGCCAAACTTCCCTGCCAAGAGCCATGAAATAGGAAGAATCGAGCATTTATGACCCCAAAAATCAAGCCACTCGCTTCAGATCCTCCCGGCGATGCGAAAGGAAATCAGGACGACCCCCTCCAATCCAGCCCAGCGAAAAGCATTACACGCAGGCAGGCCATCGTGCTAGGGTTCGTCATCGCCGAAACCGTGGTGGTGGTTTGGTTGATCGTGGTCATCGCCACCGGCGGCCACATCTAACCTCTTTCTTTCAATTTTCGACAAAAGTAGTCAGCCGTGAAGTGCCCGCTCGTGAGCGATGTATGCGGCAAGCCCGTCCTCCATTGAATATTCCGGCTCGTACCTGAGAACCGAGCGGGCGAGCCCGATGCTGGCCGCGCTGTGCATGATGTCGCCTGGGCGGGGATCGAGAAACTCCATGTCGTCCGCTTTGCGACCCGCAAGCGAAAGCACGGCCCGTGCAACATCCAGCAGCGGCATCGACACGCCCGTGGCAATGTTGAAGGTCCCGCCCGCGGCGGCGGGGCAGGTCGCGGCGAGTAAATTGGCCTGCACGACGTCCTGCACGAACACGAAATCGCGAGTCTGGGTCCCGTCCCCGAAAATGCGGAGCGGCTTCCCGTCCAGGGCCGACGAAACGAAAATGGACAGCACGCCCGAGTACGGGGAATTGTCCTGCCTCGGACCATAGACGTTGAAATACCGCAGCACGGTCGTGTCGAGCCCGTACGCCTCGTAATAAGCAGTGAAATACTGCTCGGCGGCGATCTTGGACGCACCGTAGGGTGAAACCGCGGCTGGTACCATGGTCTCGACTTTTGGCAGGGTCGGTTCGTTCCCGTACACGGCGGCGCTCGACGCCAGGATAATTTTCTCGGCACCGGCTTGCCTCGCGGCTTCCAAGACGTTGAGCGTTCCTATCACGTTGATTTCGGTGCATTCAAGTGGATCCTCAACCGATTTCGGGACGCTCACGAACGCGGCCTCGTGAAACACCACGCTTGCACCCGCGAACTGGTTTGCGAGGAAGCTGGCATCGCGGATGTCGCCGTGCTCGAACCTGAACGCGTCGCTCGTGGCCGCGCTGGCGAGGTTCTCCAGCCTGCCATTTGACAGGTTGTCGATACCGACGACCGTGCAGCCGAGTTCGAGCAGTGCATCCACGATATGCGAGCCGATGAAGCCTGCTGCGCCCGTCACGACCGCGGTCTTAAAATTGTTCAATTTAATGGAATGCACCCGCCCAATGGACCATGAAAATCCACATTGACCTTCTGGAACGGGCCGGGGATCAGACTCGACCGCGTCCCGATTGAAGGGAAGGCAAGTGCGAATTTATAATCGATCGCGCGTTGCTGCACCGGTAGGGATTCGCTCATGGATCGGCCAACGAAAACCCGGCTCGCGAAAGTGATATTCTTCGCGGGATTCGTCGCGTGCATCCTCGCCATCGGCGTGTGGAACGCGAACTACGGCAACGCGCCGACGAAATGGGATGGTAAGCCCTACACCGTGAGCCCGCTCATGCTCTCACGCTATGCGGCGACGCTCGAAGGAAAGCAGGTCGCGCTCGTCGTGGCGCCAAGGGACGTGTCGTACAATGCGTCGACAGACACGCTTTCCTTCGTCGACGTGGATACGACCCACGGCATATCCATCAGCATCATCTATCCGAACTGGTCCAAGAACGGCCTGTACACCGTCAATGACATCGCGTCGAGCGCGCAGTTGGCGGTTGAAGGTATCTCGCACGTCGCCACGAGCAACACGATCGTCGCGACGGCGGTCCACGTGGTCGGGGAGGAGACCGTCTACTGGTGCTCGATCGTGGGCGGGTTTGCCATGCTCGCCGTCCTGTTCTGGTACTTCAGGCTCGATTTGCGGCGATTGCGGTTCGTCCTGAAGGCCAGGCACAGCCAAGAGGGGGAAGAGACGCATGCCTGATTGGCTGGCCCATCTCATGCTCGGGTTCATCATCGGCACTGCGCTCCGCATGCCCGGGAAGAACCGGTTCTTCCTGCTGCTCGGCAGCATCATGCCCGACCTCGTCAGGTTCTTCGGCATCGCCTTCACGTATTTCAACTGGAGTTTTGGAATAACCTACCTATCGAACCCGCTCAACACGAGTTCCCACTCGGTGCTTGGCGTGCTGGCTTACGCGTTGCTCCTGTCCGTGTTCTTCCCGTCCACGCTTGGGACGGCCAGCACGACGTGGAACCTTGGCGGCGCGAGGGATAAGTGGAGATGGCTGGTCGACCGGCCGCTGTTCCTGCTCGTCTTCGGCGGGCTGCTACACCTCTTGCTGGACTCGATCATGTGGCCGTATGCAGGGGGGATAGATTGGCTCTATCCACTGAGCACTGCGCCCTTTATCTGGTCATTCGGGCTCATGTGGCCGGGCACGTTCGTTGTTGACTGGATCCTGTTCCCGTTCTTCCTCGCCGCCGTGATCGTCGAGCTCGCGTTGTGGGAAAGGCGACGATCCTCCGGAGGTAAGAGCTTTCCACAAAACCCAAAATGGAAATCCTCCAAAAGTATCAAGGACCAAGGGCTTATCGGGTCCTGAAGGCGACATAAACATATTTATGTTTACAAGTCGCTATACATCTATCGTCAAAAACGCACGAAGGGCCTATCAAAGATGGAAGCACAACGCTCGAAGGGATACATTTTCAAGACGGTCGTGGTCGGTGATGGTGCCGTGGGCAAGACCTCGTTAGTCATGCAATTCACGGAGCAGAAATTCAACACGCAGTATATCATGACCATCGGCTCCAACTTCGCGCTAAAATTGATCCCCAGCGACGTGCTTTCGACAGATATGAAGGAGTACCCCGACGTGCGGCTCCAGCTCTGGGACCTCGCGGGGCAGCCTCACTTTAAAGCCGTCAGGCATCCATTTTACAAGGGTTCGTCAGGAATCATCTTCGTGTTCGACGTCACGCGTCCAGACACGCTGGAACACCTCGCTGGCTGGCGCGAGGAGATCCTCAAGCAAGTCAAGCCGAGCACGCCCAGCATCCTGATCGGGAACAAGATCGATCTCAAGAACGATCGGAAGGTCACCGCGGAGCAGGCGCAGAAGGTGGCCAAGACGTTCAACTGCGCCGGCTACTTCGAGACATCCGCGAAGGACGGCATCAACATCAACGCCGGCTTCCAGACCCTCGCCCGCAAGATCATCGACTTTCTCGAGAAGGAAAACAAGCTCTGAACCCAGCTCAAACTCAGTGCGCTCAACTTGCCTAGTTGCGTTCGAGAGTATCAATATCTCCGTTTTAACGCAAGCCACTGGCGAATCATTTCGGAAAAGAAAGGGGTAGAACTAAAAAAAATAACCCGTTTACTCGGTTTCATCGTCTTGCTGGTTCAGGTCCTCGATGAAGGCCGCTCGTTCGGCCGGAGACAGGGCGAGCAGCTCCTGAAGCAATACGAGCTTCTTTTCCTTGGGCCACTTGAGCGCATTCACGCTATCGAGGATGGGTTGCTCGAGCACGGTGAACTCCCCGTCGAGAAATGCCTTGAAAGCAGGATCCTCGACCGTCCCGGGATCGTCTTGGAGAGCCGTCAGCTGCGGCAGTTTCTCCTCGATCCCTTCAGGCGTGGGGCTCACCTCGTCAGCGGTGACGTTGCCAGGATAGGCCATCTTCTCGATCTCCATGAGCGAACGTATCTGATCCGACTCGGCCATGGCCTGCATCTCCTTGAGGAACTTCATCTTCGCCTCGTGCTGGAAGTCGAGGGCAGTCATGGCCTTGTCGATGCGGTCCCTGTTCGCTATCACGAAACTCTGCTTCGTCTGGCGCGCGGGCGCGGCCGAGGCTTGGCTCGGCATTGTAACCGGGATCTGGACCGGCGCGGGCTTGGTGGACTCTTCGACATATGCGACCTCGACTTCAGCCCCGCATTGCCAGCACTTCTCGCCGGCAGCCCTGAGGGCACGGGCGCAGTTGATGCAGTAGAGGGCGTCGCATTTCGGGCAGAGGTAGATGTTTCCCGAGACCGGCCCCTTGTGCACGAGGCAGATCTTCTTCTCCTTGAAGGTCGTGACTTCCTCCTCGGTGGCCTTCAGCTCGGCAAGTTGTTCCGCCGTGTACAGGGGCTTGAACTCCTCGGGCGCCACGGCGGCAACAACATCCTTTGCCGACTTGCCGATCAGTGCGAGCTTGCCCACGATGGGTGCACCGTTGCCGCCGGCAATTTCACCCGCGGCTTGCTTTGCGAAGTATCTCTTGCCCTGCGACATTTCCTTGAGCTTCTTCTCCTTGGTAACCTTGGACTTGCGAACGCCGACGACGGAAACGCCGACGACGATGCCCCCGATCCCGATGAACACGAAGATGCCGTAATCCCTGAAGAAGTCGGCAACTTTCTGGCCGAACGACTTGGTAAGGGCATTAACCCTCGATTGGATGTTCGCGCCGAGCGTTGAACCAGAAACTCCCGCGAGTGCACGGTCGGAAATCTTCTCGGTGCCCGTGTAGCTTGCGGAGATCGAGACCTCGGAAGTCTTCGCCGAGGTCGAGACCGTGACGAGGAAATCCTGCTTAGCGGTGCTCCTCGGGAGGATCCTGATGTAGCCGGATGAATTCGCCGAGAGATAAGTGTATGACCCGAATGACAGGCTCGTGAATATTGCAGTGGCGATCGTGCCGCCCGTGTTATTGTAGTTTACCTGCACCACGAAGGTCATACCGCCGACGTATGTACCATTTTCTCCGCTTGTGTAGGCCACCGACGTTATGGAAACGCTCGCTTGGGCTTGGATCGCCACGTGCATATGATTGGAACTATTAAGCGTCCTTGAAGTGTACTGCTCCGTGCCCGTGGCGAGCGCATCTATCAAGACGCTCGAATTCGTCTTCGCGGCCGCTGCGATCGCTATCGTGAAATCTTGGTAATTCGTGCCAGATGCCGGGACGGACACCGCAGCTGGGAGACCGACCAAGGAGAAATAGGAATATCCACCAACGTAGAATGTCGAAGTCACGTGGAGCACGGCGGTCCCGCCCGTGTTCTGGTAGTTGACCTGCACGCCGAGGTCCATGCCGCCCACGTAGGTGCCGTTGCTCGTTGTGTAGGCCACGCTCGAGACGCTCAAAACGGCCTTCCCCTGCACGGTGATGGCCAGAGCGGATGCGGTTTGATTGACAAGAAATACCTGCGTTAGTATCGTGTACGAGGCGTTTACATTGATCTTGACGGCAGCGTTCGTAGCACCGGCCAGCACAGTGACGTTGAAGGTCTGGGTTATGCTTCCGGCTAATGCTGAAAGCATCCCGGGAACGGTCACGGCTGAGGATACCTGGGAGAGGTACGTGTAGGACCCGAAAAGCAGGTTGGCGGTAACATTAACGGCTGTTGAACCCGAGTTGGTGTACGTGACGTTGATCGAGAAGGTCTGGCCTTCGACATACGTGCCCACACCATTGTCTATGATCTGGGTAGCCTTCACGGTGGTACTATTGACGGGGGGAGAGCCAAGGGATGGTTCGCAGCGTCCGACATCTCTAGTCATGAGTTGTGTATCATTGTTTTGAGGCGATTCAGCCTTATCCTGGTTGGTGACGTTGAGGGGAGCCGTGTAAAGCATCACAAGCCCGAGAGCTCCGGTCACCGCCACGAACAGTGGCAAGAATGCCCTGATTCTGGAGGATAGAAGAGTTTTTCGTTGCATATGCATCAAACCTGTTGGTGAAAAAAGTTGCCGGTCGCGGTAGATGTGGCGCGTCCGCGCCGGGAGCCGCGACGAGCGGTGGTTCGTATAACCTATCCGTGCGAAAAGTCGGTATTAAATGCAGTTAGCCCGAAGGTTTCGGGCCAAATTCGCCCCGCGATGTCAAAAACGGCGGCAAAATAGCTTGGACCAATGGACAATAGTAGCAAACCATTTAATTAACTCGTAAAACCGGGCGAGAACTTGACGATCTCCACCCACATGGACGTGTTGACGGAATACCGCTCTTGGCTGCCCTCCGGATCCGTTGCCGGGGTGAATAATTGCAGGTTGATCAGCTTGTCGGCGTGGTACTTGGCGGTTGCCGGGTTGTTCAGTGCCAATCGGTCCGAGATCTCTTGCGACGACGAATTCGGCGACAGGAAAACGTCGTAGAAGACACGATACGCCGTATCTTGCCGCAGCACGCACAACACCTCGTCATACGTCTCGGGCAGGATCGCGGGATAGAAGCTGTGGTATTTTCCGAAGTATTTGCTTCGGAGGAATCCGAATTTCTCGAGCACGGTCAGGTGCCACTTGCTCTCGGCGCTGTCGATGTCCATTGCCTTCCGGATGTCTCGCACTCGGGATCCAGGATTTTGCGCGATGTACTGATTAATCTGCGCCCGGAGCGGATTGGTGAGCACTTTCTCCGCGGTGAGCTTGCTGCCCTCGACGAGGATCTTCTTTTTCAAGAGGGTATAGATGCAGGTATTGGCTTCATGGGGTTGCAGGCGGAGCCGGGAGAGGGCCTGCGCGTATAAATCAGAAATATTCAGCGGTTTGTTTGTCCTGTTGATGATTTCAACTGCCAGCCTGAAAATGGCCTCTTCCGAGCCTTCCGCTTGGTTTGCCTTGTTTTCGCTTGGCCTGGCAAATCACCAATGGCATTCGTGTTCGAGGATTTTGCTGAGAGCAGGATCAAATCAAAACAACAAAGGGATGGCATTTAAATGTGCATCTAACTCCTTGAGTTTTTCAACTTGACCTGAAATTCTCGATTCACTCGACCGTCGTTACCTCCTTCCCCTTTCGAGAATAAACGTGGTCATCAATGAACCGGGCAACCGGACAAGTCGGGCACTGCGCCCGGA